>Ga0268262_10000002_pt1 | contig 323392 bp, 302 predicted proteins | sample TergutNc150P3_FD_190354 | JGI IMG/M metagenome (GOLD analysis project Ga0268262, IMG submission 190354) | Nasutitermes corniger P3 segment gut microbial community from laboratory colony in Florida, USA - Nc150 P3 (SPAdes) (version 2) | ecosystem: Host-associated > Arthropoda: Insects >...
GCCGCCTATCATACCCATCATAATAATAGGCATAACAAGGCTCATAATAATAGTGGCAGGAGATTTGAAATAAACGGTAATTTCCCGCCCCATAACGGTGATTATTGTGTTAAGTTCCCTAAACATGCGCACCCCCTTTTTGTTTGGTTAAAAATTCAATATACGCATCTTCCAACGTTGGTTCGTATATTTTCAATACAGTCAATTTTGTCTGTATTTTTGAAATGATCTCCTGTGCGGATTTTTCCTTGTATGGAACAACAATTCGCCCATTCACCGTGAAAGGCAAGCCAAGCGATGAAAGTTCATTTGTCAAAGCGGTTCTATCTTCGGCATCCATAATGAGTTCGTGCCTCAGCAAATTCAACTTTAATTCCGTAGGTGAGCAGCAAGCCGAGATTTTGCCTTTGTTGATTAGGCACACCGTATCAACATTCTCGGCTTCGTCAATGTAATGCGTAGTCAAGAAAATGGTTGTCCCGTATTTCTCGCGAGTTTCATTGATGTATTCCCACAGCGAACGGCGGCTCACGGCATCTAAGCCTTGCGTTGGTTCGTCTAAGAACAGCACCTTAGGCGTATGTATAAGGCTGCGGATAATTTCCAATTTGCGTTGCATTCCGCCAGAGAGTTTCTTTATAGGTTTGAAAAGCGCATCTTGTATGCCAACGATTTCTGCAAGCTCCATAACCCTATTGCGATATGCGGCGGGCATAAATTTGAAAGCCGGACGGTATCCGTACATTCCGTAAAGACAGGCGTGAAAGCGAATATTCTGCTCCGCCGTTAATTGCGGGTCAAGACTTGGCTGCTGAAAAATTATTCCCACCTTTTCCCGCACCTTCCGTGCCTCCTTCTCTATATCAAATCCGGCAATTTTAACTTCGCCAGAAGTTTTAGACAATGTGGTTGTAAGGATTGAAATAGTCGTAGTTTTTCCCGCCCCATTTTCACCCAAAAAGGCGAAGAATTCCCCTTCGCCCACTGAAAAGCTGATATCATCCACCGCAGATTTCTCCGCGCCTTTATATCGCTTTATCAGATTTTGCACTGTAATGACTTTGTTCATTTTATTTTCCTCTACAATATAAGACGAATTAGTAGGGGAAATATTTTATTTAAAATTTTATTTTAATTTACTTCTGCGCTTTATCCAAAAAATGCGAACATCTTTTGCAGTTATCGAGTTTCTCTTGCTTATGGCAGCAAAATCCAGCATACTTAGGTTTTGTATGCAAATCATTTCGCATAAAATGGAAACACTCATTGCAGGTGAGTTTTTTTTTCTCTATGTGTTTTTTGATTAGTTCCATAATTTCAACTATCAATACACACACAACTCCTGTAACTATGGCATTGGCAAACATATTGTTTGCTATAAAAATGGTAGCTACTACCGCACCTGCAAATAATAATTTTCCGTAAATTTTTCTCATTCTTTAACCCACTTCACTGTTGCTTCGGTTGAATCATTTATGCTTTTCGCTTCGGCAATTTCGGTTTTTGATAGTATTATTTTTATGTTTTTCACCTGCTCTTTTAATGCGTCAAATTTTGTCCCTTCAAGTTTTGGCGTGGCTATCATTTTTTTTAGTGCAGGATTCATCCAAGAGCCGCTTGGCTGTTTTATGGCAAAATGCAGATGAGGCCCATTGCTCCTGCCTGTGTTGCCAACCTTGCCTATAATTTGCCTGCCCTTTACTCGCTGCCCCGCACCCACGCCCCTCTGCGATAAATGCAAATACCAGCTCTGACTGTTGTCCGAATGTTTAATAGCTATGTGATTCCCGTTATCTTCACCATAAGAAGATTGCACAACAATTCCATCTGCCACCGCATAAACAGGGGTTCCAACCGAGCCTCTGTAATCTATTCCGCTGTGGAACATTCTTGTGCCCAAGGTTGGGTGAACGCGGTAACCAAAACCGCTCGTTATGTGCAACCTGTCTAGCGGATACCTCAAACCGGAATGCACAAGAGCCTCGCCGTCTTCAGTATAATGGGCGTTAAAGGAACTTTTTGGGTCTGCTTCTTCGTATAAAAAAGCCTCGCTGTGCTTTACCCTTGAACCATCATAACCAGCATATAAAACCTTTCCACCTATCCATATAGAATCTTGAAAACGGGTTTCCTTTAACAGAACTTTGAACCTATCCCCAACCCTTGCATCTGTTCTAAAACTGACCTTGCACTCCAAAACTCCCGCCACAATCCCAACCATATTTTGAGGAATGCCTATATCCCTTAAAGTATTGTATAAATTACCGCCCTCCTTCAAAATACCCTCATACATAGCATAGCGCACATTCAGCGGTTTTTCAACTATCTTATATCTCCATTCTTCCGTTACGCTATCTCTAACTAAAAAATGAAATGTCGCGAGGTTTTCCGCATATCTGAACATAACCGCTTTTGTGGTGTCTATCGGGTCAAAGCCCACCCAAAAAACCTGCCCTGCCCTTAAAGGACCAATCTCCACTGTATCTGCGATGGTATTTATTATTTTCAAGGTTTGTTTCAATTCCAAGCCCACTTTTTGCAATGTTTGAAAAAGCCCAAAATTAGGCTCAACAACAGCGGGCTTTAAAATAGGCTGATTTTCTATAAAATCTTCAAGAGAATCTATCCGGCTCTGAATTTCTGCAAGTTGAGCCTCAGGGTCAGGGTCTGTTTTTTTTTCTTCGATTTCTTTTTTGCAGGAAAACGTATGAACCCCTACGACCCCGATCAGTAGAATGATCAGGATTTTAAAACTACTAGCCACTCGCTTTTTAGTTTTCTTGATTTCGCATTTCGGTTTGTTCTCTGTCAACGGTGTTTTTCAAGTACTCGTTGAAGTTGCGGTCTATGTTAATGCCTTCAAAGCTGCCAGCATCTTGATCCAAAACGAATACCGCACTTGGGTTATCCATCCAACCCACAACGTCCACAGCCTCTATTTTCATGCCTTTGTCGCCAGGTCCTTGCAAAACTCTTTCTACCTCTGATTTGCTCACCCAGCCCTGACAGGGTCCTTTAACCAAAGTGTAGTTAGAACTTTCCTTGACGATTGTCAATTCATCGTTAAAGCCAGCGGTACAAACCACTTTGCCACCACCGTCCGAGTCTCTGAGGTCAACATCACCTCTTTTGGATTTAACTTTGTTTGTAGCTTTTTGTGCGAAAGCAAGCGCAACCGCGAAAACGAGCAAAATAACAAGAATTTTTTTCATAAAGACCTCTCAGGGTAAATATATATAAAAAATAGAAAAAAGCTAAGAAAAAAATAAAATATTGCTAAATTTTCCGTATGGACTTCTCAGATTGGCTTTTTATCCTGTTTTACAACACTCTTAAAGCGTGTTTTGAGCAAATTTTATGGATTTGGGGGGCATTTTTCCTCATCGGCTTTGCCCTATACTTTATTTCCAACCTTAGGGACAAGGCTTTTGCCGACTCTATAGGCCACAAAGCCGAGTTATTTTTAACTGGCTGGATTGGAGTACCGGTGCACGAAATGGGTCACGCGGTTTTTTGCTTTATTTTTAGGCACAAAATCACTGAGGCAAAGTTTTTTTCGCCAAAAGAAGACGGAACTATGGGCTACGTAAAGCACGAGTTCGACCCCAAAAGCACTTATCAAAAAATCGGCAATTTCTTTATAGGCATAGCCCCGATGCTGTTTGGCACGGTGGTTATTTACGCCTTGCTTGGACTTTTGCTCCCCGATTATTTGCCCGAAGAGTTGAACGGCAGCATAGCGGAAACAGGCCTAGAAATTTTCAAAAATTTTTTCAGTTTCAGCAATTTTAGCAACTTGCGTTTTTGGATATTTATCTATCTCTCGCTTGGAATAGCCAGCCACATGAAATTGAGCATTCAAGATTTTAAAGGCGCAACCAGCGGCTTTTTAACTTTGCTCTGCCTTATTTTCCTAATAAATTTAATTGCCACTGCTGTTTTGAATTTCGGGTTGAAAAGCATATTGCTTTCGCAATGGTTCACGGACAAAGTAAACGTGTTGCTCTCTCTGTTTTATCCAATAATGCTCTACGCCCTTGTGCTATCTATTTTTTATCTGCTGTTCTCTTACGCATTGCTTGGGGTTGCGAGGGTTGTGAGGTCTAAAGTGGGGAAATAGTAGAACCTCATTTTTTCTAAATTCACTCCAAACGGGTGGCGGGTTGTCGCTGCGGGTTTCGCAGAGGAAAGTCCGGGCATCGCAGAGCAAAGTGCCGGCTAACGGCCGGGACCCGCAAGGGTATGGATAGCGCAACAGAAAATATACCGCCGGTTCTTTGAATCGGTAAGGGTGAAATGGCGAGGTAAAAGCTCACCGCGTTTTTGGCAACAGAAACGGCAGTGCAAGCCCCACTTGATGCAAGACCAAACAGAAATGCTAACGCTGCTCGCGTTTCGCTTTTGCGGCATTTCGGGTAGGTTGCTGGAAGCTGCCGGTAACGGTGGTTCAAGAGAAATGACAGCCACGTGAAAACGAACAGAACCCGGCTTACAGCCACCCGTTTTTTATCTATCTTAACGCAATGCGGAGCAAACTTGCGTTCATAAAAGCAACATTAGATAAATTATATCCAAATCCGCCTATTCCTCTTGCTTATACGGATGCTTTTTCATTTTTGATTGCGGTTGTGCTATCTGCGCAGTGCAAAGATTCTGTTGTCAATACGGTTACTCCAAACCTTATGGCAAAGGCTCCAACCTCACAGAAAATGGCAGAACTTTCTGAGCGAGAAATTTATTCTCTTATAAAATTATGCGGATTGGCTAAAAACAAAAGCAGATTTTTAAAAGAACTATCAAAAATAATAGTCGAAAAGCACGGGGGAAAGGTACCAGATTCATTTGAGGAATTGGAAGCATTGCCTGGCGTTGGGCACAAAACGGCAAGCGTTGTTATGTCTCATATTTTTGGAGTTCCTGCTTTTCCCATAGATACTCACATACACAGGCTTGCGCATAGATGGGGGTTAAGCGATGGTAGCTCTGTTTTGCAAACGGAAAAAGATTTAAAAGCCGCTTTTCCAAAAAACGAATGGACAAAAAGGCATTTGCAGTTTATTTACTACGGTCGGGAATTTTGCCCTGCGCGAGGGCACGATTTAAAACGATGCATTATATGTGCGGCACTAAGCCAAAGCCAGCTTTAAAACCTTAAAGTAGCACCTGCCACAAAGCTTTTATTTCCTGTTGGCACAATGCCCCAAGAAAAACCTTTGGCAGTTGGATTATTATCCCACTGGGTTGCAAGCAAAGCATCTATGCCAGACCACAAATGATTTATCAGTATGAGAGGCACGCCAATTTGAATCCAGCTACTTTCACCACCCGTATCCGATTTGTATAAAAATATGGTTAAGCCTATAAAAGAGGCTTCCAAAACATTCATAGCTATAGCTTTTGCCATTTCGTCCGTTCTCCATTGATAATACGAAGGCAGCAAAAAAGACAAATAGGCTGTACTCTGGTTGCCGGTGTTGTTTTTGTAGGTGCGGTCTATATCGGCATCTTCCATGCCGCTTGCGCGTTGCTCAAGCCATTCGCTTTCTGATACGCCAAGGTCATTCCAAGGCTCCTGCAAATAAGTTCCAGGGCGAACACCTATTTCCAGCAGGTGCAGCAATTTTTTCTTGGTCATTCCAGATTCCTTCACCTTTTGGAATTCAACCTGGCTCAGTCCTGCGTGCTGGTAATCAAAATCTGCCCATTCGTCATCATCATCTGACTGGGCAAAAGACATAGAAAAGCACAAGGCTATGATGGGGAGCAGCAGTTTTTTCATAAATACCTCTCTTTAAGATGCCGGAGGGGGGAATTGAACCCCCACAGGGTTGCCCCTACTGGATTTTGAGTCCAGCGCGTCTACCAATTTCACCACTCCGGCTGTTGTTGGGGAGTAAATATAGAAATCTTTTTGCTGTTAAAACGAATTTGCACAATTTGCGGGCAATTATGCTCTAGTTTCACAAAAACAGAGCCTTGGGCATAGGCTTTTTCTCTTTGAATTTCTCTGCCTTTGAGATTATATGCCCTAAGCTCAAATTCGCCGTTTAAGCCGTTGATTTGCAATCCGCCTCTGATACGCGCAACATTTAGACCTAATTTTTGCAAATTAGCGATTTTGCTCGGTGTGACTGCTTTAGGTTCTGGCATCAGTGTTATTTTGCGGTGTTTTATTTGCCCGTTTTCCGTGTATGCAAGCGAAATATCCATTATATCAACCCTTGATATATGCAGATAATCACCTATTATTTCAGAATATTTTCCAAGGCTGTCTTGTGTAATATCGTAAGTATAAACATCGCCTTTAGAGCTTATGCGGGGCAGGGCAATGTATTTTTTTTGGGCTGTGTTCCATATAGTGTCGTTGCCAGGGTTTGCCGGTATTGCGCTCTCTAGAATCTTGGAGGTATCTGCAATGTGCAGGTATATGGGGTATTTGGATATTGAAAAAGGAAAAGAGAGATCAAATACAAGCGTATCTATGCCTTCATTTTTGGAAAACGGGGTTATTGTAATTCCTTTTTCGGGAGTGTTTGCCAAAACGCTCAATTTTAAGCCTGCGGTGTTCCAGTTTATGTTTGTGTTTTGCAAATTTGGATTTTTAAAATAGGAAAGCGGTTTTACATTTCCCAAATTCACTTGCCCATAATATGGAACCAGTATGTTTTTGGGAATTCTAAGTGCGGTATTTGAAGCTTCGCTTGCGGAGCGCACATAAACAAAAACGGTATCTTTTTTCTTGCAGGTTTTATACAAATTGCAGTTGCCGCTGCTGGAAAGCTCTATGCCGCTCCAAGAGCCTATTGCTTTTTCGTTGCCAAGGCACAAAAGTTCTTTATTGCTGTTGTTGATAGAGCACTGAGCAAGCCCAAAAAGCGTTTTTGCAGAAAAACCCGATGTTCCGCTTTTGTAAAAAAGGCTGTCTATATTGACTATTGCTTCTTGAATGCCAGCTTCTATGGAAAAATTTTTGGAATAGTCTGCATCCATAACCGTGAAAACTGCCATTTGATGATAAATGTCATTATTTAACTGATATGATGCAATTAAGGAAATAGAATGCAGATCATTTTTATGATTTTTTATTGATATGGGACTGGAATAAGTGCTATAACTCCCAGGAGCTCGGATTGGTATGCTCATCTTTTTGGAAGAAAATACTGACTTATTTGAAATACTTCCAGTTGAATCCAAAACTATATCTTTTATGGCAAGGAAGGATGAAACATTCCCGTCATCAAAAAGTGCAGTGACAATACAAGAAACGAGCAGATGAGGTGTTTCATCTCCCCAATTTGCTACTCCCAGCCCGCCACAGCGTTGTTCTCTGTCGGGTTCTTCAAACCAAGGTTTTGATTGCCCTGCTATAACCAATGGCAATTTTGCATTGGGAGTCCAGTCATTATCCATTTGAAATATATATAACGCGCTTTTTGGAAATTGCTTAGAATCAGGCAGCAAAACAGCAAGTGCTTTTCCGCCTTTTTTATCAAAATTATCAATCACCGCCAAATCTTTTCCAAAATAAGCACTATCGTTGAAAACAAGCCCATTTGTTTCATTCGCCAAGCTATTTGGATTTGGTTGCAAAAGAGCCCAAGTATTTTCCGTTATATTGAAAAAATCAACTCTGCCATTTCTATTTTTGCTGAGCGGATTTCCCGTTGCCAGATGATAAATTTTATTCGCCTCGCTTTGGCTTGTTCCCAAAAGTGCAAGCCTTCTCGTATGTGTTTTATATAGGTTATCTGTTACATTTATTTCCCACATAGGCTCTGGCATATTAATGTTGCTCAAAATATTAGAACTTATGCTATTTGTATTGCTTATACTTATTTGCATTACAACCAATTTCCTAAGACTTGCAAAAATCACGGTTGCCGTTTTTTTGCTGTCGCTAAATGGTTCCAAAACAGCCACTGCTGTTACGCTATTGTCGTGAATAGTATCATTATTTGAAATAAAAACATTTAGCGCGTTAAATGGAAGCACAGTTCCAAGCACTGCATTATCGCTTTTAACCACATTGTAGGTGCCAACTTTTTCCTTATGGGAAGGACTGAGCAATGTATCTCTGCCTCCAACCAGAATCAAGTTTGCGTAAGCCGAATTTTTTTCTCCCAAAACGGCTATTTGCTTATATTGCGGATAGTTTCCAGTTTCACTGGGTGTTTGGAAAATATCCGGTTCCGCTGAGGTGAAGCGCTGCGCAAGCACTTGGGTGGACAAAACCAAAAGCAGGCATATAGCCTTTGAATTCAAGGTTTTCATAAAAAAATCTCCTATTTCTTTGTTCTACTTACTTAGACGTACTTTTTGGGAAAAAAAGCCCAAAAAAGTGAATTTTGCAAACAAGTGTTTGCAAAAATGTGCATTTTTTTTGAAAATGGTGAACTTTTGTTCAGGGTTTTTACTATGCAGTTGCTTGGCGGGTTTGTTTGTGGAGGTGGTTCTCAATATCGGATAAGGCATAGCCTTTCTTTATGAGATCCAGAATTTCGTTGTGACCGATATCAATACCCTCTTCCCTAGCTTCTCTCTGCCAAACCCGCTTGGCATCATCCCAGTTCCATCCGCTCAACAACATATTGTGTACCTCCGATCCGTGTTCCTTCAAAAAGTCTTTAAGCACATCCTGACGTATGCAATCACCAATGGCTCGCTTTATAGCATTATCCCTATCCATTGACTTAACATACTTCTTCACTAAATATATAAAAATCTCGTAGCCCTTTAGTTTTTCACTGCGAGTTGCAAATTCCTCGTTCCTGCCCTTGTTTATGTTGTACACGTTCACCACAAGTTCAAGATTGGCAAGACTTTCAGGCAGAGGCTCGTTTGCAAAAATGTGCATTTTTTTTGAAAATAGTGAACTTTTGTTCAGGGTTTTCATTTGATATCACAGGTATTTTAGTTAATTTACTATATTCGTATTTAAATATGTCTTTTACTGGCAATACAACATTTGGCAGGGCTTGCAATGCAAGCTCCAAAAGCGGTTTTTCCCATTTGCCTTTTAAGGCTCAAAACGTGCCAAATAAACCCCTCTTTTTTTCGCTGGGCAAAAATCGCTCCAAGTCGAAGATGAGCGATTTTAGCATTGTTTGTGACGCAAATAGAGGCAATATCTCTAATATATACGACCCCCCCCCCCCCCCCCCCCCCCCCCCCCCCCCCCCGAAATTTTCCACTAAATACGTATGTACGGGCAACCCCACGTGGTTGCCCTTTGTTCAGAATTTTCATTTCACACCCAAAATGGAGAAAACACTATGAGAACACAATTCTCTAAACTCGCATTCGCGGTAGCTTTGATGCTTGCAATAACATTCACCTTTTCTTGCTCATCGAACGATGATGGAGGTGGCGGCGGCAATGGATCTAGCTCGTCTGTTTCAAGCGGAGGCAAAGGGAAATCGTCATCTTCCTCGCTCAAATTGTCTTCTTCATCGGAGGGCACAAGCAGTTCCAGTTCAGAAGATGAAGGTAGTTCCTCATCTTCTGTTAGCAGTGGATATAAAACCGTTAAAATTGGCAACCAAATTTGGATGGCTGAGAACCTCAACATCAATGTGAGCGGCAGCAAGTGTTATGACGGCAAATCTGCCAACTGCAACAAATACGGTCGTCTATATGATTGGGAAACGGCAAAGTCTGTGTGTCCCTCTGGCTGGCATTTGCCTAGCTATGAGGAATGGGAAACGCTGATAGAAACAGCAGGAACCAAATTGAAATCCGCTAACGGCTTTGCGGCTCTGCCGGGCGGCTTCGGCTACTCGGATGGCGATTATTCCGATGCCGAAGACTACGGCTATTGGTGGATTGCTACAGAAGTTGATGAGGATTATGCTTGGCTCTGGAGCATAGATTACGAATACGAGGATGTAAGCAGTGACTACGACTATAAGGCTAACCTATATTCAGTGCGTTGTGTACAAAATACACAGAGCGGTAGTTCCAGCTCGCCTGGCAGCGGTTCGTCTTCACCTAGCGGCGGAGGTTCTAGTTCGTCTGTCACAGGTGTTGACGGTTCATCTTCATCAAACGATGGCATTTGCAGCGGTGGCTCCGGCATTAACGGGGGAAGAGATAAAGGCAACGATATAGCGAATTATAGAACCACTCAGATTGGCGACCAGGTTTGGATGGCAGAAAATCTTAATTACAATGTAAGTGGCAGCAAATGCGGCGGGAATGATTGTAAGCTCTACGATGAAAATACTGTAAACTGCGATAAATACGGTCGTCTGTATAATTGGACGGCGGCAAAGTCTGTGTGTCCCTCTGGTTGGCATTTGCCTACCGCTGACGATTGGAATGTTCTGGTAAAACATGTCTGTTCTGGCATTAGCAATTGTGCAGATGCAGGGACTAAACTAAAAGATAGAGACGGTTGGATTTCATATAGCGGCGTTCCATCTAGCACAGATACATACGGCTTTGCGGCTCTGCCGGGCGGCAACGGCGATTCGGGTGGCTATTTCAACAGTGTTGGCCTCAGCGGCTATTGGTGGAGTGCTACCGAGTACGGTGCCGCCGCCGCCTACAGCCGGCACATGGGCTACGGCTTCGAGTTTGTCGACAGATACCACCACGATAAGTCTGACTTGCTGAGTGTTCGTTGTCTCCAGGACTGAGCGCGTTGTGTTAGCGAAGCAAACACTATGCGCCGCCGCTAGCCGTAAGGCAGGCGGTGTTGCTTTGGTAAAGATTTTATAGATGGGCGTTTATTACTATTCTAGTAAATCCTAAAAATCGGGGTCATCGGGGTTCTGACAAAAGAAATTATCCTATATTCCTTCGTGAGAAGCGTAAAATATCTTCTGCCAAATAACCATCGCTTCTACAGTGCATATCCGATATTCCTTGGCTTATTTCTTCGTATATGGGCGATTTGTAAAACATATCCAAGGCTTCTCTAAGAGAAACGTTTGCTTTTTTCGACAAAGTTTCAATAACATCATCATATTTCAATTGCAATAATGTGGGATGTGCTTTCATATTTGATAACTTCCTTTGAAATGCAAATGAGCATCAATAATGGATTGATTTTTAAAACAATATTGAATATTTGGTTTTTCGTACTGCAATCTTTTTAAAGTTTCTTGCTTTGGAATGAGCTTATCCAAGAATAATTGCAGGGTATTAAAAACATCGTCATTTGCTATACCGCCGATTATCAAATCGTAATTCTCTTCTAAATTTTTGCCCATTCTGCATAAAACAACAAAATCAAGCCATTCTTCGGAATATGAATTGAATTTTAAAGCACGGATTTTGTCTATAATTTTTTCATCAAATTCATAAGTTGAAATCATTGATTGTTCGTGTCTTTTTTTGAATTTCAAAGACCATTTTTCAGCTTGTTCTTTAATAGATGTTGTATAAAAACCCGTTCCAAAATCCAGTTCTTTGCGAGAAAACGACAAATCAGGTTTAGATACCTGCACATAAGAGCCGTGATATAAAATCATTCAATCACCCCTCTTTTCTTCATATAATCTAAAATATCATTGACAATATAATTTTTCCCTTGTGTGTGCAAAACATCATAGCACGAAATTACATAGCTATCCAAAATATCGCTTTTTTCCGTTAACATTTTGTACACCTCATTTCCGCTTTTTCCCAAATTTTCCGCTATATTTTCAATACAAAAAACAGCAAATTCCAATTCCTTCCTGCTAAAATTCTGATTTTCTTGTTCCATAAGGGCAAAAATAGTAATTTACCACTAGTCATAGTCCATAATAATTTTCTATATTCCTCTCATGTCTGAATTTTTTCGGCAATTATTAACCCAATTTAGGGATATATGGCAAAGATTCAGCATTGTGCAGAAAGGCATCTTATTAGCATCTCTGGCTTTGCTGTTTGCCTTTATTATTGTAGCTATATCGCTTCAGATTGTAAATGCAACAGATTCCCGCATGGCAACGCTTTATGCCAATATGGAAGTTAGCACAGTTGCAGATATAACCGCTTTTTTGAAAGAGAACAAATATGACTACAAACTGGACAACGATGGCCGCACTCTTTTAGTTCCCAAAGAAACACTTTACGAAATTCGCATGGCTTTATCCAGAGCGGGGCTTCCAAGAGACAGGGACAAAGGTTTTGAGCTTTTTGACAAAAACCAGCTTGGTATGACGGATTTCGCACAAAATTTGAATTACCTGCGAGCAGTCCAAGCCGAGCTTGCACACTCAATTGAAACCTTTAGAGAGGTTGAAAAGGCGCGTGTTCACATAACCATTCCCAAACAAACCCTTTTTATGGAAAGAGAAAGGGAGGCAAAAGCGGTTGTTATTGTTACGCTACGCCCTGGCTCTGATTTGCAAGAGAGGCAAATAAAGGGCATTCAGCACTTGGTAGCAAGCGCGGTGGATAACTTAAAGCCCAGGCAGGTCACGGTTACTGACGATAGCGGGCTTATGCTCACAAAAGGCTTTGCAGACAATGAAGTTGCCGAGCATACAGACCACAATATGGAATTTAAACGCAGCGCAGAATCATACCTCAGAAAGCAGGTTCTGGGAATGTTAGATGGGGTTTTGGGGCCAAACAAGACTACGGTGAACGTTATCGCAGATTTGGATTTTGACCAGATAAGCAGAACGGTGGAGAGCTACGACCCCACTAAAAAAGTGGTTCGCTCTGAGCAACGCGAAGATGGCACTCGTTCACAAATCCCGCCCGAAAACGGCAATGAAACAAAAGAAGGTTCCATTACTAACTACGAAGTGAATAGAAGTGTGGCGCAAATAATAGGAAGCCCGGGCGCAACAAAAAGGTTAACGGTGTCTGTAGCGGTTGATGGCATTTACGAGCGAGATACACTTTCTGGCAAAAAAATATATAAGCCGCGCAGCGAAGAAGAAATAGTTATGCTTACCCAACTGGTTAAAAATGCCGTTGGTTATTCTCAAGAGAGAAACGATACAGTTTATGTTGCTTCCATGCAATTTGACCGCAGCTTTTGGGAAGAAGAACAAGCCGCTATGGTTCAGATGGGCAACAAAGAATTGTGGGAAACCTGGGCACTCAGGATAACAATAGTTTTAATTGTGATTCTGGCCTTTGTGTTCCTCAGAATGGTTGTGATGAGTTTGATAAACGCGATGAACCCGCCTGTGCCGCGCCACGAGGAAATTTCCATTGAGGCAGACACCGAGGAGGTTCCAGAGCCGGTTCGCAAGCAGAATGAGCTTATAGAGCGTTTGGAGAGCTGGTCTATTGCTAATCCCGAAAATGCGGCAAACCTGTTGAAATTATGGCTCGCCGAGGGATCGGAAGCACAAAACCCCGCAACTAAAAAGAAGAAATAATTTATGCGGGAGAAAACCATAGCCGTAAATGTGGGTTCTGCTGTTATAGGGGGTGGAGCAAACGTGCTCGTTCAATCTATGACAACCACAAGCCCAAAAAATATTGAAGGTTCGGTAAAACAGATTGCAGAGCTTGCCGGTGCAGGTTGCGAACTTGTTAGAATAACCGTTCCAACACTTGCCGATGCAGAAAAATTAAAAGAAATTTCAGAAAAAGTTAGAGCAGCCGGCATTAAAATTCCGCTTTCAGCAGATATACATTTTCAACCAAGAGCAGCTTTTGAAGCTCTTAAATGGGTGGAAAAGGTGAGAGTAAATCCTGGCAATTTTGGAAACGATGCTTTTCCGCCATTTGTTAAAGAAGCAAAGAAACTAGGGCGCGCTATTCGCATAGGCGTGAACCACGGCTCTTTAAGTTCCAGAATACTTGAGAAATACGGCAACACTCCGCTCGGAATGGTAGAAAGCGCAATGGAATTTTTAACTATGTGCGAAGCAGAAAATTTTGACCAAATTATATTCAGCTTAAAAGCCAGCCGCCCAAGAGAAATGGTGGAAGCCAACCGCTTGATGGCAAAGAGATTAAAAGAGGGCGGGCACAAACCATACCCATTTCATTTGGGAGTTACGGAAGCAGGCGAGGGCGAAGACGGCAGAATTAAATCCGCAGTTGGCATAGGTTCTTTGCTGATAGACGGAATTGGCGATACAATAAGGGTTTCGCTAACGGAAAATCCGGTCAACGAAATTCCTGTTGCTTATGCTCTTTTGCAAGCGGCCGGGCTTCGCAAAACCAAGGCGGATTTTATAAGCTGCCCAGGTTGCGGCAGAACTCTTTTTGATTTGCAAAGCACAACCATAGAGGTTAAAAAAAGATTTTCGCATTTAAAGCATCTTTCCATAGCGGTTATGGGCTGCATAGTGAATGGCCCGGGCGAAATGGCAGGTGCGGATTTTGGATATGTTGGCGCAGCAGAGGGCAAAGTAACTCTTTACGCAGGAGAAGAACCTGTGCGCAAAAACATTCCTCAATCAGAGGCTTTGGATGCCTTGGAAAATTTAATAAAGGAGCGCGGCAAATGGAACGGGTAGCAGTTTTTGCGGGTTCTTTTGACCCATTCACCATCGGTCACAAAGATGTTGCCGAGCGAGCCTGCGCAATTTTTGACAAGCTCATAATTTTAATTGCAAACAACGTGAACAAAAAAACTCATTTCTCCGCAGAAGAAAGAGTTGAATTTGCAAAAAAAGCTATGAAAGATTTTCCAGGGGCAAGCGTTGAAATTTGGGATGGTTTGACCGTGGATTATTTGCAAAAAAATAATATCAAATTTTTGGTTAGGGGAGTGCGTAGAGGTTCTGATTTGGAGTTGGAGCAATCCATTGCGTGGAACAATGCAAAACTTTTGCCCGGCACAGAAACTGTGCTGCTCAGTTCCAAACCTGAGCATTTGAGTGTGTCTAGTTCGCTTGTCAGGGAGTTGTTGAAGTTTGGGAAGGGTGCTGGGGAATTTTGCTATATTTAAAGCAATGGAAATAGAAAGTAACATATTTTTAGGAGATTGTAAGGAAATTTTAGAATCAATAGACAATGATTCTGTTGATTTGATAATTACTTCACCGCCATACGCCGATCAACGAAAAGCTACTTATGGTGGCATCTCGCCAGATATGTATGTTGAATGGTTTCTTCCAATTTCAAAAGAACTTTTACGAGTTTTAAAACCGACAGGTACATTCATTTTAAATATTAAAGAAAAGGTTGTTGATGGCGAGAGAAGTACTTATGTAATGGAATTAATTTTAGAGATGCGAAAACAGGGATGGCTTTGGACGGAAGAATTTATTTGGCATAAAAAAAATTGTTATCCCGGCAAATGGCCAAATCGCTTCAGAGACGCGTGGGAAAGGCTTTTACAATTCAATAAATCAAAAATGTTCAATATGTACCAAGAAAAGGTTATGGTTCCTATGGGAGATTGGGCAAAAACTAGGCTTAAAAATCTTAGTAAAACCGATAAAATCAGAGACAATTCAAGAGTCGGAAGTGGTTTCGGTAAAAATATATCAAATTGGACAACACGTGATATGGCTTATCCTACAAATGTACTTCATATGTCCACTGAATGTGGTAATAAGGGTCATAGTGCAACTTTTCCTATAGAATTACCGAGTTGGTTTATTAAACTTTTTACCAAAGAATTTGATACTGTATTGGATCCATTTATGGGGTCAGGGACAACATTATTCGCCGCTGAAAAATTAAGAAGAAATTCTATTGGTATTGATATTTTAGATGAATATTGTCAAATGGTTAAAGAAGCGATAAAAGAAAAAGAATTGTGCCTCATTTGAAACGGAAGAAAAATATGCCATTGTTAATAAATGATGTTATTCAGTATGTTGAGGATAATATTTCTTCATTCCATAAAAAACGGTTAAACAAAATAGAAACGTTAAAATTAAAAGAGGTTATCCAAAAGAAAAACCCGTATCTTTTTAAAGCAAAAAATATTCAAACCGCAGATGAGATAATAAAAGGAATTGTCAATGCTTATCTTTCATCTAGCGAAGAAGCAATGTTTGGAGATTGGCTTGAGGGACTTGCGATATTTATCAATGAAAAAGTGTATGGAGGCAAGAAGTCAGGAATAAAAGGTATAGACTTGGAGTTTGACAATCAAAATGTGAGGAATATAGTTTCTATAAAATCTGGTCCCAATTGGGGAAATAGTTCGCAAATTAGAGAAATGGAAAAAAATTTTAAAACTGCCATAAAGACATTAAGAACAAGCAATTCAAATTTGCAAATTAAATGTGTCAATGGTTGTTGCTATGGAAAAGATAATAACCCCGATAAAGGTATTTATTTTAAATATTGCGGTCAGCGTTTCTGGGAATTTATTGGTGGCAATGAAAGTATATACATAGATATTATTGAACCATTGGGGTACAAGGCAAAAGAGCGCAATGAAAATTATTTTACACAATATTCTGAAAAAATAAATCTCTTTGTAAAAGAATTCATTGAAAATTTTTGCAATAAAAACGGCTCAATAGAATGGGAAAAATTGGTAAAGTATAATTCTGGCAAATAACAAATAAAAACCTTAAAGAAATCTATTTCCCCCCTGAATTTTCCAATATCTCAATAATCTCACTAAAACCCCTACTCTTAGCATGTGAGAGCGGCGTAACCCCATCCTTATCCGGCAAATTGACATCTGCTCCAGCTTCAACCAACATACGCACAACCTCTGTATGTCGCTCTCCTCCATCGCCCAGTATTATTGCCTCAAGCAATGCAGTCCATCCAATTCTGTTGATATGATTAACACGGACATCTGTCTTTAAAAGTTCTCTTATAATTTCAACGTGCCCACGGTCGGCGGCACGGATAAGGCCTGTTCCATTGTAACTGTCCGTACAGTGAACATCAGCTCCTGCTTCAAGGGTTTTCTTCAGCAGTTCTGTATATCCATCGGAGGTTGAAATCAAATAAGCACTTTGCAGGGTATTGTCTTTCATATTCACGTCTGCACCGGCGGCAATTAGCAAATCTACGATTTCAAGATTATTCTTATAAGCGGCAACCACAAGGGCACACACGCCTTCCTTGCCCTGCGAATGAATATAAACGCCCTTTTCCAGTAAGGATTTTACAGCTTCAACATCTCCTATTTCTGCGGCGCTTATGAGATGCAAACCATCTTTCCTCGCTTGCTCGGAATAAATTGCTCCTGTCATTGTGTTGCTCTCCTTTTTGTAATGTAGTAATTATTATATTATTCTAAGTGACTAAAATACAACCAACATCCAAACAACAACTCGGTCAGTTCTATACAAAGAACACTAGTTATATATTGCAGGGATTGGAAAAATTTATTAAATGCAAAAATGTGACAGACCCTTTTGCTGGAGCAGGCGATTTGTTAAAATGGGCTAAAGCTAACGAGGCAAGTTCAGTTGTCGGGTACGATATAGATAAAACTAAAAGTGATAACTCATTGATTTTTTACAATGATAGCTTGCAAAATCCTAAAAAATACGAATTTATTTTAACTAATCCGCCCTATCTTTATCAAAATAAAATGAAAGACAAAAGCCTGTTGCTGAATAGCAAACATACAGACCTTTATCAGTTGTCTCTGGAAAAAATTATGAATAGCGAAGAGGGAATAGCCATTGTTCCTATAAATTTCTTATCTGCTGAAAATTCAAAATATATAAGGGAATTATTTTTGGCGAAATTTGAAATTAAAAAAGTGAATTATTTTTCTGAACAAGTTTTTGATGATACAACCTATAATGTGATAGCTTTTTATTATAGAAAAAAGAAAATTTTAACAAATAAAATGAATATAGATTTCACAATTTATCCACAGAAAAAATATTCCAAAATAGCATTATATCAAAAATATAATTGGCAAATAGGCGGTGAGTTTCTGGCAGAGATAAATGCCTATTCCAATAAACTCCGCATTAGTCGCTTGGAAGAAGAAGATTTGCAAAAAGGAAATCATGCAATAAGGGCTGCATATAATAATTTAGATAAAATAAAGGTATTTAATGTAAATGATGATGTTTTATCAAAAATAAGAAAAAATATAGTAGTACTGAAAGCAATAGATTCAGGTTCTGAAAGTGGCAAAATTTGCTTGGATGATATTAGAAAATATAATTTAGATGCTTTAATCAGCATTAAAACTTCAAGGCATCAAATACAATTATTATTTCCAGAAAACGTTAGCATACAGGAACAGGAGAAAATAATAGAGCTATTCAACAAGGAAATTGAGGATAAACGGAATCGTTATCATTCTTTGTTTATGACGAATTATAGGGACAAAGGCAGAAAAAGAATATCATTTAATTTTGCTTATAATTTGGTAAATTATCTGTATTTCAATAAATTAAAAGGAAATGTCTATAGAAGAGCTGGGTAGCAAGGCTCCATAAATTTTTTCTATATTAAAACTATCCGCAACCAGGAGAAAAACCTATGCCTAAACCGCTTATCAATGAAGAACAACAAAAAAAGGCAATTGAAGACTACAATGTAGAACTTCGCTATCGTAGTGATGCTTACTGGGATGCCGTAGAAACTGATAACCCTATTGTGCAGGGGTTCCGCTTTATAATGAAAAACTACGATATATCCTTTGAAAAACAAGAGAGGCTTGGGAAGCAAGGCGATGGTTACCGTATATGCGTTAACAAGAAAAAACGGCCTAGAACCGATATTTAATCCACTCCACCAAGGCAGGGATGGCCGATATGCAAATTATACCTACTACCACAAGCTCAAAATGCGCTTTGATAAATGGAATATTACCCAAGAAATAACCTGCGAATATACATAAAAATATCCAGCCTGTGCCACCCAAAACGCTCCAAGGAAAGAATGTTTTAAAACTCATTCCGCTCATTCCCGCGACAAAAGGCACAAATGTTCTAAAGAAAGGCATAAAACGGCAAATGGTAACCGCTTTTGGCCCGAATTTCTCAAAGAAGTTGTGGGCTTTGTTGTAGTTGTGCGTGTTGAAAATTTTTCCTGTGCCTTTTGCAAATGCCCTGTGCCCAATTTTAGACCCAAAAAATCTGTTGGTATTATCTCCGCAAATGGCCGCTATTGGAAAAACAGTTAAAACAATTCTCATATCCATAGCTCCCGCTGCGCATAGGGCACCAATCGCAAAAAGCATTGAATCTCCTGGCAAAAAGGGAGTTACAACCAAACCAACTTCGCAAAAAATTATGAGAGCAATCAAAGCATAAACCAAAATTCCATATTGAGCAACGATTTGCGCCAAATAAACATCTATATGCCGAATAAAATCCAAAACAAGTAGTAAATATTCCATGACCTTAATTTAGGAATTTGAAATCATATTCATTATGATTTTGTAATGGTCTCCGGCAAATAGCTCTCTGATTTTTTTCAAGTCACTTATCGGGTACCAAACCGCTTCCGAGGCATCATCGCCAGCTTTTAGTTTTGGAAGCTCTGGCAAGTGCAAATTAAAAAGAAAAGTATGCGATATCATTCTCCCACGAGGCTCCCTGTGAGGGTCGTCAAAAACTTGATAGCCCTTGATACTATTGTCCAATTCCCTATAGCTCAGTTCTATGCCCGTTTCTTCTATGAGTTCTCTTATGGCACAATGCCTTATGGGTTCTCTGCTATCTAAAAAACCTCCAGCCATGGCATATAGACCCTTGCCCGGAAAGGCTCCCCTTCTTATTAACAAAATATGTTCGCGGCAAATAACCAGAGCATCTCCCGCCACAAAGACCGGAGGGTAAGGGGTGCTAGCCCATTCCTTTTTGTATTCCTCAACCAGTTTATATTCTTCTTTCAAATTTTTTGCCCAAGTATCATTCTCTTTGTTTTTAAGATAGCGATAAACGTTAAAAGGTATTTTGTCTTGCTCGGTTAGTGTTTCGCCAAACCATTTATCTCGAATTTCAGTGGAAGAAAGCCCGTTTGCTAGCAGCGGCATTTCCAAAAATTCCCACTCTGGAAATAAATCCAAATAATACGAAGTGCGGTCTTTTTTGTGACCGATTATCCCTATGCGTTCAATGACACGCGGCTCATTATCCAAAACTTTTTCTTTCAATTCATTTACCCATTCAACGTGATTGTAATTGGAATCGTGGATTGGGAGGAAGGTTATTTTTCTTTGCTCCTCTTCCGTTAAGGAAATGCGTAGCATTTCCATTCGTTCTGCGGCTGTAAATGGATTGCGCAAACTGCGGCAAGTCTCGTACGAACCTATAAAGAGTAGCATTTTTTCTGTTTGCTCAAGTGCTGTGCGAATTGTTGCAAAATGCCCATTGTGAGGCGGCTCAAAGCGGCCTATATATATGAGTGCAGAAAATTTCGGCATAGTGTAAATATAGAATTATACTTTTGTATTTTGTAAAAATTATGAAATTAAAATTCATTTTTTTCGCAGTAGGTTTGGCACTCGTCATCTCTTGCGACAACCATAGCCGAGATGAAAAGCTAAACGAAGTCAGCAGTTCTAGTTCGGAAGTGGAAATTAGTTCATCAAGTAGTTTAAGCTCAGAAGCGGAAATTAGTTCATCATCTAGTTCTAGCCAACAGCAAAGCAGTGATTCCGACACAAAAATTGCTGAGATAAAAGCAAAATGGCAGCAATATAAACCTCAAAACGTAACAACTGTTTTTGTTGAAACGCCAAGCGTAACAAATCCTTATCGTACAGGGTCTTTAACACCTGAATTCTTGAACAATGGATTAAATATGTTCAAATTTGTTCGCTATTTGGCTGGCTTATCGGAAAATATTGTTTATACAGATGAATTAAACGACATCGCTCAACACGGTGCAGTTCTCCTTGCCAGATTGGGACAGTTAACGCATACGCCTTCAAAGCCAGACGATATGGATTCGGCTTTTTACGAAAAGGCTTATAAAAGCACAACAACGGCAAATATCTATATGAGTGGCTCAAAGTCAAGCACTTTAGAAGATGCCGTAAGAAATTTTTGCGATGATTCTGGTGAATCAAACATAGGCGCATTGGGGCATAGACGCTGGATGCTTCATCCGCCGCTTGGAAAAGTAGGATTTGGCTACGCAGCATCATCAAACGCCGCTTATATCCCATTGCAGGTTTTTGACAGGAGCAATACAACGGAAAAAATTGATGCTGAATATGTATTATGGCCAAATAAAGGTTATTTCCCTAGCAATTTTTTCAAAACAACACAAGCTTGGAGTGTTAGTTTAAATTCCAAAAATTATAATTTAAGCAAATGCAAACCAACAGTAAAACTAACTTCCCTAGATGATGGAAAAGAATGGGAGTTTTCCACAAGTGATAGCGACAAAAAGGGAAAATATTTTAATGTTGAAACAAACGGTTATGGAACGCCATATTGCATTATATTCCGTCCAGACGGCATTTCATCTTTTAACTCAAACAAAAGGTTCAAAGTTGAAATTGAAGGTTTGGTGGATAAATCCGATAAAGCACAAAAAATTGAATATGAAGTGGAATTCTTTGCAATGCAATAAAAATTCTATATTATCCCTATGCCCGACTTATCCATAACCTGCCCGCATTGCAACATGCAAATAACATTTGGCATAGGAAACGACAATGCCACGCCAAGAAAAGGCGAAGTGCTCGGTTTTGTGTTCACTTGCCCAAGCTGCCACACCCCAGTCTCTTACCAAGCAAACGAAAACTCTGCGGTGGAACTTGATAAAAAATCATTTGAGAATTTTCAGCGAGCAATGGAGAGAAAAATGAGTGAGCAGGAGAGGCTAAGGGGAATGGCTTTCACACGGCAGGGTCACCCAACAACCATTGCCAAAGAACAAATAGACGAAAGCGTATTTGGCAATATGCTAAAAGACATTAGAGAAAGCGACAACTACGACGATTTTTTGAGAAGAATTACAAGCTAACCCTGCCTACCTGCACTCAATCTCTTCATCGGTAATGCGCAAAGCCATAATCATATTCATATCGTCTGGCTCGTCTTCAAAATCTGCAACCAAGCCTACTTTTTTGGAATCGTCTTTGGATTTTTCAAAATGCACAATATCTGCGATTTTTACGGGGATAGCTGATTGTCCTGCAATGGAAATTAAAAGAGCCATTCCCTTATTTATTGGACCTTCTACAACCTTACCTTTGAACACAAGGGATTTTCCATCCTCTGACGGTGCGGTTTTTTTAACAAGAAACTTAGGCATGGTCAAAAGCACCAATCAACGTGAAATTTATAATACAAAGAATCATTGTCCTATAAATATAGTTTTTTTTTGCAAAAAGCAACCACAAAAAGTGAAAAAATTTAATTTTATTTCTATATGGAACATTTTTTAACTATTGGACGCATTCCTTTTTTGGTTTGTGCCCCCTTTTTTCACCGATTTTTGGATAATTCTCCGCCAAAAATTCGTTTTTTAGACGGGGTTCCGAGCGAGCAAAACAAAAAGCTAAGGGAGGGCAAAATAATGCTTTCTCCGTCTTCTTCCATAGAATACGCCAAAAATCAAAAAAATTACGTTATTTGCAACCGATTCTGCACCTCAAGCACCCTTGAAATACGTTCCGTGAAACTTTTTTCAAAGCATAAATGGGAAAATTTGAGCGATAAAGCCATTTTTATAACCGAGCAAAGCGACACCTCTGTTAGCTTGCTGAAATTGCTTTCAAGCCTCTACTTCAAGGTCAAGCCTGTATGGACAGATAATGCCGCTGGCTGCGATGCCAAGTTATTGATAGGCGATAACGCTTTGCGAGAAAGCATTGCAGGGCATTGGGAATATTCCTACGACCTAGCCTCTGTTTGGCAAGAATGGCAAAATTTGCCCTTTGTTTTTGCAATATGGATAATAAGAAAAGAAGCCTTAGGAGGAGGCTTGTTGCCCTTGCTCGAAAATTACCTGAATGAAACCGAGATGAGTATAAAGGATTTCAAGGAAAATAGGCAAAAATGTTTGCAAAAATGGGAAAAACACTACCCTCACGGCTTGCCGCAAAATTTGGCTTGCGATTATTACAATGCCATAGATTACAGCTTCACCAGCCAGCACGAAAAATCTTTGAAACTATTTTTCGAACTTTGCGAAGTGTCTGCGGAGCTGAATTTTCTTTAGAAAGCAATGGGTGCTTATGCCCTAACATCAAGCCCGCTGTTCTTTTTCTCTTCGGGCTTGTTTATTGGCAAATTTCTAACTTTTGGAATTTTGCCATACAGCAATTCGCCAAGGACAATGCCAATATCTGCCAATTCCTTAGCAAGAGCCTCTCTTTCCTCTCGCACCGCTTCGCTGGCTGTACCCACGGAATCTTGCAGGCGAATATTTAAAACGCTTTTGCTCAGTGTTAAATCTGCGTGCACATCGCCTAATTTTTTTGTTTTGGTTTCTATGGAAAAAGAAATTGAAGAAGACTGCTGTTTTTTGGAACTGCCTTTGCGCTCATCTTTTATTTTCAATCTGCCTTTTTGCAGGTTGCCCTCGTGCATAAAGTAAAATATATTTTCTCTGTCGTTTTGCACGCGGGTGTCTTGGTCTATTCTTGTCCACTGGATTTGCTCTTTCAAGTGTTGCAAAACCTGCTTTATTTCTTCGCTGTGTTTGGCTGTATGCTCACTTTGGCTTGCTCTGTTTAATTGCTGCGGCTCCGCTTCTGTATATTTTTCCAAAACTTTTTCAACCGCTTTTTGCAAAGTTTCGGGCTGCCAAGTTTTGCCTGCTGGCAATTCGTGCTGCAATTCCCTTTTAACGGGTTCTGGCAAGTTCTTAAATAATTCTCCTTCGTAATTTCCGGCTGCTTGGTATTTTAGGAGTTGGGGAGGGCTTATGGTTGGGAACTGCTGCACCACTCTCCACAATAAATTTGCCTGCTCTTTTGAAACATAAGTTCCTGGTTCGGTTTGCAAAGACATTTCGTGCAAGTTGTTTGCAAATAATTTCACAATCTCTGGATTTTCTGGCAATTTTCCAAAAGATAAAATTGTCTCTCTGATATTTAATATTTGCGGTGTTAAAGGCAAATCTGTTTTTAACCAAAAATTCCTTTCATCTTTTGGGATTATCGCACTAACCGGCCAAGGTTGCAGAATAAATTTGGGAGCAGGCTGCGAGGTGTTTGGAGATGGCGGAGTTATTTGATGAAGCGAAAATGCCATTTCAATTTTTTGCGGAATAATTGGCGGTGGCAACGGCGATGATGGTTGTGGTGGCGGTGGTGATGGAGGCGGTGGCGTACTTTGCTGTGGAATAATTTGAAGCGGCTGCGACTGAATTGGTTGCTGCTGCGGAATTGGTTGTTGCGGTTGAATTGATGGTTGTTGTGGAATGGGCTGAATTGTCGGAATCGGCTGTGATTGTGGAATTGGTTGCTGTTGTGGAATGGGCTGAATTGTCGGAATCGGCTGTGGCTGTAGAATAGGTTGCTGGGGTTGAATTGGCTGTTCCGGCAGAATCGGCTGTGATTGTGGAATTTGTTGTTGCGGTTGAATTGGCTGTGGCTGTTGTTGAATGGGTTGTTGTGTTTGAATTGGCTGTGGCTGTTGTTGAATGGGTTGTTGTGGCAGAGTTGGTTGCGATTGCAGAATTGGTTGCTGCGGCTGCGGAATAATTGGTGGTGGAGTTTGTAATATATTTGAAAATATTTTTTGCACAGGAAAATCTTTTGGCAAAGGAATCTCTACAACATTTGCCACATTCTCAAAGTGTACGGTTTGATTTGCCGGCAATAAGCTAATAGTTGCATAAGTTGGCTTTTCATAAAAAAAATTCTGTAAATTCCGCAAATTCGGAAAATTCTGGTCTATTTCTATTCCAGTTTTTTGCAGAACTACCGTTTCCAATTCCTTTAACGGAGTATTTTTAAGTTCTATTGGAATGCCCAATTCCTTTAATTCCTGCAAAGCATTTAAAATTGTTTGAAAAGTTTGCATTGTTGTTGTTGCGGCTTGCGGAATTTGAATTTGTTGAGGAATTTGAGCTTGTGGCAGAACAGTTTGAGTTTGCTGTGGGATTTGAGTTTGTTGCGGAACTACTTGAACTTGTTGTGGAATTTGCAGCGGAATGGTTTGGGGCTTAGAAATTGCCGTTTGCACTATGTTTTTTGCGGCAATGTTTGCGCTTATAAAATCATTTTTAGAAAGAGCCAATACTAATTTGTATTCCGGCGGAGCTTCTGTGCTTGGGGGCTGCAAAATTTTTACAATTTCATTGACAAGATTTTTTACGGTTTCCACCGCTTCTGGTTTATTTAAATTCTGTTGAATTTGAGTGAGCAAATTCATTAAGTTTTTTATGGGAATATTTTCTTGATTTGCAGAAAAATTATCCCTTGCCTTTGATAAATACATCGCCAGTTTTGGAAACTGCTCTTTCAACTCAAAAATCAAACGGGATATTTCGTCTATGAATTTTAATCTTTCTGTGTTTAATTGAAAATTGTCTGAACCTCGATTGGTCAGGATTAAAGGATTTTCAGGATTTTCGGAGTTTTCGGGATTTATGGAATTGAGATATTTAACTTCATTGGCTGTTAGCTGCCCGCTAGCCATTAGCCATTGTGCGCTAACCTCAATCATTTAGTTTTACTCGCCTCGTTCACGAGCCAAACGGATAATGGTTTCAACTTGGTCTCTGGGGAGACCGCTCCATCTCGATATTTCAGAAGGTGTACGCCCTTGCCTTGCCCAGTCTAAAATTTGCTTTTTTTCTCTGACCCTGCGGTCGTAGGTTGTTTCGTCTGCTGGTGGGTTGATTTTTGTGCTGTTTAGGCTTGTAACCCTTATTTTTGTTTTTGTTAAACTCTCGGTTGCCACCGGCGCTTTCACTGTAGCGGAACCGGAACGCACTGAAGAGAGAGCCTGACGCAATTTTTCAACTGCTTCTGTTACCCTTTGCTTTGCTGTTTTTCTCATGGGGGGAGGCTCTGCAGCCCGTACAGCAACTGTTGCAACTGTTTCAGCGGGTTTGGCTTTTGGGAGCGGGAGTCCAGAAAAACGGGTTTGGAACACGGTTGGGTCTAAGCCGCTGAGCGGTGGTGGTGGGAGCGGTTCCGTTTGCAAGTTTTTCAATCTCTCCGTAACTTTTTCAACCTCTTTGTGCCGCCTCATTATTTTTATTATCAAGAATATGATTATTGTCAGCAGCACTGCGGCGGTTATGGCAATCCCTTTTATTAGATGGTCCATTAAATTGCTCTCTTCTTCTTTAATGGTTTTGGGAGCCTCGGCTTTGCTAATTGCGTTTCTTGCCGATAAAATTCGTTCCCACAAATTTTTCTGGGTTTCTTTAAGGTTTTTCAGCGATCTTTCGTCTGTTTCTTTGCGTATGGTAAAATTTATGCTCTCCAGAGAATCGTAGAGTTGCTGCAATCTCTCTGGGTCTACAGTTCCAAAAAATTCTGTTTTGGTGATAGATTTTTGAAATAAATCATCGGGATTAAGCCCGGCAAAGCGCACAAGAGCGTAAAAGCCACCGCAAAGGGCTATTAAAGCAATGATTATTGTGTAGATTTTTTTCAACAATAGTAATATAGTAAAATTTGCTATATTTCCTTACTTGCTTGGAAGAATGCCGGAGTGGTCGATCGGGGCGGTCTCGAAAACCGCTGTTCGCAAGAACCGAGGGTTCGAATCCCTCTTCTTCCTATAAACCTTGAATTTCAATATAAACCTCATTTCTCCATTGGCTTATCAAAGACTTGAGTTTGAGATTAGACATATAGTTGGAGGTCATACTTTCAATTATGGGATAATCTTCTTCCAAATTATATTCGCGAACTTGCGCTTCGTTGTCTAGACGCAGAATCCTATACGAGCCTTCTATAATTTCTGGGCTAGAAATTTCGCCTACTTTTAAGGAAGATATTATTTTTTCATAAACTGGGTCTATAGCCTTTCTCTCTTGCCAGCCAAAGCTGCCGCCCTTGAAAGATGTTTCTCTGTCTTTGCTGAAGGTTATGGCAGCTTTTGAAAAATTTATTTTACCCTTTTCAATTTCGCTTTTTAAAGAATCTAATTTGCGCAAAACTTGCAGAGAATCGGCTGCTGTTGGTTCCACTCTCAAAAGAATGCTCGCTGTTTTTATGCCATCGTCTTTTTTTCCCATAAGCCGGATTATATTCCACCCCTCTTTTGTTAAAACAGGACTATCTGTCCACTCGCCTATGCCAAGCCTGAGGGCTGCCCTTTCGTAATCTGGTTCAACAGAACCCCTGCGCAAATATGAGGAAGTATCTACCGAAGCGTTTTGGCTGTGGTTTTTTGCAAGCACAGAAAAATGAATGCCTCTGTCTAAGGAATCTATAAGGGCAATGGCTATATTTTTAACAGAATCTGTTACGTGCTTGCTGGGTTCCACGGGTATGCTTATGGAACTGAATAAAAGGCAATCGTACTGGCGGGGAATGCTGTCTTTGTAGGCTGCATAAAATTCTTCCACCTCTTTTCTTGTGGGGGTTATTATGCCCACGTGTTTTTGCCTAATGCGCGAGAGCTGCATCTCTTCCCTGAAACGCTCCATCAGTTTTTCCCTGTATTGAGCCATACTTATGCCAAGCTGGGCTTTTATGGCTTTTTCAAGCGCGGCAACACTTGCGTTTTGCCTAGCGGCCAAATTCTTTATATGTATATCCACCCTCTGCGAAAGCTCGGATTCCTCTACCTTTATGGAATCTCTGGATATTCTAGAGAGCAGAACTTTTTCTTCTATTATTTTATCCAAAACCCTGGACATTTGCTCGTTCTCTGGCAGTTGCATAAAACCAGGCGCAGACTGATAGTGGTAAAGCTGCGACATTAAATCGGAGCGCAAAATAACCTTGCCGTCAACAACAGCAACAATATATTCAAGCAGAATAGGGTCTGATTTAGTGGCTCCCGCCGCAAAAAGCGAGGAAACCAAAACAAGCAGTATTAGTGAAATTGAACGCATTGGATGTAATGTAGAAAAAATTTCTATATTCAAAATGTAATGGTAAACCCTACCTGGAGTTCAGTATGATAAAATCATATTCAATTATCATAAATGAGATTGATGAAACAGAGCTTGCGTTGAAAGAGCTGCATTCCCAGCTTGAGAATCTGCAATTATTGAAAAATACTGTTGGCATAGTTACGGTGAACAAAGATTTTGTCGTTTCTGGAGTGTATTCCGCAATAGCCAAAGAGACCCCATTTCCGCTTGTGGGCATGACCTCTTATTCGCAAACTGTCAACGGGAAAATTGGAACGTTCATACTCTCCATTATGGTATTGACCTCTGATGACTGCGAATTTGCTTGCGGCATGAGCGAGGCAGTTCCAGATGCAGGCGAGGTAAAAGAGCAAGTGCAAAAATGCTACAAAGACCTGCGCTCCAAGCTAAATGGCGATGTGAAACTCGTTTTTTTATACCCAAACTTCATGTATGGCCATTACCCCAACCAATACATAAAAGCCATAACAGAAATAGACAGCAACATTCCCATTTTTGGTTCTCAGTCCAACGGAGAAATAATAGAAACAGCCTCATCTGCAAGAACCCTGTATTGCGAAAGCATCTCCAACAATCAAGTGGCTATGCTCCTTGTTTCTGGCAATGTGGAGCCTAAATTCTACTTGGGTTCCAGCACAAAAGAATCAATAATGGTGTCGGATATTGGGGTTGTAACTGCTGCCGAGGGAAATTGCCTGATAGAAATCAACCATACTAAAGCCAAGCAATTCCTTGAAGAAGCGAACCTCAAGCCAGATTCCGCCAATCAAAGATCCTCATTTTTCAGCACTTTTATCGCAGACGAAAAAAATGAAAAAGGCGAAATTGTATCATCTGTGGTAAAATCTCTTGTGAAGCCCAAAGACGATGCTTATCTTTTCGCTTGCGGCATTCAAGTTGGCTCCAGTTTGTCTGCTATATCTTTTACCAAAGAGGTTGTTATGGAAACAGCAAAAAATGTTATGGAACAGATAAGGGCAAATCACAAAGAAGGAACGCTTCTCTTATATTCGTGCCTTGGCAGGCGCGCCGCTCTGTTAAACGAACCCAACAAGGAATTTGAGCTGATGAATAAAGTTTTGGAAAATAATTTTAACTATATAGCAACTTGCTCTGGCGGCGAAATATGCCCAACCTCGGCAACAAAAACAGAAGTGGTAAATAATGAGCATAATGAAACCCTTATCGCGTGCATTCTTTAACCCGCAGAAGAACAGAATTTATGTATAGCCAAGAAGAATACAACGCGCTGCTAACAGAACTGGGAAAGGAGCGCAATGAAAGAAAGAGGCTCGCGCGAGAAATAAGAGAGCGCGACAACGTTATTGTTTCTTTTGAAGCACAGGAAAATCTTTACAAAACATTAAAAACACAAAAAGACATTAAAGATAATTATCTCGATATGTTGCTAGGCAACACGCCATGTGCTGCAATAATGATGGATGTAAACCGAAATTTTATTTTTGGTTCAAAAAACGGCTTAAATTCAATAGGCTTGGACGCAAGTGCTCTGAACAAAAGTGATTTTTTTAAACATTTTTCCCAAGTTGTATCTAAAGAAATAATAGAGAAGATGCTCGCAAGTTTTCAAAGCGTTTTGGAAAAGCAAGAAATTTTGGAATATAATGAGAGCATAGAATTCAAAGATAGGAAAAAGAGCCATTTTAAAGTTGCTTTTATTCCTGTTAAAGATAAAAAAAATGCGATGATAGGTGTGCTGCTTCAGCTTTGCGATGTGACCAGTATGCAAAAAATGGTTGAAGATTCTCAAAAAGCAAGCGATGCAAAATCAAATTTCTTAGCGAGAATAAGCCACGAAGTTCGCACTCCTATGAATGCAATTATGGGACTGGTTGAACTAAGCGCTAGAGAAAACATTACGGAGCAAATGCCCAGGTATATGCTATCCATAAAAAAAGCCTGCGATAATTTGCTCTCTATAGTCAACGATATTTTAGATTTTTCAAAAATAGAATCCGGCAGGCTAGAAATAATGCCTGTGAAATACGATGTTGCTTCTTTAATTCACGATATTATAAACATAATACAAATTAAAACAGTGGAAAGCAAGATTCATTTTGTTGTGGATATAGACAGCAATATTCCAAGCAAACTGATAGGAGACGAGACACGAATAAGGCAAATTTTGTTAAACATATTGAGCAATGCTTTTAAACATACAAGCGAAGGTTTTATTTCCATAACTATAAACGGAGAAATGCAAAAAGACAATACCCTGCTTTTAAATGCGGAAATAACAGATACCGGCACGGGCATTAAACAAGAAGACATGGATAAGCTTTTTGAAAAAGGTCTTGGTCTTGCAATAACAAAAAGCCTTTGCTCTGCAATGGGCGGCAGCATTTCGGTTAAAAGCACTTATGGCAAAGGCTCTACATTTACAATCAAAATTCTGCAGCCTATAGCTGAGCAATGGGAAAAAATTGCCTCTGTGCAAAACCCATCCAAAAAGAAAATTTTATTGTACGAAACAAACGATATATATGCAAATTCAATACTCAAGATTATGAGCAATTTAAATGTCGAATGCACGCGCGTTGACAATTACAATGTATTCTGCACAGAATTGAAAAAATCATATCCTTTTGCATTTGTTTCGGCAGATATATTTGCTCAGGCAAAAAAAACCGCTTGGGCACTTGGTGTTGACCCTAATTTTGTCATAATTAAAAAATTCAATGACATTGCGTACGAAAAATACGCAAAGACCATTATTTTGCCTATTCACGCAATTTCCGTTGCAAATATTTTGAATGAAACAAATGAGGGCAAAAATTTAGAAGAAACTGTTGATGAAAGCAGAACATTCGTGACCACTGGTGTAAGAGTGTTGATAGTTGATGATATATCCGTAAATCTCATGGTTGCAGAAGGTTTAATGGCTGCTTATATGATGCAAATAGATACCTGCACAAATGGCAAAGCCGCCATTGAAAGAATTAGAAATACAAAATACGATATCGTTTTTATGGATCACATGATGCCAGAGCTAGATGGAGTTGAAACAACGAAAATAATCAGAAAAATTCCAGGTGAATATTTTGCGAATTTACCCATAATAGCACTTACCGCCAATGCAGTATCTGATATGCGCAACCTATTTTTGGAAAGCGGAATGAACGACTTGTTGACCAAGCCCATAGAACTGCCAAAATTAAATGAAATTCTGGATAAATGGATTCCCAGCAGCAAAAAGAGCAAATATGCAATTTTCAAGCCTCTTTTAGATTTGCCCCAAGACTTAGACTCCGCAGCGGATTTATGAAAGCAATCAGAGCAAATATTCTAGGTTTTCTTTTTTACTTCGCTGTGGGCATTGGGTTGGTGACAGTTATACCGCCGTGGTTTTTATATTGCGCCGCCACAAGGCAATGGAATAAATTTGTGCTTGTGACAAAACCATTTTTTGCAGTTGTGTTTTTTATATTTGGCATAAAAGTAAAAATGGAAGGAACTCTGCCAGAGAAAGGCAGCACGTGTTTTATTTTAAGCAATCACCAGAGTTTTATAGATGTCCCTGTTATACTCTACAAAACCTTTCCCTGTGCATTTCTTGCAAAAAAAAGCCTATTTAAAATTCCCTATTTTGGGCAGCTTTTAACCCACACCAACAGCATTCCCGTTGAGCGCGGAAATCCGCAGGCAAATGCGGAACTGCCAAGCAAAATTAAAGACAGGCTTTCGAGAAATTTTCCCATAATGGTTTTTCCAGAGGGAACCCGCTCAGAAAACGGAGAGCTTTTGCCATTTAAAAGCGGCATTTTCCGCATAATAAAAGAAACTGGGGCACCCGTATTTCCAATTACGCTCATAAATACCCATAAAGTTCTGCCCAAAAGCGGTATTGCCCTTTACCCTGGTGAAATCACAATTATTCCACATAAAATTATATCCGTAGAGGAAATAGAAAAACTAACCTGCGAAATGCTAAAAAATGTGATTAGAGAAGAGATTTCCAAGATGTAGTAGGGGAAACCTTGACAGAATATTATTATTTTGCTATATTTATTATAGGTATAATTTTAAGGGGGTTTTATGAATAGAATCATCATAACGGCAGCAATTGCCACAGCTTTAATCTTCTCCTCCTGTTCAACCGACGTGGACGATCCTCCTAGCAAGAAGAAATCTAGCAGTAGTGGCATGTCTAGCAGTAGCGGCAGGAGCAGTGGTGGTGGAAATTCCAGCAGCGATGATGGCTCTAGCAGCAGCAGAGGTGGGAGCAACTCTAGCGGCGCAGACAAAACTTATGAATTGGCCGACCATGACGATGAGTCTTTTACATATTTGGAAGAGGAAAGGGAGTATTCCTGTGAGGAAAACGGAAACTTGAATTTCACAATAGAGACTTCTGACAATACGGTCTATTATTCAATAGAAGACCAAATTATGACTTGGGGAAACGACTATAATCTTTTAGAGGGCGATACAATTCAACTCAAAGGTTCATCAGATGAACTTAAAGGCACTTGGACAAGGACAAAATCCAAAGATAATTCTTGTACATTGAAAAGCGATGATGACTATTCTTTTTCTTGGTTTGAGTGCAAAAATTATTATGATATCACAAAAGCAGTTATTACAAGCTCAAGTGTTACAATTACCCGCGAAGTATGCGATACAGACGAAGCAGTGAACGATAGTGAGATAAATGGCTGGAAAATAAAAGTTGTTGATTGCAATACAGTGGAGTATTCCAAAGGTTCATATAAGGTAACGGAAAAATCAACCGAAACGAGTGAAGAAGTGAGATACAATAGTCAAACCTGCAAACTTTCTTATGCAGAAACCGACAAACGAGCAGCTTGTAAGGAAGCTTGGGATATATATCAAGAAGAAGGAGCGGATGATATCAGCTATTTGGATTATTACTATCGGACTTCTATATATCGTAAAGAAGATGCCTTTGATGATTGTTTAAAAAGCAAATTGCCACCAGAATTTTTAGAAGATTTCTTTGACATTAGCGGTGGCGGCGGAGACGACTGCGAAGGCGAAGACGATCCCGATTGCGAAGATGGCGGTGATGATTCTGGTCCAGCCGGAAAAATCGCTACCAAGTCAGTTGCAAAGGATAAAGCTAAAATAAAAGCAAAAGTAAAAACTAAAATCACGCCGTTATGGAAGAAGAAAAAGTAAAAACCTCCAAAATACATTAGGGAAAACTTGACAAAATACCATTATTTTGCTATATTTATCCCTAAACGTAACTATTAAGGAGTTTTATGAACAAGTTCAAAACCATTCTAACGGCAAGCCTTGCCGCCGCCCTTTTAACCCTCTCCTGCGCACCACCAGCCGATGATGAAGGAGATATTGATGGCGACGGTGGCAGTAGCTCCGGCGGCGGAGGTGGCAAAGGCAACAGCACAACTGGAACTTATACTTTGATTGACCAAGACGATGAATACTTTTCGTATTTGGAACCGTATGAATCCTGCGAAGCAGGAGGAACATTATCAGAAAGTTCTTATGGTATATCAATCGATTACTCAATAAACAATAAAATTATGACTTGGGGAGACGAATACGATATTGAGTATGGCGATACGCTTATATTCAAAGGCTCCTCAAATGAGCTTATAGGCGGCACTTGGACAAGGACAAAAAACAAAACCGCTTCTTGCAATCGTACCAGAAAATATTGCATTGATGGGGAGTGGGATGACGACTATGAGAATTATACTTGCTATGAATATGATAATTATATCAGCCTTGGGTGCAAAGAAAATTATGATATTACAAAAGCGGTTTTTACTGACTCAAAGGTTACAATTACCCGCGATATTTGTGAATCAGAACAATTAGACGGGCAAGCTTGGCCTATGGGAAATGAGGGCTGGAAAGTGAAAGCTACTAATTGCAACAATCTTGAAGTATCTAAAGGAAAAGAGAAAGTAACGATAAAAAATAATGGAAATAACACTGAAGTAAGCTCCGGTGGCAAAACCTGCAAAATATCCGAGCCTACCACAACCCAAAAAAGAGCCGCCTGCAAAAGGTCTTGGGATGAATACCAAGACACGGATTATTATGAAGACCTTCTTGATGAACTTAATGAAAGTTTTTATGATTGTTTAAGAGAGAAAATGCCAGAAGGTTTTTGGGTTGACAACGGTGACTACGACTACTGCGACATTTATCCAGACGACCCCGAATGTGATGACAGTTGGTGGGGGGAAGGAAGTCTAGGAAAAATTGCTGCCAAGTCAGTTGCAAAGGATAAAGCTAAAATAAAAGCAAAAGTAAAAACAAAAAATAAATTTATGCAATTATTGAAGAAGAAAAAGTAAGGTTATCGTTATCTGTGAGGCTCGCGTATGCGAGCCTTTTTATTTTTCTATCTTACAACAAATTATCAACTTTAAGAGGTTTTCTATGAACAAGCTCAAACTCATCCTAACGGTAAGCATTGCCGTTGCCCTAACCCTATCCTGCCAGCTCCCCAAAGACGAAAACGATGACGATGGTGATGATGGCTCAAGCAGCAGCAGAAAAGGATCCAGCAGCGGTGGAAATAAGTCCAGTAGCAGCAGTGGCGGTGATGTTGAAATTTATAAATTGGTTGAAGTAACCGACGAATATTTTACATATAAGGAAGAATCTAAGTATGATTGGTGCGAAGAAGGCGGAGTTATGGAAGAAAGAGAATATATTATTGACCATGAAGTACATTATCAAATAGGAAATAAAACTCTGAGTTGGTATTCATATTCAGATTTGATTGAGCCATTTAATTTCAAGGGCACATCAAGTGAGCTTATTGGCAGCACTTGGACAAAGGAAAAAGGGAAAGGAGAAGATTTTTGCTGGCCCTCCGGTTATTACGTAGAATGCGTAGATGGTTATGATTATACAAAGGTAGTTTTAACAGACACAACTGTTGCAATTACCCGCAAGTATTGCCCAACGGATGTCTATGAGATTAACTCATACTATGAAGAAGAATATGGCGTGGTTGAGAAAATTCTTGATTGCAATACAGTAGAGCAGACCAAAGGAACAGACAAAATAACACGTACCGAGACAAAAAATGGACTTTCATTCAAATACAAGAATATCACTTGCACTTACGAATATAATCCACCTCTATCCCAAAAGAAAAATGCCTGCAAAGATGCTTGGGATACGGTTGAAGAGAACGGTGATGAACCGTATTATGTTTCTAGTTATTATAATGATATTTTATATAAAAAATACAATGAATGTATGAAATCCATTCCTGACATTTTCGACAATGGAGATGGTGAAGGTGAAGGCTTAGGAAAAATAGCTGCCAAAGCAAAAACAGCTAAATTCAAGCCATTATTGAAGAAGAAAAAGTAATGCTGCGAGTTCCTTTTGGAACAACTGCGGCAAAAGTCCACTTGGAGCTGGTTAAGAATTTTTTTATGAAAGATTCAATATAATCAGCTTCCATTTTGTTTATTTGAGCTTCCGTTTTGCTTATGTTTATTGGGTGCCCATACCTAATCACCTGCCGAGCAAGGCGGTTTTGGCGACTGCTAAGAGAATCTTTTGAAAGTTTGTAAGAGCCTATTATTCCCTGCTTTGCTTTTTCCAGTTCGTTTTTTGAAAAACCATTCCTCAAAAAACTTTTCATTTCCTTGCGAATAAAATCCGCAACCCTTTCCATATTTCGCTGTTCTGTGGCAAAGAAAATCTGGAAAAACGCCAGATTTTTTTTGCTCGCTGTTTTTTGGATAAAATTCCCAAAAGATGAATTTATGGAATAGGCAAGCCCGTATTTTTCCCTGATGTTTTGAAAGAGCCTGCTGGAAAATCCATCGCCTAAAATATGACTGAATATCTGCAATGCCCTGAGTTCCTTTGCTTCTAAACCCTCGCAAGATGTTCCCCACAAAACCGTTGCCTGCTGAACTTCTTTTTGCCGCACTTCCACTCCAGAGTTCGCAGAATACGCAATGCTCGGTTGACTGCCTGCGCCGTTTTTTTTGCGAAAAAGTTTTTTGCAAATTTTAACCAACTCATTGTGCTGAACTGCTCCAGCTATACTGAGCAAAATAGGCAGCTCATCTAAAATAAATTTTTGCCGCTTGCGAATTTCATCAACACTCAAATTTTTAACGGATTTCAAAGAGCCTGTTATTGGGAGCGCAAGGCCGCAGCCCTTAAAATGCGCTTTGTGAAAAAAATCATCGGAGAGTTCTTCGGGATTATCTTCTATTGCTGCAATTTCTTTTAAAATAACATCTCGCTCTTTTGCAAAATCGCTAGATGTCAATTTTGGCTCCATAACCAAATCTGCCAAAACGCGCACCGCTGTTTGCAAGTGTTCTTTTGCAATGTGAATGTAAAAACAGGTTGCATCTCTTGAAGTATAAGCGTTTAAATTTCCGCCCAAATCTTCTATCTCTCTTGCAATTTGAAACGCCGAGCTGTTTTTTGTTCCCTTGAAAACCAAGTGCTCATAAAAATGACTAAGCCCGCTATTCTTTGAATTCTCTGAGGCAGAACCTATTGGCAGCCACAAACCCGCATATACAGAAGAAGCACCAGGCACCAAATCGGTTGCTATGCTAACTCCGTTTTGCAAAACGCTCACTTGCTTGCTTGCTGCAAATTCATTATTCATACAGATTTTTCTTTATTCTCTTCACTTCCAAATTGAATGGCATTTCATTTTTCATTTTCTTTTCCACCAGCTTGCAAGCATAAAGAGCGGTTGAATGGTCGCGGTTAAAATACTTTCCTATATGCTCATAGCTTTTGTTCAATTCGCTGCGCATAAAGTACATTGCAACTTGGCGAGTTAAAACAGATTCCTTGCTCCCGCGCCCTTTTTGCTTGAGAACTTCAAGCGAAATACCATAATAGTTAGCTACTTTTTTTATTATTGCTTCCATAGAAAGGTTCCTGTGCGTATTTGAAAAATGCTCTTCCAAAACCTCAGAAGCCATTTCCAAATCTGCGTTTTTGTTTATTTGCTTAACCTTAAAACCTATGGTATTTCTTATCCCTTCCAAGTCGTGCACTGTGGAGCCGCTTGTTTTTTCTGCCAAAAATTGCAAAACCGCTTCGTTCACATTTAGCCCAATCATATCAAATTTCTTTTGCAAAATCGCGAGCCTGTCTGTAAGAGTTGGCACAGAAATTTGGATTGACAAGCCACCTGTGAGCCTAGACCTGAGCGATTCGTCTAAGCTCTCTATGCTGGATATGGGAACTTGGGAAGCCACTATTATAGGTTTGCTGGCAAGCAGCAAAATATTGAAAATTTGGAGCAATTCGTGCTGCGATTCAAATTTTCTCTCAATATTCTGCAAATCGTCTAATATCAACACGTCTGCACCGCGAAACCTTGCGGCCATTTCTTCCATCTGCGAAGGATTTTCTTTTATTTGTTGCGCATTTTTTGCATATTCCTCGTAAAATTCCAAAGCAGTTGCGCAAATTATCTTTAAATCGCTTTTTTTTGAATGCAGGGCATTTGCCGTTGAATGCAGCAGGTGGGTTTTCCCAAGCCCCGTTCCGCCTATCAAAACCAAAGGATTGCCGTGAGATTCGCCGTTTTCAGCCACAGCATTGCAAGCAGCGAAAGCCAGCCTTGAAGACTCTCCGGCTGCAAAGGTATCAAATCTGTATTGCTGGGCAATTTCCATAGCGGGCTTAGTAACTTAGAAAATTTCTACATTTCCCCTTAGAGGTTTTTATGGCTGCGAAAACAAACTGCAAAGACAAAATGAAACTCAAGTGGCTGAACAAGGACGCTTCTTTTGACCGCCTTGTTTTAGCGGGTGATATTGGCGGAACCAATACAAATTTGGCACTGGTGGGCATAAAAGGCGAAAAATTCACCATTGTGGTAGAGGCTGTTTTTCCGTCTGGTGAAATTGACGGGCTTGCCGAACCCATAAAAGAGCTTCTCTGTGCGGCAAAGCAAGAGAGAGCAGATTTGGCAACAAGCAAAGGTTGTGTGTGCGCGGCTGGTCCTGTGGCGCAAAACGTATGCAAATTGACAAATTTAAACTGGAATATAGACGGCAACGAGCTTTCAAAGGAATTAAGCATAGATTTAAACATAATCAACGACTTTTTGGGAATAAGTTATGGCATACCAACTTTGGATGTGAATAATCCAGAGCAGATTTTTGCCTTTAAGCACACAGATGGCTCAATTCCTGAGCCCCGCAAGGCAACCAAAGCAGTTATTGGCCCAGGAACCGGCTTAGGCGCGGGATACTTAGCCTGGAACGGCACCAGCTACATTCCAAATTCCTCCGAAGGCGGGCATTTAACTTTTGCTCCATTTGATGAAGAGAGCCAGTCTTTTAGAGATTATATGAAAAAATTGCTCGGCGAAGTTCCCGATGTTGAGGTGCTGGTCTCTGGCACGGGAATTCAAAATCTTTACGAATGGCATAGAGACACAAAAGGCTTGCCAAATAGCGATGCGTGGGCAGAAATTGAAAATGCAAAACCAACAGACAGGCCTAAGCTAATTTCCAAACTTTCGGATTCAGACCCAGTTGCTGCTTCTATGCTCCGTTTATTCGTTAAAATGCTGGCTCGCTATGCAGGCGATATTTCCACGCTTCTTTTGCCATTTGGAGGTTTGTATTTGGCGGGTGGGGTTGCGCAAAAAGAACTTCGCTGGCTTACCCTTGATAATCTGTTTATGAAATATTACGAAATGGCTTACAACAAAAACATAAAGCCGCTTTTGATGCAAACACCGGTTTATCTGATAAAGGATTATTCCATTAGCTTGTATGGCGCGGCTAACGCGTGCGGCTAGCTCACCTCATCTTCATTGCGCCGCCGCTCTTAGTATTGCGCTGAGGCCCAGGCATAAAAGGGCTGGTTGTTGTTTGTCCGCTTTTTTCGGTTGCAACTTGAACGCCAACAACAATGGAAGTGGCAGCATCCACGCCATCTAGCACTTGTATTTTTGCCCCGTCAGAAAGCCCAAGACTAACCCGCTGAACGCTCAAAGAACCGCCTGTTCCAAGCACCCACACTTTGTTCTTGCTTTGATTCCCTCGCTTGCCGCCACCTTCGCGACCACCGCCGAAATGCAGCATTTCACCACCTCCTGGCGGCGGCACATAACCAGGCGTATTTTCGTCTGGCTTGAATTGCAGGGCGCGAAGCGGAATGGTTAAAACTTGCAAAGCCTCTTCAACTATTATATTGCAGTTTGCGGTCATGCCCGGCAAAAGTTTTTGCTCTGGGTTATTTGCTTTTATCACAACGGTATAGGTCACAACATTTGAAGAAATATTTGGCGAAAGCCTAACCTCTTGTACCTCGCCTGTGAATTTATCGTTTGGAAAAGCATCAACTGAAAATTCAACTTTCTGCCCTGTTTTCACCATTCCAATATCCGCCTCGTCAACATCGGCTTTAACTTCCATTTGGTTTAAGTCTCTAGCGAGCGTGAACAAGGTTGGCGCAGAAAGCGATGCAGCCACTGTTTGACCTGCTTCCACTGCCCTGCTCAAAACTATGCCGTCTATTGGGCTTTTTATTGTGCAGTTGTCCAAGTCCAGTTCTGCCTGCTCCAAATTGCTCTTGGAGTTTATCAAACTGTTCTGCGCATTTATATATCTGTATTCCGCGGTTTCCAATTCGGTTTTGGCTACGGAGCCTTTTTCAAAAAGTTCCTGTGTTCTTTCGTATATCCGTTTTTGATATTGCCTTTCGTTTTCCGCAGACCTATAAGCGGCTCTTGTTTGCTGAACTCTTGCCTTTGCCTTTAGCGGGTCTATTTGCAAAAGTACCTGCCCCTTTTCAACCTGTTGATTGAAATCCGCATAAATTTTGCTAACCGTGCCAGAAACTTCTGTGCCAACATCCACCTGATCTATGGGTTGCAAACGACCTGTTGCCGTTATGGTTTGAACAATGTTGCCAACAGTTGGGTAAACTGTTTCTAAACTTGCGCTCTTTTTTGAATTTTTTTGCTTGTAAAAGTAAAAAGCCCCTCCCGCTATGCCAATAATTACCAAAACAATTAAAATTTTCCAAGAACGCTTCATTGTTTAAATGTAGAAAAGTAAATCAGCTTTTTACTATATTGACATTATGTCTATTCTGCACAAGGCTATAGAAGACAGCACTACGGAGGTTCGCAAGGTAACTTTGCTGGGTATGGGCATCAATATATTTCTCACCATATCAAAATTTCTTGCCGGTATTTTTGGAAATTCCCGTGCCTTGGTTGCCGATGCCATTCACAGTTTGTCGGATTTAAGCACAGATATTGCCATTCTCATAGGTTCGCGATATTGGAACCTGCCACCAGATGTGGAGCATCCCTACGGGCATCGCCGCATAGAAACGCTTATATCTGTGGCAATAGGGCTGGTGTTAGCTTCTGTTGGTGTTGCTTTGGCTTTGGAGGCTATAAAATCCTTGAGCGAGAACAAATCCAGTTCGCCAACCCTTGTTGCTGCTGCAATGGCACTTGTTTCAATAATTGTAAAAGAGTGGCTATATCACTACACGCTCAGAGTTGGCAAACGCATTAAAAGTTCTGCAACCGTTGCAAATGCGTGGCACCACCGTTCAGATGCCATCAGTTCAATTCCCGTGCTTGTGGCAATTTTGACTTCTTATGTTTTTCCAGAGTGGTTCTTTTTAGATGCCGTTGGTGCCATATTGGTATCTATATTTATTTTGCAGGCTGCTTTTCACATTGCCAAACCTGGAATTTTAGAGATTATAGACGGAGGGGCATCAAAAGAGGTAAAAGGGAAACTTATGAAAATAGCCTTGGCCACTCCCGAAGTTAAAAGCGTTCACAATTTGCGCACCCGCTATTCCGGCGGTTCATTATACATAGATATGCACATAGTTTTAACACCGAGCATAACCCTGCACCAAGCACACCTAATTGGCAACCGAGTTAGGGATTCCTTCTTAGCTTCTCATTTAGATATTATGGAAGTTCTCATACACTTAGACCCTCACGATGACCACGAGGAAGATGAGAAAATAACAAATCCCCACGCCTAAAGGGTGGGGACTTAAGAAGATTAAGCTAAATTATTTCTCAAAAGCATTGCCGGAAAACTGCAAGCTGACTGTTTGTGTACCACTGCTTGTGATAACCACAACATAAGCCTTAACATCGGTAGTCCAAACAAAGAATGCTGAGTTGTTCTTTATTGAAATCTCATCTACTTCATTGTTATCAATTTCATCTTTGCCAAATGCGTCAAGGAAATCCTTTATATCAGCAGTAGTTTTACCACTTACAAGGTCAGGCCAATATTTTGATGGAATCTCATATAGTTCTGGGGTACCACAATCCTCACCGATAGTGGGAACAATGCATGGATTTTTAATCTTATCGTCTGCGTCTTTATTATAATAGGCAACCACGTCAATATCTTCTGCTTTCGTGTCGAGGTCGGCTTGTCCATAGCTTTGACCAGCGTCAATATCACCATAGCTTTTACCTGCAAAAGAAAGAGTGAAGCTTTTCTTTACCAAATCTTTAACTTCTCCTTCATCTTCATCCTTATCAGAACAGGACACCATTGAAAGAGCTGCTACAACCGCACCAGCTAATGCAAACTTTTTGAATGTAAACATTGGAACTCCTATTGTTAATGTTTTCAGGGTAAAATATAGAAAATTTCAAACGTATTGTCAAGGGGGAAACCTGAAAAAATAAAAAACCGCCTCTTAAAAATAAGCAGGCGGGCAAAAATTTGCTTTTTTGTTTAATTATTTAGCTTTGGCAGCGGCTTTGGCAGCGGCTTTGGCAGCAGCTTTTGCTTCGGCTTTAGCATCAGCTTTTTCTTCCTTAGCAGCAGCTCTCTTCTCTTCTACCTTGGCTTTGAGCTCTTGTTCTTGGGCTTTCACTGTTTCTGCCTTTGTTTTTGGAGCACCTTTTTTGCCTAATTTGGCAATGGAATCGGCGGCGGCAATGGAGTCTTTAACTCTTTTTGCCTCTTCTTCTGCTTTGGCAATGGAGTCTTGGACAGCTTTTTGGGCGGCTTTTTCAGCTTCGGCTTTTTCTTGTGCCTTGGCGATTGAGTCTTGGATGGCTTTGTCGGCGGCGGCTTTTTCAGCGTCGGCTTTCTTTTTGTCTTCACCACAAGCGGTAAAGGCTAGGGCTATTGAAGCAACTACTGCTATTTTAGCAATCTTATTCATTGAGGATCCTCTCTAGGTTAAAGCTTTGACCCAAAATATAGAAAAAAATTGGCAAGTTGTCAAGGGATTTTCAAAAAAATCTCTATTATTTGTTAGCCTCAGCAGCGGCTTTGGCTCTCATAGCAGCTTTGGCGGCTTCTTGAGCTGCTAATTTTTTCTCTTCTATTTTCATTCTGACCGGGTCTGTAATTTCTGCTTTTTTTACTTCTTTCTTTTGTTTTGGTGTGGTATCAGAAGCCTCAGGAGATACTACGGAGTCTTGGGCTTTTTGCTCTACGACTTGCGTTTCGGCGGCTTTTGCAGCTTCGGCGGCTTTCTTTTTGTCTTCGCCACAGGCTGTGAAGGCTAGGGTTATTGAAGCAACAACTATTACTATTTTAGCAATTTTATTCATTTGGGTATCCTCTCTTGGTTAAAATATAGAAAAAATTTGCAGGTTGTCAAGGGATTTTCTACATTTTCCTTATGTCTTTACCTAAAAAATTCTTATTTTTCCTATTATTATCCGCTTCTATTGCAGCGGCAGCAGACGGAATGCGCATTGCGCACGTGGATTCAAAGCTCATATTTGAGGGTTATAAAGGCACAAAAAAGGCACAGGAAGAGTATGACCGGCAGGTGGCAAAGTGGGAACAACAGGCTAATTTGCTCCAAAAAGAGCTAGGTTATGTGAAAGAAAGGCTGGAAAAGCAGAGTTTAATGATTTCTGACGAGCATAAAAGAGAGCTAGAAGCCGAATATGCCCGAAAAGACACCGAACTTAAAAAATTCATTGAAAAAATCTACGGCAGGAATGGCGAACTTTTGTCCGAAAACGAAAAGGTAAGTGCCCCTATAATAGCCTTGATAAAAAAAGCCATAACAGAAATAGCCTTAAGCGAAGGCTACGATTACGTTTTAGACAGAGCCACCGGCGCGGTGCTTTTTTGGAAAAACGAGAACGACTTAACCCAAAAAGTATTGGATTATTTAAATGCACGATAATCACAGCCATAGCCACGGTCATAGCCACCACGACCATTCGCATTTTGATGCTCAAAATGTGCGAAAAGCCTTTGTGTGGGGCATAGCTTTAAATTTAATTTTTACAGCGGCAGAAGCCATAGTTGGTTATTTGGGCGGCTCGCTAGCAATTCTAGCAGATGCGGGTCACAATCTGGCAGATACCGCAAGCCTTGTTATAGCTCTTTTGGCATTTAGGCTCGCCCTTGCAAAACCCACTCCAAGATACACCTACGGTTACAAAAAAGCTACTATTTTAGCCGCGCTTGCAAATGCGGTTATTCTCTTGTTCGCAATAGTTGCCATAGTTTATGAGGCTATTGAACGAATTTCCTCGCCTGTGGAAATAAATGGAAAGGTTGTTATGATAACTGCGGGCATAGGCATTCTCATAAACGGTTTTACCGCTATGCTGTTTTTCAAAAGCAAGGAAAATGATTTGAATGTAAAGGGCGCGTATTTGCACTTGATGGCAGATGCTCTTGTGTCTATTGGCGTGGTGATTTCCGGTGCCATAATAATGCTCTCCGGTCTTTACTGGATAGACAGCGCGGTTAGCATTGTGGTTGCGGTTATAATTTTCATAAGCACTTGGGTGCTGTTAAAGCAAACTCTGAGAATTAGCATGGACGGTGTGCCGCACAATATAGATTTCGAAGAGGTTGCCAAAGAAATAGCAAAGGTAGAGGGCGTTAAAAGCGTTCACCATTTGCATATATGGGCACTATCCACAACGCAAACCGCACTAACCGCTCACATAGTTCTAAAAAACGAAATATCACTTGGCGGCATTCCAAAAATCAAAGACGAAATTCGCCACGAAGCCTCGCATTTTGGCATCAATCACTGCACGCTAGAAACCGAATGCGAGGGCGATAAATGCGAGTGTAAAGAGGATTAGAAAATCAGCAAACTGGATTCCCCGTAGCTTCTCACCTTTTTTGCCTCGCCTGCCCAGGCGGGCATGGCTCTGGAAGGAACTTCAAAAACGGCAAAGCCGTTTTCGCTCAGTTTTGGCAAAAAGATTCTGAGGTCGGGATATTCTTTGTTGAATGGCGGGTCTGCAAAAATCAAATCGTATTTTTCGGGGGACTGCGAATTTTGCGCTGCAAAGCGCAAAACATCGTTTCTGTGGCAAATCACTTTTTCCGCTATTTTCCATTTCTCTGAGGTTTCTTTTATTGCCTGCAAAAGGTTGCTAGATATTTCCACCATTGCGGCAGAGCTTGCACCTCTTGATATGGCTTCAAAACCCACAGAGCCTGTGCCAGCGTATAAATCCAAAACCTTAAAGCCTTGAACGCAGCCAATAATGTTGAAAAGGGCTTCTCTGGTTTTTGAAGATGTGGGGCGAACTCCTTTGTCTTTCAAGGGGGGCAAAGTGCGCCCCCGCAAATCGCCTGCTGTTATACGCATTTTAGCGGAGAACGAGGGACTCGAACCCCCAAGCCTTACGGCGGCGGTTTTCAAGACCGCTGACTTACCATTAGCCTAGTTCTCCAGATTATGGAGTGAATATAGTAATTTTGCTCGCCGCGTTTTTGGCTTTTTCAATGGCTTCACTAACATTTGCCCCCCTTGCCAAAACCACACCCAGCCTGCGATGCCCATTTATGTTGGGCTTGCCAAAAAGACGAAGCGAGGTATCTGGCTCGCTCAAAGCCTCTTCCAAGCCCGAATAGGATATTAAATCGCTTTTGCCATCCACCCGCAAGGCAACGGAGGCACTCGGTCCGTGTTGCGTTATGTTTGGGACAGGCAACCCCAAAATTGCTCTTGCATGCAGAGCAAATTCGCTCAAATCCTGAGAAATCAAAGTTACCATTCCCGTATCGTGAGGGCGGGGCGAAACCTCGGAGAAAAAAACCTCATCGCCTTTGACGAAAAGCTCAACTCCAAAAATCCCGTAGCCACCCAAGGCATCCGTAACAGTTTTTGCAATGCGTTCCGATTCTTCCAGAGCTTTTTTGCTCATATCTTGTGGTTGCCAGCTCCAGCGGTAATCGCCTTCAATTTGCACGTGCCCTATGGGTGCGCAAAAAGATGTGCCTTTCGCGTGGCGAACTGTTAAAAGCGTTATCTCGTAATCAAAAGGGACAAAACCCTCAACTATAACCTTGCCGCTGCCGGTTCTGCCGCCGCTCTGCGAATAATCCCAAGCGTGTTCAATGTCCGCTTCTGTTTTCACCGTGCTTTGCCCACGCCCGCTTGAACTCATTATGGGTTTCACAACGCACGGAATTCCTATTTCCTTTATAGCCGCTAAAAATTCTTCCTTTGTTTCCGCAAATTTATACGCACTTGTTTTTAATTTGAGTTCCTCTGCGGCAAGGCGGCGAATACCTTCTCTGTTCATCGTCAATTTAGCAGCCTTTGCGGTTGGAATTACATTATAGCCCTCTTTTTCTAATTCCGAAAGAGTATCGGTTGCGATGGCTTCAACCTCTGGTATTATGTAATCTGGTTTTTCCTGCTCTATAACTTTGCGCAAAGCATTGCCATCTAGCATAGAGAACGTGTGGCTGCGATGGGCAACCTGCATTGCCGGAGCATTTTCATAAGAGTCGCAAGCTATGGTCTCTACACCTAGCCTTTGAAGCTCAATTATAACTTCCTTACCCAACTCGCCCGAACCGAGCATAAGGGCTTTTTTTGCGTTTGCCTTTAAAGGAGTACCGAGATTTAACATTTGTGAAATTTAGAAAAAATCTTTCTATATTTCATCTATGAAAAAGGCTTTTACGAATACGCTTTATACCAACGATAATCTATTTATATTAAACGGATTGAATAGCAATTTAGTTGATTTAATATATTTAGATCCGCCTTTTAACTCAAAAAGGATGTATTCAGCACCAGTAGGTAGCAAAGCCGCAGGTACAAGTTTCAAAGATATGTGGACTTGGGAAGATGTCAATGAGGCGTATCTAGAGACTTTGGCAGGAAAATGTCCCGCATTACCAATATACATTGCGTCTATTGGCGTCATACACAGCGAAGCGATGAAAGCGTATTTAACCTATATGGCTCAACGCATTATAGAAATGCACAGAATTTTGAAAGACACAGGAAGTTTATATTTGCATTGCGACCCTACGGCAAGCCATTATTTGAAAGTGGTATTAGATGAGATTTTTGGTAAGAATAATTTTAGAAATGAGATAATATGGTGCTATCGTGGTGGCGGTTCGCCGAAAAATGATTTTGGCAGACGACACGATGTTATTTTTCGTTATTCAAAATCAAATGATTACACATTCATTTCAGATAGCATAAGAATACCATATCAAGCCGAAGGGTTGGGAAGAACTGATGATGCAATGTGGGGCAAACACAAAGGAACAGACAAAGTATATAAACCAAATCCGATGGGTAAGATTCCAGAAGATTGGTGGCTGATGAATATTTTAAATGCAAATGACCCTGAGCGTACTGGCTATCCTACACAAAAACCGCTTGCTTTGCTACATCGTATTATTAAATCTTCATCAAACGAGGGCGATATCGTATTTGACCCGTTTTGCGGCTGTGCAACAACCTGCGTGGCAGCACAACAACTCGGCAGAAAGTGGATTGGCATTGACATTGAAAAACAGGCAGTTAATATATTAATGGAAAGGTTAAGCAATGATGCAGGAATGTTTAAAGATTTTACCAATACGAACATTATCCCACAGAGAACGGATATACAAATAGTTGAGCCGACAAAATCAGTTAAAGAACGTTTATACAAAGAGCAAAACGGTTTGTGCAATGGTTGTAAAACACAGTTTGAAATTCGGAATTTAGAAATAGACCATATTATCCCAAAATCAAAGGGCGGCGGCAGTTATTACGAAAATTATCAGTTGCTGTGCGGAGCCTGCAACAGAATGAAAGGCGACAGACCAATGGAATACCTGCGAATGAAAAGGAACAAAGAAGAAGAATTATTAAAGGACAAAATAATTTTTTGAGAAATTTAAGAAATTTTCTCCGCACTCTCCACCGTTTGCCTAATCAAAGTTGCTATTGTCATAGGGCCAACACCGCCAGGCACAGGTGTATATGCAGAGCAAACGGAACTTAATCCCTCTTTTTGAATATCACCTACTCCGCCGTTATGGTAGCCTGCATCAATGGCTACCGAATCGTTTTTCAGCCACTCGGTTTTTATGAATTCCGGTATTCCAACCGCGCCAACCACAATATCTGCTTGTTTGGTTATATGCGGCAAATTTTGGGTTTTACTGTGGCAAATTGTGACCGTGCAGTTTTTATTCAGCAGCATCGCAGCCATTGGCTTGCCCAAAATCGCGCTACGCCCAACCACAACGGCGTGCTTGCCTTCCAAGGGAATTTTGTAATGCTCCAAAAGGTTCATTATGCCTTTGGGGGTTGCAGAACCATAAGCTCTTTCTCCCATACTCATAAGCCCAAAGCCTAGGGAACTCACTCCATCCACGTCTTTCTCTATTGAAATTGCATCAAAGCACTTTCGCTCATTTATCTGCTTTGGAACCGGATGTTGCAGCAAAATTCCGCGAACAAGGGGATTTTCGCCCAATTCTTTTATTTTATTTAACAATTCTTCTGTTGTAGTAGAAGCTGGCAGCAATACTGGCAGGCTTTCCAAACCCACTCTTTTGCAAGCATTGCCCTTCATTTTAACATAAGTTGCGCTAGAAGGGTCGTCTCCAACCAAAATAGTGGCAAGAACGGGTATTTTCCCGCCCATTTTTTGAATAATCACCTGAACCCTGTTTTTGAGTTCCTGCTCAATTTGAGCCGCAAGAGTTTTGCCGTCTAGGAGCATAATGGCGATAATATAGTAAGTGCCATTCTCAGTTTTCTATATTTATTGCATACTTTAAAAGGAGTTTTTGAGAATATGGCGAAAAAACAGAAATCAGAAATGATCATCGCAATGCAATTAATTGGCATGGAGCGATTTGAGGATAGCGTAAATGAAAACATTATGAAAGATAAGGATTTGCTTCTTGCAATGAATTCCGTTGAGGATGTATTGGGGCACTTTCAGTGGAAAAAAAGCAAGCTTATGACTGAGGCTATTGACCGCTTCATTTTGCCTCGCCTTGAAAATTTTGATAACTTGGACAATATCAATGGAAGCTTTTTGGAATGGAAAAAGAAATGGCTTGAATACCACGACTATTTAACGGAAAAAGAACCCGAAAAAATGATAGCTCTAGAAGAGCAATACGATGAATCTGGAGAAAACCCCGAACTAGAAGAAATGACACTCCCTAAAGAATTTGAGTGGACCCCTGTTGACTACACTGCTGAACAATGGCAAGACATTGCAGACCTTAAGCAGCAGAGTTAAACCAGAAAAATAATTAACTGCCTTTCTCAAATCTCACAAACTGAACAACCGAAAGGCTTGAAAGGCCGAGTTTCTTTTGTTCTTCTGCCAAAATGTTAGAGACGGTTTTTTTGTCATCGGTGTAAAAAGCCTGTTCCAAAAGGCAAAGTTGCTTTAAGGCTTTTTTGAGACGACCCTCCACTGCGCGGTCTAAAAATTCAGCTTTGGTTTTGCCTTCGTTTTTAACCTGCTCTAGTGCAATTCCCTTTTCCTTTTCAATGAGTTCCGGCTTCAATTCGCTTTCGGTAAGTGCAACCGGATTAGACATTGTTACGTGCAAAGCAATGGTTTTTGCCACAGCTTGAACGGCTTCTTTGCCGCCATTCGGGTTGCCTGCAAAAGCTAGTTTTACAACGGTGCCTATTTTGCCAACACTGTGAGCATCGCTGTGAGAATAATAGGCAACTACTTCGTTTGCGCCAATGGGCAAAATTGCAAATTTGCTAATCTCAATTTTCTCGCCTATTTTTGCTAGTACCTCGGATATGCGGTCTTTAACGGTGATTGAGCCAACCGGCAAACTGAGTGTTTCTTCTATTGTGCTCGCTTTGCTCGCTTTAAGAGCTTCGGCAATATCAGAACCTAGTTTTATAAAATCATCGCCTTTGGCAACAAAATCTGTTTCGCAGGTTAATGTAAAGGCATAGGCTTTTGTGTCGTTGCTGCCAACAAATACGGAGCCTTCTTTTGCGTCTTTGTCTGCGCGTTTAACGGCAACATCGGCACCTTGCTTGCGCAGGTACTCAACTGCTTTTTCAAGGTCGCCATCGCAAGCTGTTAGAGCTGTTTTGCATTTCATCATTCCCACGCCTGTTTTTTCGCGCAGGGTATTTACCATTGATGCGGTTATAGCTGCCATTATGCCTTCTCCTCGGCCGCTTTTTCTGCGGTCTTTTCTTTGCTGTTTGGTGAATTAAACGATGGATTTTGGCGTTGAACAACATTTGATGCCAAATAATCCACAATAAGCACAACGGAACGCAGAGCGTCATCGTTTGCGGGAATTGGGTATTGAACAAGCTCTGGGTTTACATTGGTGTCGCAAATCCCTATTATGGGTATGCGAAGGCGGCGCGCCTCAGAAACAGCGATATGCTCGTGGTTCAAATCGGTTATAACAACAACGCCGGGCAACTGGCTCATCTCTCTGATTCCGCCAAAAACGTTTAAAAGTTTTGAACGCTCGCGGTTTTTGTCTAAAACTTCTTTTTTGCTCATTTGCCTGAAAATGCCTTGGTTTTCCATATCGTCTATTTTGTCTATTTGCTTAATTGATTTGCGCACGGTTTGGAAATTGGTGAGCATTCCGCCAAGCCAGCGGTTTGTGACGTAAAAATGGTTGCATTTTGCGGCTGCATCTTGTACGGCTTTTTGGGCGGTGGGTTTGGTGCCAACAAAAAGAACGGTGCGGTTATTGCCAGAAATTCTGGCTATGGCTTGACCGGCGGTATCTAAAAGCTGCCTGGTTTTTTCCAAGTTCAGCACGTGAATGCTGTTTTTTTCGGTTAAAATGTAGGGTTTCATTTTTGGGTTCCAGCGTCTGGTTTGGTGCCCAAAGTGCGAGCCTGCGGCGAGCAGGTCTTCTATAGAAGGCAAATTAGCCATATTATCTCCATTTGGTTGTTCTTCCTAGCTGTTTATACATCCGAGCATTTCTGCCACCGAGGATGCTGAAACGCAGCCAGTGTTTTTTGTTGGTCTATAAATATAGAAATTTTAATTGGATTTGTCAAGTAGGAGGCGCGATTAATCGCGCCCCCTACTATTTTGCAAACAACTGTATGCAAAATATGCGATTTTCACATTTTTTGACCATTTTTCCAATATTTGTAGCTATATTCCAAATATGTCCAGAAAAACAGCACAGCTATTTGATTTGATGTTCAAGTGCATAATAAAGGATGCAAGCTCGTCCGCAGTGGTGCATTTGATAAACGGCATTTACAAAAAGAACTATCCATTAGATACAAAAGTAACCATTGAACCAAACGAGCTTATTAAGGAACACCCTAAATCTGGGAAAATGGAGAAAATTATCTCCGATATAATAATTACTTTGCATAGCGAAAACAAAAAAGATACATTTTTATTGGAAGCACAGATAAGTGACGATTTGGAAATGATACTTAGAATTTTCAATTACAGCACTTTAATTGCCTTGGATAATAGGACTGTTTCGGCTGACGGCTCTTGCATGAAAATAGAGATGCCATCTCCTGTGGTTATTTACTGGGAAACGAGCAAAACGGAAGATGTAGTTTTCGTTGAGATAAAGTTTCCAAATAAAAAGAGCGTTGTGTATGATATACCAACGTTCAAGGTGCTAAGTCATTCCGTTTCCGAGTTGGAGAATATGGCTTTACTTCTGCCATTTTACATTTTGAAAATCCGCAAGGAGTTGGGTAAAAAAGGCATAGATTCAGCCAAGAGAAAGGCATTGTCTAAGAGGTTGGATGGTTATATAATAGAGATAGGCAAAGTTTTCAAAAGGCTTGTGCAAAATAACTATATTACGGCTAAGGATGCAGCTATGCTATTGCATAGGTTGTTGAATATGAATTTGGAACTCTACGGTGAGTACCCTGAGTTTGTGGAGGTAGATATGACGTTGAAGCAGTTGGTAGATACAGGCATAGACGAGGCTATTGACAAGGCTGTGGCAAAAGTTGAAGCCAAAGCAGATGCAAGAGTAGCAAAAGCTGAAGCCAAAGCAGCGATAGCTGAGAAAAGAATAAGCCGAACTGCTAAGGCTATGAAAGCTGGGGGTGAGGCTATGAGCAAGATTATGCGTTATACTGGGCTTTCACGCCGCGAGATTATGGCGTTGTAGGTTATACGACAACCGCATTTATTTTCACTTGCAGGGGCAGTTACGGCGGTTGGCGGTTTATTTTCTTTTGTGGCGAGTGTAACTTTTGATAAGTCGGCTTTTTGGTTCGTTGTTTTCGCCGTCATTTCCAATATCAAGTAATTCTTTGACTTTTTTGCCTATTGCTGTATTGACTGCATCTAGCCCGTAACTATTTACATTGCTCATATACTCTCGCATTGTATTGTCGTCTTGTTCAATGGAAAGGAATACGTGGTCGGTTATGTCGGTGATAAAATTATCTACCACTTGTTGTGCATATTCATTTACGCTCATATACTTTTCTCCACCCCTGTTTTGTTTGCCTTGCCAAGTTTTGGGGAATGTGGAAGTTGGCAAGGTTGCCCCACTATGGGGCGAGTTTTTTAGTCTTGGATGCAACGAATACTTGGCAAGAAGCCGCGCTTATTGCTGTAGTAGATGCTCACGTTCCCGTTGGTGTAGTACATGCCCCTGCTGTAGGCGTTGTTGGCATCGTACTCGGAGCTACTCCACCACCGGCCGGAGTCGCCGACAACCTCGCTGAAATTGTCATTTAAATTGCCGAGACCGCCCGGCAGGGCGGAAAAGCCGAAATCGTCTGTGCCAGCTTTATAGCCGCTGCCAGTATTCCAGCGAATCGTCGTTTTCAGCTTGGTTCCCGTGCCTGTGCAAGTGCTATTGTCGGAACAGTCCGGAGTGACGAACTTCATCAAAACATTCCAGTCCCCGTTGCTCGGCAAACGCCACCCAGATGGGCAAGCTGACAAAGCCGTCTGCCAATTATACAATCTGCCATAGATATCGCAAGTCGCCGTGTTCGCATCTATTAACGTGCTACCATTGCCACACTTGCTACCAGTTGCTGCGTAATTTAAATTCTCAGCCATCCAAGTTTGGGTACCTATTTGCACATATACGTATTTTTTGCCGTCTCTTGGGTCACAAAATTGCGGTTTGTTTTTTCCGTAATGTTCTCTTGTTGTTCCGTTTACAAAACCTGTACATAAGCCACTACTATTGCTTGATGGTGGCACAATGCTTGAACTGCTCGGCGTTGCACTGCTGCTGCTCGGCACAATGCTTGAACTGCTCGGCGTTGCACTGCTAATACTAGACACAATGCTTGAACTGCTTGGTGTTATGCTACTGCTACTTGGGGTAAGACTAGAACTACTATTTACAGAACTAGAACTACTCACACCCACAACAGACGAACTAGAAACATCACCGATAGAGGAATATGAATCGCCATTTACGGAACTGGAACTACTTTGGATTACGCTACTACTGCTCGGCACAACGCTTGAACTGCTTTGCGTTGTGCTACTACTGCTCGGCATTGTGCTTGAGGAAATAGGTCGATCACTAGGAGTGTTATCAATTCCTATGCCATTCTTTTTACAATAGTCAGTATTTACTAAAATTCCACCGCCAGAAAGACAATACTGCTCGTCAAATATCCATTTTCCACCAACTAAGTTGCAGTCTTTATAATTAGAATAACCATAACAATAATTGCCATTCGTGCTACTATTGCTACTATTATTGTTGCTACTGCCACCGCTGTTGCCGTTTGGCGAGGACGAACCGCCAGGGTCATTGCCCCCATTATCACTACCCGACGAGCAAGAAAATGTGAATGTCAGGGCAAGCGTTATCGTTGCCATTAGTGCGAGTTTTGCAAGTTTGCTTTTCATAATGAATTTTCTCCACCAAAGTACGTTAAATTTACTTAGTAAGATACAAAATTATTCCACCCATTCCCCCAAAACAGCCTTGAATTTAAAGCTGTATTGCAGGCGGTCAAGTCCGTCTTCAACATTTTTTTGCCTTTTTTCCCAAAAACGGAAAATAAAGCCACCCAAAAATCGGGATAAGCCCTCTGCCTTTGAACGCCGCTTCCCCCCAACAAAGCCTCCACCCATACTCCTTGCCGGAACGCTGGGAGCGCCTATGCCCATATCAAGGATTTTTATCATCAAAGGCGGCGGAATATGCTGCAAATCGCAGCAAGTTGGCACTAAACCCTCAAAACTGTAGCCCGGTATTGTTCCAGAAACCAAAGGTTGCTTGTGCTCCAGGCAGTTCAGTACCGAATGTTCTGCTCCTTCCACAGTTTTCAATTTCCGTATCCACGCCCCTTTTGTTGAGTCCAGTACTTCCCTGCGTAACGCTCCGAATTGGGTGGCGGGCAAAAATGTTGCAAAACAATTAGGGCATATACGCAAATTCAGCGAGCTTATATCTATGCGAACCGGCTCTTGCTTTGAACAAAAGGAACATAGCATTAAATTATGATGCCTCAGTCAAAATGTCTTTTAAATCTTTTGCAGTGCGAAGTTTTGCCATAGCAGATTCCCTGTATTGGCGCACTTTTTCTTTTGTTAAACCGGTGGTTTGGGCAATTTCTTGCAAATTGTTTTTCGCACCGGAATCAAAGCCGTAAAATAGGTCTATGACTTTTAGCTCTGTTGGGGTCAAATACTCGGAGAGCAGCTTTTTTATCAAGCCCTTTTTGCTCTTTTGAAAAAATACGCTTGAAGCATCGTCTGAAGGGTCTGGGGTTATGCTTATCAGGCTGGTGTCGCCGTCTTCGCCGATGGGGGCATCCAAGCTGGAAGATTTCACGCCCATTTGCAGAATTTTTTCTATTTCTTCGGCGTTGTAGCGGCTGTAGCCTTCTAAAGATTTTGGGTCAACAACTTGGGTTCCGCCAACAACCTGCTTTAACCTGCCGCCTTTTCTCGCAAAACGGCGGAGAATAAGCTCTTTTTCTGCGGAAATACGCACCAAACGGGCTTTTTCGTTGATTGCCTTTATTATGTTTTGCCTAACCCACCACACAGCATAGCTTATGAATTTTATGTTTTTTGAGGAATCAAAGCGAACTGCTGCCTCCATTAACCCCAAATTTCCTTCGTTTATCAAATCGTTTAAATCTAAACCCTGCCCTTTGTAAAGGTTTGCAACGCGAATCACAAAACGCAAATTTGCCTTTACCAAATGGTTAAGGGCGGCTTTGTCGCCATTGGATACTTTTTGAAGCAAAAGATTTTCTTCGTCTCTTGTAAGCAAAGGTATTTGCGATATTTCATTTAAATATTGAAAATACACATTCCGCTTTATTTTGGGCTTTGCTTCTTTGACGATCTTTAAAGTCATATCTCAAATTTAATTTTTTTTATTGATTTTGTCAATAGTATAGGCAAATTTTCCGATTTTCTGCGAAAAAAAAGCGATATATCTTCAAAAAAATCAGTTATTTGTCAAAAAAGAGTCACTATTTTGTCTTTACTCCCGGTAGTAATCCATACCCGCAGAGTGACCTGGAAGTTCATTTTCAAAGGAATTATCAAAGAAATAGTCGTTTTGCCTTGTTGAGCCTGTAACGGCGTGCCAAAGAGCGCCTTCCGTATCTATTTTTTTGCGCTCGCTTACCACAAACATAAGAGGAACAAGGACAAATGCTCCGTTGATACTTCCTATCACCACATCGGTTTTGCCAGCCATTGCCGCATGAACGGCATTTTCGGCGAGCTGAAAGCAGAAAATTGCATCGGAACTGTTTGCTGGAATGCTCCTTATTATATAGCTAGGGTCTATGTATTTTATATTCAGCACTTTATCGTTTTTCTTAAAATGCGCGGCGATTTTATCCACCAAAAAATGCCCTATATCGTGTTTTAGCACGTTGCCGCTCGCATCCTTTGTTGCCGCCTCTTTGAATAAATCTTGCCCTGCGCCCTCTGCCACAACTATAACAGCGTGGTCTTTGCGATACTTAAAAAAACGTCTGTCAAGTGCCTTTAAAAGCCCATTGTGACCCTCCAGTACAATGGGTATTTCTGGTATTAGGCAGAAATTGGTAACCGTGCTTGCAAGGCTTGCGTGGGCGGCTATAAAGCCGGAATCGCGCCCCATAATTTTCACCACCCCAAGCCCATTTGGAATTCCGTTAGCCTCAACGTGCGCGCTTTTTATTATTTCTGCAGCAGATTGAACGCAGGTATCAAAACCAAATGTGCGGTCTATCAGGTTCAAATCGTTGTCTATGGTTTTTGGGATGCAAACCACAGAAATAGGTGCTTTTCTTTTGGTAATTTCTTTTACTATATCTTGTGCTCCGCGCAAAGTGCCGTCTCCGCCAACACAGAAAAGAATATTTACGTACTGTCGGACTAGGGTATCTACCATTACCTTTGGGTCTTGGTTGCCTCTTGAGCTGCCTAAAATGGTGCCACCAGCTTCGTGAATATTGTCAACTTCCTTTACCGTTAATTTCATCGGAATAAGACCGTAATGGGGATTTAAGCCCTGATAGCCGTAGCGAATGCCAAGTATTTGCGTAATGCCGTAATCGTAAGCTAAAACCTCAACCAAACCCTTGATTACATTGTTTAGTCCAGGGCATAGCCCTCCACAGGTGACTATTGCCACCCTAGTTTGGGCAGGGTCGTGGAATAATTTTCTTCGTGGCCCTGCAATCTCCAAATAGGGAATCTCTTCTTTCCTATTCATTAGAGATTTTATTTGCGTAATCTCAGTAGCAAGGCTTATACGGCTATTTTCATCCACAAAAGCCTGATCTTTAACTGGAGAGTCCAGCTCTGGCTTCCCTAGTGAAGAAACATTCAAATTATACTTTTTTGGATGAGCACAAATTTCATTAAGATTCATGATTCTCCTTTTGACCTAACCATTCCATAGGGTTAAAGTAGAAAATTTTATTTTTCTATATTGCAAATATGCGTATATTTTTGTTTGCTACAGCCTTGACGCTTGCTGTTTTAGGATGCAGCGATGGCAAACTTAATTTATTGCTTGTTTTTTGGGGTGATACCGAAGAATCTAGCTCAAGCAGAGAGAGACCCCCGATTGAAGAACCAAAATCTAGCTCAAGTGTTGCAAAATTGAGCAGTTCTATCAAAGATATACCGCCATCTTCATATTCATCCTCATCCTCATCCTCATATTCATCGGCCGAAGAGCCTCCGCCAGCATTGTCTTCAAGCGAAGAGCCGCCTCCGCCAATAAGTTCCAGCTCCAGAGTGGGTAGGTCTAGCTCTGCAAAAACAGATAGTAATGGTAATACGTACGTGGACTACCCTGTCCTTGAAGCAGGCGCGCCTGGTGTTAACCCAGGCTGGGCTACACGCTATTGGGATGGCTGCAAACCGCATTGCTCGTGGTTGAATCATAATAAAAATATCAAACCTTGGAAAATTTGCAAAAACTGCGACAAAAATAATAAGGAAATTTCAACTTATTTCAGGCATCCAAGCTGGAGCGAGTGGTTTGCTGGCTACAATAGCGTGGAAAGCAGTTGCGATGGAGGCCCTGCCTATACCTGCTGGGATATGGCTCCTATTGCCATTAACGATACTCTCGCTTATGGATTTGCGGCCATAAGTTCTTCGTTAGCTGAATGCGGAACTTGCTATCAACTGGAATTTGACGGCAATTGGTATGACGAACCTGAAAGACCAAGACCAACTAACAGAGCTATTAAAGGGAAAACAATGATAGTTATGGCAAGCAATATAGGTGGAGAGGTTCAATACAATGTCAAAATGAAAGATGGTCGTGTTGGTAGCCAATTTGATATTATGATTCCAGGCGGCGGAGTAGGAGCTTTCAATAGTCTTTCTAACCAAATTGGAGTCTCTGCCGCAGATATGGGAGTAGGATTTGGAGGATTGTTAAGTAATTGTGAGGGAACAATACTTCCGAATATGGGTATTCGGGATGGTGCTTGGAGAGCTTCACTGGAACAGTGGCAGTCATGTCTTAAATCGGAATGCAACAGAGTTTTTGGAAAAAAGCCCGAAATAAAAGACCTTTTAAACGGTTGCCTATGGCACGTAGATTGGTTTATGGCAGCTAATAACCCAACTCTCCATTACAAAAAAGTTGACTGTCCCAAATATTTAATTGATAAATATTCTTCTTCCATCGACACAGTACCGCCTCCTTTGCCCGATAATCCAAATGTTCCGTGTTTGATTCAAGGCGAAGATTGCAGACAAATGGGATGGTGGTAATATGAAGTTCCCCTCACTTGCAATTATATTTTTACTGCTCCTATCCACAGTTGCTTTTAGCGATTTAAACGTAGGCGATGTGGGAGTGGAAGCCGATTTAGGTTATTCTTCGCCCAACAAAGGGCTTTTGGGTGCCAGAATATCGCCACTGCCTTGGTCTTTTGGTGTAATATGGGGTTCACCATCTTTTTATGCAGACTATGCTGATTTTGGTCTTGCGTATTCTTATCATTTCACCAACCGCACAGGGTTTTATGTTTTTCAGAGCCATCACTATCTCAATTCCAAAGTAGGGAATATTTGGGAAATCAATACAGGAGGTGGCTATCAAGACATTTGGCTAAAACACTTGCTCGGTTATGTGGAACTCGGAATCCCTCTTTATATTGGAGGATACCAAGTATTTCGGCATTACAAAGGAGGGATCCCAGCGAATAGGGATCATGGAGATATAGTTTTAGTGGATTTTCGGGCTGGCTTTGGTATAGGCTATTGGTTTGACCTTTTCTAGCAATTACCAATTTTCACCTAAAACTTCAAAATAAGCCTGCGGGTGCAAACAAGCCGGGCATAGCTTTGGTGCTTCGGTAGCTTCGTGCAAAAAGCCACAGTTGCGGCAACGCCAAACTACCTTGCCATCTTTTTTGAACACCTTGCCATCTTTCAAATTGTTGTACAAATCGCGGTAGCGTTTTCCGTGCTGCTTTTCTGCAACGCTTATGTTTTCAAAGCAAGCGGCTATATCGGTAAAGCCTTCGTCTTTGGCTATTTTCGCAAATTTAGGATATATATCCTTCCATTCTTCTTCTTCGCCATTTGCGGCAGCATCTAAGTTTTCCATAGTGTTGCCGTTTTTGCCGGCAGGGTAAGCAGCGGTAATTTCCACTGCGCCACCTGGCAAAAATTTCCAAAAACGTTCTGCGTGTTCTTTTTCTTGGCTTGCAGTTTCTTCAAAAATAGAAGCTATCTGTACCAAGCCTTCTTTCTTTGCTATGCTTGCCCAAAACGTATAACGATTGCGCGCCTGCGATTCACCTGCAAATGCGGTGAGCAAATTTTTTTCGGTTTGCGAACCTTTTAATTCTTTAGACATAAATCCTCCTTTGATTAAAGGGTAAATATAGTAAGTAAATATTATTATTACTATATTTATATTATGATTTCCAAAGATTTATTAGATATTTTATGCTGCCCAGTAACAAAGCAACCTTTGCACGAAGGCGATGAAAACATCCTTGTCACCGCAGATAAAAAAATAGCTTACCCCATCAGAGACGGCATTCCTGTTTTGCTTGCAGAAGAAGCTATGCAGCTTGAGAACTAAGAATGGTAAAGCTGGAACCCTCATGGCTAAACTTGCTCTCAGACCTTTTTGAAACTCCTTGGTTTGCAGAAATAAAAAATAAAATTGTGCAAGAGAGAAAACAATACACCATTTATCCGCCCGCGAATTTATTTTTCAATGCAATGGATTTATGCCCGGTGCCAAACACCAAGGTTGTTATTTTGGGGCAGGACCCTTATCACGGAATAGGGCAAGCGCACGGGCTTTCTTTTTCTGTTCCTCGCGGAATAGGCATTCCGCCGAGCTTGCAAAATATTTACAAAGAGTTGGAAATGGATTTGGGAATTAAACCCGCAACCCACGGCAACTTGGAGAGCTGGGCAAAGCAAGGAGTTCTGTTGCTCAACGCTTCTCTTTCTGTTAGAGCAAATCAAGCTGCGTCACATTTTTACATAGGTTGGGAACAATTCACAGATTCAATAATTCAAAGACTTTCAGAGAGCAAAGAAAATTTGGTGTTTATGCTTTGGGGGAGCTTTGCCCGCAAGAAAAAATTTTTAATTGCTCAAAATAAAAACCACCTTGTGCTTGAAGCTCCGCATCCCTCGCCGCTCTCGGCATATCACGGCTTCATAGGCTGCAAGCATTTCTCTAAAGCGAATCAGTTTTTGCAAGCTCACGAACTTGAGCCCGTTTGCTGGCAGTTGCCAGCTTAGTATCAGGGCTTGTTATCTTAGCTTTAAGCTCAGAAGAAAATTTAAAATTCATGCTTCTACCTGTAGCTAGAGGTATAAGCTCTCCTGTTTGCAAATTTCGACCTACCCTTGGGTTGCAGGTCTTTGGAGAAAATGTACCAAAGCCTCTTATCTCTAAAGATTTACCGTCTTTTATGGAATCTTTTACAGCATTAAAGAATTGCTCTATGGCAATTCTCACATCATCTCTTGTTATTCCGCACAATATAGCAGTTTCGTTGATCAAATCATTTTTTGTTATAGGCATGGTGAAGAATATAGTAAAAAAATTAATGATAAATTTACCAGACCTAGACCCCTAAGCCCTAGGGCTCGCCTAAAAAAAATTTGATTTTTCTATATTTATGTTTGTATATATGGCAAACAGCAGTAAAATAATACTTGGCAGACCTTCTTGCGGAAGCTTTTTTACTATTTTTGCCCCCCCCCCCCCCCCCCCCCATACAGTTCACCTTAACCTTTAACAACCTCGGAGAAAACCGATGAGAAAATCCATACTAACACTTGCCAGCATTGCCTTAATCGCAATGACATTCGTTGCTTGCGGCGGCAGCAAACCCGTTGCTTCCACAGAAAAAGAACAACAAGCCGACTCTGATAAGATGCAGAATAAGCTTGAGAGGATAGCGGCGGAAAACCGCAACTCGCAGTGATGATAAACTAAAACTTAGGGTAAAAAATCCCATACCTGCTGTGCAAATAGTCTTTTTCGTTGTATATGGGTTCCACAAGTTGCAGTTTATTTGGAATGTTCTCTTTTGTTAAAGAATCTGAATATTCTTTAGCCCTTGCACAGCCAAGTCTGTACCCTATTACCAAAATGGAATCACTTTCTTTCTTTACTTCAACCTCTTGATATGCGAAAGATAAAATATTCTCTTTGCGCATATTCAAATAAAGAACCAAAGCTACATAAATTATTAGCACAACACCCGCTGTGCGAAGCAAAAAAAACAATGCTTTCAATTACTTGATTTCCAAAAAGGGTATTGGCCCACTGCCGCCTGTGTAAGTAGGCAACCTGCCATCCCATTTTTCAATGCCTTTCAAATTAACATATTCCTTGCCACCCTGAGCGCGTATAGCTTCTGCCTGTATGCGAATTGCCTCGGCTTCGCCGCGAGCTTGAGCAACTTTCTGGTCGGCTTCAACTTTTATTCTTTCCAAATTATTTTTTGCCGTTAATGCTTTTTGCTCCGCAACCTGTTTGTCTTCAATTGCTTCGTTAAAGCCGCGGCTAAAATCAAAATTGGTTATTTGCACACCGCCAGCATCCACTATTATATTATATTCCAAAAGTTGCTTGGTCAGGCTCTCGGAAATTTCATTTTTCACCTGCTCGCGCATTGAAAGCAATTCCTCTGCCGTGTAGCGAGCAACAACTGCCTTAACTGTTTCTTGAATGCGCGCCGCTATTATTTTATTTTCAACTTCCAAACCAACCGTGGAGTACAGCTCGCTCAGTTTGTTTGGGTCAAGGTGATAGTTAAGGGTTAGCACCGTAGAAACGGTTTGCATATTTTTAGAAGCTGCCGCTGCCGGAGCCTCTGCTTTTTGGGTACGGATATCCACTTTTGAAACAGTTTGCATAATGGGAACCTTAAAGTGCAAACCCTCGCTTGTGACCGAAGTTATCTTTCCCCAAGTGAAAACAAGGGCTTTTTCACCTGCCCTAACTGTGTAAAAAGAACCAGATACCAAAACCGAGCCTATAACTGCTATTATTATGGCAAAAGTCAAGTACCTATAAGATGGCGGAACATAATTTGGATTAGACATGAACCCTAATTTAGAAATTTCTTTTTGATTTTTTTTTGAGTACAACCCTAAAACTTATGTAGCTGCCTTTTATTTCTTTTGAATAAGGGTCTGTGGCAGGACGTTCTTCAAATTCTTTGTTAAAACCTTTGCATACTTTGTTCGCACTGGCAGGGCAGTTTGGCGGGCCGCTTGGATTATTTTCCTCATAAGGAAAACGAGCATCCCAGCAATCGTTTGTCCATTCCCAATAATCATAGTTTCTCTGTATAACTCCAGGAATAGCCGCATATTCCCACTCGGCTTCTGTAGGCAATTTCACAGCATTTGAATCTAAGCCCATTAAAAGGGATAATTTTTTGCAGAACTCCACTGCCTTGAACCAAGTTACGCCATCAACAGGCAGAGTATCTTTTTTTACTTTTGAAGGATTTTCGCCCATTACCTTTTTATATTGGTTTTGCGTAATTAAGTTTTTGGAAATATAAAAGGTATCAAGCGTTATTTGAACCGCTCCATGCACAAATGAACTGTCTGGAGGCGGCATCCATTCTAATCCTATGTCAAAACTGCTTGAACTATTCGCACCGTAATTGGAAGAACTGGATATATCTTCGAACTCGCCATCCACCTCGCCACAAGCTGCCAAAAATATTGCAAAAACAGCAGGGAACGCAAGGAACTTTGCTATGCTCATAAGGGAAAAATAGAATTTTCTTTTTTGCTCGATTGCTGGATAGAATGTTTCAAATTTTCTATATTTGCACTTATGCAGGCTATAGCTTTTGAAACTGAAATTGAGAATGATATTATACGCATTCCAGGAGAATATTACGGGAAAGTTCCGTATAAAGCAACTATAACTATAGTATATGACGATGCTATTCAAAGCAATGAGCAAGAACGCATAAAGAAAAGAGCCGCCTATGAAAGGTTGAAAAAATATAGAGGAATTATAGATAAAGATATGGATTATAAACAAGAATTAAAATTAGCATTGGACGAAAAATATGGTCGTGCTAATTGATACGAATGTCTTATTGGATTTTTTAAACAAACGAACTCCTTACAATGCTTTTGCAGATAGGATAATAGATTTATGTTCAGATGGCACAATTAAAGGATACATAGCTTCTATTAGTATTCCGAATATATTTTATATAATGAGAAAAGAGTTGACTGTAAAAGAATTGAGAGGCTTGTTGCTTGATTTGTGTGATATAGTAGATATTGTCGGCATAGGGAAGCAAAAAATTCTGACATCTCTTTTGAAGGAAGATTTTTCAGATTTTGAGGATTGCTTGCAAATAGAATGCGCAAAACAAGTAAATGCTGACTATATCGTTACCAGAGATTTGTCTGACTTCTCAGGTTCTCCAATTCCTGCAATTTTGCCTGCCGATTTTTTGAAAATTTGTTAGGTGTAATCAAAATAAATAGCCTACGCCGAGGTCTCCTGCAAGTCGTGAATTTAAACCGCCAAAGTTAGTAGGATAAGTAATAAATCTAAGATCTATTATAAATTTTTTTATTATAAAACCAGCTCCCAAAGCAAGCCCAATGGCGTTCTCGAATTCGGTTTCTATCTTATCTCCGAATTTGGTTTCTAGAAACAACTTCCTTTCATAGATTGTTCCTACTTCTAGCGTAATTGGGTATAAGCCACCATCAATCACAAACCGAAGCAATAACGGAATGCTTATAATATGAAGTTCTGGAGGGTCCGGAGTATAGTACGAGTACGTAGGGTCCCTAGTATTCTTCTCAATGAAAATGTAGTTCAATTCTATGTCAAATAGAAAAGGACCTTTTTTCGACAGTGGAATAATTGCTATTCCTCCTATTCCAGCACCAAAATCACCACCATCACGGAACGACCAGAGACTAGATCCTATTGCCCCAAATCTTGTTTTTTCAAATATTTTCTCGTAGGCTTCCGAATGTTCCTTGCGAGCTATTGTATTTTCATCACCATCGTTGTCAAACTCTGGTTTATCGTAGCTCTCATTATCAAACTTCGGATTATCGGCATATCCATAAACCACAATAAAGAAAATAAACAATAACACATTTTTCATAGCAACTCCTAAGGCGATGTTTTTTCGCTTGGAATTCCTAATTTGCCTTTGCCAGAAGCATCGGCGGAAACTACATTTTCGTTGGTATATTTAATAGCCAAGGCGGATGCATATTTTGTATTTCGCATACCCAAGTTGAGACCAAAAAAAGAGGTTGTCATATCTTCAACATCTATCACAACATTAGCAATGCCATTACCACCTTTTTTCTCTGCCGCCCTTAACAAAGCCTGATAAACTGGTTCGCCGTTTTCGCATTTTACATAAACCAAACCGAGCACTTCTACTTCTTTTACAGGACCTCCTATTTGATATACGGTTCCTATGGAAGCCCCTGTACGATACGCACAGCCAGCCAGTAACAAAAGCGACAACAATGCCAAAGCGAGAATAGACTTAGTCTTATTCATAATGAACCTCTTTGTTGAAGGGAAATTTTTTTTGCTATAAATTGGGGGGGGGGGGGGGGGGGGGGGGGGCAGATTTGCGTTTAAACACGCCTCAGAAGCCCAAGGCTGGCAAAACTCGGCTTGGGGGTTGTTTTTTGACCCCCGAAAATGAAAGGGCATATTCTGCGTATTTGGTGCCTTAAAATGCAAATCGGAAAAAACGATTTTAGAGCTTGCACCGCAAGCCCTGCCAAAAATTGTTTTATTGCCCAAAGTCATATTTAAATGTAATATAGAAACTTATTTTTGCCTTTATCTTGTTAATCCTTAAATCCTGGCCAATCGGGGTTCAGACAAAATAATTCAGACAATTTACTATATTCTACCCTATGCAAACTCAAAGCGAAGAAGAAGTTGACTTGCTGGAACTTATGCTTTCAATAATAAAGCGAACTTTGAAGCACAGGGTTTTGGCGGTTTTGGTTTTTGTGCTTGTTGTAGGGGGGGCTTTTGCCTTTGCGTTTTTGTCAACACCTTTTTATCAAACAGAAGCAAAAATCATTTACCAAACTGCTGGAGGCCCACAAAGCAGCGGGCTTGGGGCACTGGCAATGCTCGCTGGAGTTTCCACCTCCAAAGGAGACGACCCTTCTGCATATTTGCAAGATATAATTTTGTCTAACAATATGCTTCAGGCAATTTTGGCAGAAAAATGGAGGGTTTCTGTGGCTCTGCCAGATACCTTAACTCCAGTTGATTTGCAAACTCTTTGGAAAATAGAGCCAGATACCACAAAAGAAAATTGGCAATTGAAGCTGGAATACAAAATGCTCTCTGCTCTTAAAAAAGGCAAATATATAGTTTTTTCACAAGACAAAAAAAGCGGGGTAATAACGCTCACCACAGAATTTCAAGACCCTCAGGTTTCTTTTGATGTGAATAACTTTATATATAATCAGTTGACATATATTTTGAAAAACAAAATGCACTTCAAGGCATCGGAGAACAGAAAATTTACTGAAGAAAGGCTTTTAGAGATAAAAGACAACCTCAAAGAAGCAGAAGATAACCTTCGCAGATTTAGGCAGCGAAACAGGCTTCGCGTTGACCCCGCAGATGAATTGGAAGACGCAAGGCTGCAAAGAGAGGTTCTTATGAATCAAGAAATTATGATACAGTTGCAAAAGCAATATGAAATTGCAAAGATTGACGAAGCACGCGATATACCTGTTTTAGATGTTATAGACATGCCCATGAAACCAATTGAAAAGTCCAAGCCAAAAAGAAGACTGGTTGTTTTGGTTGGAGGAGTGGCAGCAATATTTTTTGCAATTTTGGTTTCCGTTTTTTATGATATGTTTTTAGAGAAAGCCACTTGGAGAAAAAATGAATAATGGCGATTTGTGGGTCGGTGTTGATGTAGGTTCAACCACTGTTAAAATAGCTATTGTAGAACCGGAATCCAAACGGCTTTTGCACAGCCGCTACCAAAGGCATAATGCAATGCAGGCAAAAACAGTTCGCGAACTTTTGATAGAAGCTCATAATTTATTTGAGAACAATTTTGTGGTTTCTTTTTGTGGCTCCGGCGGGCAACCCTTTGCAGAAAAAACAGGTTCTTTCTTTGTTCAAGAAGTGGTTGCAAATGCTTTGGCTGTGCGCGAAATGTATCCCGAAACCAGGGTTGCAATAGAACTTGGCGGTCAAGATGCAAAGGTTATATTTTTTGAAAAAGACAAAACAACCGGCAAACTGCTCGCAAGCGATATGCGAATGAATGGAGTGTGCGCTGGCGGAACCGGAGCTTTTATAGACCAAATTGCGGAACTTTTAAAAATAAAAACCGAAGAATTTGAGAACTATGCCTCCAGAGGCGAAAAGGTGTACGAAATTTCCGGCAGGTGCGGGGTTTTTGCAAAAACAGATATTCAGCCTCTTTTGAATCAAGGGGTTGCAAAAGAAGATATTGCGCTTTCCAGTTTTCACGCCATTGCAAAACAGACAATAGGCGGGCTTGCGCAGGGAATGGAAATTAAACCGCCCGTGCTTTTTGAAGGCGGCCCTTTGACGTTCAACCCATCGCTTGTCGGGGTATTTCAGCAACGCCTTGGAATTTTGAGTTCGCAGGTTCTGGTACCAGAACATTCAGAAATTTTGGTCGCTTGGGGAGCAGCTCTCTCTGCTGGCGCAATATACAAGGGCAAAAAATGCAACTATGTAAAAGAAAAAAGTTTGCACGCGCTTGAACATTTTTCTGCAAACAGAAAAAGCAAAAGCGATAACGAAGCCACTCCGCCATTTTTTAAAAGCGAAAAAGAAAAAAGCGAATTTATGCGCAAACACTCGCTATTTGACGGGAACTACCCTGCTCCAAAAAAAGGCGAAACCGTGCAAGCATACCTCGGCATAGATGCCGGCAGCACAACAACAAAATTTGTACTGCTCAATGAAAATGAAGAGGTTATAGATAGTTTTTATTCTGGAAATCAGGGCGACCCACTTGTTGTGCTTAAAAGTGCGCTTATTCAATTAAATGAACGCTATAAAGATGCTGGAGCAAAACTTGAAATTTTGGGTGTTGGAACAACAGGATATGGCGAATTGCTTTTTTATCGTGCGCTTCACGCCGATTACCACACAGTTGAAACTGTGGCGCATGCAAAGGCTGCAAAAAAAGTGTGCGATGATGTCAGTTTTATATTGGATATTGGCGGCCAAGATATGAAAGCAATTTCCGTGGCTGGAGGCGTTGTCACAGGCATAATTTTGAATGAGGCGTGTTCTAGCGGTTGCGGTTCTTTTATAGAAACTTATGCCCGCAGCCTTGGTATTAAAATGGAGCAAATAGCGGAAATGGCATTTCGCTCCAAAAATCCCTCAAAGCTCGGTAGTCGCTGCACGGTGTTTATGAACAGCTCCATAATAACGGAGCAAAGAGATGGCAAAAAACCAGAAGATATAATAGCTGGAATTTGCCGCTCCATTATAGACAATGTTTTCACAAAAGTAATTCGCTTGCGCAATTTGGATTCTCTGGGCAAAAAAGTTGTGGTTCAAGGCGGCACATTCAAAAACGATGCTGTGTTGCGCGCATTTGAGCAACACACAGGTTTAACTCCCATTCGCCCCATTCACCCAGGAGAAATGGGAGCCATTGGCATTGCGCTTTTGACAAAAGAATATATGAAAAAGGGAAAATGTCCTTAATTATATCCCAAGGTTGCAGCGCGAATTTAAGCGAGAGCGAACAGATTGCCGGTTTACTTTCAAAAAACGGTTATGATTCTGAAAACGTTATAGTTTTAAATTTATGCACCGTTAAAGGCGATAGTTCCGCATTAAAAGCGGTGAGAAACGCCAAAGAAAATCAACCTAATACCCCTATTCTGGTAACTGGTTGCACAACGCCTGAGCTAATTGCATCAATCAAAAAAATTGACCCAAAAATTTCCATAGCGAGCACTCACGCCCTAGAGAGAATTCCAGAAATAATAAAAAAAATAATTGCTGGCGAAACTGTTTTTGATTTGCAAAAAGAACATTCCCCAAAACTCGGAATTCAAAAAATCCGCAAAAATCCCATTGTTGGAATTGTGAGCATTGCCGAAGGCTGCACTGATGCTTGCTCATTTTGTTCCACAAGAATGGTAAAAGGAAAGCTGCGAAGCTACGCGCCAGAGCAAATTGTAAACGAAACAAAAACCTTGGTGGAAAACGGCTGCAAAGAAATTTGGCTAACAGCGCAAGATGCCGCCTGCTATGGCTTTGATATTGGAATGGACTTAGCCGAACTTGTTATGCAAATTTTAAAAAAAACAAAAGGGGACTACCGCATAAGAATGGGAATGGGAAATCCGAGGCACACATTGAGCTACGCAGAAAAACTCGCAGAAGTTTACAGAGACGAAAGGGTATTTAAATTTTTGCACTTGCCTGTGCAAAGCGGAAGCGATAAAATTTTGCAAGCGATGAAACGCAAACATTCTGTTAGCGATTACAAAAAACTTGTGGATTTTTTTTATTCCGAATTCAGCAACTTTGCAATTTCCACAGATATAATCGTTGGCTTTCCTGGTGAGGCAGAAGAAGATTTTGAAAAAAGTTTGGATTTAATAAAATGGGGCAAGCCAACGGGTTGCAACAGAACCCGCTTTGTCCCTCGCAAGGGAACGCTCGCAGCTACAATGCCAAACCAAATTCCAAGCCTTGAAAAATACAGGCGAAGCGCAGAACTCACAAAAGTTTTCACCGAGGTAGCTTTGCAAAACAATTTGAAATACGTAGGCACAGAGCAGAGTATTTTGATAGATGAAATAGGCAAAAGAAATTCCCTCATCGGTAGAGCAAATAATTACAAGCCAGTTGCCGTACGCGGCAACTATAAAATTGGCGATAGAATAAATGCGAAAATCAATGATGCAGAAGCATTCGCATTAATCGGTGAAGAAATTATATAAGCAACCTATCTAAAATCCCAAGTTCTTCAGATTTTTTATTTGCAATATTGCCTTCCATTTGCTTTATTTTTCTCACCGCCCAAATTGTAAAAGGCAAAAGAATAATCTCATAGAGAATTTTAACCGACCATTGCGAGGGAATGATGGCAAAAGTAAAAAATGGAGTTCCGTAAAAAGCCACAGTGATAAACACAACGCTATCTATGGCAACACCTATCATAGAAGAAAACACGGAACGCAATCCAAACTTTTTCTCGCCGTGCATACCTTTCATTGTTCTGAAAATAAGGTCGTTCACAAGGTCGCCAACCATATAAGCCGTTAGGCTCGCAACTAAAATGCGCCAAGTTCCGCCCAAAACATCTTCAAAAGCTTTTTGAGCTTCTGGCCCCCAGAATGGTGCCCCTGGCATGAGAATTGCCAATTTGAAAAGAGCCACCATCAATAGATTGGCACCAAAGGCATACCAAGCTGTTCTGCGCGTAGCCCTGTAGCCATATACCTCGTTGAAAACATCGGAGAGAATATAGGTGAACGGGAAAATAATCACAGCGGCCGGAACAATAAGAGGGCCAATGCTTATCATCTTGAGGGCTATTATATTGCTAACCAGCATTACAGTTATGAATATAGTGCAAAGCAATGAGAAGAGAGGTGAAACCATAATAAAGGAATATAGATTTTTCTATATTCTCTGCAATGCCATCTTCGGTTTTTGCTAAAAATATTCGCTGGTTTTTTATGCGTTTCTTCTCAGAACGGCATATTAGGCTTTGGTTTGAGAAAAAAAGCGGTGGAGAACCCGAAATATTCCAATATAAGGCGGATATTTCCAGTTGCGAAAAAATTGTTATATTTTTACCCTCAGAACAGGATAAATTTTTTGTTCTTTTGCCTTTTGCGCAGTCTCTTTCCATAAAACGAATGCCCGATAATTTTTTAATCATATCAGATGAGAACAACCGCCCCATTTTAAGGGCTATGGATTTGGAAAGAGCATCTCTGTTTTACAGCAGCCAAAATATGCTTTACGGCACTTCAGACTTTTTTGAAATGGAAAAACGAATTCAGGAGAGAAGATGGGATTTGTGCATTTTTTTGCAAGAAAAAGCCACCCTTCCTTTTCTCTATTTGGCACGCACAACAGGTGCTCCTTACCGCATGGGCTTAAAACAGGATTTTCCTTTTTTAAACATAACTCTTAAAAATGCTTCGTATAGCGATGATATTTACGCAAACCGCAATTTTCTCTATAAAACATTTTCAATAGATATCCAAAAAGCAGAAAAAGACAGCATTCACGCCACGCAAAAAAACGAAAAACTGAATTCAACTTCAAGACTATCAACGGCAAACACAGTGCTCCTGAATTTGGAACCACCAATAGAGGGAGAACCTTGGTCAGAAAGCGAAGTTATTGCCTTGTGCAAAGCGTTTCAACCAGGCTGGCGTTTAATAGCCATTGCCGCAACAACTGCGCAGCTAGATATGTATTCAAAAGCGATGGAAGAATTGGATATGCGCAGCAATCACGTTCTTTTGCATTCGGAATCTGTATTTAGCTTGCTAAGGCAATACCCAGGCATAATAACCCTTAACTCTTTGCACAGCCATTTATTTTTGAATTTGAGCAATATAAAAGTTCTTATGCTTGAATATGAAGGAGACCAAAGTTATCTTGTGCCAAGTAATCCAAGAATGGTGAAATTCTCAAGGAACGGAAATTTTTATTCCCTTGCCAAATTAGCCTCGGATTTTTTAAAGGAACCCAAGTGAAATGTATTTTAGCAAAACCAAGAGGTTTTTGCGCAGGCGTTGAACGCGCTATTTTAATGGTTGAAAAATCCGTGAAGAAATTCAAGGAGCCGGTTTATGTTAGGCACGAAATTGTGCATAACCGCTTTGTGGTGGAGAGCCTGAGAAAGATAGGCGTTGTATTTGTTGAAGATTTATCAGAAGTGCCGTATGGCTCGGTTGTAATATTTTCTGCGCACGGAGTGAGCAAACATATTTACGAAGAAGCAAAGAGCTTGCAACTCAAAGTTATAGATGCAACTTGCCCCATTGTGAGAGCTGTGCACAGAAACGCAATTAGATATGCTAATTCCGGTTGCTCCATAGTTTTGATAGGCCACCCAGGACACGCAGAAATTGACGGAACTCTTGGGCAACTGCCACTTGGCAAAATGCACCTTGTAAGCTCGGTAGAAGATGTTGAAAATTTGCCAACGATGTATGGAGACATTGCCTATTTAACCCAAACAACTCTTTCTACCGAAGAAACCGCAGACATAATATTTGCCTTGAAAAAAAAATACCCTGGCATACAAGGTTCAAAAACCGGAAATGTGTGCTATGCCACCACCAATAGGCAAAACGCGGTTCGCTCAATATGCAAAGAAATAGATATGCTTTTAATAGTTGGGTCTCAAAATTCCAGTAATTCAAACCGTTTAAGAGAACTAGGCGAAGAGCACGGAGTTAAAAGCATTTTGATAGACTCTGTGAAAGATTTGAACAAAGATATGTTTTGCAACATAAACTCGGTGGGAATATCTAGCGGTGCAAGCGCGCCGGAATATTTGGTTTTGGAAATAGTGGAATGGCTAAAGGAACATTTTAGCATTGAAAAAATTGTGGAAGAGCACGTGGTAAAGGAAATAACAAAATTCCCCTTGCCCTTGGAGCTGGAAGAGTGAACTATTTGCCTCGCCAAACAAATACTTCAGACAAGTTTTGGTTGCATTGTAAAAAGGCAGTATAGTTATCAGTAGTTATTCTGAGTTCTAACCGCCCTCCTGTGCGAGTTTCAATAGCGGCATCAACGGGGTAATCTATTCCTAAGTCGCAAGTTCCAACTATGCAATTTATTCTCATTCCCGCTTCATTTAATTCCCAAGTACCTTTTGTATCTATCTCAACATTATCATAATTGCCTATAAAAGAAAATTGCCCATTTGCCATTAAATTTAACATATTTGGTTTATCAGCACTTGGAGTGCAGTTAGAACGTCCTCCTTCCATCTTATCAAGATACCAATTACCTATAAGGCATTCTCTGGTGATTGGTTTTTTTGCGCAAATCTCGGATTGAGAAGGTTCAGGTTTATCTTCTGAACAGGCAACCAGCGCAAAAGCTGCAAAAGCGAGAAGGGGAAATAGTTTGTTCATATATGTTAATATAGTAAATTGTCTGAACCAGAATTCACAGAATTTTTGGAATTTTCAGAATGAGCCGCCATTATTGGCTTTATTTTGAAAATTTCCATTAAATTTTCTATATTACGATAAATATGACTTTTTTTGGTAAAACGACATTTAAGGCTAGGGCTTGCGGTGCAAGCTCCCTGAATGTTTTTTCTGATGGTCGTTTCACACTAGTCGATAGCCAAAGAAGCCGAATAAACTTTGTCTTTCTGCCCCCCCCCCCCCCCCCCCCCCCCCCCCCCCCCCCTATCGTTAGACACGGAATATATTTATATTGGGCGTATTCAATACGCCCCAACAAAGATTTTCACTATTCAACCCTTAAAATGGAGGTAACACAATGAGAAAACTATTCTCAAAATTCGCATTATTGGTAGCCCTTGGGCTTGCCTTAACATTCACATTTTCCTGCTCTAGCAATGATGGAGACGAGGGCAGCGGTGGCGGCTGGCTCACTTGTGAAGAAGCTGCACTTCACGATGAAAAGTGCTGGAATAAATTTGAAGCAGAATATGATGCTTGTAAAACAGATGCTTGCTCTGATGCCGTAGAAGCCAAATATAGCAAATGCTTTATGAAAGATGCTTGCAATGGCACGGAAATAAAAGAATGTAACTCACATTATAAAGATATGGGTTGCTTCGGTAATGATGGAGGCGATCCGCCTAACGGTCCTAACCTTCCACCTAACGGTCCTAACGTTGGTGACTAAAATTGGTAGCCAAGTTTGGACGGCAGAGAATTTGAATTATGCTGTTGCAGGCAGCAAGCAAACCGACAACCACAGGGGCAGGCCCTGCCCCTCCGTATTATTGTATTATTCTGTGAATCCTGGTTCAGACAAAAATGCAAACCTCGTGCGGCTGTGTGTGCTTGTATGCGTTTTCTATATTACCCTTATGAAAAAATCCTACGTTATTTCCGCAACTGCCATTTTGGCAATTATTCTTTGCTTTTCTTTAGAATCTTGCGATTTGAATGCGAATAGCAAAGCAGTTTCAAACAAGGCCGCTCTTGAAACCCCGCGTGGCAAGCATAGCTATGCAGTTGGCTCAGACTATGGCAAGGCAATAAAGCAAGCAATAAAGCAAACAGAAGCAGATGTTGATTACAATCTGATTTTGCAAGGCATAAAAGACCAATTTGACACCACTAAGCCCGTTCTTATGAACGATAGCGAAATTACAGCCGCTCTGGAAGAGTTTATGGTGGAAATAAACCAAGCCCGCAGAGCAAAAGATTCCATCTCTAGGGAAGAGAGAAAACAAAAAGCCACAGCCTTTCTTGAAAAAAACAAAAGCGAAGTTGGCGTTGTTGCCACCGAGAGCGGCTTGCAATACATAATTTTAAAAGAAGGCGAAGGCAAAAACGCCAAAGATGGCGATACCATAACAGTTCATTACACAGGTTCTTTTATGGACGGCACAAAATTCGACAGCTCCTTAGACCGCAATCAGCCTCTATCCATAGCACTAGGCGAAGGGCAGCTTATACCAGGTTGGGTAGAAATGCTCCGTTTAATGAAAAAAGGCGAAAAGATAAAAACCTGGATTCCAAGCCACTTGGGATACGGCGAAGTTGGCAACAGAGCAATACCTGGCAATTCAATGCTTATTTTTGAAATGGAATTACTGGACATTAAGCCGGCAAAATAATTGAGTGCGCTCTCTATTTCACAAGGGGTGGCTGAAAAATCTGTTGTGAACCCCGATATGGCGGCTGTGCTTGCAAAGCGCCGCCGCAGGGAGCCTAGTGTAGATGAACTTTACAAAGGCATTCTAAAAGGCGACCGTTCTGTGCTTGCCAAAGGCATAACACTTGTGGAAAGCAACCTGCCGCAGCACCAGAACAAAGCACAAGAGCTAATTCAAAAATGCCTGCCCCACTCAGGAAATTCTTTGAGGATAGGCATAACAGGAAGCCCAGGTGCTGGCAAAAGTTCATTCATAGAAACCTTTGGCGTTTATTTAATAGAAGAGCACAAAAAAAAATTAGCAGTTCTGGCAATAGACCCAACAAGCCAGCGCACAAAGGGCAGCATTTTAGGCGACAAAACCAGAATGAATTGCCTCTCTGCAAAAGATGATGCTTTTATACGCCCTTCACCCTCTGGTTCTTCTTTGGGCGGAGTGGCGCAAAAAACGCGCGAATCAATACTGCTTTGCGAGGCTGCGGGATATTCCACAATTTTAATAGAAACAGTTGGCGTTGGGCAAAGCGAAACCGCCGTGCATGGAATGACAGATTTCTTTTTGCTTTTGATGCTTGCGGGCGCAGGCGATGAACTGCAAGGCATAAAGCGTGGCATAATGGAAATGTGCGATGGCATGGCAATAACAAAATGCGATGGGCAAAATGTGACAAAAGCCCTCGCTGCCCGCAGCGAATATCAAAACGCATTGCACCTATTCCCCGCAACATTGAACGGCTGGTCGCCAAAAGTGATAGCCACATCTTCTGTCACCAAAGAAGGACTGCTGGAAGTTTGGCAAATGATAACTGAATTTGAAAACACAGTTAAGCAAAACAACTGGTTTGAACAAAACAGAAAGGAACAGCAAAAAAACTGGATGGAAAACACAATACACGATAGCTTGATGTTCAATTTTTACAATCACCCCGATGTGCAAAAAGAATTGCCTCTCGCAGAGCAAGCCGTTTTGGAAGGCAAAGAAAGCCCGTTCAAGGCGGCGAATAGATTGCTCAATTATTTCTCTCGCTGAACATTTTGAAAATATAATCCCTGTATGGGCATTTGGGCATATTGCTTTCTAAATGTGCTTTCATTTTTTCCCAGGTAACAAATCCGCGGTCAACGGCTATCTCTTCTATGCAGGCTATTTTAAGGCCTTGTCTGGATTCAAGGGTATAAACAAAATTGCTCGCTTCCAAAAGGGATGCGTGGGTGCCTGTATCTAGCCACGCAACTCCGCGCCCTATTTTTTTCACAAATAAGGTTCCTTCTTGCAAATACATTTTGTTTATATCTGTTATTTCAAGTTCGCCTCTTGCGCTGGGTTTTAGAGACTTGGCTTTTTCTAAAACTGTTTTGTCGTAAACATATAAACCTGGAACTGCATAACTGCTTTTTGGCTTTGCCGGTTTTTCTTCCAAAGAAAGTGCTTTGCCGCTTGCATCAAATTCAACAACGCCGTAACGCTCAGGGTCATTGACCGCATAGCCCAATATGCGCGCACCTGTGAAATTTTTTGCATCTGCCATTATGCCATATAAATCAAAAGCCCCATAAAAAATATTATCGCCTAAAATCAATGTGCAAGATTGGTCTTTAATAAAATTTTCGGCTATCAAAAAAGCCTGCGCTATGCCCTCTGGTTTTGGTTGAGCGGCATATTGAATGTTTAAACCCCATTGGTTTCCGTTGCCAAGCAAGTTTTCAAAGCGCAGCAAATCAACAGGCGTGCTTATCAGCAAAATATCCCTTATCCCACCGAGCATAAGCGTGGAAAGAGGATAATAAATAATGGGTTTATCATACACGGGTTGCAGTTGCTTGCTTGCCACTGCGCTCAAAGGATAAAGCCTAGAGCCCGCGCCTCCAGCTAAAAGAATGCCTTTCAACTTTTTTACCCGCTAACCTGCACATTGAATGTTTTTCCGCTAACAGTAACACCATAATTAACGGTGCCGCTAATGGGCGCAAAAACTAGTGGAGCAGCGGCGGCGGGTGCAGCAGGCGCAGCCGCATGTGCGGCTGCCGCTGGAGCAGCGGGTTTCTTTTTGGGAACGCTAACTCTCGCTTTTCCCTGCAAGAAATCCAAGCCTTTGTTGCCGCCTTTTGTTGCCATTGCGCCAATTATGAAAATATTTTCATCGGTCACGGGCAAGTGGTTATCTTCCAAAACTTTTTTCGCTTTTGGAATGCCTGGTTCCAAAACATCCAAGGGATTTCCTTTGAACACAGGTTTTTTCATTTGCTCGCTTGCAATTTTCACTATTTCTGGGTCTGGTTCTCTGGGTGTTTTTCCAAGGTAGCCAAGAACCATATTGCCATAGCCATCTGTTATTTTTTTCCAAGGCCCTTGAACTGTGTTTGCATAAGCCTGCTGGAAATAGAACTGGGAAACAGGGGTAACGCTTGAGCCAAATCCGCCGCGAGCCACGCACTCTGCCATGTTTTTAATAACTTGCGGGTAAAGGTGAAATGTTTTGGTTTCGCGCATCATCAATGTATTTGCGGTTAAAGCACCGCCCGGCATTGGGCTGAAAATAACTTCGGGTTCAATGGCTAGAGCCTCTGGTGGAAAGTCGTATTCTTTGAAGCACTCCTTGCTCACTTGGTTTGCTTCCATAATTTTTTCAACATCAATATCCAAAGAATATTCCGTGCCTTTTAAAGCGTGCCAAAGAGAAAGCAAATCCGGTTGCGCTGTTCCGCCGCTGAGAGGTGCTCTGCCACAACAAACGCCATCTGCACCGCCTTCAATGGCTGCCACATATTGAGCAATGCCTGTTCCGCAGGTATCGTGGGAGTGTATGCGAAGCTCCACTTTGTCGCCAAGAAGTTTGCGCGCCTGTTTAAAGGTTTCGTGAACTTTGCGAGGATTTGCCGTGCCGCTTGCATCTTTAAAGCATACGCTCACAAAAGGAACGCCGGAATCCAAAATCTTTTTCAATGTTTCAAGGTAAAACGCAGGTTCGTGCGCGCCCTCGCCCTTGCAGTGGCGGGGCAGTTCCATCATAGTTACCACAACCTCGTGCTCCAAGCCCGCATTGGTTATGCACTGCCCAGAATATATAAGGTTATTCACATCGTTCAAAGCATCAAAATTGCGAATACGTGTCATTCCGTGCTTTTTGAACATTTTGGCGTGCAAATCTATCATATCTCTGGGCTGGGGTTCCAAAGCAACCACGTTTATGCCGCGAGCGAGCGTTTGCAAGCGAATTTTAGGCCCCACCGTTTTGCGGAAAGTGTCCATCATATTAAAGGCATCTTCGTTGCAATAGAGGTAAGGTGCTTGGTATCTTGCACCTCCACCCGCCTCAAAATGCTCAATTCCCGCATGAACCCCCGCTTCCAAAGCAGGGAGAAAATCTTTTGTCAAAACGCGAGCGCCAAAAACCGACTGAAAGCCATCGCGAAAGCTAGTATCTTGGAATAGAATTTTTTTCATAGGGTAAATATAGAAAATTAATAAACGGCTATTTCTTTTTAGGCAATGCGGTCTTAATTTCCAGCATTTTTTTGTTTTTTGCATTTAATGCTGAAATAGCTTTTTGCCCCGTTGCCTTTTCATATTCGTTTTTAGCAACATTTGCAACTTTGCCACCACGAATAGCAATTTTGGTATTGTGAGCCATCGTTTCGGGTCGTTCTGTTTTTGAAATTGCAGTGGTCGTGACTTCGGCGAGCATATTCAAAACAAGTTCAATGTTGGTCATATTGTCGCGTAGGTTTTGTTTCTTCAACCCTTTTAATTTCTTGTATTCTTGAACGGATAGCCCGCTCCACGCTTTTGTCATATCGTTGGTTAAAATTGCATAGTCTTTTTCGGTTACGCCGCGTTTTTGCCATTCGTCTGTTAATTCTTTTCGCATTTCTATGGTTTGCAATCTTTGGTTAATCCACGCTTCTGGGTAGCCCTTTTGTCGGTAAAAATCCGCACCACGCAGAATGGCTTTTTCTGGGTCTGCTATTTCGTCTAATCTGTCTGCGCCAACTTGGGCGAGCCATATTTTGAATGGTTCTGCTTTGGGGCTTGGAATGGATTGCACAAGGCGCAAGATCCCTTTGGTGTCGAGGACATCAAACTCGCGCATTTTTCCATCGTCTGCCAAAAATTTCAAACCGTGACAATTTGTCACGGTTTGGTTGCCTTCCTCTTTTAAGCGTTGTTTTAACTTACGCCAGTAGGCATTTGGGTCTTTGGCTTCGCTTTCGCTCAGTGCGTTGCAAACATCGGCGACACAGAAAAACCATTCGCCTTTCTCTGCATCCCATTCGGCACGCACACGTTTATTTTCAAACAACTGGATTTTATTGTTATCCATAATGAACTCCAAAATTAAAGGTTATTTACCGAGGCGTCGGGATAGTAGGAAAAGAATAATCCTCGGTGAGTGGTAAATATAGTAAAATCACGCTTCCTTATCTATTTTACTCCCCTTTTCGCCCAGATTTGGCTCTGGCGGGGGTTCAACTTTTTTTTGCGTTTCGGTTTCGCGTTCTTTTCTCTGCTGGTATTGCCTGCTTTTTTGCGTGCTTGCAAGAGACTGGCCTGCTATAACTTTGTCTATTTCTTCTCTGTTCAGAACCTCGTGCTCAAAAAGAGCCTCGCTAAGGGCATCTAGTTTATCGCGGTTTTCTAAAAGAATTTCGCTCACTCTGTTCACTTGGGCTTGAATTATGTCGTTCACCGCATCGTCTATCATCTCTGCGGTTTTTTCGCTCATCTCTTTTGGCTTGCTTATTTCCCTGCCAAGGAATATTTCGTCATTGTTTTTGCTGTAGGCTATTGGGCCTAGCTTTTCGCAAAAGCCCCATTCGGTCACCATTTTGCGAGCGAGTTCGGTTGCTCTTGCAATGTCGTTTGATGCGCCTGTGTCTTGCTTGTTGAACACCATCATTTGAGCGAGCCTGCCTGCCATTAAAATTGCAATCTGGTCTTCGGCGGCTTCTTTGCTCATAGAAACTTTATCTTTTTCGGGCAAGGAAAGAGTTACGCCAAGGGCGCGACCTCGCGGGATTATGGTTAATTTGTGCAAAGGGTCTGCATTTTTGCAGAGAAGATTTATCAGAGCGTGACCTGCCTCGTGACAAGCCGTCATTCTTCTATCTTCTTCGCTCATCAAAAGAGATTTTCTCTCCGCACCCATCCAAAGTTTGTCGCGAGCCTCTTCAAAATCTAATTGCGTAACAGTTGGATTTCCAAACCTTGCCGCCATAAGAGCCGCCTCGTTCACAAGGTTTTCCAAATCTGCTCCGGCAAGCCCCGGAGTTCCTTTTGCAATATCTTTTACATTAACTTCTTTGTCTAACGGAACTTTGCGTTTTTCCAAATGCACTCTCAAAATTGCCTCGCGTCCCACCAAATCTGGAAGCCCCACAACAACCTGCCTGTCAAAGCGACCAGGCCTTAGCAATGCTTTATCCAACACATCGGGGCGGTTTGTGGCTGCAACCAAAATAACTCCTTCGTTTGGAGCAAAACCATCCATTTCAACAAGCAATTGGTTCAAAGTTTGCTCGCGTTCATCGTGCCCGCCGCCAAGCCCCGCGCCGCGCTGCCTGCCAACCGCATCTATTTCGTCTATGAACAAAATGCAGGGAGCATTCTTTTTTCCTGTTTCAAATAAATCCCTAACACGGCTTGCACCAACGCCAACAAACATCTCAACAAAATCCGAACCGCTCATGCTGTAAAAATTAACGCTGGCCTCTCCTGCCACAGCTCTTGCCAAAAGTGTTTTTCCCGTACCTGGTGGGCCAACCAGCAACACGCCTTTTGGAATGCGACCGCCCAGCTTATCAAATTTTTTCGGGTCTTTCAAAAAAGAAACCAATTCTTCTAAATCCGCTTTTGCCTCATCGCAACCAGCCACGTCTTTGAATGTGGTTTTGTTTTTATCGTTGTTTATTAAAATAGCTTTGCTTCTGCCAAAAGAAAATAAACCTCTCCCGCCCATACCGCCTGTTTGCTTTGCCATCATAACCCAGAACAGACCCATTATCATCAGCACGGGCAAAAACGCAATTATATGATTCACCCAAGTATTTTCATCGTGCAAAACGCGCACATTTTTTCCAAGTGCCTCCCACTGCGCAATAATTGAATCTGGCACATAAAGCATATAAGAGCGAAATGGCTCCTCATTTGCTGGCACAACTTCTGTAGCAAAAAGACTGGGCTTCACCACGCGAGGTTTTTCATTTGCAGATAGCTTGCGCTTGCCAAATATTTCTATTCCGTCTGGCGTGGTGCGAAGGCTAATTGAATCTATTTTGATAGTTGGGTTTGCCATCCACTCCATGAGCTGTGTGCGTGAAATTTCTTTTACAGGATTTTCTGAATACATTTTGAGCATTGCAAAAGCGAGCAAACACATTGCGGCTATGAATAAAAAATTCTTTGGCCGCATAGGTGGCATTGGCGGCTGTTTTGGAATCTTTGGCGGTTCGGGCTTTTGCATTAGGGGAAAATAGAAATTTTCTAAATTGTTCAGAGCAATGAAAATCCTAAAATCCTTTGTGCGAGAATTCGCAGTTCCCATTGCCACGGCGCTTGTGGTGATATTTTTTGCCATACAAGCGTATAGAATTCCAAGCGGTTCAATGGAAAACACCCTTTATGAGGGGGATTTCCTTTTAGGATTGAAATTTGTTTATGGAATTCCAATTCCATTTTCGTACAGCAAAATACCCATTTCCGAGCCGGACGTTGGTGAAATTGTGATTTTTCGCTACCCTGGCGAACCGGAATACCCAGATTACAATATCAAACGCTATGCTCACATTGCAAATGCCTTGATGCTAGGCAACTTTTTTTGGGACAAAGAAGCACCAGAGGGAAGCCCAAAATTAATCCACTACGCAGACGGCCCAAAAGATTATATAAAGAGATGCGTGGCAAAAAGCGGGCAGCGTGTTGCGGTTAAAGGTGGCAAGCTGTTCTTGAATGGAGTGGAGCAACGCTTGCGAGGTCTTGGGAAATATACGGAAAAGAATAGAGAAAACACGCCAAGAGATTATTTAAAGGAAATAAAAGTTCCAGTCCCAGACGAGACCATAGTTTTTGATACTCTTTCCGCCCACGACCTTTGGTGGATTCGCTCGCTTATGGTTCAAGAAATGCCGGATAGCCTTGTTGAGTTCAATATAATTTTAACTAAAAACGGGCAAAGACTGCAAAATTATACCTTTGAGAATTTTCGCGTACCGATAGAAAACCACAAGTATTTGTTGCTGAACACGCTTTTCAGTCAGAATAAAATAATCCCGCAAAATTTGAGAATGGGAGATACCATAAGCGGTGCTATGGATTTGGATTTTTTCAGCAAATATGCCCGCACAGGATTTTTAACTCGCTATAATCCAAATATGTTGCAAAAAAGCATTTTCGGCAGCCGCCTTGTTGGTTACGATGCCTTTGACGGTTCGCAGTTAGAAGACTTGGAAGCCAATGTAGCACTTGAAGATAGTTTGGAATTGAAGTGGCAAATAACAGTGAACGGAAAACCGGTTAATCAATACACCGTAAAAGACCAAGTTTATTTTATGATGGGCGATAACCGCGACAACTCCGCAGACGGTCGCTATTGGGGTTTTGTGAGCGCAAGGAATATAAAAGCCAAAGCCTTTATAATATATTTCAGCTTGGACAAAGAATCCAGAGTTGAACTGCTAAAACCTTGGACTTGGGTTTTCTTGCCAGCCGACATCCGCTGGAGTCGCATAGCGCGGATTATACATTTTATATAATAAAACACAGACAACCACAAACAAACGCACGAGGTTCGTATTTTGCTAATTTAGGTGCTTACTGTCGCTGTTTCCTGCCGAATTTAAGAAATGCTTGGACACATAGAAGCAATGCCGCGCCACCAAAAACAGAGCCAGCTATTTCCATTCCAGAATAAATCAGAATACCCGATAAAGCTATAAACGAAATGGCTATGAGAAACGCTAACCAAAGGGAAGTTAGCACTATGCCCTGTTCTTTTTTGGCAAGCAAAATTTTTTCCGCATCATTTTTTATCGCCGATTCCACCGCCATAATACGAGTGGCTTGTTCTTTGTCTGCGTGTTGCATCATCCATTTAACAATTGACTCGTCTATGTCCTTAAACTTTGCCAAATCTTCTGGTGCAGGAAGCAGGCTCTCTTGAATCATAATACCCATTGCCGCTTGCCTACCATCGGTACTGGCTTGCATCTGTTGCCGAGTTGCCATAACCTACGTTCCAAGCCTCTGCTTTGCCAAGCCAAATGCCCTGCAAAAATCCAAAGCCATATTTTGACGGTCTTTAACAAAATTTTCTTTGTCCTTTTCAGGTCCCACATAGCGAGTGGCAGATTCCGCCGAAAGCAAATCCTCAAGGTTAGAATTTCTGAGAGCATCCACTTCCTTGTAAATATCCGCCAATAGTGGTTCTTCGCGAAGCCGCGCCACTCGGTCAAAAACGCCAAATATGCCAAGAAAATTATTCATACATACCTATAATATACAAAAAAAACCGCCCCCCTTTTTTAATTGGGAGGCGGCTTGCGTATTTTGCTAATTTAGGTGCTTAGTCGCCTTTCACGCAACGGACTGCAATTGCAATTGCATCGCTCTTATTTCTATGTTGAGTGTACACTATGGAGTCGTCACTGCATAGGAGCTTTGTCAAATCAAAATCGCCATCATCAGCAAGCCACCAACTGGTGCAAGCACCATAGCCATCATTAAGTGGAGGCAGAGCCGAAAATCCATAATCGTCACTATCTCTTTTCCACTCTTCTTTAACATAACTATTCTGCCACAAAATAGAATAGGCTTTCAATTGATATGCTGTGCCTGGCACCCATTCGTTTTCGCTTGGCAAATGCCAGCCAGCAGGGCACGCCTTCATTGCTGCTTCCCGAGTATACAGCCTGCCATAATAATAGCAGTTGTCGCCGTCGTAATACGCGCACCTGCTACCTTCATCTTTGGTATCATAATTCAAATTCTCCGCCATCCAAGTTTTGCCGTTAATTTCCACGTATTTATATTCTTGACCATCGCGTTCGTCCTTGAATTTTGTTATGGGTTGCACGGTGCCTTGTTTGCAGTATTCCGTTTTGGTATCATATTCTTTGCCACCGCAAAGAGGGAGGATAGGGGTTGTTGTGTTGTTTGAGCAAAAATGCGTTGCAGTATTGTATTTCTCTGTGCCGCAATAAGTGGTAGTGAAAATTTCTGTGCCAGAACAGGACTGTGTTGAAGGTTCGTATTCTTTGCCACCGCAAAGAGGAACAATTGTTGTGTTGTTTAAGCAAAACTCCTTTGTAGGAGAGTAGAGTTTATCATTACAAGTTTTTAACACAGCTCCCTGACCCTTGACACAACGCACTGAATGATATAAGTTCATAGTAGCGTTAGACAACGCAGAACTCCCTATGTTTATGACCATGTAGTAAGCTTTTGCAGAATTTGGTATAGAGGCAGACCAGAAACGGCTCCTGTCGATGGTAGTGTCTGGAAGAGCTGAAAATCCGTAATCGTCCGTGCCATCTGTCCACGAACTAGATCTCAGTTTGTTACCAGCAGTACCGCCAACAGAACTTTGCAGCGTCATAAATTCGATATAGCTAGGCAAATGCCAGCCATCGGGACAAATGCCTTGAACATTGCTCGGATTTGCATCAGAAGCAACCCCAGCCAAGCCGTCCATAGCCGTTTTCCAGTTGTAAACCCTGCCGCAGTCGGTTTCAATGCTGTTAGTGCATTTTCTGCTGCCCTCGGTCTTGGTATCATAATTCAAATTCTCAGCCATCCAAACTTGCTCGCCTATGGTTACGGATTTATATACTTTGCCGTCACGTGTATCTGTGAATAGAGTTTTCAAAATGCTACCTTCGCATACCTGCGTTTTAACATCGTATTTCACAGTACCGCATATTGGTATCTCTTGTAGCTCGCCACCTTTGCAGTAATTTTTTTCAGGATCATAAGCCTCTATTCCGCACCAAGCTTTTGCCAGCAATTCAGAATTTATGCCGCAGCTTATTATATAATACGCAGGATCGCTTGCCGTTTTAATGGAACACTTCTCGCCGTCATTCCCGTTATTCAATGTGCCCATATTCACGCCGCCACATATAATATCATAGCCACCTTCTTTGGGTTCAACCGTGCAGTTTGAGGTTGTGCCGTCTTTGCCGTTTGCTCCAGTCGCTCCGGTTGCTCCTTGTGCCCCGTCTTTGCCGTCCTTGCCATCTTTTCCGTCTTTGCCAGCAGGACCCTGTGCATAGTCCACTTCTACTTTGGAATCCATTTTTGGATATTTTTCTTTGCTCTTGTTCAACTCGCCGACATTTTTGCCATCGCAATAAACATCGTATTCGCCGCTTTCCGCGTTTGGTTTAATAGCACAGCCTGTATCATCATTCTTACCCACTTCGGAGCAAGAAAAAGCGAATACAGAGGCAAGAGCAAAGCCTGCCGCCAGCGTGAATTTGGAGTACCTCTGTACTGCCGATTGGATATTTTGATTCATTTTTTACCTCAAAAAAAAAGACGCATACTCTTTCACAGAAGCAACCCTTATGAATTGCCCCCGTAAAAAAGCACACGCCTTTGTGTGTTAGTGTTGTATAATAATATAAATTAAAAACCGTCTTGTAAAGATGTCAATTTGAAAGTTTTTATACAGTATGCGAAAAATAAGCAATTTCGCACATAAGTAAATATAGTAAATTTTGACGTTTTTTTTCAATGCGAGGGGGAGGGGGGGGGGGGGGTTTACTTATTACTGCTATTTGGTAATTTGGTATCGGGGTTCAGACAGTTTCCTGCTTAGACAAACAGTGCAAACTTCCGCCTTCTTCAATGGGGGTTGTGCAGTCTATGCCAATAACTTCTCTGTCTGAAAATATTTTTTTGAAGTATTCCAATGCGGCAGAATCATTTTCGCAATTATATATGGGCACAAGCAAACCGCCATTTACAAATATGAAATTCATATAAGATGCTGGCAAAGTCCGTGGGAGAGATAAAACATCTACCTTTGCAGCTTCGTAATGCTCGCCAAGCCAAGTTTCAATTTCTTTTTTTTCCTGTTCAAAACCTGCCGCCATAACTACGTGATTTTTTGCAACAAAGCGGGCGAGGTTGTCTATGTGGCCATCGGTGTGGTCGCCGTCTAAACCTTTTGGCAAAATTTTAAGAGATTTTATCCCAAACGATTCTTGCACATCATTTAAGAATTCTTTTTCCTTCTCTTTTGAATTGCGGTTTTTTCCAAAAAGGCAGGGAGCCGTTGTTAAGCAAAGTCCATCGCCGTTGAATTCCATCGCTCCGCCTTCCAATATCCAAGAATATTTTTTAAGCGGGATTTTCATAAGGCTTGCAATTTTGTCTGGGACTTCATTGTCTAAGTTCCAAGGAGGGAATTTTTCACCCCAAGCGTTGAACTCGTAGCTAACAATTTTACCTTCAACAAAAAAAGGGCCGTAATCCCTAATCCAAATATCATCGTGGGGAATTTTCAAATCGTCTAAAATTTTCACCGGCTGAAAGCGAGAAATTGTATCTATGAGTTTTGAATAAAAAGTATTTATCTGTTCCCTGCGCGATGCCCAGTTTTGCTCATTTATCGGCAAGGCGAGCCAAGTAGCCGCTTGTTCTTCCCACTCTGCCTTCATTGCTCATTCCACACATTCAAAATATCGTAATACAAATCCACCCTGCGGTCTCTCAAATGCGGCCAAATTCTGCGGTTTTGTTCTATTTCATCAAAGTCTATTTCAGCAGACATTGTTGCAATATCTGTTGAAAGTTGTTTGATTATAAAACCGTCGGGAGCGCATAAAAAAGAATTTCCCCAAAAAGACAGATTATTTTCTTTGCCCGTTCTATTTGTTGCCAAAACAAAAATTCTGTTCGCTATGGCGTGACCGCGCATAACTGTTTGCCACGAATCCAGCTGACGAGCATAGACTTTTTTTGGTTCGTGCAAATCCCAGCCTATGGCTGTTGGGTAAATTAAAATATCCGCGCCGGAGAGCGCCAAAATGCGAGCCGCTTCGGGAAACCACTGGTCCCAGCATATCAAAACGCCCAAATTGCCTGCGCTTGTGCGAATGGTTTTGAACCCTGTGTCGCCTGGGGTGAAATAGTATTTTTCGTAAAAGCAGGGGTCGTCTGGAATGTGGCTTTTGCGGTAAAAGCCTGCAACCGAGCCATTTCGCTCAAAAACGAAAACGCTGTTGTGATAAACCCCTCTTGCTCTTTTTTCAAAAAAAGGAAAAACCAAAACGCAATTCAGCAACTTGGCTAAATTTTTCCACTCCTCTATAATAGGGGAATCTTTAGCGATTGCATAGTCAAAATGTTTTTCGTTTTGCTCAAAAGGAAAATAAGGCGTGTGGCAAAGCTCCGGCAGCACAAGCAAATCAAATTTGCCCTTATTCGCCAAAGCCTTTGATTTATACCACTCTAGCGTTTTAGCCGAGTTCCCAAGCCACTTGCCTTGCAGAGAGAGAATTTTTATTTTTTGCATTGAGCCAAGTAAAATAGAAAATTTCTATCTTATCCCTATATGCGTTATTTCATCCTATTAACAAGCTTCTTCCTGTTTGCCGCCTGTGCTGGCAAAAAACCGCCTTCGCAAGTGGAGCCTCAAGCTCAAGCCAATACGGTGGTCGTAAGGGACACCATCAAAACAACAGATAGCGTTTATATAAAAGAAACCGAGTCTTTCAGAACCTTGCAAAAGAGCATAGATTCCCTGATTGCCAGAAAAGAAACGGACAAAGCCATTGAGATGCTGAAAAAACAAGTTCAGTATTACAATAATTTGGACCAACTCGGTTTTAGAACTCTGCAACTTGCAAATTTGCTCCACAAAACTGGACGCAGCGCAGAAGCACTTGCGATTTTGGAAAGTTTTGCTGTGTACAAACCAGCGGTGAATTTTTGGATAGACAGCGCAAATGCCCTTTACGATAAAATTTCGGCGGTGAGCAAAAGCCAAGAAACAAAGGTTGACCACGAGAAACTGGAAATAATAAATTCCTTGACATCCCAAATTCGCAACTTGAAAAATGCAAATGCAAATCCGGCTCTTATGGAAGATTTAGCAGACAGCCTGCGCGCAATTGCCCCAGGGGATTCCGTTTTGTCGTGGCTTGCAAGGCAAATGCCTCCACCGTCAGAAAGTTCAGATACTTTTTGCGAAGAACAGAGAAAAATTGCAGCGGCAAATTTTGCGGCATCTCGTAAAAACAAGGCAAAAGAAAATGCTCTTTTAACAGAAGCTATAACCGCTTTGGATAAATGCCTAGAAAGAACTCCATCGCCAGATATGAAAAAGAAAGTTGAGCAAAATAAGGATATTTTGGAAAAAGTGAAGGCGGGCAAAAATTAGTTGAGAGCCAAAGTTTGAGAACTGAGAATTATTTTACAATTCTGGTAATTTTTGGAGTTTTGTTTAAGATATATTCTTGCACTCCTCTGCGACCTCTTGCCCCATACGCAGCTATAAGAAACATTCCTCAAAACAGCGATGTAACGGGAATTGCCGCTTGGGACAATGTTCTTGTGCCTTGGCTTGGAACTCCTTATTTGCCAGGCGGAACCACAAAAAACGGAGCGGATTGCAGCGGTTTTGTCAGTAGCGTGTATATGGAAAAAGAAAGAATGTATATTCCCAGAAGCACAACAGAGGAATATAAAATGGGAAAGGATGTAACCGGAGATAATTTAAGTATAGGCGATTTGGTTTTTTTTGGCGAAGGCAGAAGAGTTAGCCACGTTGGGATTTATGTGGGCAGAGGCAATTTTATTCACGCGAGTTCCTCTAACGGAGTTATGGTGAGCCCTTTGGATGACAGTTATTGGAAACCAAAATATATAGGTGCAAGGAGGTATTTATGAACAACACCGGAAAATTCGTTTTGAAAATTTTATGCCCCGACCAAAGCGGGCTTGTGGCGGCATTCACCAGTGGCATTGCCCAAAACGGCGCAAACATTTTGGATTTAACGCAGCACACATCAGAAGATATAAACACATTTTTTTTGCGCGCCCTTATGGAATGCGAGAACGATGCCGTTCCAAAAATAAAGGATCATTTTTCCAAAATGGAAAAAGAAAAATCCATGCAATGGCAATTATACGATGCCGAGCATAAAATCAGACTTGCACTTTTTGGTTCCAACACCGACCACTGCCTTTACGAACTTTTGCTCTCTCGCAGAGACGGTGCCCTGCCCTGCGAATTTACCTGCATAATTTCAAACCACGCAGTTTTAGAACCACTTGCGAGATTTTTCAACCTGCCATTCTTTTTGGTTCCAAGCACTCTCCCAAAACCTGAGCAAGACAAAAAGTTCAACGAAATTTTGCACTCTTCGCAAACAGAGGGAATTGTGCTCGCTCGCTATATGCAAATTATGAGCAAGGAATTCACAGAGGAGTGGAATGAGCGCATAATAAATATTCACCACGGCTTTTTGCCCGCGTTCAAGGGTGCAAAACCATATCACCAAGCTTGGGCAAAGGGAGTTAAGATAATAGGCGCAACTGCGCATTTCGCCACCGCAGACCTAGACCAAGGCCCCATTATTTGGCAGGGTGTTCAGCAAGTTGCAGACACAGGCAGCATTGAGCAGTTTATTCAAATTGGCAAAGAGGTGGAAAAGCGCACTTTGTTGCAGGCTCTAAAACTTTGGTTGGAGCATAGGGTATTTTTATATGAGGGGCGGACTTTTGTTTTGTAGGGGGGATTGGTGGTTTCGTCTGTATAATTTTCTACATTATCACTTGGATATACGGAGAATAAAATGCAAGAGTATATTTACATTGTTCAGGCATCGTTGGAACCTTCAAAATGCAAAATTGGCAAGACCAGCGACCTTGAACGTAGATTGAAAGAATATAATAATATGACTGGCAAATCCAAAGACAATATTTACAAATATTTGTTTGCCTGCGAGGTTAAGGATATGGCTCAGGTGGAGAATGCTATTAAAGAGAAATTCTCCTCACTCCGAGAGGACAAAAGCAAGGAAATATATTTTTGCAATGATACCCTATTTATGGGTTATGTCAAATTTATCAAGTCTCATAAATTGTTCATAAAGGAAATTTACATCAAGGAAGAAGACAAAAAGCATGTGGTGAAAATTATAAAGAAAATAACGCCGTCTCTTGGGGAAAGGGGGCTTACTAAAAAAGCAGTGATGCAAAAAGCACAGAAGGCAAAAAATGACGAATTTTATACAAGATTAGAAGATGTTGAAAAAGAAATTTCTATGTATGATAAAAGTATTTGGAAAAACAAAGTTGTTTTCTGTAACTGCGATGATGCTGTTGATACAGAAAATAGAAATACATCTGCTTTTGCTTTGTATTTTTTACAGAATTTCAAGGAGCTTGAATTGGAAAAACTGATTTGTACTCATTATGGAGGTGGATTGGATATATTTAATCAGGGTGCGAAAGGTTATGTATTCACTTATATATTCACAAAAAATGGTTTTAAGGAAATAAAAGAATACCCAAGAGGTTATACAGGTAGCTTTGACGACCCACTGTCAATAAAAATACTTAAAGAAGAGTCAGACATAGTATGTACCAATCCACCATTTTCAAAAATGGCTGATTATTGGAAACTTGTCATTGAAAGCGGAAAAAAATTTTTAATTATTTCTAATATAACAAACGTAAAAAATGATACTTATATTCCGTATTTCAAGGAAAATAAAGTATGGTCAGGATATAATGAAGTAGATTGGTTTTTAACGCCTAAAAAGGAACTTACACGGGCGGCAGGTTATTGGTTTACAAATATTCACATAAAAAACAGACCAAAATATAAACAATTAAAAATAGTGCCATTGAAAGAGATACCCGAAGATTATAAAAAATATGATGATTCAAAAGTATTGCTAGTGGAGAAAAGCTTTATTCCCAGTGACTATAAAAAACCTTTTGCCGTATCTGTACGACCAATATTAAATGGTTTATTAGAAAAAGGTTACAAAATCGTACAAGAAAAACAATACAGACCATATATTAACGGAAAAGAAGTTTTCGCAAGAGTGTTGGTTCAAAAAGTATAATGAGTTTATTAACGGGCATTGGAGATAAGAACTTCAACCGTTTCGGTTTTTCGCTCTTTTAACTGGTAATTGCAATTTGAATAATCATTATTAATATAGTTAATTTTGTATTTCTTTGCCCATTCTATCAACAATTTATTTTCCTTATTTTTGTGTTTAAATACATTTGATAATGCAAAACGAATGTTTTTTTTATTAGCCTCATCTAAAAAATTATGCAAAGCGATTTCTTCATTTTTTGTCCAGTCCTTAAATCCCCTATTTCCGTCATTATAAGTGCCAGTTGTTATTAAATATGGAGGATCGCAATAAATAAAATCATTAGAACCTAAATTTGCAATATTCATTTCCCTGAAATCTCTAGCATAAAATTCAATGTTTTTTTGCCTCATTTCGTTCATAAAAGAAAACAAATTTTTCCTTGTAGTTTCTGAAAAACAACTCCTATTTTTGCCAAAAGGATTATTATATTCTAAATTATTATTAAATCTAAATTGATAATTGAAAGAAAAACACGAAAGTGTAAATAAATCTATTGGATTGCCAGCAGAATTATAGTAATTTCTAAAATTTTTATGACCATTATCATTATTTTTTGAAAGTTTATACTCATCTATTTTTTCTTCTATTCTACGCAAAACAGAATTCATATCAGCATAGCAAAATAGACGAACCATTTCAACAACCTTATAGTTAATGTCGTTGCATATAATTTTATTGGCATTTATATTCACGGCAACATTAAAACCTCCAGCAAATAAATCTACAAATGTGTCAATTTTCGCAGGAAAATGTTTAAATAGTTGAGGTAAAATTTTATGTTTTCCACCAATATAGTTCATCGGGCTTTTTATGAAATGTTTTTTTGTTTTCCATATGAGTTCTTGTGAATCTTTTGCTTGCCAAACTTGTTTTTTCACAACTCCATAATATACTTGAATGTCTTTTTGTTTCTTTGCATATATTATGTATTCAAAATGTTCTTTTTGCTTTTGTGGCAATTTGCCTTTGTACCTTGAATATGGAATTTTGTTTAAAATAATTTTTTTATCCTTACAGTGTTTTTTTAAAATATCAGAGATGTTTTTTATATCTAATAAGCCATCTTCACTATAACTAACTACTATATGTTTAAAATCGGCTTCACTTATCAAATTATCAAATGCCTGCTCCGCTTTTGATTTTATGCAATAAGCAGACTTAAAATTATTATACTCGCGCATTCCCGTAACACCTGTAAGTTTAGGGTTGTCGTATTTTGCAATTGTTTCCAAAATATGATAGTTCGGCAAATACTGCCTTTCGTTGTATGGCGGGTCAAGATAAAGAATATCTCCAGAAATTCTTTTTATCAAATCGTTTGCATTTTCATTAAAACTTATATTTCTGTGTCCATTGTCTATGACTTGCAATCTGTGCATTTCAAAAGGTTTAAATGCTCTATTATCCCAATGTTTTAAATAAGCCCCATAAGTACCAGTTATATTAGAAACAAAAGGAACTCCTTCAATCAAGCAAGCCAATAAATATTTATATTCAAAAACATCTATTAAATTATCTTCTTTCCATATTTCTATTTGAGTACGTATATAATCTATGCGCTTTGCGTTTTCTTCGGTAAAATACATTCTTTTTGATTTTCCGTATGGAGAATAGGCATTCGCAATAAAATAAGTTTTAATTTTACTCACGGGAATAGTCTCAAGATATTTTATCGGGTCTTTAATTCCTTTTCTGTTCAATTTATCAAAGCTTGGAATAGTTTTATTTTCTACGGTCGCCTCTGTTAAAATATAAGAGAAATACAATAAGTCGTTGCTTATTATTCTGTAATAAGGTTTAAAAAATCTAGATACAGTGCCAGTACCAGAAAACATATCGCAAAAGGATTTGTTTCCCACTCCGCAGTAACTATCCACAACCTGCTTTATATTCTCAAGAAGATTCGCTTTGCTGCCTATATACCGCATTATAATCCTACCTAACCCTCATCCTGCTTATCTCCACCACCCCGCCATCTCTAACTGGTGATGCGCCAGCGCACAAAACAGTATCACCCGCACTCACACCGGAAAGCACTTCAACTTTGTCCACAAAGCGAGTCCCTATTTCTATGCGCGTAAGTTTCGCCTTGCCACCCTTGTATAAATACACGGTGCTGCCAAGGGCATCGCTGCCTATTGCCTCTGGCGGAACAGTGAGCGATTCCCTTGAGGGCAAGTCCAGAGAAAATTCAAGAGGTGCGCCCGGCACAAGGTCTTCGGGATTGTCAACTATAATCGCTCTTGCGAGCAAAGTTCTTGTAGAAGCATCCAAAGAACTCTCCAAAGCATCAACAGTTGCTTTGTAATTTTTTCCGGCACGGCCAATTTCCACATCCATTCCGACTTTCAAAATAGAGGCGTATTTGTCTGCAACAGAAAAATCCACCTTTAACGGATATTTTTGAACTATTTTCACAATGGGTTCGCCAACCGCAAGTCTTTTTCCCAAATTTATTTTGCCAATGCCGAGTTTTCCGTCAAAGGGTGCGCGAATTGTGGCTTTTGAGAGGTTTGCTGCGGCATCTATGGAATCTGCTTGCGCGGTTTGCAAATCTGCCTCAACAAGTTCCCACTCCTGTGCAGAAATTGCTTTTGCATCAAATTGCTGTTTTTTTCTATGTGCAGTACTTCTGGAAAAAGCGAGTTTTGCATTTGCTTTTATCGCTGCTGCGCGTAAGTTGGCATCGTCTATTTTCACCAAATTTTGACCAGCTTTCACATTTTGCCCATCACCAAAATAAACTGCCAAAACCCTGCCTGCCATTTCTGCCTGTATTTCAACTTCTTTAGACGGCAACAGAATTCCAAGCCCGCGTACTGAACTTTTAATATCTTCGGTTTTTGCAACAACGGCTTCAATTTTAACAGCCTGCTGCTCGCGTTTTCCACCTGGCCCCCCACCCCCCTCTTTTGGAGCCTCAGACTTGGAACAGGCAATTATCAAAACCAATAAACTCGCCGCTAGCCATTTGCAACTAGTAACTAGCTTATTGCAATTTGCCACTAGCCAATACCCCTGTTGTCGGCTTCGTTTTTATTCTCTTTGCTGTACCCTGCGTTTTGGCGTTCTATGTTTACTTTGTTTTTTTGCACATAAATATCAAAAACCTTTTCGGCATCCATACCAGCGGTTATTGCAAGCGATAGCCAAAAATGCAACTGGTCAACAATTTCAACCCTTATGTTCTGCATATCCAGCTTGTCTTTGCTCCACCATTTCCAAAGCAATTCCTCGCCGAGTTCTTTGGATTCATCGGTCAATGCCTCTAAGTATTTGCGAAGCCACTCGTTGACTTCCGTGTTTGGGCCAAGAGGTTCAGCTCCCATAGCCTGCTCCCTAAGAGCTGCCATTGTAAGCACCTTGCCATTTTTATCCCGCAAATCTTGCTTTGTAAAAACAAAATTGTTTAAAACTTCTTGCAAACGAAAAAGCTCTTCAAACTTATCTGGCATTAGAGATTTGCCTCCAGAACCTTCTGGTACTTGCTCTGTGGAAAAGCTCCGGTGAAGCTCTCAATTTCTGTTCCGTTTTTGAATATTTTAACCGTTGGAATGGAGCTAACCTCCAAAGCTACAGCTAGTTCTGGAACATCGTCTATATTTATTTTTGCAACCACTGCTTTGCCCTTGTATAAATCGCTTAATGAGTCTATGGTTGGCCCTAATGCTTTGCAAGGCCCGCACCAAGGTGCCCAAAAGTCCACTAATACAGGCTGGCTGGATTGTATTGCTTTTTTAAATGCGTCTTCCGTGAAATGAATAGCTGGCATAGTAAGCTCCTTTGTTGTAGTATATAATATAGAAAAAGTTTTTGAAATTTTTATATTTATCATATATGGCATCTTCTACTCTTACTGAATCAAAAGTATCTAAAACTCTTAATTGGGTTTACGAAAAAGCAAGCGACGGTTTGCTGAATATGGAATCTGCTTCAGAAATGGCAGAATTGTATATGAAAAAATATCCAAACAACAAACTGGCAGCAGCGAATGCTTTAATACGTGCGCAAAATGTGAAATCTGCTGCATCTGGTTTTATCACTGGACTAGGTGGCTTGGCTACAATGCCAATTGCAATTCCAATGAATTTAGCAAGCGTGCTTTATATTCAAGTTAGAATGGTGATGGCGGTTGCAATCATAGGCGGGCACAATGTTAAAGAAGATAAAGTAAAAACATTTGTTTTTGCCTGCCTTGCAGGGAACAAAGCGAGAGAACTTTTGAAAGAAGCTGGCGTTCAAATTGCGCAAAACTTTATGCTTCAAAGTTTATCCGCAGATGCTATCCTCAGAATAAACAGAATGGTTGGGTTTAACCTTATAGCTAAATTGGGCGAAAGCGGCGTGATTAGAATCAGCAAAGCGTTGCCTATTTTAGGCGGCGCAATAGGCGCAACAATAGATGGCGTTTGGACAAACCAAACGGGAAATATGGCAGTTAAATGGTTTGTGGATGATAATAAAGTACTTTATGAACAATAATCCAAAGATCAACCGCTTTGCCGAAATTTTAGAAATAAAATTGAAACGAGGCAAGGCAGATTTAACGATTAAACTGAAAGGCGAAACAGAGCCTGTAAATATTTCTTTGGATTATGCTCTTGAAGAAAACACAATTTGCATAACTAATGTTATCACAAGCAAAGAATGGATTAACGCCTTGGCAGAAATTTTCAAGGAAAAATACTCTAGAGTAAAGTTGAGCGATTTTGGAATAGAAGAAGGTGGGTTGAAAGCGAGTTTGGTTAGGCTTTTGTTGTGAGTAAATAATAAAGGGATAAATTATATGGAATACGAATTTTTCTTTGAGATTGCGCTTATTTTGTTAAGCACAAAATTTGCGGGCGACCTAAGCGTCAAATTAGGTCAACCTTCTGTGCTTGGTAAATTAATTGTCGGCATTGTCATTGGCCCTGCTGTATTGGGCTGGATTGAGAACTCAGAACTTCTAACGCAATTGAGCAATGTCGGGGTTATTCTTTTAATGTTTATAGCAGGTCTTGAAACAGACTTAAAAGAATTAAATGAAAGCCGCAATTCTTCTTTAGCAGTTGCAGTAGGAGGTATTGTTCTTCCATTCGTAGGCGGTTACGCTGCCGGTCTTGTTATGGAAATGGAGCAGGGCAAGGCTGTATTTTTGGGATTGCTTTTATGTGCGACAAGCGTGAGCATTTCTGTGCAGACACTTCGTGATTTAGGTAAGATGAAAACACGCGAAAGCACAACGATACTTGGAGCCGCTGTATTTGATGATATTCTCGTTGTTATTTTATTAGCATTCGCAATGAACTTTTTAGGCACAAATGATGTTAGCTTAACAACTATTATCTTGAAAAAAGTGGTATTCTTTGTTTCTATTATTTTAATTAGCTGGAAAGGAGTTCCAATAATTATGCGTTGGCTATCACCAGCGCATATATCTGAGTCCACAGTTAGCGCGGCACTTATCATCTGTTTTTCATTCGCATACTTTGGCGAGTCGCTCGGAATTGCCGGTATTATCGGTGCTTTCGCGGCTGGCATCGCTGTTTCCCAAACAAGCTATAAACATAAAGTGGAAAAGAATGTAGAGCCAATCGCTTACACTATGTTTGTACCAGTATTTTTTGTAAGCATAGGTATGAGAATCACATTTGACGGTATTGGTGATAGAATTTGGTTCACTTTAGCTTTAACAGTTATCGCTGTATTGACAAAGTTAATAGGTTGTGGGCTTGGCGCAAGAATAACTGGATTTGATACAAAATCTTCTGCAATTATCGGTTCTGGAATGGTCTCTCGTGGCGAAGTTGCTCTTATCATCGCAGCTATGGGGCTTTCTTCTGGAATGTTAGCTCAGGATTATTTTACAGCTATCGTGATTGTGGTTATTTTAACCACAATGATTACACCGCCTATGTTGAAGTACACTTTTGGGGTAAAGGATAAGGCGGTGAAAACAAGTAAATAATTACCCACTTCCTATCAAACGAGCTAATTCCTTTTCTAATTCTTCCTTATTAGGTAAATAAAGTTGATATTTGCTTACGAATAACTTATTAGTAATATTATCTATTGCATACTCAACCATAATTTTATCTTTATATGCTCCCAATACTATACCGATTGGCTCATTGTCAGTTTCAACATTTACTTCTTTGCGAAAGTAGTTAAGATAAAAATTCATTTGTCCAATATCACTATGTTCAACTTCGCCACGCTTTAAATCAATCAACACATAACATTTCAGCAAGATATTATAAAATACCAAATCTACTGAAAAATTACGATTGCCTACTGGAACACGATATTGACGTTTAACAAAAGCAAAGCCCTTTCCAAGTTCAAGAAGAAATGCCTCCAAGTTTCTAATAAGCCTTTCTTCTAATTCTCCCTCTAAATACCGCTCTTGCTGAGAAATTCCTAAAAATTCAAATACAAAATGTTCTTTTATAATATCTTCTGGTTTTTGAAGTTCCGTACCTTTTTTGACAATCGCTAATACCCCAGCCTTATTCTTGCTCAATGCCAAACGATGAAAAAGCATACTTTTCATTTGTCGTTTCAATTCCCGTACGCTCCAGTTTTCTTTTTCGCATTGGCGAGTATAAAAACTAATCTCCAATTCATTGTCGGCTTTTAAAATTTCAAAATAATGGCTCCAACTTAATTTTGCGGATAAAATAGGTTTCTTGGATTGGTGAGACACTGTTTCACCAATTTGATAGGAAAGGTATATCCAAACCCTTTGCCGTAAGCAAGCGTTAAATCTTTTGATAGGCGATCAAGTAATTTTGAGCCGTATTCTGATTTTTTAGAACCGCCTTGTTCATATTCAACGATATATTTTCCAATTTGCCAATAAGTTTGTACTAAAACGTTGTTTACCGCATAAGCAGCTTGTTTGCGCCCTTGTTGCAACAAATCGCCTATTTGCGAAATAAGTGTGCTATAATACCTGCTCTGCACATTTATGGTCTCTTTTTTGCCCATAACGTTATCTCCGAATTTTTAGGTTTTGCATTAGGGCGACTGGAATGTAGGTAAAGAATATTCCCTAATGGTGGAAATGTAGAAAAATTTATTGGTTTTAACCGTTCTGTTGTGTTTTTGGCTTCGCTAACACAACGGATCTAGTTTTTGATGCAGCGAACACTGAGCAATAGTGCTTTGCTGTTGTTGTTCCAGCCGGCAATATCGCTTTCGTAAAGCATAAATCGGTAGTAAGCACCGCCTTTATTGTTTTCCGTTGCACTCCACCAATAGCCGTTGTCGCCAAGAAGGTGAAAAGTGCCAGCGCGGCCACTTCCGCCTGGCAGAGCCGCAAAGCCGTAGGCATCTTCTCCGTTGCCAGATTTTTCATTTTGGGAATTCCATCCGCTCTTCGCTTTTAAATATTTGCCTGCTGTTTCGCTTTTGTAAGGACTTTGCTCGCCGATAGTACCATCGGCAATGCGGTACAGAGCGTCCCATTCCGCATTGCTCGGCAAATGCCAACCGTTTGGACAAGATTTTTTGGCTGCTGTCCAATTATAATGCCGTCCGTATTTTTCGCAGTTTTCTGGATTGTCGTCGTAGCATTTGCCGCCTTCCGTATCGTAATTCAAGTTCTCTGCCATCCAAGTTTGTTCGCCTATAGTAACTGCTTTATATGTTTTTCCGTCTCTGGAATCGGTAAATGGTTTGTATATGTCAATCTCAGGTGTAGGATTATTGTCCGATTCGGAATTATTGTCCCCAGTAGGCAAGAAATGTAAAACTAAAGCGACAACTATTGCTCCTAGCACGATGAAAATAGTTATGAATAGCCCCTTCTTGGAAGCTGGTTTCTTTTTTTTATCGGCAGTATCAGAAATGTTTGTAGAATTGGATGGTGCAGCAGACGATGGGGTAGCTTCGGTCTTAATGACAAGACATTGGTAAATAGCAATAAATGGGCTTTTTATAAATGCCCAGCCTAAAATAAAAAAGCCCTCAATAGTCCAAAAACATAAAGCCAATATGTAACCGATTAAAACCAATACGCAACCGATTTCCTTATCATCTAGTCTCGTGTTTTTTCTTATAAAACGTCCAAACTCAAAAAATTTAATAACAGCCAGTGCATTGTCTGTACTTCTTTTAAAATACTCAGACCCCAAAAATTCTCTAACAGATATAAGAAAAGGACCGATCCCAAGACCAAAAAATGCGCTAATTAGAGATCCAATCAAGACGTCTGTACTCTTCGTATACGGACTGCTTGAAATAATACCTCCTATAACTCCACCGAAAATAACAGCACCGACAAGCATAGTAATTATTTGGGTAGTTATTGAGGTTTTTTCCGTTTCTGTGCTGGAAGGCGTATCTTCGCTAGGAATTTTGCCACTTTTTAAATCCCTAAGAGCATCTCGCACTAATGTTGCATTTTTATTATTAGGGTCAAGTTCAAGAAATTTCTCATAATCGTGAATAGCATCCCCTGCTTTACCTAATTGTTGATATAAAACGCCTCGCTTCAAGTATGCTTCAACATTTTCAGGAGCTAATTCAATGACTTTATTGTAGTCCTCAAGAGATCTTGTAAATTCTCCTGTACTTGTGTATGCAAGTCCGCGATTAAAATATGGTTCAAAATTATCCTGTGAAAGTTCAATGGCTTTGTTACAATCGCCTATTGCTTTTTGAGGCTCACGCAATTTTAGATACATATTTGCGCGATTAGCGTATGCCTCGGCATAATTAGCATCAAGTTCAATGGCTTTGCTAAAATCATTGAGAGCTTTATTTATCTCACCTGTTTTAACGTATAACAATCCTCTATCAAAATATGCTTGAGGTTCATTTGGGTCAATTTTAATGGCTTTTTCAAAGTCATTGAGTGCTCCTTCAATATCCCCCAACTCAAGATAAAATTCACCACCAATGAGGTAAACCTCAGGAGAATTTGGATTATTTTTAATAAGGTCTGCAATGTAGTTAATCCCTGCATCAGGTCCATCCTTTTCAAATACAGACGTTACCTGCTTGAATAACTCATCATATTTCTGTTTGGCCATATAGATATCCTCCTATTGTTTTAAATTACCAAATTTTTTTGTTATCTTCCGAACAAATATATCTGTAAAACTCATCTTCTTTCTCCTTCTTTTATATTTTAAATATACTAACTTAGCTTGTTTTCTTTGTTCCACTATGAAGTAAACTCTTCTAACTTTTTTTTCGCTTCCTCAATGCCATTATCTGCTGCTTCTTTAAGCCAATGCTTTGCTTTTTTTGGATTTTTCGGTATATCCCATCCATCCATAAAACTAAGCCCAAGGCGATACTGCGAAGGTGCGTAGCCTTGCTTTGCGGCTTTTTCAAAACAATCAATAGCTTTGTCCATATTTTTCGATACGCCGTCTCCTTTTGCATAGCAAAGCCCAAGTTGATGGCAATACATTCCAAGGCTCTGTTGCGCCTCTGAGTTACCTTGCTCTGCGGCTTTGGTAAACCATAATATCGCACTTTCTATGTCTTGTGATACACCCAATCCGCCGACATAATGAAGCCCAAGGCTATACTGCGAAGGTGCGTAGTCTTGGTATGCGGCTTTTCTAAAATATTCCATAGCTTTGTTTATGTTTTGCTGTACGCCCCATCCTTTACCATAGCAAATCCCAACGTTATGCTGTGCATATTTGTGATCTTTGTCTGCGGCTTTTTTAAACCATTTAAAAGCCTCATTCTCGTTTTTTGATACACCTTCTCCGTAGAGATAACAAAGCCCAAGTTCGCACTGTGCAGCTAGGTGACCTTGCTCTGCGGCTTTTTTAAACCATTCAAAAGCCTCATTCTCGTTTTTTGATACACCTTCTCCATTGAAATAACAAAGCCCAAGCTCATACTGTTCTTTAGCGGTTGTTGGACTTTCGTTCATAATGAATTCTCCTTTTGCAATTTATTGACAATTTTATCTATAATCGGTTTCCATAATTTACAAAACCATTTTTTGTTTCACATCAATCGAAGCTCTTTTGCTTCCATTTACCCCCAATATTAAATGACCAATAGCCTCCGATGCCATTTTTAAGCTTTGCTATGTTATATTGCACGTCAATAAGAAAATCAACATCGTTGTCGCCGCTCAAAACAAATCCAATTCCAAATGGAAATACAACCGCGCTAGTGCCATTAATACTAGCTTTTTCGCCAGTAGGTGTTTGTCCTTCAACGCCGCCATAACCGCCATAGTTGGCTCCTCCCGATAGATATATGAAATCCGCAGGATACAACCTAACGAAAGCACCAGTTTTTATAAAGAAAACAAAACCTGGCGAGTTGACACTATCTATTTCGGGATTTTTTTGTTTAAGAGCATCCAACATCTTGCCAGCACCTACTACGCCCAAATCTAAATTCAATCCTAAGCGGAAAAAACTAACACTTGGCTTAGAAAATTCAACATTCATAAAATATTGAAACCCTAGCGAACTATAAAGATTGTCTATTGAATTCATCATAAATGGCAAACCAATGCCAAAGGCAGGGGAGTATTGCCAGGGGGTGTAGTGCCATTCTGTTGAAGCATAATAATCTTCATCTTGATGTTCCGTGTATGAACTTGCAGAATAGGATTCTTCAACAGGTGGAGGAATGGGTTTTGCTTTTTTCGGAGGAGTATATTCAGGTTCATATTCTGGCTCAGGCTCAGGAATGTAAATCCCAAGCATCGTGTTAATTTGCCTTTCAATGAGGTCAATTATTCTCTCCCCCCTAGGCAATTCCGACATCTCGGAGAGTTCCGCGATTTTGCTTTGAACGCTCACTATGCTAGTAGATACGTAAGAGGTACCATCCAATTCCGACCGTTCCACCACACACACATACTGAGCACCTGCATCTCTACCTAACAGAGCAATATCCTCATTAGATACAGACCCACCTCTCTGCCTATTCTGCTCTTTAGCTACAACGTCAATGGCATCAACGGCTATCATCTGGTATTTTTGGCTCTTTATCAAAAAAGTATTGACTGCCATTCTCAAAGCATCTCGCCCTTCGGGATTTCCTTTTATGTACACCGCGGCTTTGGGTTTTGCTGTTTGCGCAAAAGCAAAGAGGCAGAGAATACCTATTGCAAAGGTGATTTTAGCGATGGTTTTCATTTATCCCAATCTCCTGAGCCATCCTTCTTAAAGTTTTCACTCGGTCCAGCAGTAGTTTCCTTGCGCTTATCATCATTATAATATATCGCATGACCCCTGCGACCCAGAACGCTACCTTCTTCGTCCTTTACCACATTGCCATTAGATGGATCGCTTTTGTAGCCAGTAATGGTTCCACCAGTTTTGGTAAAATAAACATAATTATGACAAATAAATATCCCACCTCCATTTTCGCGGGCGGTATTGCTGGTGATAGTACCTCCACGTACGGCAAAGGTTACAGTATAAGTATATCTACCGCAAACACATACACCGCCACCAGATTTGGCGTTATTATTGGATATAGTTCCGCCAGTCATTTCAAAAGTTCCATAGTCGTCGACATATACACCGCCACCATTGTTGGAGGTGGTATTACCAGAGATAGCTCCACCAATCATTTTAAAAGTTCCTTTTCTATCAACATAAACCATTGTACCTTTGTTACCGCTATGCCCTTGGAGTGTAATATTATTATCCAAAATAAAAGTTACGTTTTCTTTCACTGTAAACATAGTTCCGTGAGACTTGAGCTTGATAGTCCTATTTCCTCCAACGCCTCTGAGTACCACAGTAATGTCAATCGCCCCCTTGAACTCAAATGTATATGGCTCAATGCTCTCATCTGCATTTGCCTCAAGAATATAGGTCTCGTGGCTATCTGCGCTTTTTTGCAGCCAAGTCAATTTTTGGGCAAGGCTACCGCCAGGAACAATAGTGCCTTGTATGGTAGTAATTGGCTGGGATTGAGCCTGAGCAGCGGAAACTGTTTGAGCATAAGTCGCTTGTGCAGAGGCTGCCGCCTTTGGGCGAGGTCCCACAGGCATACCCAGCATAGAACCTATCTGCCATTCAATAAGCTCAATCATTTTTCCACCCCTCGGCAACTCCGTCATATCCGCAAGCTCCGCAACCTTGCTCTGAACGCTAACTATTCTGGTTGACACATAAGAAATCCCGTCAAGCTCCGCACGTTCCACAACGCACACATACTGCGCTCCCGCATCCCTGCCCAGCAAAGCTATATCGCTATCCGACACAGAGCCACTCTTCTGCCTACTCTGCTCCTTGGCAACCACATCAAGGGCATCAACGGCTATCATCTGGTATTTTTGGCTCTTAATCAAAAAGTTGTTGACCGCCATTCTCAAAGCGTCTCGCCCTTCGGGATTGCCCATAATGTAAACAGCCGCTTTGGGCTTGGCTTGCGCGAATGCAAAGAGGCAAAGAAAGCCTATTGCAAGTGTGATTTTTGTGATTGCTCTCATTTTTCCATCTCCTTTATAAGTTGTTGAGCTATGTTTTCAGTTAAATTTTTGAATGATTCCTCGGTTGCCTTTTCAGTATTTCCTTCTGTCCAGCCGCCTTTAGCTTCTGGGATTTTAAGGCTTGTGTTCTTTTTGGTTTTGGAATTGAACACGGAAACACTGGCATTTGCCCAGCAATAGACCTGCTCAAAATCCGCTTTGTTGCAACGGCTGAATTTTGCCTTCACGGTTATTACATAATCCGCCTCGGTCTCTTTTTCCGCTATGGAGCAGTTGCACCCCTTTTCCTGCATCATCGCAGGCAGCTCTTCCGCCACATACTCGTTTCCAGTCATATACAAATAAACGCCCGTGCTATTCTCCAGTGCTATTTTGGAGGTATTTATTTTTTGCAAAATTTCAGTGGAACGGCTATGGGTGGTTGCACCCGAACTCACTGCCTGCAATAAGTTTTCCCAATAACTCACTTTGAGCAATGAATCCTCAATAGCCTTCATCTTGTTCAACGCGCTTTTCTTTTTGCCTGTCTCGGCAAGCTGGCTGGCAAGGGAAAACTCGCTCTCGGCAAAAGAAAACAAACCGTTTATTCTCGCGGAGTAAAATTCAGCCAAGTCCTTCTTTTTCACGGCGGCAAAGCCGTATATGTAGCCGCTTGCCTTGTCAAAATATGAATGTGTTTCCATTCTCGCTAGAACGGCATCGCTTGAGCTTGTGATTGTCTGCCTTATATTTTTGTTTATTGCCTCGCTGTAGTCTTTGCCGCTTTGCTTTTGAGTGCTGGTCTTTTCAATGGCGGTGGCAGCGCGGATATTTACAACAATGCTTTCCGAAAGGCTGTTCTGCGCAGCTTTTTCCATCTCTTTGAATTTCGCATTGCTAGGGCTTCCTTTTGTCTTGTCACTCGCAAATCCAATGTACCATTCCTTGCTTGGATAGTGAGTTGAACGCCATCCGTCTTGAACCCACATAGGAGTTGATTCCTGAGCTTGCAGGGATATTGCTAGGAATAAAAATGGGAAAAGAACCGTTTTAAGATTCATAATAAACTCCTCTTGCGTTGTTAGCAACGACCGTTTGTACGCAGAATGCGTTAGAACTTTTAGTAGTAAAAATTGGGGGGGGGGTCGCACAGAATGCGTTTAAACGCACGCTAGATTGCCCAAATTTGGCAAAACTCGGCTTGGGGGTTGTTTTTTGACAACTGAAAATGAAAGGGCGTATTCTGCGTATTTGGTGCCTTAAAATGCAAATCGGAAAAAATGATTTTAGAGCCTGCACCGCAAGCTCTGCCAAAAATTGTTTTGCCGTATAAAGACATAATCGGATATAAATATATAAATTTTTTTTTTGAAATTTGTCAAAATAAGCAAAGAATGGGCAAAATTACCCTGACTTTTTGCAATAAATTTACTATATTTACCCTGACTTTTTATGAAAAACGGTTATTTTGAGCGAAAAATAGACATTGTTCTGCTTTCTTGGGCGCGGGAAAGCGACAGGAAACCTTTGCTTTTGCGGGGAGCTAGGCAGGTGGGCAAATCATCTGCGGTTCGCAACTTGGGAAAATCGTTTAAAAATTATGTTGAAGTAAATTTTGACGATGACAAAAACGTTCACGCCTTATTTGAAAAGTTCAATTCACCGCAAGAAATTTGCACGCAACTTTCGCTATTTTATAGAAAAGAAATTGTAGCTGGCGAAACTCTTTTGTTTTTTGATGAAATTCAAAGCTGCCCGTCCGCTTTGGCAAAACTCAGATATTTTTATGAAAAATACCAAGAATTGCATTTAATTGCCGCAGGTTCTTTATTGGAATTTGCAATAGAGGAAATGCCTTCCTTTGCTGTTGGGAGAATACGCTCGTTATATTTGTATCCTTTTTCTTTTGAAGAATTTTTGCTTGCGCAGAAAAACGAAATGTTGGTTAAAGTTTGCAAGCAGGCAAATTCAAAAAATCCATTGTCTGAACCAATACACAAAGAATTAAATAAATTGCTGAAAATTTTCCTTATCACAGGCGGAATGCCAGAAGCAGTTGCAAAATATGCCGAAACGCAAAGTTTTTTGAAAAGCCAAATGGTTATAGATGATTTAATAATTTCATATAAAAACGATTTTGCTAAATATAAAAAAAGGATACCCGTTGCTCATATTGAAAATGTATTTGAATCCGTAGCGAGCCAAATGGATGGAAAATTTGTTTATGAACGTGTTGCAGGGCTAAATAATTTGCAAGTTAAACAATCATTGGAACTGCTTATAATGGCAGGGTTGGTAATTCCCGTTACGCACAGTTCTGCAAATGGCATTCCTCTTGGCGCAGGCGCAAATTCCAAACGCAGAAGAATGTTGCTTTTGGATACCGGAATGTTTTTGCGAATGCTCGGTTTTGATGCCTCGCAAATAATAATAGCTGATGATTTCAAAACAATAAATATGGGTTCTTTGGTAGAAATGTTCGCAGGTTTGGAAATTTTAAAAGCATCTTCTTGCTATGTTCCGCAAAAGTTATATTACTGGCACAGAGAGAAAAAACAGAGCAACGCTCAGGTTGATTATGTTATACAAAAAAATAATTCTATAATTCCAATTGAGGTGAAATCTGGCTCAAAAGGAGCTATGCCCAGTTTGCGTTTATTTATGCAAGAAAAAAACAGCGAAATGGGAATTAGAATTTCAAGCGAAAATTTTGGGAAAATAGATAATATTGAAATTTACCCTTTGTATGCTGTTTCAAATGTTGTTGCGCATTGACTAAACAAACCTCTGCTTTGCCACCTCAAGAAATTTAGTTATATCTGCTTCGTGCAGGGGGTGGTATAATTCTAGGATTTTTGAAAAGGGCAAGTGCTTTAAAATTTTTTCAAAAGATAATTCGGTATTGAATTTGAGTTTTGCCAAAACATAAGCAGCCCAGTATTCTTTTGTTGTGTTGCTCAAAAAATCTTCCTTGCAATCAAGCTGCCCAAGAATATCCATAGCAATTTCAATTCCGCTTTTGCCAACAATGTATTTAGGATTGCCTATTTCAAATTCTTTCGCAATTCCGCTTTCAATAAATTTTCGCAAAAATTCATCGCCATCTTCCTTGCAAACATTCACCGCATAATTCAGCATATCGCCGCAAACTTTGGAAACATTTTCCAAATAAAGTTCGTTAAAATTTGATGTCATTTTGCTTAACCTGCCGCCTTAAAATATCCACCAAAAAAAGTTCATCGGAATCTATTTTGTCTAGTCTCTCCTTTTTCAGATAATCTTTCCTTGCCTTATCGTCTCGTTCCATTCTTTTGTTGAAATATATATTTCCATCTACTTGCTCTGCATTTTCAAATAACAGCAATCCAAATGCTTTTTTGCTTTTTATAACAATCTGCTTGCCTAAATTTCCAAGTTTCATAGCATTTTCCAAAGTTTTAACAGAAATTGCATTGTTTAAAAAATCCTGTGCAAAAGCAAAATAGGAATCGTCTGCTCTATATCCTATAATAATATCAAAATCATTTATATTCGGCATAAAATTTTGTATGAGATAATTTTTTCCTTCGCTGGCTACTTGGTTATTTACCGAAAAAGTCCGATTATTCAGCAATAGCGAAATCCAGTTCAGAATATTATATTCCTTATCGGATAAGTTTAGTACCAAAAGCCCTGTTAAATCTATGGAATACTTATTGGCATAACCACCAGAAACATTGCTGCAAGCCCATTCTTTTGCCAGTTCCAGATTTTCCGTGCAATAAAAACCAAGCCCATAATCGTTATGCAAATTGCCTTTGCCGAACTCTGGGTTATCTATAATTTCGGAAGAACCGTGGTATAGGGTTTTCATTGAGGTAAATTTAGAAAATCTGTCAAAATAAGCAAAAAATAGCTAAATTTTGTCATTTTTCACATTTTTTGCCGACAAAAAGTGTGAAAATTTACTATATTTGTCGGATATGAAGAGAAATATCTATAATTCACTGGTTGCTTGGAAAAATTCCAAAAATAGGAAGCCGCTTGTGCTTTATGGGGCTAGGCAGGTTGGCAAAACATATATTTTAAAGGAATTCGGCAAAAATGAATATAAAAATACATTATATTTAAACTTTGACAAAAACAAGGAGCTTCGCAATTATTTTGCAGACAACATTTCGCCGCATCATATAATTAATTCCTTGAAAACCATATTCAAGCAAGAGATAAATACGGAAACCTTGCTCATATTTGATGAAATTCAAGAATGCCAAAGAGCAAAAGATTCTTTAAAATACTTCAACGAAGAGGCTCCAGAATATAACATAGCGGCGGCGGGCAGTTTTTTGGGCATAGCCAGCGGGAAATTTCCGGTTGGGCAAGTGGATAAACTAACGCTTTATCCTATGACTTTTTATGAATTTTTGGAGGCAACTGGCGATGAAAATTCACTGAACATACACGCTTTGGCAATCGAAAAATTAAAACAATATTTTTACATAGGCGGAATGCCAGAAGCGGTTAAAACTTATGCACAAACAGGCGATTTGCTTTCTACAAGGCGAATTCAGGAACAAATTTTATCCAGTTACAAAGAAGATTTTTTGAAACACATAAAAGGCGTGGACATTCCAAAGGTTCGTATGCTATGGGATTCAATTCCCACTCATTTGGCAAAAGAGAAGAAAAAGTTTGTCTATAAAGAGATAAAGCAAGGAGGCAGGGCGGCAGAATTTGAAAATGCTTTGGACTGGCTTGTGAATACAGGGCTTGTGTATAAAATCTCCAATACCGAAGAAGCAAAAATTCCGCTTATAGCTTATGAGGAAAGAAATTCATTTAAACTTTATATGCTAGACACAGGTTTGCTCGCTGCTTCTGCAAAGTTGGATGTTAAAACATTTTTTAGCAAAAACTATGAGGTATTTAAGGAATTCAAGGGAGCCTTGGCAGAGCAATTTGTTTTGCAAGAATTAAAGCCCAAAAACATTCCCATTTATTATTGGTCTAACAGCACTGGAAAAGCAGAAGTGGATTTTGTTGTGCAATACGAAGACAAAATTATACCAATAGAAGTTAAAAGCGGAGAAAACACAAAATCCAAAAGCCTTGGAGTGTATATTGAAAAATACAATCCTGAAATTGCCATTCGCGCTTCCCTTTCAAATTACGAAAAGCGCGGGAGGTTATTTAACATTCCGCTTTATGGTATACACACTGCACCACGATACTGCCTATGAAAAACCTCTCCCCATCGCCTTTCGAACTAAAAAAACGCGACATACTGAATGAACTTCGCGCTTCTAAAAAAGAAATTCTAGACTTAACAATTTCTTCCCCAACGCAGATAGGGCTTACTTTTAATATTGCAGAAGATTTGCATTACTTGGCAGAAAATCCTGAGTGGCAATTTAGCGCACCCGATGCTTGTGGACAATTATACGCAAGAGAAGCAATAGCAAAATATGCAGGGAATGATTGCAATGATGTATTTGTCACTTCCAGCACATCGGAGGCTTATTCCGCTTTGTTCCGTGTTTTTTGCGAAAAAGGAGATTTTATTTTAACCCCAAACCCCGGTTATCCCTTGATAGATTCAATCGCAGAACTGGACGGCTTAAACACGCATCCTTATTTTTTGAAACCAGATTTCAATAAAAATATTTGGGAAATGGATTTGGATTCTCTTGATTCAATTCCGCCAAATGCAAAAATACTTTTGCTAATATCACCGCACAATCCCACAGGACACACTCCAACAAAACAGGAATTTGAACATATATTGCAATTCTGCGAAAAAAATAATTTAGCCCTGATAATAGATGCGGTATTCAATGCGTATTCCACGGCACACCCCGTCAGCTACGCTGCCACCCCGCTAAAAGCGGGGACTGTTCCTATTTTCACGCTAGATGGTTTGAGCAAATCTGCGGGGCTTCCGCATATAAAGGTTGCTTGGATAAATGCTGTTGTACCAGAAAAGCAAAAACGGCATATTTACGATTCTTTGGAATATATTTTGGATTCGCAATTGAATTGCTCATATTTAAGTCAGGCGTTGTGTGCACGGGTTTTGCCCAGAGCGGGTGAATTTCAGGAAAAAGTAAGGGATAGGTTAAAAAAGAACCGAGTTTTCTTATTTGATTGTTTTTCCAAAATGGGCGCAAAAATTATTCCCTCCGCAGGCGGCTGGTATCAGAGCTTTTATTTTCCAAACGCAGATGACGAGGAACTCTGCCTAAGGCTTCTAAACGACAGGCAAATTCTCACCCATCCTGGCTTTCTTTTTGACTTTGAAGATGGCTGGTTGGTTGGTAGTTTTCTATATTCATAGTCCAACATTATGGACATTGTAGCGAAAGTGGCGGAACTGGCAGACGCACTAGGCTTAGAACCTAGCACCGCAAGGTATGGGGGTTCAACTCCCCCCTTTCGCATTGCATTTTTCACTAGGAGAACACCTTGGCTATAAACATTAAAAACAATGTAAGCAAAACCGACGAGAACCACCGTTCGGTTGAATTTACAGTTTCCTTCAACGAAATGGAAAAGCTTTTTGAGAAAAACCTTGGCGAGTTCCGCAAGCAGGTATCTATGAAGGGCTTTCGCCCTGGGCAGATTCCAAAGCAGCTTTTTGTATCACGTTTTGGCGATGAAGTGTGGCGCGAAACCGTAGGCAATTTGGTGGAACACGAATTGAAAAACGAATTTGAGAAAATAGTTGAAACCTGGAAAACAGATGAAAAGCTTGAAATAGCGGCTCCGGCAGAAGCTGGGGAGTTTTCGGCAGAACGCGACCAAGACTTGGTTTACAAACTTAACATTGCGCTAAACAAGCCCATTTCGGTTCAAGGCTATAAAGACCTTGGAATTAGCGTTGCTGCTACTGTTGTTGCAGAAGAAGAGATAAACGATGTGATTAAAGAAGTGCGCGAAAGATTTGCCAAAGAATCTGAAGTGCCGCCAACAGACGAAGAGTTTTATTCTATTGTCGGGGCAAAAGATGAGGCAGATTTAAAATCAAAAGTTACAGACGATGTTTTGAGAGACAAAAAATATAAAGCCAGATTAGCCGCGCTCAAAGATGCTTTTGACCGCTTAATAGAAAAAAATCCATTTCCAGTTTTGGAAGAGCAAATAAAATATACCGCAGAGCGCAGCTTGAAACATCACCACCACAGCCACCATCATCACCACGACCACGAAGAAGATGAAGAAGAAATAACCGTTTCCGAAGAGCAATTAAATGAAATGCGTCCCGAAATTACCCGCGCAATTCAAGAAGACCGCATTTTGCGTGCCATAGTTGAGCAAGAAGCCTTAAAGCCAACACAGGCGCAAGTTGATGCGAGGGTAGAAGAAATTGCAAATTCGGCGGGAATGCCTTTTGCATCTGCTAAAGACACTATGCGCAAAACTGGGCAAATAAATAGAATTCGCGAAGCTCTGAAATTGGAACTTGCACAAAATTTATTGATAGGTGAAACCCTACCAGAAAGGCAGAACGAAGCATCAACGGAGAAAACATGATTATCCCGAGCATTTTTGAAGACACCGGCAGAGGCGAGCGAGCTTTTGACATATATTCCCGCTTGCTCAAAGAACGCATAATTTTTTTAGGCGCACCCATAAACGATGAAGTTGCCAATGTGATAATGGCGCAGCTCATCTACTTGGAATATGAAAATCCGCAAAAAGACGTGACCATTTACATAAACAGCCCAGGCGGTTACATTTCCAGCGGGCTTGCCATTTACGATACCATTCAGCATATTCGCTCCGAGGTGGTTACCATTTGCATTGGCGAGGCTTCTTCAATGGCGGCGATTATACTTGCTGCCGGAACCAAGGGAAAGAGATTCGCTCTTCCGCATTCGCGCATAATGCTGCACCAGCCGCAGGGTTATGCAAAAGGGCAAAGCTCAGATATTCAAATTCACGCAAGGGAAGTGATAAACACTCGCGATAAATTAAATGAAATAGTGGCAAAGCACACGGGTAAAAATTCCGAAGAGATAAAAAAGAAAACCGACCGCGACTTTTACCTTACCCCACAAGAAGCATTGGAATTTGGAATTATAGACGAAGTTTTTAAACCAAAAGAGAAAACCAAAAAGTGAAAAAAAAATCACCGTTTTGCAATTTTTGCGGAGCCGCCATAGATGAAGTGGAAAGGCTGCTCACAGGTCCCGATGGTGCGGCTATATGCAATAATTGCATTCAATCCTGCTACAAATTGATTTTATCTGGCAAGAGCGAAATGCAAGCCGTTGAGCCTGCTCAAAGCGAGCAAGCCAGAAATTATTTGCCTGCTCCATCTGAATTAAAAAAGCATTTGGATAAATTTGTCATTGGGCAAGATAACGCTAAAATTGCGCTTTGCGTGGCGGTATATAACCATTATAAAAGGCTTTATTCTAGCAATTCTAAAAAATTTTCCAACGATGTTGAAATAGATAAATCCAATGTTTTGTTTGTTGGCCCCACTGGTTCTGGCAAAACGCTACTTGCTCAAACCCTTGCGCGTTTTTTGCAGGTTCCCTTTGCCATAGCAGATGCCACTGTTTTAACAGAAGCAGGATATGTAGGCGAAGATGTGGATAGCATTCTTGTTAGGCTTTTCCAAGCTGCGGAATACAATGTTCAGGCAACGGAGAAGGGTATTATTTTTATTGACGAATTAGATAAAATTGCTCGCAAATCCGCAAATCCTTCAATCACTAGAGATGTGTCTGGCGAGGGTGTTCAGCAGGGCTTGCTAAAAATTCTGGAAGGAACCATTGCTGCTATTCAACCTAAAGGTGGCCGCAAGCATCCTGAGCAACCTATGGTTCACATAAATACCCGCAACATTTTGTTTATATGCGGAGGGGCTTTTGAAACTCTGGATAAGGTTATCTCAAGGCGTGTGAATTCCTACGGTGGAATGGGTTTTGGCGCAGAAGTGGTGTCTAAAAATGAAATTAAAATAGGCGAAATTCTCAGAAAATGCGAACCAGAAGATTTAATAAGTTTTGGACTACTTCCAGAACTGGTTGGCAGGCTGCCTGTTATAGTTAGCCTAAACGAGCTAGACGAAGCTGCGCTACTGAGCATTTTAACCGAACCGCAAAATTCCTTGGTAAAACAATACACCAAGCTCTTTGCAATGGACGGAATAGAACTCTCTTTTACCAAAGATGCTTTTGATGCGATAGTCAAAAAAACTGTTGAGCAAAAAACAGGAGCGCGTGGGCTTCGCTCTGTTATGGAAAGAATATTGATGCCTTATATGTTTGAAGTTTCAAAATATAGAGAACAAGCTGTTTTAAAAATAGATTCCAAAATTGTTCACGCAGCAATAGAAAAAGAAAAAAGCAAGAGGTAAATTTTGGCAAAAGAAAAACCAGAAACCGTCGTAAACAAGGAAGATGCTCAATTTCCCCAGCCGGACTTTGAAAAAACATTCCCTGTTGTGCCTTTGCAAAAATTCGTTATGTTCCCCCGCATGGGAACGCGGCTTTCGTTTGACAGGCAAATAACTTTAAATGCTCTGAGGCACATAGACGACTCAAAAGGTTTTGTCATCTGCCTTTTGCAAAAAAACAGAGATATGGAAGTTCCGGGTGAAGATGAATTATACAAGGTTGGAATTTTAGCTTATGTAAAAGGAGTTTCTGGAACGCCCAACAATTTGCTTTTGGTCAATTTGTTCGGTGTTTTGCCGGTGGATATAGATCAAATGTCTTTTAACGACAAAGACAACGATAAATATTTCAGTGCCACTGCAAAACCTCGCTTTTTGGATTTTAAAGACAAAAAACTTTCAAAAGCTCTAGCAGAAAATATGCTGGTTTCAATGGAGCAATATGTAAAAACCCAGCATAATTTGCCCGACAACCTAAAAGATATTCTAAAAGGAATGCCACCCGAAGAACGCTGCCTTATAGCGCATAGTTTTTTAAGGCTTTCAGACGATGAGCATCAAAGCATTTTGGAAAGTGCCTGCCTTGAAGAGATGTATGCAAAAATAGATTTGGCTATAAACACCGCTCTTGAAGTTCACAGAATAATATCTTTGAACAGGCAGCAAGTGGAAATAAAAATGCAGCGTTCCCAACGGGAATATATGTTGCAGGAACAAATTTCCCAGCTCCAAAAAGAACTAGACGAAATAAACTCAAACGAACAGGACAACGAAAATTTTTCAAAAAAAGCACGCGAACAAAAATTCCCGCCAGCAATCAAAGAAAAATTTGACGAAGAAATGGCACGCCTAAAACTTCTGAACCCGATGAACCCCGAATATACCGTTGTTCGCAACTATATAGATTGGTTGTTAGCTCTTCCCTTTGGAGTTTACACAGAAGATGTTTTGGATATAAAAAGAGCCACAGCGAGCCTTGATTCCAAACATTTTGGCTTGGAAAAAGTGAAAGAGAGAATTTTGGAGCACATCGCAGTTTTGCAAATGGCAGAAAAATTAAAGAACAAAGATGTGAAAAGCCCCATTCTGTGCTTGGTTGGCCCCCCAGGGGTGGGTAAAACAACCCTTGCCATGTCCATAGCAAATGCCATGAACAGAAATCTCGCCCGCATTTCACTCGGCGGAGTTCACGACGATGCAGAAATTCGCGGTCATCGCCGCACATACATAGGCTCAATGCCAGGGCGCATAGTGCAGGCTCTTCGCAAGGCAAAAAGCATGAACCCTTTGATTTTGCTAGACGAAATAGATAAAATGTCCAGAGATTTTAGGGGCGACCCCGCCAGCGCGATTTTGGAAGTTTTAGACCCTGAAATAAACACCGAATTCAACGACCATTTTATGGAAGTTGGCATAGACCTTTCCAGAGTATTTTTCGTTGCAACCGCAAACACCCCAGACGGCATTCCGGCAGCCTTGTACGACCGCATGGAAATAGTACGCATACCTGGCTATTTGCATTTTGAAAAGGAACATATTGCCAAAGACTTTTTAATCCCAAAAATTTTAAAGCAAAATTCACTAGCCACAAAACAATTCAAAGTTTCGGATTCTGCAATAAATGGAATTTTAAGGGAATACACGAGAGAGGCAGGTGTTAGGGAATTGGAAAGAAAGTTGGAAACGATGGCTCGCAAACGGGCTATGGAATTGGTTTCAAAGAAAAAATTCACTCCGCAAATTGTGCAAAAGCAATTATCAACATATCTAGGAGTTCCAGATTTTGCAGGCCCAAGACTTATAGACGAAAAACGCGCAGGCATAACAACAGGACTAGCGTGGACTCCCGTTGGCGGCGATGTTCTGCATATAGAGTGCATACTTTTACCCGGCAAGGGAAAATTGCAACTTACAGGTCACTTGGGCGATGTTATGAAGGAATCCGCTCAAATAGCCCTTTCCTTGGTTAGGGAACGCGCAAAAAAATACAAAATCCCAGAAGAGAAATTCCGCAGAAGCGATGTTCACTTGCATTTTCCAGAAGGTGCAACTCCCAAAGACGGCCCTTCTGCGGGCATAGCAATAACAATAGCCATGCTCTCTGCTTTCACAGGTCACCTAATTTCGCCCTTCATAGCTTTCACAGGCGAAGTGAGCCTTATCGGTCGTCTTATAGCAATTGGCGGTTTAAAAGAAAAATCTCTAGCCGCTTTGGACTCCGGCGTGAAAAAATTATTTTTACCCAAAGACAACCAAAAGAATGTGGAAGACTTGCCAGACTTGGTTAAAAACGGGCTGGAAATAAATATGCATACGCATATTGACGAGGTTATAGAGAAGCTGTTTTAGTTTGAGCTTGAACTGCTGTAAGGGCAAAAATCGCTGAATTTGCCTACTGCGCATGTTGTTAGAGATGTTTCATAACACCTTTCCTCATAAATGCAATATTTAGCTGACCCACCAGCAGAAGAACTGCTCTCAACAGCCTTGGAGCTGCTCGAAGACGGCATTTCGTAAACTGTGCAAGAGTAAAGCAGACCTGCACAAAGCGTTAAAATGGCTAATTTTTTCATTTCAGGCTTAAATATAATAAATATTGGCACATTTTTTGCAACATAAGCATTTATGATTCGTTTTTTTATACTTTTAACGATTATTGGGGTTAAAACAGCCCTTTCAGCGCAGGCTACTGTTGCTTTGAAAGCGCAGGCCTCGGTTGAGCCTGGCGTTATTCGTTTGGGGGAAATCGCGGAAATTAAGGGCGAAGAGGCTTTGGTAAAGAGAATTTCGGCTTTGGAAGTGGGCAAAGTTGGGGAACCTGGGCGAAAAACTAGGGTTACAGAGAGTGCCATTAAGAATTTTTTTATTAAATCGGTTGCTAGCGGCCAAGATATAGAGTTTAATGGGGTAAAATTCTGCGATGTGGTTGCACGTTCTGGGCTGGTATCATCGGATTCTTTGAAAAATCTTCTGTTAAAGGAAGTTCGCTCGCGAATGGCAACAAATTTGAAAGAAGGCAAAGATTGGAATTTTGAAGTTCCAAAAATACCAAATAATATAGCTGCGCCAGAGCAGGGCGGAAAAATTGTAGTTAGTCTTTCTCCGCAGTTTTCGGGAATTGGTCAGGAAATGGCAACCGTGCAGATTTTCAACAACAAAAAGGTAATTGCAAAATATACCATTCCTTTTATTGTACATCGCTTTGAATACATAGCAGAGATGAAAAAAGGCATTCACAAGGGCGAAACAATAGAGGAACGGGATTTTGAAATGGTGTGGCAAGAAACAACTTTTCAAAAGAGGAAAGTCATAAAAATAGCAAGCGATGCTATTGGCAGAACCGCAATACGCACGTTAAAAGCGGGCGAGGCTTTGGTGGATAATGCTTTAAGCACACCTTATGCCGTTAAAGCAGGCGATGCTGTTAAGCTTTTTGCAAAATTTGGCGAGGCTGTTGTTCAGACAAGTGCCATTGCGCAAAAAAATGCGTTTAAGGGGCAAACCATCTCGGTTAGAAACATAGATACCGGCAAGGATATTATGGCTACGGTTTCGGGTTTTGGAGAGGTTTGGATAAACAACTGATAACTTTTTCTATTTCATCTTCTGTCATGGCTTGGTGAATGGGCAGGCTCAGAATCTCGCTTGCAAGTTTTTCTGTTATTGGAAGTTTATCGTAGAGCAAATTTCCGCCTTTGTAGGCTTTTTGCAAATGAGGCGGAATGGGATAGTGAATCATCGTTTCTATTTCGTTTTCAAATAAATACTTTTGCAAGGCATCTCTATTTTTGCAACGGATAACGAATAAATGCCAAACGTTGTTTCCCTCTTTTTGTGGCAAAATAATATCAGGATTTTTTATATCTGCAATGTAGCGCATTGCTATTTCACAGCGTTTTTTATTGTCTTCATTTAACCCCCGCAATTTCACGCTGAGTGCTGCCGCTTGAATTTCGTCTAGGCGGGAGTTGCAGCCTAAATAGTCGTTGATGTATTTTTTTTGAGAGCCATAGTTTCCAAGTGCTCTAACAATATTATTCAATTCCCCGTCACCCGAAACAACCGCTCCCCCGTCTCCAAGCGCGCCCAAATTTTTGCTTGGGTAAAAACTGAAGGCTGCCGCATCGCCAATGGGTTTTATGCCTGCGCTTTGGGCGCAGTCTTCAATTAAAAGAATGTTTTTTTCCTTGGCAACTTCTGCCTGCCTGCCGTATAAATTCACGCTTAAAATGGCTTTTGCTTTTTTGGTTAAATTAATGTTGAATGTCTCTTCGCTTGGTTCAACTAAAACAGGAATTAAGTTGTTTTTTGAAATTGCCATAATGGAGGCTATGTATGTGTTTGCCGGAACTATAACTTGGTCGCCGTCTTTTAATTTTCCAAGAATTTTGTAAGCAGCAAAAATTAATGTTAAGGCATCTAGGCCGCTTGCTACACCTGTGCAATGTTGCATTCCGCAAAATGCGGCAAATTCGCTTTCAAATTTTTCTGTTTCTTTTCCCTTCAAATACCAGCCAGATTTTGCAACCCTTGAAATTGCTTCCGAGAGTTCTGGCTCATAAGCGGCATTTATGCGGTTTAGCGGGAGAAAGGGTATCATAGATGTACCGTGTGTTTAAGCGTTACTTCGCATCCCATTTCAGATTTAAAACGGCTAAGTCCATAATTTGGAATGCCGTTTTTTGATGTGGGTCCTAAATCAAAATGATAAAAATCCTTTTCTTTGTAATGTTCGGCTATGCGCATAGCTAGCAAATTCATAGGGCGTAATTTTGAATATTCTCTGTTATCTCCCCACAAAATTAACTGCGCTATTTCTGGAGTTGTTTGGTATATAAACGCTCCGGCTATTGCCGTTTCTTTTTGGTACAATAAAAAACAATCTATTCCAAAAATCTCGCCTGTTTTTTGCAACTCTTCAAAGGACAGGTGCGGCGGGTAGCCACGTTCCTTTCTATTTTCGCTTATGATTTCGTAGGCCGTTTTGCGTTCAACATCGTTTTCGCATTTTTTGAAAGATAGGGATTCTTTTGTGGCGGTTTTCAAATTTCTGCAAAAATTTGGTTTGGGCTGCAAGGGTTTTGATAGATTCAACGAATAATTCAAATCTGTGTATTCAATCGAAAATCCTCTGTTTTGCAAAGAGTAAAAACTCAGAGAAACGAGGCTTTCATTGTATATCGGCGGCGGCAGTGTTATGTGGCATTTTTTGTTTTTTTCTTTTAGCCATTCATATAATTTTTCGCAGGCGTTTTCCATTATTTCCAAGCTAGGTGTTTTTTGCAAACTTGAGAATCCTCCAAAGGGAGCGGAAAAATGGGAATATAGCTCTCCGCTTTTTTCTCCCAAAACAATGTTAACTCCATTAAAATCCAAATAATGCAACTCGGAGCATTTATGCTTGTTCAATTCAATAAATTCTTTTTTATTAAAGACATGCATTTTTGAATTCCTTGAAATTCCTTATATAATCGCTTTCGTTATAGTGTTCGCTGGCTAGTACAAGGCTCACTGCGCCACTTGAGAAATTTTTCAGTTGGCACCAATGTTTTGGAGGAACATAAAGCCCAAAATTTGAACGATTGAGTACATAAGTTTTTTTGAAATTTTTGCCTTGAACACTAACTTCAAAACTGCCATTCACCGCTATTATGAATTGCCGCAATCTTTTGTGGGCGTGTCCGCCGCGTTTTGAGCCACCCGGAATGTCACATAGATAAAATACCCGCTTTATATTGAATGGAATAGCAGAATTTCCTTCAACCACGCATAAATTGCCCCGTTTATCATGTACAACGGGAATATCTATTATTTGCGGATTTTTTGGCACAACCGGCATTTAATCAATATAGCAAAAAAATAGCGGCAAAACGAAATTATTTCAAACAATGTGTAGCTATATTTACAATCAATATCCATATAATGCTCTTTTATCATTTCCTTTACTTTTTTTCGTTCATCAGCTTGCAATTTTGAGCCTATGCGAAACAAAAACGCTCGCTTTGCAATAAGTTCTTTCATCCTATATCGAGACACGAGCTGTCTCTGACGGCTGTCGTGCCCAAAATGTTCGGAAAATAATTTTTCCAGCATTTTATCAGTAATCAAGGTTTCAAAAGACTTGGCTGATATTTTCTTTGTGATTGAAGAAGAATGTTGCCTATAATGATAAAGGACATCTTCAAATGCAACGATTTTTGCTTTTATCAACATTTCCCTGGTATCGTACTCATCTACATTCATGTGGTTTATTCCGCTATTGAAAGTTGAGCAAGCAGTCCATAATTCTTTTTTAACAATGCCGTTTGCTCCTGTTATCCATTTGGGAATGGTGAGCATCACAGCTTCTTTACCTGTTAATATTTTTTTCATATCAAAATTTTGAATAGGAATAAAGTTAAACTTCTCAGGATTCTCTTCATCAAAAAGTTTCATTTTCAGATATACAATATCGGCTTTTGTTTCCATAGCTCTAGCGTAAAGTTTTTCCAGCACATCATTGTCTATAAAATCATCGGAATCTATGCCCATAACCCACAGCGCCTTTGCATAAAATACTGCCTTATTTCTGGGAACTTTTGCCGAGCCGCTGTTTGGAATTGAGTAATAAGAAAAACGTTTGTCTTTAGCTGCAAAACTCTCAATTATCGCAAGCGTATTATCTGTGGAACCGTCATTTACAATTACGCATTCCCATTCTTGAAAAGTTTGATTCAAAATGCTGTTCAAACATTCTTCAATATATTTTTCCGCATTATATGCTGGAATAACAATAGATATAAGTGGAGTATTCATTTATTTGTAATTTAGGGAACCGTGTTTTCTGAACAAGTGTTTGTAAAAAGTTCCAAAACCTCTTGTTAAACGCTTGCGTTCTTCTTTATCAAAAAGAGCCAATTTAATTTGCTTAATTATATATTTTGGGCGCAAATAAAATTCCCTGCGGGCGCGGTCGCAAAAATCAACCAAGTCTTGAGGCGAAAGCCCTGGACGGCTGATGGTTGTGCGGTGATAGCCGTCTTTATCCAGCCACTGGCCATAATCATTGCTGGTTAAAGCACCGCTTTTCAAGGCTTCTTTATATGCGGTTGTTCCTGGGTATGCCATAATGGGGTAAAATTGCGCGGTGTTTGGGGAAAGTTTTTTTGCGTATTTTAAAGTGTCTTCTAAAGTTTCTTTTGTGTCACCTTCGTTGCCAACCATAAAGCAGCCGTGAACAAAAATTCCAGCTTTTTTTGCATTTTGCATAAATGGCATAGCCTCGCCTTGCTTTAAGCCTTTTCTAACGCTGTTCAAAACATCTGCATTTGCAGATTCAAAACCAACGCACATTTCACGGCAACCGGCTTGCTTCATCAACAAAAGCAAATCGGCGGGAACATCTGCCCTTGCATTGCAACTCCAAACAATTTTAAGTTTTCTGTCCAAAATTTCTGTGCATATAGCCTTTACATTTTCTTTATCCGCTGTGAAAGTATCATCTTCAAAAAACACCTCTCCCAAATCATTAAAGTTTTTCTTTATGTATTCAAGCTCATCCACAACATCTTTTGGTTCGCGTTTGCGATAAGTGTGCCCGTTCATTGTTTGCGGCAAAACGCAATATGTGCAGCGGTAAGGGCAACCCCTGCCTGCCAGAATAACCACGAGGGGATTTAAGTTTGCGCCGTAAAAATATTTTTTATAACAGGAGTAAAGATGCTTGTGATAGACTTTGCTAACCCAAGGAAGCTCGGTTAAATTCTGAATTTTTTGCGTTTCGGGTTGAAAGTCTGTTGTTCCATCTTTGTGCCGCCAAGCAAGTCCGGCAATTTCGGATATTTCCTTTACTCCGTCTCCGCGCAGGTATCTTATTAAATTTCTTATGGTGTAATCCGCCTCGCCTATTATGCAAAAATCGAGCGAGCTTTCCAATTTCATAGTTTCCAAAGGCTCTGCGCTTGCGTGGGTTCCCATAAGGGCAACGGGTTTTTGCAAACTTTCCTTGACTGCCCGCACAAATTGCAAATCGTTTATTATGCTTGGGGTTGATGTTTCGCAAACAACAAAATCTGCTCCATATTCCTTTATTTTTTTCAATGTATCTTCTTTATCCAAATCCATAGCTGGAGCATCCAGCAATAAAACCTCGTTGCCATCGGTTTCTGCAACCCCAGCCGCATAAGAGAGAAACATTGGCCAGTAAAGCGTCCCAGATTTAGCAACGCCAGGGCTGCGAGACTCCCTGCTGAATTTTGGGAAATAAGGTGGATTTATGAATGCAACTTTCACGGAAAAGTAATTTAGTAAAATTCACCCACCATTCCTCAGTTTATAATACAAACTCCCCCTGCTAATCCCAAGCTTCTTTGCCGCTTGCGCCTTGTTTCCTTCGCAACGCTCTATTTCTTTGCTAATTTCGCGCAAATTTGGTTTGTATTGAGGCGGTGGGGGTTCATTCAAGTTAAAACTGCATTGCTCCGATTCGGATTTTAGCAAAAATTCAAGGGAATAGCCGTGGTTTTTAAAAAGGGCATAGCGTTCCAGAACATTTTTCAACTGCCTTATATTGCCTGGCCACGAATAATTTTGCAAAGCCCTAAAATTATGCTCGCTCAAAGGTTCATCGCCTTTCCAAAGAGATTCTGCGATGCTTCGCAAATCGCTGCGCTCCCTCAAAGGGGGAATGTTTATGGTTAAAGAGGCCAGCCTAAAATATAAATCTTGCCTAAAAAGTCCTTTTTCCAAAAGAGCTGGCAAATTTCTGTGAGTTGCGCAAATAAGCCTAAAATCCACCTTTATCTCTTTTTGGCTGCCAACAGGCATAACCATTTTTTCTTGCAATGTGCGCAAAAGAGTTTTTTGAATGTCTGGGGAGAGTTCCGCTACTTCATCTAAAAAAAGAGTGCCGCCGCTGGCCGCTCTCACAAAACCCGCCCTATCGCTGCTTGCACCCGTAAAGGCACCTCTAACGTGCCCGCAAAAAAGAGACTCCGCAATGCCTGCCGAAATAGCTCCGCAGTTCACCGCAACAAAAGCTCTGCTATTTCTTTTGCCAAGGGCGTGCAACTCTCTTGCCGCGAGTTCCTTGCCCGTGCCAGACTCGCCTGTTAGCAAAACGGGCAAATCGGAGGCGGCCGCTATTTGCAGCATTTTTTTAAAATTCAAGTTTTCTTTCATTTATATATTAGACGTAAAAAAAGGCAAAAAATTCCAAAAATATTTAAAAATATGATTTTGGCATATAAATGTAGCCTTTGTCCTGCCCTTTTGTTCAGTATTTTTGTATATTTCTCTTATGAAAAAAGTCACAACGCGCCAAAACGCCATATATAGCTATATAAAGGAATTTATTTTATTGAATAAATTTCCCCCCACCATTCGCGAAATAGGCGAAAAATTTAGCATAAAAAGCACCAATGGGGTTAGAGAAGCCTTGATTTCCCTTGAAAAAAAGGGATTGATAAAAAAACTCTCCCGCCAAGCCCGCAGCATAGAACTTTTGCAAAGTGCTCCCTCTATTGCCACTACCTCTCACGTGCCTCTTATTGGGCGAATAGCCGCAGGCACGCCAATTTTGGCAGAAGAGAACATAGAAGGCACCTTAGCCGTGGATAAAGCCCTGCTCCCTCGCAGCAGCCAGATTTTTGCCCTTAGAGTGCAAGGGGATTCCATGACCGGAGACGGAATTTTAAACGGCGATTTAGCAATTATTCGTATGCAAAAAAATGCGGAACGCGGGCAAATAATAGCCGCCATAATAGACGGCGATGCCACGCTAAAGCATTATTACCCCGCAGAAGACAGAATTGAGCTTAGAGCTTCAAACCAGGCATACTCGCCAATAATCATATACGAGGGCGAAAACTTTTCAATTGCGGGAATTTTGGCTGGCGTTATACGCAAGTGTTAATCAGCGTTTACTATATTATTTTCCACATATACTTTATAAACAAGAGGTTATTATGAGTTTTTTAGATGTATTTAAGCCAAAATGGCAGAGTTCGGATTTAACTGTTCGCAAGCAGGCTGTTCAAAGTTTGAGTGCTACGGATTTAGATGCTCTTTTATATATAGCTACAAATGAAGATGACGCAAATTTAAGAAAATTAGCAGTTCAAAAAATATCTTCGCCCGAACATCTGAATAAATTATTGGAAACTGAACAAGACAACTCTGTGAAAGGCGCGATAAAAGAAGTATTGAAAAAATCTTTTTTTAAAACAGTAAAAAATCACGTTGGCAAACCGAGCGTGCAAATTCGCAAAATATTAGAGGAATTGCCACCAAAAGACAAAGAAGAACTCTTAACAGTAGCAAAATCAACGGATGTTCGCTTGGAATTGATAGGCGACTGCACAAAGCAGGGTGTGCTTGCCCAAGCTGCCAAAAGCGATGCCCAAGAAGAGGTTGCCCTTGCCGCTCTTGCCAAGGTTGAAAGAGAAAACCTGCTTGAAGAAATTAAAAAAGATGCCGTTTGCGCTGCCGCGCGAATAAAGGCAAAAGAAATGCTCTCGCAGGTGCAGGTTGCAAAAACAGATCCGGCAAAGGATCAGGCAGATTTGCTTTCGCAAAAACAAAAAGCATTGCTATCTCACGCAACAAGGCTTTTGGAAAATAAAAATCCGCTCACTGTGGACTCCGAAATGCAACGACTTCACCAAGAAGCCCAAAATCTGGGCAAAGAAGCCTCTACGCTAGGCTCACCGCAAAACGAAGAGTTGAATTCCATATTCCAAAAGCACAAAGAAAGCGTTTTGGCAGAAAAAGCCCGCCTTGCAGAAGAAAAAGCGAAGCAAGAGGCAAAATTAAAAGAAGAAGAAGAAAATAAAAAGCAAGCACAAGCGCAGGTACAAACGCAGCACGTACAAGAGCAAGCAACAGAAGTGCAAGACTTAGCCCCCGAAAGCGCAGAAGAAAAATCTTCCGAAATTAAAGAAGACAAATTAAGCGAAGAGGAATACCACGCAAAACTGCCGCTCTTGCAAACCATAATAGACAAAATAAATGCTTTAGACGAAAATGGCGATTTCAACGAAATTTCCCAAAGCGTTAGGCAGGCCTTTTACGAGTGGAAAGAAATTGTTGGCGAAAAGAAATCCCAGTTCAAAAATATTTACAAGGAATTCAGAACCGCAACAAGTCGCTTTCAGAATTTGCAGGAATGGGCTTCTTGGCACGCCGAGCAAATAAGGGAGCAGTTGATAAAAGAGATTGAAGAACTTGCAAATACGCCTGTTGTTTTGGAAAACAGAACCAAGGCCTTTGCAATGCTAGAGCAATGGAAAGCAGCCGGTTATATGCCCGCGACAAAAATTCAGGAACTATGGCCGCGCTTTAAAACAGGGCTAGACAAAGTTATGGATTCTGTTTTGCCCTTGCTAAAAGAGCAAGAAAAGGGGCAAGAAGAAAACCTAAAAATAAAAGAAGATATATGCGCCCAAATAGAGGAGCTTGCGGGAGCAGCAGGAGAATGGGCAGAACAGCTTAAAAAAATTCAGGAATTGCAAGCAAAATGGAAAAACACCGGCTTTGTTCCAAAAGTTCAAAACCACGCAATTTGGGAACGCTACCAAGCCGCGATAAATTCTTTCTTCAAAAAACAAGAAGCCTACAAAAAACGCATTGACGAGCAAATAGGCGAGAGAATTGCCGCAAGAGAAAAGCTTTGCGAAGAAGCCGAAACCCTTGCAAAATCAACAGACTGGAGAAACACTCCAAAGGCGTTCACAAAACTCAGCGCAGACTGGAAAAACGCAGGTTCTGTTCCCTCTGAGCAATACGAAAAATTATTGCAAAGATTCAAAGCCGCAAGTGATTTTTTCTTTGAAAAAAGAAATGCTCATTTTGATAGTGCCAGAAAAGTAAGAGAAGAAATATGCGCCAAAATAGAAGCTCTTGATTTTGATGCCTCCAGCGCAGAGTCTATTTCGGCTTGGAAGGCAATAGAAGATGAATGGAAAGCACTTGAAAACAACGGATATTCCAAAGAACTTTACGAAAGATTTTATACAGCCTCTGACCGTATATGGGAAACCGCTTCAAAAAGCAAACCGGAAATAGCAAAGGAATTGGATAAAAATTGGGAAATAAAGCACGGTTTAATGGAAAGGTTGAAATCCATTTTGGAACAGGAAAACTTTAAATTTAAAACTTTGCAAATAGTTCGCGAATTGCAAACTGAATGGGAAAAAGCTGGGCGTTGCGGAGTGGCAGAGGCAGAAATTTCTGTTAAGTTTGCAGAACTAATTTCAAAATTCTTTTCCATTTACAACGACCAAAAAGAAATAAGAAGCAATTTAGACAAAATAAATGCGCAAAAAAAAGAGGATTTGTGCAAGCAGGCAGAGGAGCTACTCGCAAAAGCTAAAAACAAAACGCTCACCCGTGCCGAAGTTGTTTCTGAAACCTCTTCACTCAGAGCTGCCTGGAGAGACTCTGGCAATGTTTCAATGCACTTGGCAAAAATTTTGTGGAAACGTTTTAACGGTGCCTGCAACGCTGCTTGCCACGCTTTTGAAATTGCACCAACCACAGAAGAAGAACCTATGGCGGAAGAATAAAGAGGTGAAATTTGTCTAACTGCATTGTAGCTTTGGATTTGGAGGGGGTTCTTTCTCCAGAAATTTGGATCTCTGTTGCCGAGCAAACAAAAATAGATGAGCTTCGACTAACCACGCGCGACATTGCCAACTACGATGAGCTTATGCAGCACAGGCTTAAAATTTTAGGCGAACGCAACATAAAACTTTCGGATATTCAAAACGTTATTGAAAACTTGCCTCTTTTAGAAGGCGCAAAGGAATTTTTAGATGAATTGAGAGAGTTTTGCCAAGTTGTGATTTTATCAGATACCTTTGCGGAATTTGCAAAACCCATAATGAAAAACCTTGGCTACCCCACTTTGTTTTGCCATAATTTGCAAATTAAAGACAATAGAATAATAGGCTACAAATTGCGAATGAAAAATCAAAAGCAATACGCTGTGGAAGCCTTTAAATCTCTGAACTTCAAAGTATTTGCCGCCGGTGATTCTTACAACGATATTTCAATGCTCCAAACAGCAGACAAAGCCTGCCTCTTTCGCGCTCCAGATTCCGTGAAAACAGAATTTCCACATTTCAAGGCTGTGGAAGAATACAGAGAGTTAATGAAAGAAGTGAAAGATTTTTACTATATTTAAGCGTATGAAAAAATTACTTCTAATTCTCGTTTTATTTGCAGGGCTCTCTTTTGCGGCAGATAGAAATGCTTTAGGTATTTGGGTACAAGGCGGAAATTCTGGTGAATGGTGGGGTTTTGATTACAAGCATTTGGGTTCTAGTGATGCAACTGATATTTATTTTAGGCTTGAAGCATCAAAACATCATTTTGCAGCGGGAGTTTATGGCGGTTATTATTGGTTGAATCATGCCATAAAGGCAGATGCCTCAATGGGCAAATTCCCACTTCACTACGGACCAACCGTAGGTGTTGGATATTGGAACGATGGCAGTGGACCCGGAGCAAATAACGGCTTTGCTTTGCGAGCCGGTGGCACAGGTGGAATTTCGTGGATATTTCCCACTTCATTGCCAATGGATATATCTCTAGAATTAAATCCTGTTGCAGAATGCCATATTATTTCTGAGAGAAGACCTGATGGAAAAGACCACTCATCCACAGAATGGTATATTCCAGAACTATATCTTCGCCTCTTATTCCACGCCTATCTGTTTTAGTTCTTAAGCAATTTAATTCCTTTGGGGCTTAGTTCCACCACGCCCTGCTTCCACAATTTGCCTGCAAGCTTTTTAAACCCTTTTTTGCTCATCCCAAAATTCTTTCGAATTTCCTCTGGAGATGAATCATCGGAAAAGGGTAAAAATCCGTTGTTGTCTTTTAGGGCTTTGAGCAAGGCTTCTTTGTGTTTATCCACAAGAGCGTCAAAACCTATGGGCGAAAGGCTAAGGGCAATTAAGGAATCTTCTTCTCTTAGGCTGTGGATGTAGCCTGTGCAAAAATCGCCTATATGCAAACCTGTGGAAATGGGGTTGCAATAAAGCCTGCCTGTCCAGCGTTTGTTTATAACGAAATCAATATGGCGTTCCTCTTGAAAATCATAAGCGATTAGCGAAACTTCCATTCCTTCTTTAAGTTCCGAAATATCCCTGTCAAAATATTTTCGCAATCTTTCGGTAGAGCTTATGCGCCCGCTTTTTTCGTCTATAAAAATTCGCACAACGCAGGTATCGTTTACTTCCAATTCCCCCAACTGGTTGTTGAAGGGCAAAATCAAATCTTTGTCTAAGCCCCAATCTAAAAACGCCCCCACATCATTTACATCTTTAACGCGCAGCACCGCAAACTCGTCAACACAAGCCTTAGCTTTTTGCGTTGTAGCCACCGGCCTCGCCTCATTATCCAAATAAATAAAAAGATTTATGCTATCCCCTATATTCATATTTTTAGGTGCTTTTGTTTTAGGCAAAAGCACTCTATCTTTGCCCTCTTGGGTTTCAACATAAAACCCTTGCGGCAATTCTTCTAGCACGGTGCAGTCGTTGTAGTTTCCGAGAAGCATAGTGGGAAGATAGAATTTTCCTTTTTGTCAAGGGACAAAAACATAAGGCTTGGTTTTGTCTTTCCAGTTACTCGCATTAGGCGGCTTCACATCTATATGAACCCAGGTTTGTGTGTTATCCCTATGTTCAACTCTTTTAATCCCAAGTTTAAGCCCCTCGGCGCTTTCGCAAAAATCCCTTAGCTCATTTAATTTAGAGCCGTGATGCAAATCCAATGCCTTGCCTGTTTTGTGAGCACTTTGAGCCGCACCAATGGTACATTCTGGAGAACGCAAACCGCACCAGTTATTCACGCGCTTGCCATTATTCACATTCACATAAACACCGGGGAAAAGCTGCTTTAACCTGTCATAAGCTGACAATAGAGTAGAATCGAAATTTCCAGTGGTATAATTATATTTCTCCCAATCTGGAGGCATTATATCCTCCAAGCTGTTAACATTGCTCGCCTGTGCACTGCTCGAAGAAATAAAGCTCGGAGAAAAATCCACCGGAATAAGACCAAAGGTATCCGGCGAGGCATTCAAAGCCAATTTCCAGAGAGGGAGATTTTCTTTCATATTTTCTACTGCTTTGCCGCTGGCATTTTAGATACAAGCGATAAATTCACATTCACGCCCTCAACTTGAAAATGCGGAATAACAGAAAGGGTAACTTTAAAAAATCCAGGGTTATCTGGATTTTCGGCCACCGTCACCTGCCCAAAACTCAAAGGATGAGTGGCGGCAAGTTCGGGACCCGGATTTTCCATTTCTGTTACAAGTTCCTTAATCCAGTTGTTAAGCTCCGATTCTAAAACACCTGCGCTTTTGCTTGCGCCTATATTTTCCCTTTGCAAAACTTTGAGGTAATGAGCGAGCCTTGCGGTTAAAAATATGTATGGCAGGCGAGAGTTCACTCTGGAATTTGCGGTAGCCTGAGCATCATCGTATTCTTCGGGTTTTTGGGCGGAGTTTGCCGAGAAAAAGCAGGCATAGCTGCGGTTTTTGTAAAAACTGAGCGGTATAAAACCCTGTTTGGCAAATTCAAATTCACGAGTTTCGGGAATTAAAATTTCCGTTGGGATTTTTGTTTGTGCTCCTTTGCCGGAATTGAAGAAATGTATGGGCAAATCTTCAACTTTGCCACCGCTCTCTGGCCCCCTTATTTGAACGCACCAGCCGTTTTCCATAAAAGAACGCACCATATTCACCGCAAAGGCAAAGGCGGCATTTCCCCACAAATACTTTTCGTGCTCCTCGCCCAAAACAGATTCCGTATAGTTAAAACCTCTGGAATTTTTGCTCTCCCCATAAGGATTTCTGAGCAAAAATCTCGGCAGCACCAGCCCTATATAGCGGGCATCGTCTGTTTTACGGAAACCTCTCCATTTTGTGAACTCCGCTCTTTCCATATAGTTTTCCAAATCGTCAATTTTGGGCAAGTCGCCAATATCGGATTTTCCAAAAAATTTTGAGCCAACAGAAGATATGAACAAGCAATGCGCAGCGGCAGAAACAGAGGATACATTTTTCAAAAGGTCAATATCGTCTGCTGAATTTTCAAATTCATAGTTTGCTATCATAGCGGCATAAGGCTCGCCACCCGGAGTATCGTATTCATCGCTGTAAATATGGCGGTAAAGCCCGCTCTGAATCACCTCTGGCGAATCTTCAAAATCGTATTTCAGAGATTCTTTGTCTGCACTTATGAGTTCTATTTTCACGTTTCTTCTAAAATCCGTGCGTTGAACTAAAAACTGCAAGGCTCGCCAAGAAGATTCCAGTTTTTGAAATTCTGGGCTGTGCATAATTGTATCCAATTGCTCGCTCACAATTTTGTCTATCCACGCAACTTGCGAATCTATAAAGGCTCTGTCTATTTTTTCCACAATTGCAGAGCTATCTAAAACGCTTTGCACAAAGGCCATTAACCCTGAGCTTATTCGCTCGCTTGGGCTGTATTTGTAAAGCGAAGCCGCATCGCTGTATTCCGAAATATCCACAAATTTGGCGGGCAAATCCAAATTTATGCTTTTATAAACCGAAGAGAGTTGAGTTTCTTCCATATATCCTCCTATTCCTTGTTTTGTGAAAGTTCAGTTGGTATTAATTCAAGTTCGCCTAAAATTCCCTTCATGGAGCTTTTATCTTTCAAAATGCTTTCCATTTTTTTTCGGAATTCCCTGTTGTCCAGTAAATTTGAACCCAAATCTTTTATCAAATTGCGAACAGCCATCAAGCGATTTAGGCTTGGAACTTGCTTCACAATTTCCATAGGTTCAAAAGATTTCATGCTGTTGAATTTAAGCCCAAGGTTTTTCAATTCTATATTCATAGAATCCATAACTCCATCGAAGTTATCCTTGTTTATGTTGATTTTCTCACGCTCCATGAGCCGTGATTCATCGCCGTCCATTTTGAAATCGCCCAGCACAAGCAATTTCAAAGGCAGCTCCATTTTCTTTTGCGCACCTCCGCTATCCACGCTAAGCTGTATATTTATGCGCGCCGGCGGAATTTCATTTTGATAGCTATTAGCCATATTTTATTCTCCTAGGTTACGGGTTAAAGAAATCATCATAATTTATTTTTCCTATGAATTTTATGTTTGAACTTCAATAGTGCAAGATTGATTTCAATATCTGTTTCTGTGTCAGAAACATCTAAACTACTACCTAAAACATCAGAAATAATTTCACCGCTTTTTTGCATTAGCGTATGTTGGTGTTTTTTTTCTGGTTTTTTTGTTAATTCAACTACATTCCGAGATAATTCCCTTATTTTTGTGAATGTTTCAACTATTGCCAAGGTGGTTTGGGTAGCTTTTGAGCTTTTTAAGATTGTTGCAAGCATATAAAGCCCTTTTTCAGTGAAGGCTTTTGGAGAAGTAGAGGAATGTTTCAACTTACTGAACCGGTCAAAAATTTTGACCAGTTCCATTTTTTCTTGCATCTCAAGCTCAAATACATATCCTTTTGGAAATTTATCAGAATTATTTTTAACCGCTTGGTTAATTTCTTTGGTTTCTACTCCATACAGAGTAGCTACATCACTATCCAAAAGAACTCGTTCACCACGAATTACGATAATCAAATTTTCCACTTGATTGCTTTGAATTATATTGCTCATACTATTCTCCTAGGTTACGGGTTAAAGAAAGATTTTTTATTAAATTTGGTTCCAAACGGAGGGCAAACCATTCGCTTGGTTTTAGGGAGTTTTTTGGCAAATGCCAGTGAATTTGCAATTCAACATCCACCGAATAACTCTTATCCATAAAAGAAAATTCATATTTGTCTCCTATTTTCAACAAACTCCATTCGCCCTTGATGCTCTCATAAAAAACATTATTTGCAGTCTTTGCGCTTAGTTCAATTCCCTTGCTGTTTTTTATTGGAAAAAGCAATTCCAAATTTTTGCTACCGCCCTGCTCAATTTCCACATACTGGCTATCTATCCAAAATTTCACAGATGCCATTTTTGGTGCCTTTATAACTATGGAAACGGGTATATCGCTCCACAAGCTGTTTTTTAATTGCGCAAGTTCTGCAAGTGCTTTTTTATTGAATTTAATTCTCTCGTCAGAGGTGGTATCTATTATATCCATAAATTTTTGAAACTCTCCATCGCTTTCAAAATAATCGCTCACTTCTGCAACAGATGGAATTTTGCCCTCTTTGAACGGAAATTTTTCCAAAATCTCTTTTTGATAGCAAAGCTCCAAATTCTTAAGCCTATTTTCAAATTCTAATTTAAGGCTGTCTTCTACCGCTTTAAGACTGTCAAGTTTGCGTTTTTGCAATAAAAATATTGCCTCTGTTTTTATTTCTTCTTTGTACTGGTTAATTATGGAAACAACAAAAAATATAATTGAAAACAACAAGCTCGCTAAAAATAAAAATAGCACCACTCTCTTTGTTAAGCTATAGGCAAGAGGCTTTTCACTTTGTAGAAACAGAAAAAACGGAAGAGAGTAAAAAGCATTGCCCGTTTTGAATAGCTTAAGTTTTCGTGGTAGTGAGAGTATATTTTTGCAAGCGGCTTCGTCTAAAAAATATTTGTGCAGATAATAGTTTAAATGATTGCTGTTAAATTCATAATTTCTATCCAGAGTTTTGTTTATCTCAGGAATTTCCAAATCTGCAACTCTGTAAACTGGTGCTTTGAATTCAAATTCTGCATTGTTGGAATTTACAATTACAATCCCGTCAAGAAAAGGCAATCCATCGGTATTTTTCATATCTGAATATATGTATTTATAACCTTTTGGTGGTTTTTCTTTTTTTGCAAACTCCTTGCATTGATTTTCGCAAGAGCCTGTTATTAAAATATTTTTTATGCCTCGCCTAAAAGAAAATCTATGTTTGCTTTTTGAAGCTGGCTTGTAATTTATTGGTTCCAAAAATATATCTGTTTTTGAAATTGCGGTATTCAAAATTTGTTTTAGCTCTGCGTGCTCTTCCATTCTGAATTTTCCCATAAAGCCAAACAATATGCACTTAGCATAAAGTTCAAGCAACTGATTGTAATTTGCATTTTTATGCAAAGCGTCCATTCTGTCAAAAAAATGCTTGCCGGCCTCAGCATCTCCAAATTCGCTTAAAGCAAGTGAATGTGAAAACCATTTTGCAGACATTGAGCTGTTTGCATAAATATATTCATCTATCCAAGCGCAAAGAGCATATTTCGCATTTTCCATTTCAAAACTGGAATACCCATTACTCGTAAGCGCATTCGCAAACTCCTTTATCTCTTCCGCAAACTCTCTTTTTATTTCCTCAGCGGCGACCTCACCCTCAAGCGGCAACAAAAGCACAGAGCAAAAAACAGGCTCAGAAAGTTCAGTTATGGATTTTGTAGTCATACTTTTTTCCTATGGATTTTATGTTTAAACTTCAACAGTGCAAGATTAATTTCAATATCTGTTTCTGTATCAGAAACATCCAAACTGCTACCTAAAACATCGGAAATTATTTCACCGCTTTTTTGCATTAACGCATTTTGATGCTTTTTTTCTGGTTTTTTTGTTAATTCAACTACATTTCGAGATAATTCCCTTATTTTCGCAAATGTTTCAACTATTGAGAGAGTAGTTTGAGTAGCTTTTGAGCCTTTTAAGATTGTTGCAAGCATATAAAGCCCTTTTTCGGTAAAGGCTTTTATATTTGGTGAAAATTTCAATTTTTGGAGGTTATCAAAATTTTTGATAACCTCATTTTTTTCATCAGAATTTAGTGATAAAATATACCCTTCGGGAAACTTATCTTGGTTGTTTTTGACAGCTTGGTTTACTTCTCTGGTTTCCACTCCATACAACTGCGCAACATTGCTATCCAAAATAACGCGCTCGCCACGAATGGTTATAATCAGATTTTCCACTTGGTTGCTTTGAATTATATTACTCATAAAGCGTTCTCCATTAAAATATCCACTGAATTTATTCTTAACGCGGTTGGGGCGTAGATTCCAATTTCGTTTTCTTCGCATAAATCTTTCCATAATTTTGAATCTGTTGTTAGTTTGAAATAAAAGGTGTTTGGCATTTCTTGGATTGTTCCTGGTGTTATGGTGTGAATGCAGTTTATGCCGTGCGTTGCGCTAACCACTATGCTGGATAATTTTGATTTGGGTGCAATTTTCAACTGTGTAGGCATAAATTTAATTGCTTCTTCGGGGAGTAGTTTTGACTGGATCGCAAGCCAAACGCTTTTGGCTTCGCTAATGCACAGTTCTTTGATGCCTGCAAAAAATACTTGCCCATCTTGCTGCAAACGCTTTTGCAAAAAAGCAACCTTTTTTTCGGATAATAAAAACTCATTCAAAGCGTTGAAAATTTTATTGAAAGATTTGTTGAATTCTATGTGCTTGTAATCATACGCTTCTTGTAAAAAACGTGATATTTCCAAAAAAATCACAAAAGGCAGAGTGCCTTCCGTATTTTTAAGGCAGTTGAGCACAGCTTTTAAGGACTTTAAATCTTTGAGCAACAATTCCCTTGAATGAGAAATGCTCTCTACGCGGCTTTGCAAAAGCCTGTCAAAATACGTCAATTTTTGGGTGAAATATTCATATCCAGTTATTGATGCCAGCGGCGGGTAAAAATTTTTGTCTATTTCAAAAGAACCCTGCATATTTCTTAGCAACCTTACAAGCGGAATAAACTCCTTTCCATCCAAAGATTCACCCTCAAAAACTATTGCAGGCATTGGAACAGAAATTGGCATTTGCAAGGAATTTTCCGCAGAATATAAATCGGGGTAATTTTCCCACACAATCTTAAAACTATTCAATTCCAAAGCGAGATACACATCTAGCGCATTCAAATTTTTATCAAAGATTTTGGCAAAATTTCTAGCCTCTATTTTCACAGCCGGATTTTCATAATCCATAAAAGAAAGCCCGCTTGGAAAAATTGCCTCGCATTCTTTGATTGCAAGCAGCCCCTCCCGAATAAGCTCTTCTGCAAAAACGAGCTTGCCAAAACCAAAATTCATCCCTTTTGGCAACCCTGCCGCATTTTTTATATGCCGCAAAAAAAACTTATCCGACTGCTGCAAATGCTGCTGCGATAGTGCCATGCCTTCTTTCCAAGCTACGAGTGCCGTCATTTTTCTACCTCGCGTATTTTATATATGTAAACAGGTTTTGGCGGATTTGAATAATAGAGCATAAGCCCCGCTGCCGCAAAACCAGTGCCTATTATTGCCATAACCGCGTTTTCTCCAATTAAAGGCTCTTCCCTGCGTTTTGCATTACGCCCAAATATTTCCAAAACAGCGTTTTGCAGTTCAATATTTGGCAATTCCCTTGAACAGAATCCAATTTTTTTAATGGTTTTACCATTATATATATCTATAAGTTTCAATGTATAAGCATTGCACTGCATATTTTTTGCAATATTAACCCTTAAAATTGCATTTTCAGCACTTGCCCCAGCCTCAGTTGCATAAGCCAAAACCTGCTCGGCAATTTCCGGCGGGGCCTCTACGTTAAGTGCAAAAGCCATTTGAGCTCCTATTAGGAGAATTTTAAAACTCATATTTTTTTCCTCTCTATTTACTTAGACGTAAAAAAAGGGAAAAAAGGCCCGAAAAAGTGAATTTTGTCAACAAGTGTTTGCAAAAATGTGCATTTTTTTTTATTTTTGGGTTAAAATGCCCTTATTTTTCTATATTTCCCCCTATGCAACTGCCAAAATATAAGAAGAAAAAGAGGGTAAAACTCAAAAAATGCCAAGAGCCTGGTTGTGGGCGCGAGTTCTGGGGGCACCCAATAGCAAAATATTGCGAACTTCACAGAGACATAAAAGCTAGGCAAAAACCCAAAAAAATACCAGACAGCCTTGAAATGCGCAATATGGTTTTTAAACACGGCTACAGCGAAACAGTTGACGTTCAATTCAAATGCTGCCTCTCCGGTTGCGATAATGTATTCACAGTTAAAATGTTTCCAAAACAATTCATTTACCCGCGTTTTTGCCTTGAACATAGAAACGACTTTAAGCGAAACAACTATTTGAGAATGCAAAAAAAGAAAGCCACCGTCTGAGCCAAAAAAATGAAAAGCGAGTTTATGAGGGTACTATTGATAACTGTTCTGTATTTTGCAGCGGCAGCAGCTCAGGTTTACCCTACTTACAACCTAGACCGTCCATACACGCTTCGCACACTGGAATACTCTCCCCTGCTAGGTCGCTACCACGCCATCACCGCAGGGGAGGCTCCTCAAACTTTTTTTTACCCGCAAATAGATTCCTCTTTTAGGCAAAGCGGGGAACCTTTTGCCCTAAGCATAAGACCTCTTTTTGCCTTTGATGTTCGCGGCGGCAAAGATTTTGCAGATACCATAAACAGCTTTGAAGGCGGCGCATTTTTGAGCGGCTATATTGACTCTGCGGAATTTTGGTTAGATGTTAGAATTTTTAGCGAGATGCATTCAAACGATAATCCGGCAGAATGGAAATCTTGGGACAGGGAGTTTTTGGAAAAGCAGGGAAACAAAGATATAGATGGCGAAACCAAATACTCTAGCTATGCTAGGTATAGAGGGAATTTTGCCTTGCGCCTTGGCTGGGCAGCTCTCTCTTTTGCGCGCGATGCTAGGCATTTTGGCCCAGGATACTACAACAACCTAACGCTAAACCAAGCCTCGGTACCATACAACCAAATTTCGCTCTGGGCAAAAATAGGCCCGCTATCTGTTATAAGTTTATACGGCGACCTAGACCCCGGGGGTAGTAGCATGGACAAAAAATTCAGCCGCAATTTATATGGGCATCGCTATGAATTTGAGGCGGGCAACCTAACGCTTGGCATAAGCGAGATAACCGTTGTTTACGATATAAACCCCTACTGGCTTTTTGTTCCCATAGTGCCGCTATTTGCAGAAAAAGGCAATTACAACGAAGACCACAACAACGGAGCAATAGCCTTTGACTTTAGCTACAGGTTCCCACTCGGGTTTCGCATTTACTCGGAATTTTTCTTAGACGACATGGAAAGCCCCTCTAGCCTTTTTAGAAACGATAACATAGAGGCAAAATGGGCTTGGATGGCAGGCTTGGAATATGCGGCAGACTTTTTGGGGTGGAAAGTGGGGAGCATTGCGGAATATGCAAGGATTGAACCCTATGTATATACCCATTTTAAACCTTATACCGCCCAAATTGCGCACTTGAACTACCCCATAGGCAGCCAAGCCGGACCAAACAGCCAAAACATTGACTGGCTTGCTTATGCAAGACACGCAAAGCATTTTCAGGTGCAGCTAAGGCAGGAATTCTCGTGGAAAGGCAGGGATGGAGGCAGTCTTGACTCTTTAACTCCCGAAAACGGCCATTTTTCAAAGCAAAAAAGGTTTTTAGATGGGGCAAAAATGAACTATTCCTTAACTCCAGCGGTGGCTTATATGGGTAACAGTTATGCCATTAGCGCAGAATACACTTTTTTTGACAAAAATGCCTTTTGTTCAAGGATAATTTTACTATATTAATATCACGAGGAAAAAATAATGAGTGAACCAGCGAAAATTTTGATTGTAGATGACTCCAGAGTCTTTCGGAGCATATTGGAAAAAATGATTGCCACCATTCCTGGGGTCCAGGTTGCTGGTACAGCAGATAGCGGCCTGGCTGCCCTTGAGTTTTTAAAATCGCACTCAGTGGACTTAATGACCCTAGACGTTGAAATGCCAGGAATGGATGGGCTTGCAACGCTCAAAAAAGTGCTTGCGAGCAAAGCCGAGCTTAAATCCACGCCAGAAGTGCTGATGGTAAGCTCGCTAACCCGCACAGGCTCCGATATTACCCTAAAAGCCCTTGAATGCGGTGCTTTTGATTTTATAGCGAAGCCAGCACCCGAAATTCCCAACTCGCAAGAAAGCCTGAACAGAATGCTCAACACCACCATATCTGCGTGGGTTTCTCGCAAAAACAGAGGGGTGGTCACACCAGTTCGCGCTGGCACAATTCACCCAGTGGCTGGAACCACGGCAAGCACGGGTTTCACATACACTTTGGCAAAACCTTCTGTGCATACAAAGCAAATACAGGCAATAGTAATAGGAGTTTCCACCGGAGGTCCAAAATCTTTGGCAGATATGCTCCCAAAGCTCTGCTCAATGACAACCCTGCCCATTTTGCTTGTGCAGCATATGCCGCCCAATTTCACAAAATCTTTGGCAGATAGCTTAAACGCAAAGTGCAACCATACCGTGGTAGAAGGCTTGCCTGGCACCGTGGTAGAAGACAAAACAGTTTACATTGCCCCAGGTGGTTGCCACATGGTTGTGAACTCCAGAGGAACAAAGTATGTTTTAGACAACAACAACGACCCACCAGAAAACGGCTGCCGCCCAAGCGTTGATGTTCTGTTCCGCTCCGCAGCTCAAGCCTACCCCGCAGACACCCTTGTTGGTGTTATATTAACCGGTATGGGCAACGATGGCACACCTTCTTTGCAATATTTGAAAAACAAAAACGCTTACTTAATTGCTCAAGACGAAGAATCTTCTGTTGTGTTTGGCATGCCTCGTGCTGCTGCTGCAACAGGCTTACTAGATAAGGTTGCAACTTTAATACGTATTCCTGAAGCGATACTTGATCGTGTCAATTTAGGTAGAAAATAAGGGAGTTTTTATGAGTGCAGTTATGAGTCATGATGATTACAATGTAATTATCAAATACGTTTTTGATATTTGCGGAATTGTTTTAGGCGATGATAAACAGTATTTGATTGAACAGCGATTATCCCCTATTCTAGAAGAATTTGGATGCCAGAATTTTTCACAGTTAGCCCAAAAGCTAAGTTCTGGAAGCGCAACTTTCTTAACTCGCGAAAAAATGCTGAATGCCATGACCACTAACGAAACCTCGTTTTTTAGAGACGAACATCCTTATGTTACATTCAGAGAAAAAATAATGCCCGATATGATGAATACAGTTGTACAACGCAAAGAGCGCAGTTGGCAACGCAGGGGTCCAAAAGTTAGAATGTGGAGCGTGGCAGCCAGCACTGGCCAAGAGCCTTACTCCATAGCTATGATTATTGCAGATGTAGTTAGCAATAAAGGCATGGGGCTCACCACTATGGAAGACTTTGGCATTCTTGGCACAGATATTTCTTCAAAAGTTTTGGCAAAGGCTATGGAAGGCAAATATGGCCCTCTAGAGGTAGCTCGTGGATTAACACCCGAAATGCGCAAAAAATATTTTGTGCAAGACGGTGATTATTATGTTATAAACAACGAACTCCGCCATATTGTGGAATTCAAGGCATTCAACATTCAAGACCAGTTCACGCAAATTGGTTCCTTTGATGTTATATTCTGCCGTAACATTTTAATTTATTTCACAGACGATGCAAAACGCAAAATTCTTGCACAACTTTACCAAACGCTTGCCCCCAACGGTTATTTGCTTTTAGGTTCGGCAGAAAATATGTACAACCTAAACGATGAATTCACAACTGAAAGATATGGCTCAACCACTCTTTACAGAAAACCAGCGGCGAATACAGCTACAAGTACAAGTAGTACTTTTAACCCGCCTCTAGACCTACCAACAAGCAACATATTTAGAATCTAAAGAAATTTGAAATTTGTTCGATCTCAACACGTGTCAGCATATCTACCTCCTTACCTTTTGGGTAATTTTTAAGTCCAATGTTATTGGACTAAGTTCAACAATAATGTAAATATAATAAATAATTTTGAAATAAGTGCAAAAAAAGTGAAAAAAGTTTAAAAAAAGTTCATTTTTTTTGAAAAATGCCGAAATTAGAATAAAAAGGCGGTTTTGCAATGGAAAAAATTAACATCTTGGGGTTTATAAATCGTATAAAAATGTCTCAAACGGATTTAGCCAAAGAATTAGGCGTTGGAGATTCAACGATAAGTATGTATATAAATAGTCCAGCAAACGTTGGGTGGGATAAAATTCCAAAGCTAGTGGATCTTGGTATAACGATAGAAGAATTATTTGGCGAGGAAACAAGCAAAAAAATTAAAGATAAAATAATAGCAGATTATTTAAGTTCTGGTTTGCATAATAAAAATATGAATTTTACGGAAGAACAAGCTGCTGAAATAGTGCGGGTTGGGATTTATAAACTTATCGGGAAAAAGGAATAAAGCAAATATGAATGATTTATTTATACTTGGTGCTGGTGCTAGCGTTCCATACGGGTTTCCTTCTGGGGAAGATTTGTTTGCGAAAATGAGGGAATTGAATTATAACATAAATTATAGTAATGATCCTTTATATAAAAATATATATAAAGATTATAATAAATATTTTGGAAAAAATATGCCATATAATGAATATGTGGGAGGGGAAATGTGCAACTTTTCTGTTGATATAAAAAACTCTTCTATGATCTCAATAGATGATTTTCTTCGCAATAGAAGAAATTTAAAAAACATTCAAAATAAATTTGGCAAGATAGTTATTGCGGACAAAATTTTAGATGCTGAAAGAAATTATAAAACGGATGTAGAACTAAGAAATAAAATTGATTGGTTCAATTATCTATTTTCATTTATAGATAGAAATAATGATCTCTTTAACGATTTTTCTAACAATTCAACATTCATAACTTTCAAGATTCGATGAGAAAATTTCAAAAAAATTTGTCCGCTGTATAAAGAATTATTAAAAGAAAATTCATCTCCTGAAATGCCCGGTATAAATGTATTGGATATGATTAAAAATAAGGGGTAGGTTTGGTTGTAAGTTTTGGGGTAGAGCTTGCGGTTGAAGCCCTGGGTCTGATTCACTTTATATTGATTTTATTTACTTTATATTGGTTTTTTCTATATTTACTAAAATTTACGCTTGAAAGTAGAGATCTGAAGATATTACCTTTTAAGCACTTTTCTTTCAAGCAAAACCCTTTAAAAAGGAGAATTTATGGCTGAAAAAACCTTTTCCGCAAAAGCAATTGAAATTGCTGGAAGAAACCCTAATAACTTTAGCAAGAGCACAGCCAAGAAAATACAGGATTTACTGAAACCCATAAATGGGGAAATTAGTATAAGCACGGTTAAATGGCGACCTTGCAAAGGAAATTGGTAACAATATATATATAAGGCGGTTAATTTATGACAAAAAAAGAATTCCAAGATTTATGGAATAATATTGCTGTATTAGAAATAAATAAGGTTGCGGATTTATGCAGCCTTCAAAGGGGATTGCAGATTAAACCAAGAGGAAAACTTAATGACCTTAAGGCGGATATTTACAGCAGATACGAAACTGAAAGGAAAAATTTTAAAAGCAAGAATGGGATAACTGGCAATATCGATAGGCATAAAGTTTCCGCAATATTTTATGATGCGTTTGTTTATAAAACAAGCAGCAATGAATATTCTTTTATGGTTTACAACAACAACAATCAAAGAATATACGCAATGGACGCTATGGTAACGCACGAAATAGCCTTTGATATAGCTAGAGGCATAATTGAATCTTTTATAGCAAGCGAGCCTAATAATTCAGGGTATAAAAACTTTGTAGCCAAAAATGGTATTCTAGAACCTAAACTGATATGCACTTCAACAAACCATAATACAAGCTACAAGGATGAAGTTTTAAAGCAGATTATTTATGCACAAAATGAAAATAAACTCTCTATTGCTAATCTTGCAATTATATTTTCTGCTATAGAGAATAATACCTACAACCAGTACGAAATTAGCAAACTAAACAATCTTCTACAGATTGGCAGAAAAAATATAAAGGGATTGCATAAAACGATAAAAGGATTGTCTAAAAATACCCCTCATCCAACCACCGCACAAATTCCCCATAAACCTTAATCATCCCTTCAAACCCAGCAGGGCTTGCACTTAAATCATATTCAGCATAATGCGATGCGGTTGTGTTCACGCTACTGTGCCCAAGCATACGGCTAACTCTCACAAGCTGCCACCCCGCGCTTAGTCTAGCCGTGGCGCACGTGTGACGAAAACGATGCCAATTTACATCTTGAATAAATGTCTCTTGTTCCAAGCGCTCAAAAGTTCTGCGGGAATAATCTTTTATCCACGTGGGTTTCTCCGCAACCCTGCCCTTTTTCTTTTCTGGTCTTTTGAAAATGTTGCCTCGCTCAAAAATTTTCCGCAGCGTGGGAGTGAGCGGAATATCTCTTGCCCTGTTTTGTGTTTTCGCATCGATAACGCCGGAAACCAATTTGTCATATACTCGCAATATTCCCAGGTTCATTTTAAACCACTCCGGTTTCACAAGGCTGAGTGCCTTAGCCTCCATTCCAGAGCAAACAGAGAGCAGAACCATATCGTGCAAATACCAGTTGTTAGTTTTTTCTGCATTCGTTGCGAGCCAATTTAAAATATCCTTCACTTCCTCAATCTCAAAAGGCCTAACCGCTTTTGTGTTTTGCGGAGTAGATTTCACCCTCATACCGTCAAGCAAATATTTTTCCTGCCACCCGCAATATTTAACCCCGTGCCTGATGACGGAGCCAAGTCGTCTTAGCTCCTGGTTAATTGTGTCCGCTGCGGATCCATTTTTTTTGCCGCGCCATTCCGGGTATTTTTTAATAATGTCTCTTTTCAGCTGGCTGTAATTAAAAACTTTGCATTGCTCAAAAAAAGAAAGCATAAGCTGGCATTGCCGCTTCGCCTTGCTTATTGCATTTTTTGAATTTGTTTCAGGTCGGCAAAAATCTGCCAAATATTTTTCCACAACTTTTTTTATGCTCTCCTCGCCTTTGGTTTCTATCGCCTGCAATTTTATTCCGGTATGTTTCGCATTTGTTTTGACCTCTCTTGAAGTGCAAAGCCAAGTCTGCACCGTTTCTTTCATCTTCTTGCTTGTCATGCCAATCCTATTCTCTGGGCTTAGGCTTCTCATAACATCATCATGCGCCGCAAGCCATTGCCGCTCTGTGAATTTGTCTAATTTAATAGCATATTGCAATCGATTACCAGTGGAAGTATCTACAAGCTTGCTGCACTCGTAGCCATCATTAACGTACTTGGTTATGCTTGCCATAATGAAACCTCATTTACTAGATAATTACTAGATAAAAAAAATAGTAAAAAATCGTCTAGAATAGTCCATAATAACTATTTTATTTAAGACACTAAAAATATTTTCTATATTAAAGGAATGCGGCAGAATACGGGCAAAACAGACACGAACACGATAAAACAAGCCGCTTCGCGAGCCTGGACAATTAGCTCAGTTGGTTTAGAGCGCTGCCTTCACACGGCAGAGGTCACAAGTTCAAATCTTGTATTGTCCATTGATTCTACCATATATTCTTTGCAAAGCATTTTGGAACCTTGGTTTACTGTGCAGTATTTGAGTTCAGAAAATATTTCAAAAGAAACGCTGAAAAATTCCGATGCTTTGATTATTCGCTCAACAAGAAAATATGGCGCAGAAACTTTGCTTGGAACAAAGGTAAAATTCATAGGAACTGTCACTTCTGGCTATGAGCATATAGATACCGAGTTTTGCAAGCAAAACGGAATTTTTCTCTCAACCGCACACGGCAGCAATGCAGAGTCTGTTGCAGACTATATATCCGCAGCCTTAATTGAAATTTCAAAAAAAATAAACAAACCCTTAAACGAACTATCTCTCGGAATTGTTGGAGTTGGCGCAGTTGGCTCCCAAGTAAAAAAAAACACGGAGAATTTTGGAATGCGCCTTTTGCTTTGCGACCCGCCAAAAAATTTGAACGACAACATTTTTGCCGCAGACATAATAACACTCCACACGCCCCTTGAAACAGGAGGAAAATATCCGACCAAGCATCTTGCAAACGAAGAATTTTTTGGCAAAACAAAAAAGGGTGCCTGGTTCATAAACGCCGCACGTGGTGCGGTGTGCAACAGCGAGGCTTTGAGGGAGGCTTTGCAGTCGGGGCATTTGGGCGGCGCAGTTATAGACACTTGGGAAAACGAACCTAGCATAGACACCTCTCTTTTGCCACTGGTTGAAATAGCAACCCCGCACATAGCAGGTCATAGCGCAGAGGCAAAAATAAACGCAAGCAAAATGGTGGCAAACTCATTGCTCAATTTTTTTGGCATTGAACAAGAAACTCACTTTGACACCTGCCTCCACAAAACAGGAGTCTATTCAATTCGCGCAGACGATTTAGCCTTCCGAAAAAATCCTGGCAATTTCACGGAAATAAGAAATGGCTACGAAAGAATTTATGTAAATTAACTTATATGATAATAGCTCCAAGCGTTTTAAATGCCAACTTTCTGAATTTGCAAGCAGACATAAAAGCAACCGAAAAAGGCGGCGCAAACTGGATTCATTTAGACATAATGGACGGAAGCTTTGTCCCCAACATCTCGTTTGGCCCTGGCATTGCCGGGCAAATTCGCAGTTGCACAAAACTCCCGCTGGATTGCCACTTGATGATAAACAACCCAGAGCTACACATAGAGGCATTCGCACGTGCCGGAGTTCAATATATAACAGTACACGCAGAAGCAACAAATCATTTAGACAGACTGCTGAACCAAATAAAGGAGCTTGGATGCAAAGCAGGAGTTGCAATAAACCCTGCAACATCGCTTTCTGCAATAACCGAAGTTCTAGACCTAGCAGATATGGTTTTAATTATGAGCGTGAACCCAGGTTTTGGCGGGCAATCGCTAATTCCATATTGCTTGGAAAAAATTCGCAGCTTGCGAAGCGCAAAACCAAATTTGCAAATAGAAATAGATGGTGGAGTGAATTTGGAAACTTTTGCCCTTGCACGTGAGGCAGGCGTAAATATATTCGTAATTGGTTCCGCCATATTCAGCGCAAAGAACATTGAAGAAGAAACAAAAAAATTTGTATATTATAATTAGGTATGTTAGTAGAATTATTAAAAAGTAAAATCCATAGAGCCACAGTAACCGATGCTTGTTTGGATTATGAGGGGTCAATAACAATAGACAAGAAGCTCATGCAGGCGGCTGGGCTTTTTGAGCACGAGAAGGTACACGTATTGAATTTGAACAATGGAGAGCGTTTTGAAACTTATGTAATAGAAGGTAAATCAAAATCCGGCACTGTATGCTTGAATGGAGCAGCTGCGCGCCTTGTGCAAAAAAACGACTTGGTGATAATAGCTGCTTATGTGTCTTTGACACCAGAAGAAGCAAAGAGCTGGCAACCCAAGGTTGTAAAAGTTAACGCAAAAAATAAAATTATGGATAGTAAAAAATAAAAGGTTGGTATTAAAACTAGAGCAGGGGGAAAAATGAATAATGTGAATTACGATGAAGGTTCTTATTCTGAAATTAAAGAAGAATGCGCGCGTATATCTTTGGAAATTACAGAGGCCTCTCATTTGTTTGGAGAAAAGCGCACAAGACAGTATCAAAAACTCTTGGGCGAAATTTTGGAATTAAAAAAGCAAGATCCGCACGATGAAGTGTTTGAGCTTCATTCGCTACTCGGACTTATGTTTTTAAGAACGGAGCAGCAAAAAGCCGCCATAGACGAATTTAAGCTTTCGCTAAAACTCTCGGATGGCTGTTCAAGCAACGATGTTGCCGGCGTTTGGTACAATATGGGCATTGCCAATATGGAGCTTAACTTGTTTGACGAAGCCTATGAATGTTTTGAGTCTTCGCTTTCTCTTAGGCCGCACAACATAAAATGTTTTACCTCTATGGCGGTGGTTAAACAAATGCAGCGCGATTTCAAAAAATCTTATGAAATTCTCTGCGATGTGCTAAAGAACGAAAACCCGCAAAACTCAGATATAGAAAAAGTTTTTATATCTCTTGGCTACACTCTTTTCCATTCAAAAAATTTAACCGAAGCAATGGAATGTGCAAACAAAATTTTGCAACAGGTGAACAGCAAAAGCGAAAAAGCATTAAAGTTAAAAGGAACAATTTACCACGCTCAAGGAAATTACAAAGAAGCTTGGGATAGTTGCGATTTGCTTTTTTCTTTTTCGCCAAATTCATCGGAGGCGCATTTGCTCGCAGGCGGCCTCGCATTTTCCGAAAAAAATTATCGCAAAGCATTTTCGCACTATAACAAAGCGAGAAAAATTGGGCGCATGTACAGTTTCACGCTTTACAATTCAATGGCAACCATTCTTTCAAAGTTGCAAAAATTTCCTTTGGCATTAAAAGTGTATCAATACATTTTATCCATAGACCAAAACCCCGCGCACAGAAACTCCGCAATGAAATCCATAAACTTTTTTGAAAGCATGGCCTCACGCAAACTTTTGGAAAACAAAGAAAATTCGGGTCCAAAAGATGATTCCAGATACAAGCTGCCTGCATACAAGGCTTTTGAAGAAGCATCAAAAATTTTAGATTCTGGAGATTTGGAGCAAGCACTTGATATGCTTCAAAAAGCAAAAGAAGCCGAAGGTGCAGACAAAATTTGGGAAATAGAAAATGGCATTGGTCGCATATATCACAAAATGCGAAACTATTCCGCAGCCATTCCGTGCTTTGAATATGCGATGGAAAAATCTAACAACTCCATTGGCGTTCTGCACAACCTTGCATCTTCACTTGCGAGAAATAGTGAGTACGAAAGAGCTCTTAGCATCACAGACAAATTGCTAGAAATTCAACCAGACTCGCAGCCGGCAAAAAAAATGCGCGCAGTTATTTTGGGCAAGCTGGGCAAACTGAGCGACTCTGCACAGTGCTTAACAGAGCTATTGGAAAAAGAACCAAAAGATTCTTATTCTCTTATATCTATGGGAAGAGTTTGGCAAGAGAAAGGAGATTTTGTGAAAGCCCACGAATGCTTTGTTCAACTGCTTGCAAAAGAACCGGAGAACGAGCGTGCAATAATTTCCATAGCCACCAACTACAGCAAGGCGGGAAATTTAAAACAAGCAGTTAGTTTCACAAAATCTTATCTCAGCAAAAATCCACTTTCGTTTTCGCTCAACTTAACAATGGCAAACATTTTGCGCTTTCATAAAAAATTTAGCCACGCAGAAAACTACTACAAAAAATGTACCAAAAACTACAACCGAGAAGTTTACGAAGGCCTCGCAGATTGTATTTGCCAAATGAGAAGACTAGACGAATCTTTGGTGTTTTACAAAAAAATAACAGAAATGGAAAGAGACAATGCTTATGCAATTTCTGCAAAAAAATCCATAGCCTTCATATACAGGCTCAAGCAAGATTACGCAAAAGCACTTGATGTTTACAACGAAATAAATTGGGAAGCAGATTATTTCTTTTCCACTTGGCGAAACGTTGCTCTTTGCTATGCCTCTCTTGCAGATAAACAAAAATTTGCAACTGGAGCCGCTAGGCGTGGCATTAGCTATTTTACAAAGGCTTTGAAACTTTACGAAACAATAAAAGAAAAAGAAAAGGATAATCCCAAGCACTGCGCTCGCATAGATTCCCTTATGGCAGAGCTATATGCGCGCAAAGGTGAATATGCAAAGGCTTGCAAAATATACGAGGTTGCAATGCAAGGTCCCTATTATTTTATCACTTGGAGAACTTACGTGAACTGCCTTATTCTGCAAAACTTTTTTAAAGAAGCTTTAGATACGTGCAATAGCGTTTTGGAAAAATTTTCAAACGATAGCAACACTCACAAAATTCCAGAAGAATTATATTTGTGCAAGAACAATTTGGAACAAGCCTTGGGTGGAGACTCTCTTGCCGCAGAAAAAATTTTGCAAGCAGCTACAGATAGAATAAAGAATAATTCAGATTGGCAACTTTCGGAAACTTAAAATATGAATACAATCCCAGCCATTTTGCTTTCGCTCGCATCTTGGGTGCTACTAGCATTTTGCTTTCCGCCATACCCGCTTGGCCCAGGTGCTTTAATATTTTTAGCTCCTTGGTTTTATGTTTTAAAAACAGCGAGTAAAAAGGTAGCCTTGACCTCAAGCTACCTCGGTGCTTTTGCATTTAATGCAATTAGCATATATTGGTTTTATCACGTTGGGGATGTTGCACCACCGGCTCTAATTCTTTCTGGGCTTTTTTTGAGCATTGCTTTTTTAAGCTTGTTTGCGCTTGTGAGTGCTTATGTTTTTATTAAGCTCCCATACATTTTTATCTTTCCGTTTTTTTGGGCAGGCATTGAAGTGTTGCGCGCAAAAGGAGATATGAGCTTTCCTTGGCTCTCGCTTGGGCTTGTGTTTGGTAACCACTTAGAGCTTATGCAATCTTATGCGCTCTTTGGGGTGTTTGGTTGCTCTGCAATAATAATAGCTTCTAATATATGTGTAGCTATGGCTATTTTAAAAAAGAAAAAAAACCTAGGGCTTGCACCGCTAGGTCTAGTCATAATATTTTACATTGGAGGTTATGGAGTTTTAACAGACGAAAAAAGCGATCCAGAGACTTTGAAAGTTGCAATTGTGCAACCCAGCGTTCCTCAAACAAAAAAATGGAGCAGAGACTATTTTGATTCTGTTATGACTCAAACTTGGGATTTGTTTGAAACTTTGGAGCCAGGTAGCACAGATCTTATTTTATTTGCCGAAACAGCAATCCCAGACTACATAGGTGCGCGATATGAAGAAACCAGATTTTTGGAAAATTATGCTGAAAAAAATAACGCCGCCATTGTCATAGGGGCACTCAATAGAAGTTTGAACAAAGACCCAGACAGAATAAAGAAATACAACGTATATAACTCCGCTTTTTTGTTTGGCTTTGGCTTTCCGGTACTGGAATACAGAAAAATGCACCTTGTGCCTTTTAGCGAAAGAATGCCTTTTGACGATGTTTTTTCGGTTATCAATTACGTTGACCTGGGCAGCGGCAATTTTTCGCGAGGGGATAGCCTTTCGATATGGCAGCCTGGGAATTTTAGCCCTCTTATATGCTACGAGGCCATTTATGGCAGTATTTTGAGGGAGGCAAAGCGAAAAGGCGCAAAATTCATCGCAAACATCACAAATGACGGCTGGTTTTACAGGAGCACTGCCCCATACCAGCACTTCAACTTGGTGCGTTCCCACGCTGTGGAGAGCGGAATTGGGGTTGTTAGGGCGGCAAATACGGGAATCAGTGCTTTTATATTGCCAAATGGGAGAATTTTGGAAAAAACCGAGCTGTTTGAAAAGAAAATTATAGTTCAAAACTTTCCTGTGGAAACTTATTTTACCCCTTATTCTGTTATTGGCGATTATGTTGAACTTGTTTTGTTTGCTTTTTCGCTGCTTATATTTGTTGTTGCAATAATTAAAAAATATCCATCTAAATAAAAAAGAGCCTCCAACCGAGAAGATTGGAGGCCCATGTTCAGGTTACGTTATTTTTTTGGAGCAGCTTTTTTATGAGCGGCTTTTTTAGGAGCAGCTTTTTTGTGAGCAGCTTTCTTTGGAGCAGCTTTTTTAGGAGCTGCTTTTTTTGCAGCGGCTTTTTTAGGAGCTGCTGGTTTCTTAATAACGGTTTTTGTAGCCATGAGGAATACTCCTTTTGTTTGTGAATGTCAAGAATAAATATAGAATTTTTTTTTCCACTTGGCAAGATTAAAATAACTTTTTTTTAATTTTTTTTGCAAACCCAATTCTTGTAATCGCAAAAAGCATTCACTCCTGCTTCCCAAAAGTTTGCAAAACTTTTGGCGAAAGGTGGGAGCTTAAATGGATGCATAAGCAAAATATCGTGCATAACAAGTACCTGCCCATCGGTCTGCCGCCCCGCGCCAATGCCGATTGTAGGCGCGTTTATAGCCCGCGAGACTTTTTCTCCAAGCAATTCTGGAATATGTTCCAAAACTACTGCGCAAGGATTCAAGCTGTCTAAAATTTTTGCTTGTTCAATAATTTTTTCTGCCTCTTCATCACTTTTGCCAACTTGTTTAAAACTTTTTGCAGTTTGAGGGAGCAAACCCAAATGCCCCACTATCTCTATTTTTTTTTCCCTGAGTGCTTTAAGAGATTCAAGTGGTAGTCCTTCTATTTTTACTGCGTGTGCTCCTGCTTCTAATAATTTTGTTGCATTTTGCAACGCGAGTTTTGGTTCTGTATCTGAACCATAAGGCATATCGCTCACTATGTAACTATTTGGCGCACCACGTTTTACGGCACTGGTGAACAAACACATCGCTTCCATGGAAATGCCGGCAGTTCTTTCCATTCCAAGCATTGTGTTGGCGGCAGAGTCCCCAACCAAAAGCATATCTATCTTTGCCGCCTCCGCAATTCTGGCGAAGGCTGTGTCGTAAACGGTGACCATAGAGATGGCTTCTCCGTTCTTTTTCATGGAATAAAAATCATTTTTGCCAAGCATCAATTTCTCAACTCTAATAATTTCAGCTACTTGCCAATTTTCGTGTTTCAATTAACCACTCATAAGACCTTAAATTATCCAACGCGCCCGCATGAACTTTCAAATGCCCCAAAAAAAAGTTCTCTATGCGCTGGCAGTTTTGCCTTGAATTGCTTTTTCCGTTTGCAAAATTCCCAAGTTCCTGCAAAAAAACCTGGTCGTAGCTCGGTTTTTTCTCTCCAAGGCACTTTTCGCACACCGCACCGCCCGCGCTGTGCCACAAATCTGCCGGAGCTTGCAGAATTTTTTGCCCACACAGCCCGCAATTTAAAAGCATTGGCGCATAACCCAGAATATCGCACAATTTGTGCAGCCAAAGAGAGAGCGAATTTTCGTTTGCCTCATTTAACTCTAAGTATTCCAAATTGTTAAGCAACCATTTGAACTCCTCTGCCGCGTGGCTAAAATTGTTCCCCAGTTTTAGCAAAATTTCTGCCATCAACTGGGCGGAGGCCAAACTTTGCAAATTCAAGCGCATTTTTTGAAAATAATTTTGCAAAAATGCCTCTTTTGGAATTATCAAACACGAATTTCCCTTGCAGCGGTTGTAGCGAATTTCAATTTCGCTGTGCGCAAGGGGGTCTATGCTGGCTTTGAATCTGGAATTTTTAGATTTTGCCCCCTTCACCAAAAGCGAAAGAACGCCAAGGTCTGGACTGAGTGCCTTGACTATCCAAGAACTTTCGCCATAAGCATAGCGGTGAAGGACTATTATTTGGGTACGCATATTACCCCGGAGGCCAGTATAGCATTCTTTTTCCGAGTACGTGCAAATGCAGGTGACCAACGGTTTGCCCGCCATCTGTTTTGCAATTCAAAACAAATCTGGCACCTTTTTCTTCGCAGCCCTCGGTTTTTGCAATTTTTTGGGCACTAAAAAGCATATTCCCAAGCAATTCTTTATCGTTTTCTTCAATTTCCATTATGTTGTTTATATGTTTTTTGGGTATAACAAGAAAATGAACAGGGGCTTGCGGAGAAATATCCCTAAAAGCCACAATAGAATCATCTTCGTAAAGAATATCCGAGGGGACTTCGTGATTTGCGATTCTACAAAATAGGCAACTATCCATTTAGGTTAATATAGAAAATTCCCCAACGATTCTCTCAACTTCTTTTAACGCAGCTTCAATCTTCTCTGGATTTTTTGTCCCCGCTTGCGCGAGGTTTGGCCTGCCTCCGCCTTTGCCTCCGGCAAGCTCGGCTAATTTTTTGACTATATCGCCCGCGCTGATTTTTTTCTTTACCAAATCTGCATGAACAACCACCGCTATTGTGCCGGAGCCGCTCTGAATATTTGCTATAACCGCAATCCCAGCGTTTGGCATTGTTTTTTGCGCACCTTCCAAAAGTGCGTTGAATTCCCCTGGTTCCATACTCACTTTTGAAACCCAAAGAGGGGTGTTTTTTATTTGAATGGGATTTTTGAACAAATCCGCGCTCTGCCCCTCCGCGATTTTTGCCCGCAAATCTGCCGCAAGCTTTTCGCTCGCCTTTAATTGCTCAGAGAGCAAAGATACTCGCTCTAAAACATTTTCCGTTTTTGCATTGAACTGCCTCCTCAGCGAAGATACTATAGCCGCATCTTCCCTAAAGCTGTTCAACGCTCCGAAAGATGTTGTTGCCTCAATTCTGCGAACCCCCGCACTAACGCTGCCCTCGCTCAAAATGCGGAGCACCCCTATTTCGCCGGTGTTTTTTGCGTGCAAGCCCCCGCAAAACTCTTTGGAAAAATTTTCCATTGAAACAACGCGAACCTCTGCCCCATATTTTTCACCGAAAAGTGCCATAGCCCCGCTCTCTTTTGCTTTTTCCACAGGCATCACCTCGGTATTTATGGGTATGCACATTTGAATTTTCTCGTTCACAATGTTCTCTATTGTTTTTATTTGCTCTGCCGATAGTGCAGAAAAGGCGGTGAAGTCAAAACGCAAACTTTCGGGGGCAACCCTTGAGCCTTGCTGGGTAACGTGCTCGCCCACCACTTGGCGGAGTGCCGCCTGCAACAAATGCGTAGCGGAGTGGTTTTTGCGCGTTGCTGCCCTTTCTTCCAAATTCACGCTTGCTGTATATTCCTGCCCATTCACCTCGCCGCTCAAAAGCTTTGCTCGGTGAATCCAAATATCGTTCACTTTTAAGGTATCAAAAACTTTGAGCGTTGCGCCAGAATTTTCTAGAGTTCCCCTTTCCCCTATTTCGCCACCCATCTCTGCATAGAACGGTGTGCGGTCTAAAACTATTGAATAGGAGCCTTTATCTTCTTTGTAGCGCAAAATTTTCACCTGCGCTGTGCTTGCTTCATAGCCCAAAAATTCTGTTGAGCCTTCTGCAAAAATTGTCCAGCCTTCGGAGCCTATGGCAGAAAGTCCCTGTTTTTGAGAAGCTCTTGCGCGTTCTTTTTGCTTTTCCATTTCCGTTTCAAAACCCGCCTCGTCTATTTGCAAATTTTTTTCTTCTGCCAAAATGCGTGTTAAGTCCGGCGGGAATCCGTAGGTATCGTAGAGCAAAAATACTTGTGCGCCCGCGATTATTTTGGAACTGAGTTCGTGGGTTATTTTCTCAAATCTCTCCAAGCCAGCATCCAAGGTTCTTATGAATCTCTCCTCTTCGGAGCGGATTACTTCCGTTACAAAATCTGCGCGCTCGCGAATTTCGGGGAAGGCTTCGCCCATTGTTTGAACCAGTGTTTGCACAAGGCGGCATATAAATGGTTCTTTTTGGTTCAGCAGGCGGGCGTAGCGGCTCGCTCTGCGCAAAATTCTGCGAAGCACATAGCCGCGGCCATCGTTGCTTGGGAGCGCACCGTCTGCTATTGCGAAACTCAGTGCGCGAAGGTGGTCTGCCACAACCCTGTGCGGCATTCCGCTTTGGTCTGCATTGTATGGCACGCCGGAAAGTTCTGCAATTTTATTTATGATAGGGGAAAACACATCGGTTTCGTAGTTGGAATCCTTGCCTTGCAAAATTGCGCACACTCGCTCAAAGCCCATTCCCGTATCAACATTTTTGTTTTTCAAAGGAAGCAGCTCGCCGCTTTTTACGCGCTCAAACTGCATAAATACATTGTTCCAAATTTCTATATAACGAGCATTCGCTCCGTTCACGCCTTGCACAGGGTCTGCAAAAGTCGCTTCTTGCGTTGCAAGGTCGCCTTTGTCGTAGTGAATTTCGGAGCAAGGCCCGCAAGGACCCGTGTCTCCCATTTCCCAAAAATTTGATTTTTCCCCAAAACGCATTATGCGAGCATCGGGCAGGCCGCTTACATTTTTCCAAATTTGCCAAGCCTCGTCATCGTCTTGATAAACTGTTACAAATAATCTCTCTTTGGGAAGTTTCCAAACCTCGGTCAAAAGTTCCCAAGCCCACGCGATGGCTTCTTTTTTGTAGTAATCTCCAAAGCTCCAGTTGCCGAGCATTTCAAAAAATGTGTGGTGATAGGTATCGCGCCCCACTTCGTCTAAATCGTTGTGCTTGCCCGAAACGCGAATGCACTTTTGCGAATTTGCCACCCTTTTGTAGTTGTTTGGGTTATCTCCCAAAAAGCAGGCTTTAAACTGATTCATTCCAGCATTTATGAACATTAAGGTAGGGTCGTCTTGAGGAACCACAGGCGAAGAGCGAACAAATAAGTGTTCTTTGCTCTCAAAAAATTTTATGAAAGACGCACGAATTTCCGCAGAGGTTTTTGGTGTATTGGGCATAGGGTTAAGGTAGAAAAATTCTACATCTTCCCAAAACGCCGCCTTAAATAAGCAGCCAGCAGATTTATGCACAAAACCAAAGTGATTAGCACAAGCGCGGTGCCATACGCCATTGGGCGCGTTGCCTCCAAATTTGTGCCGCTGGTGGATATAACATAAAGGTGATATGGGAGTGCCATCACTTGGTCAAAAATGCTCGTTGGCAGTTTTGGCAAAAAGTAAGCGGCAACTGTGAATAAAATTGGCGCGGTTTCGCCCGAAACTCTCCCAACTGCCAGAATCAAACCTGTTAAAATATTTGGGAATGCCGTTGGCAGCACAACTCGCCTAATGGTTTGCAATTTGTTTGCACCCAAAGCATAGCTCCCTGTGCGAAACGAATCCGGCACCATCTTCAAAGCCTCTTCTGTGGTGCGAATCACCAAAGGCAACACCAAAAGCCCAAGCGTGAACGAACCCGCGATAATGGAATCGCCCCATTTCATCGCATTCACAAATAGAGCCATTCCAAATAATCCAAAAATAACAGAAGGAACGCCGCCCAAATTATTTGTCATTGTGCGTATGAATTTTGCAATTTTCCCGTTTGTGGTGTATTCGTTCAAATATATGGCAGACATAACCCCAATGGGAAAAGCCACCAACATACTGCCTGCTATAAGACAACACGTTCCAACTATGGCGGGAAAAATACCACCCTTGGTCATGCCCTCTTTAGGCTCAGAAAAAAGAAACTCAAAGCTAATCGCACCAATGCCGTTGTAAATTATGAATCCTAAAATCCACAGCAAAATTCCAACCACCAAAACTCCGAGGATGCGGAAAATCCAAAACGCTATGCTCTGGGATAATCTTTTGCTCATTTTACACCCCCTTCCCCGGCTCTCGCTTAGAAATAAGTTCAGACGCAATGCTCATCACAAGTGTTATCATAAATAAAATGCAACCCAGCATAAACAGGGCTTGGTAATGCGCTCCGCCAACTGGTGCCTCGCCAAGCTCGGCGGCAATGGCTGCCGGAATTGTGCGAATTGGCGCAAACAGGGATGTTGGCATAACGGCAGCATTTCCGGTTACCATAAGCACCGCCATAGTTTCGCCAACCGCCCTGCCAATGCCCAAAATAACCGCAGCAGAAATTCCAGACGAAGCATAAGGTATAATCACCCTGTATATGGTTTGCCAATGAGTTGCGCCCAAAGCGAGGCTTGCCTCGCGCATCGCGCTCGGCGTGCTGCGCATAGCATCTTCTGCAACAGTTATGATTGTTGGGAGTGCCATAATTGCAAGCACCAAGCTACCCGTGAATGCTGTTTCGCCAACGGGCAAATTAAGTGCTTTTTGCACAAGAGGAACCAAAACCACCAAACCAAAAAAGCCATATACAACAGAGGGAATTCCAGCCAGCAATTCCACCGCCGGTTTTAAAATTTTGCGTGTCCCATCGTTTGCAAGCTCAGAAATATAAACGGCAACGCCAAGACCGAGAGGCAAGGCGATTAAAATCGCGATGAGGCTAACCAAGAGTGTTCCAAGCACCAAAGGTAGCACTCCAAACTGAGGAGATGGCACAGATGTTGGAATCCATTCCGTTCCCCCAAAAAAATCTGCCCCGCCAATTTTTTCCTCTGAAAGTGCTTTCACTTGGGGCATAGAAGGCGCATATTGCTTGGGTAAAAAAGCTATTATCCCCGGAGTGGAAGATATAACCTCACCCAATTTCTCCGGCAGTTTTTTGTAATCCTCTCCAAATTCCTCTTCTGAATAGCGGCTGAAAATTTCATTGAACCTGAACAACTCTATGGGTAAATCTTCGCCGCCAAGTTTATTCCAATTCTCTATTTTTCCGTCAAATATAAGTTTTATCTCTCTGCTATTCAAATATTCAATTTTGTTGGAAGCATTAACGCACAAAACGTGCCCCCTTTCAACAACGGGGTTGCTGAAAAGCCCAAAGCCCTCTTTGAACAGAAAAACCACCATCAGCAAAATGATGATAGTGGTAGTTAAACCGCTGAGTCGCAGTATATTTTCTATTATTTTTTCAATTACCCGTCTCATATTTATTTGCTGATTGGAATAAATCCAATGTCCCTCACAATTTTTTGCCCAGCAGCAGAAAGCACATAGTCAACAAAGGGCTTAACCGCAGCTTCGGATTTTTCTGTGTAATAGTAAATCAATGGGCGAACTATTGGGTAAGTCTCGTCCATAGCGGTTTTCACAGAAGGTGCTGTGTAGGTTTTTCCTTCGTCAAAAGAAACCTGAACTGCTTGTATTTTTTTGTCTAGATATGCAAGACCAATGTAGCCAATGGCGCCTTTTGTTTGGCTTATGGATTGAACTATGGCGCCAGTGGCTGGCATGCTCATTATGCCGTTCACGTAGTTTTTGTTTTTCAAAACGTGTTCTTTAAAAAACTCATAAGTTCCAGAAGATGTTTCGCGGGAATAAGGGATTATTTTCAAATCTGGGCCGCCCACTTCTTTCCAATTTGTGGTTTTGCCTGTGAAAATATCTTCCATCTGTTCGCGTGTGAGTTTTTTAACCGGATTTGAAGGGTGCACAATAACCGCAAGTGCATCGTAGGCTATTATTTTTTCAACTACTTTATCCCCTTTTTCTTGTAGTTTTTGTTTTTCCTCAAATTTTATTTTGCGAGAAGACTGCGCAATATCTGTGGTGCCTTCTAGTAATGCGGAAATGCCAACGCCGCTGCCCCCTCCAGTAACCGTGACGTTAGCATTTTTATTTGCTTTTGTGAAACTTTCTGCCTCTTGCTGCGAAAGAGGAAGAACAGTATCTGAACCTTTGACTTTCTGTGCATAAAGCGCAGAAACAGCCATCAATGTGGTAAGTGTAGCGAGCAAAAATTTTCTCATAAAAATCTCCTTGTTAAACACTATTAATTTAAATTTTGAAGGTTACAAAGAAAATGAGTTCATATTAAGATTCGGTTAAGATTTTTTGAGAGAAAATAGGAATTCCAAGCCCGTATTTTCGCCTCCCGTGCGCACAGTTATGGTGCCGCCGTGAAAAAGCACCGCGTTTTTCACAATGGAAAGCCCAAGCCCAGACCCACCCGTATCGCGGGAACGCCCCTCTTCCACGCGGTAAAAACGCTCAAATAAACGCTCCAGCACAACATTTTCCCCAACACCCTTTCCCGTGTCGGAAAAAACAAAATAAACCTTTCCATCTCCAAGTTCAGGCAAAGTTCTTATATTTATGCTTACATTTTCGCCCGCGTGACGTATAACATTATCGGTTAAGTTCCTGAAAATGGAATATAGCAGGCTCTCGTTCCCAAATATGCACAAATTTTCTGGAATGTTTACATTGAACTGAATGTTTTTATCTTCAAGGGTTTTGTCGGAGGCGGTTTTTATGTTTTGGAGCAAATCGTTTATATTCACTTTGCTCTTTTTAAGGCTCTCCGCGTGTTCGTCAATTTTGGTCAAAAGGCTCATGTCTGCGATGAGTTCAGAGAGAATTTGAGTTTGGTTGTATGCGCGCTTTAAATATTCTTGCTTTTTTTCCTCTTCAAGGTTGTTGCTCAAAATTATTTCCAAAAAACCTCGTATGCTGGTCACAGGTGTTCGTAGCTCGTGCGCTATGTTTCCGGTCATCTCCTGTTTTAAACGCCTGGTTTTTTCGCGTGTTGTAATATCTGTTAAAATAATTTCAAAACTTTTGTCTCCAAAGGTGTTCACAAGCAAAGAAAATTCGTTGCCCTGCCTGCTAACGCGGGTTTCAAAGCAACCCTCGTTCACGCGGCTGTCCAAAAAATTCACCACCGGAATAAATATATCATCGCGGAGCATCTCGCGCTCTATGTTCATAGAATCGTAAGCTATCATATTGAAGTATTGCAAAAAAAGCCCGTTGTGAAAATCCACCGTGCGGTCTGGCTTAAAAAAGCATATACCCTCGGCAGAAGCCTGGGTGTGCATCAAAAGTTTTTCTTTTTCCCCTTCCATTCGCCACTCATCGTCTTTTATTCTCTGAATGATTTTCGCGTGGCGGTTTTTAATATCTCCAAGTTCCTCTTTCAATTTTTTTAATTGCTTGGAATTGTATATATAGCGAACAAGAAGCCCAACAAAAGCTAGAATTATTGCGGAGAATACAGAAATTAAAGCGCTGTAATTTTCAAAGTTCATTGAACTTATACCCAAATCCGGCACGGCTGGATATTAGCGAACCTTTTGCGCCAAGTTTTTTGCGCAAGCGAGTTATATGCACATCAACCGTTCTCTCTGTTATGTAAATGGTATCTTTCCAAACCTGGCTTATAATATTTTGGCGGGAATATACCCGCGTTGGGTTTAAAGCAAGCAGAGCTAAAATTTCAAATTCTGTTTTTGTTAGCGGAAGAACCTCATTTTTTATCTTTGCCTCTTTAGACTGAAAATTTATTTGCAAATCGTCAATGTTGAGCATAGCCAGCTCTGCCTCTTTTGCATTTTCTATTTGCCGTTTCAAAACAGCTTTAACGCGGGCAGAAACTTCTTTCAATGAAAATGGCTTGGAAATATAATCGTCTGCGCCAACCGAAAATCCCGTGAGCATATCGTTCTCGGTATCTTTTGCGGTTAAAAATATAATGTTTATATTATTGCCATCTTTGCGCAATTTCTCTGCCATTTGATATCCAGACATACCGCCCATCATAACGTCTAGCAAAATTAAGCAATGCTCAGGAGATAATTTTTTAAGGGCTTCTTCGGCAGAATGCACCGCATCCACTTCGTAGCCCTCGTGTTTAAGGTTGAAGGATAATATCTCGCAAATATCGCGGTCATCATCCACAACCAAAATTTTCTTTTTCTGAGCTAATGCCATTTGGTAAATTTAGTAAATCCTCTACTCACCTATTTAAACGCATAATTTAAGCCGAGTTCAAAGCGATTCAGTTTGCCTTTATCTGCATCGTCTCTATATTCGGTTTTTATATTGGTATATTCCAAACCTATCCACAGAGTTTCGCTGGCGTTATACTTTAAGTTTCCAAATATGGCAACGTTATTGTCTCTTGCTCCTGTAGCTACTGCGCGGCGGTCGTTGTCAATGTCTTCTACGCCCATACCGCCTGCAACGGCAAAGTCGCCAAGTTTAAGCTCTAGCGCGCCCCAGCCGCCAATAGACTGAATGCCATTTGCCGATCCATTCTGATTAGACAAACCTATAGAACCGCTGTTATATCTTTTGAGTTCCTGTCCATAAAACATTTCTCCCGACAATTTCAAAATGCTGATAACAGGTACGCTCAAACTAGCAACGCCAGACCAAGAAGTTGGATAACTGCGGTCTTTTTTAGCTTCCTTCTCGGCTTCGGAATTTGCGGCAGGTTCGCTAAAAGCGTAATGACCGCTTAGAACTATTTGCACGCTTTGTTTTTCGCCTGCCCAAGAAGCGGGTATTTTTGCTCCCAAAGAACCCTGGAAAGCTGGCTTCACCGCATTTGAATCTGCATTTGTGCGGTCGTTAGTGACTGCAACTGCTATTTCAACTGGCCCAACAGCTTCCGTTAAACGAATTTGCGGCCTGCGAGTTCCAAGAGAACCAGCACCTTCAAGCCCAGCTTGGTTTATGGTTGGCGCACCCAAAGGAGCTATTAAATCGCTGCTCTGCCCGAGCAAAAGAGTAAGTCCCAAATCTTTGAATTTCACTTGCCCATAAGAATGCCTAATACGGAAAGCTCCGTTGTTTCTGCGGTCTGGATTGCCTTCGTTAAAATCGGTTTCTAATTTACCGCTCACCTCTGGCTTGCCCTCTGTTTGAGGCCCAGAAAAATTAAATCCAAGTCTTGTAGAATTCGGGTTCATCCAAAAATGCCCATCAGCCTTGTTTGACGCAGACCTAGCCCAACGCGAATAGTGTACTGCTCCATTTTCACCCACGCCATCTTCATAAACGGCGTTTAATTGCAAATATCCGTATAAGGAAATTTTTGTTCCTCCTGCATTTATAACAGGAATATCCTCTGCCACAGCAAACGATGTTCCAATCAACAAAAGGGCTAAAGATAACTTTGCCTTGTTCATAATAACTCCCACTGGTTAAATTAATCAAGTACAAGTTAGAATTGGAGTGTTAAAATTGTATTAAGGGGTTGTGAAATAAATGTTAAATAAACCTCAGCATCCGGCTCTTCTCGCTTATCTCCGGCAATGAATCAATCTTTGCCAGGGCTGCTTGAACGTTGCTCTCTTTTGCTTTTTCTGTTGTCACAACAACATCCACTTTTTCTCTGTTCTTGGTGTTTTTTTGCAAAATGGATTCTATGGATATTTTGTTATCGCCCAAAATTCCTGTTATTTTTGAGAGAACGCCATAATTGTCTTTTGTTACAAAACGGAAATAGTAACGGGTGGATGTTTCGCCGATGGGAATTAGGGTGGCGGAATTTTCTTTTTGAAACCAACCCATAGGTAGAGGCTCTATGTGACCTGTTTCTGTGGAGCGAGCCAGAGATACAAGGTCTGCCACCACCGCGCTTGCGGTTGGCAGCTTGCCTGCGCCTGCGCCAGTTTGCAAAGTTGGGCCCAGATTGTCGCATTGCAGATAAACGGCGTTCAGCACGTATTTAACGCCCGCGAGCAAATGCTCGCGCGGAACAATGCAAGGGTGAACGCGCACGTCAACGCTATCGCCAATCTTGTTGTACAAGCCCAGCAGCCGCACCACGCCATCTAGCTCGCCAACAAATTTAATATCCTGAGCGGTTATGCCGCTTATTCCAGTTATATGTATTTTTTCAAAATCCACGAAACGCCCGCTGCACAAACTCGCGAGAATCGCGGTTTTGTGAGCGGCATCTATACCGTCAACGTCAAAAGAGGGATTTGCCTCTGCAAAGCCTAGTTTTTGGGCATCTTTTAAAACCTCTTCAAAAGAGAGACCCTCGGCTGCCATTCTCGTTAAAATGTAATTGCAGGTTCCATTTATTATGCAGCTTAGGGAGTTTATTTGGTTGCCCACCAAAGCCTCTTGCAAAGAGCGGATAATGGGAATGCCTCCACCCACGGCTGCTTCAAAGAGGACATGACATTTTTTTTGCCCAGCGAGCGGAAAAATCTCGCTGCCGTGTTTTGCTAGCAAGGCCTTGTTTGCGGTGACCACATTTTTGCCGTGCTCAATCGCTTTGGTTATCCATTTGAAGGGCAGCTCGTAGCCGCCGGCAAGCTCGCAGATAACGGATATGGAATCGTCTTCCAAAAGCTCGTCTGCGTTTGTGAAGCCTTTGTAGCCTTTTGCTTTGAAGGGAGCAAGCTCCTCTTCTGTTTTGGCTGCAACTCCGGCGATTTCCAAAAGAACGCCGAGCTTTGCGTGAAATTCGTCTCTTTTTTGCTCTATTATTTCAATAACGCCGCTACCAACAGTTCCAACACCTATTATTCCTATACGCACTACTAGTCCTCGTCTTCGTCTTCTGGTGGTTTTTCTTTGATTAGCCTGCCGCCGCCGCCGCTCTTTGTGTTGCCGTAATAGACATCCAGCCAAGCGCTTTTCTCCTCTTTAACAGGTTCCAATGCGGCTTTCCGCGCGGCTTCTTCTTCCCGTTTTTGGCGGAGTGCTCCGCGGTCTTCTAATTTGCTGGGGTCAATGACCACCTTCTCGTCAGAGGCTATGTAACGCTCGTTGGATTCATCTAAAAGGTCTTTGAGGCCCACCAGCTTCCCGCTTCTGTCTAAGCCTAAGTCCATGTTTTTGATGGTGCTGAGGCGAATGCGCCTAACGGCATCTTTGTATTCCTGCATAACATTGGGACCGTCCATCATGTCTGCTCTTTCCTCTAGAGACACGTTTTCCATAGCCTCTTTCCAAAAGCCGGCCTGTGCCCTTTGCACAAAGGTTATCATTACATCGTTCACCTTCTCTGGGTCGGCACTATACTTGCCACCAGACCTCTTGCCGCCAGCACAAGCTACGACAGAAAAAATGACAAATAGCATAAGCAATCGAGACATATTTTTATCCTCTGAATTGGTACGGTTACATATATAATATACAAAATTAATAGAATAAAGTCAAGAAATAAAAAGCCCCCTTCGGGGAGATCGAAGGGGGGCAGGGAAGCTATCTATCTATCGTCAGTTTAAATTGTCTCTGCTATTGCTAGGCATTCGTTGTTTTCTTCGTCCCATTTGTAGTTTTCGCCAAGGTCAGCGCAACCGTCTTTGTCGCAGAATCCGAGGTTAGAATCTGAGCAAATAAGTTCGTCAACTGTGAAGGTGCATCTTACAGAGAATGGGTCAGTGGATTTCTTATCCAAGTTGGGGATTCTACCACCTGTGCATACGGCTACTTTGTCGTCTGCGTAGCAGAATTCGCCTTTCCATTCGCCTTCGTTCATTGTGGCACCGCCGCAGAGAACGTCTGTGAATTCGGTTTCAGTGGAGGATTCTTCGTTCATGCGGCAGTATCCAGCATTGAAGCCACCTTCATTTGGGCCACCGCCGTTATCGCAAACGCCAGTATATATTTTGTCTGGACGAAGAGAGGTTTCGCTTTCAAATCCGCAATATTCGCCTTTCCATGAACCCTCGTTTACTTTGGTGCTGTCTGGGCCGCAGAAAGCTGTGGAGTATTCCATGTGGCCTTTTTTATCAATTGCTGTGCAATATCCGCCGCCGAATACGTCTGAATTTGGTCCTTTGTCTTCTGCGTCTCCGCAAGCACCGGTTAGTTTGGAAGTTCCGGCAGCATCTAGGCTTGCATAGCCGCAATATTCGCCTTTCCATACATCAACGTTGATTTTAGAATCGGAGCCAATATCGCAGGTGAAGGTTGAAAGAACGGTTGTGCTGTCACCTTTGGCTTGGCAATACTCGGCTTTGTTATATCCGTTCTCGCTTGGGCCATAGCCATCATCGCAAATGCCAGTGTACACTTTGTCTGGTGCATCGGATTTGTCGTTTTTGTATCCGCAGTATTGACGGAGCCAAGAGTTTTTATTGGGCTGACCAGTGGCACCGCAAAGAAGTCCCGTGCGTGTGGTGAAACCGTTCAATCTGTTTTCAAACTTGACTTCGCAATAAGCATACTTGGTATCATTAAAGCTCATTGGACCATCTTTATCATCGCAGATATCGCTATATACCTTTTCTTTCTCAGCGGATGCCACTAGCTGTGGTGGGGTTGAATTGTCATTTTTCCAAACGAATCCGCAATATTCTTTGTTCCATTTGCCATTATTGGGTTTGTTTTTGGAACCGCTACCGCAGAAATTACCTATTAAGACGTTACCGTTGCCGATTCTATCATCGTATTCGTCCACGTAGGTTGTTTTGCCAGTTACTCTATCATCGGGAAGAACTGTGCAATATCCTGCATTGAAATAATCTTCATTTGGACCTCTCTTGTGGTCAGGGTGAGTGGCATCATCGTCCCAATCATCGCAAAGACCTTTTTGTACGGACTGGAAGAAACCTTTGTTGTTCACTTTTTCAAGATAGCCGCAATATTCACCTTTCCAAGAGCCTTCGTTCCATCTTGCACCGCCACGGCCACCGCAAAGCGCGCTTGATACCTTTGGTGCTACAGCGATTCTGGGGCTTATGTATTTGCAGTATTGGTTTTGCCAAGGAGACACGCATATATAATCATGACCATAACTAGCATCGTAAAATGCTGCTTCTTCATACATATATACTTTGCCATTGTCTTCTCTGAAAGCTAGTCCTCCTACTTCATTAGTCAGAGCAGAATAATATGCTCCAGTACCAGCAGTTACTACATTGCCTAATGCATTATAATCTAAACTTCCGACAACATCGCCCTTGGCATCTCTAACTGTACCACCTGCATCAATAGTACCCTTGAAAACATCAATTAGATTTGGGTAAGTCACATAGTCACTCGCTACGGTTGGATTAAATCTGACTGAACCAGTTCTATATTGCAATGAGAGTGTATCGCCGCCGGCTTCCAAGCAAGTATGTACCTCATCTATGTAATAATCCAGATCGCCTTCCTGTCCATATCTCACTCTCAGATTCAGATAGCAGGCATTATAGTAGTCTCCATCATTGTGCCCACCCCAGTAACCAGTTCCTCCGTAAGGAATTGTGGAGAGGTCTCCGCCAGCATTGGTGCATTTGAGGGCATCGCCATAGCGGTATGTATTGCTCACATCTATGCCTATATTAGGTTGAAGGGTATCTAAGCTGTAGTGGCATCTTGGGAGAGCTGTTCTTTTTGTGGCTTTTTCGTTTGCATAACCGCAATAGTTAGAGATTGCGCTAACTGGCTTTTTGTCGCCTTGGCATTGGATATTGCTGCTTGTTCCAATAGTTGTGAGTATTCCAGTTGCAGGGTCGCACTGCTTTTTTGCAGCGTTGAATACTTCGCTAAGGCCAGCATCGTCTTTACAGATGTGGATTTCTGCGCTTTTGCAAGTGATTTGCAATTCGCGGTCGCTCAGTCCTTTTACTTCGCATGCGTCTAGAGTGCCTGCTGATTCGCCATTGCACTTGATTTCAATGCTTGTGGCTGTTTGATTTCCAACAACGCACCAAGAGCCATTTTTGCCGGGTGTGCCATCTGTGCCGGGCTTGCCTTTGTGGTCGGCTGTGCCTTCAAGAATACCCATGTATTCTCCATCGCAGGTAACATTGTAACCGCCATTGCCGTTTGGCTCTGCTGTGCAGCCTTTGCCGTTTTTGCCGTTTTTGCCGTCATCGCCAGAACAAGAAATTGTGAATACCAAGGCAAACATCATCAAGCTGATTGTTGCCGCCAATAGAAGAACTCTGTTTAACCTCATATATCTCTCCCTTCTTCCTATGCCTACTCTTTGCTATTTGCGCGATTTTCGGCTTATTCGCTTGCCCAAAAAAAAGGTTATTTTTTTCCGACAGGTATAAATATAGAAAAATTGGTGAAATTTGTCAAGGGTGGCGGGGAAAATTTTGGTTTTTTTTGGCCTTTTGGGGTTTTTGGGGGGTTTTTGGGGGGTTTTTGGTTGTTTGTTGGGGACTGTAACTATATATATGGTAAATTAAGGGCGCGATAAATCGCGCCCCTACAGGTTGCGGTGGGGGGCGTTTTTTTGGCTTGAATGTCCTAGATACTGGCTTGGAAATTTGTAAAAAATTGCAAAAAATTGCAAAAAACATATTTTTTTGTAAAAAAATGCAAAAACTTTTGTATATTTCAAATATATGGATAATACTTTCAAAATCAGGCAAACTTATCTTGAGACATTGCTCGGTTATAAAGATAAGAAAATAGTCAAAGTGATAACCGGCATAAGACGCTGCGGAAAATCCACTATGCTGTCTGTATTTGCGCAGGAACTTAGAAAAATGCGTGTTTCGGAAAAACAAATTATAGAAATGAATTTTGAATCCATGAAATTCGAAAATATAACAAATCACAAGGAATTGTATTCTTATTGTAAGGACGCGATAAATCGCGCCCCAACAAAGAGAAAAATATATCTCTTTTTTGACGAAATACAGATGGTGAAAAAATGGGAAAAGGCGGTGAATTCTTTTTTGGTGGATTTTGATGTGGATATTTACATAACAGGTTCCAATGCCTATTTGCTTTCTTCTGAGCTTTCAACCCTGCTTTCTGGGCGTTATGTTGAAATAAAAATGCTGCCGCTTTCATTCAAGGAATTTTTGGACTTCAACGATTTTGATTCCAAACTTAACCTTGAAGATAAATTTTTGCTTTATATGAAATTCGGAGGAATGCCTGCGGTTGCTGAATATGGTTTTAATGAAAAAATGATTTACGAAATGCTGGAAGGTGTTTACAACACCGTTATAGTCAAGGATATAATGCAGAGAAACAAAATAACAGACTATGCCTTGCTTAAAAAGCTCACTGATTTTTTGGCTCACAGCATAGGTTCAATAAATTCCATAAACAGCATAAGCAATTTTTTGGTTAGCAACAAAGAAACGGAGCATAAGTCCGCGCCAAACAAAATGATTGAAAGCTATATAACCGCATTGCAAAACGCATTCGTTTTTTACGAATTAAAGAGATACGATGTAAAAGGAAAATCATTGCTCAAAACGCTTTGCAAAAACTATATAGCAGATATAGGCATAAGAAATATGCTTTTAGGGTACAGAGATGCCGAAAGGGGGCATATTTTGGAAAACATTGTATTTTTGGAACTTTTGCGGCGAGGCTACAAGGTTCATCTAGGGAAATATCTGGATTTTGAGATTGATTTTGTGGCTGAAACACCAAAGGAAAAAATTTATTTCCAAGTTTGCGAAAGCCTAATTGACAAAAACGTTTTTGAACGCGAGATTGCCCCTCTCAAACACATAAGAGACAACCACGAAAAAATAATACTTTCAGGCGACAAAAATTTCATTACCTCTTATGATGGAATTAAAATTGTAAATGTAGTGGATTTTTTGCTTGCCACGAAATGAAGACTTTTTGCATATTTTCCTTTTAAAACGAAAAACCCACCGTAAAGCAGGGATTATATTTTATCGTAGTTTATCGTGTTGGATTGATTCCATGCTGATTTATTTCATATCAATAATACGATTCTGGCTTTTTATTTCTTTGGTGGCAAAATCATTTAAATGGCTTCGCCTTGTCTTTGATAAATTATTTGCAAAATCCTGCAAACGTTCCATAGAAAAAGTTTTGCTATCAATTGGAATAAAGCAAGGAATATTTTTTTCCAATTCTTTTTTCTTTATAGTATCATAGTCCAGTAAAATAGCTCCAATAGCTTTTGCTATACAGCAAGAATCTTTATATAAATCTGGCGATTCACTGTCTTGGTTCGGTAAGATTATAGCATATCCGAAAGAGCTTTTATTTTCTTCCTCTGGCTTAAAACATTCAATTTGAGTAATGTTTCTTTTGTTACCGCTTGTTTTATTGGGGTAAATTAGAGATATTCTGCGTTGTTTTTCACTATGAATAACGTTCATAATTTTCTTCGTAGCAAATATGGAATTTGACATAGTGATTTTTTTTGCTTCGCGATTCAATTTAAGAACGGCATCTATTACATCGTCTGGATTAATATTTTGGTTTTTCATTTCTGCTCTATATGAATTTGCTATAACTTCTTCAGAAGGAAGATTTTGTATTCCACAATAATGTTTCAATATATGCGAGTCTCTCAAGTCTGAAAGTATATATGCGAAGAAATTTGCCTTTGTCTCTTCAATAGGGGGCATTTTCGGAAGTTTTCCTTCAACTGAATTTTTTACAATATTATTAAGATCTAGTATGATATGAGCAACCTCGTGCCCAGTAAGAAACCTAGAGCATTGCTTTGATACGCGCGATTTCCCGTCATATTTAACGGTTCCTCCACTTGTATCATACAATATCTTTATGTATAAAGTTTTCCATTTTCCTTCATTGTACTCTTTAATACGTGTAATTACGCAGGCTTCCGGTTTGTTTTGGTTTGGAGTATCAACGGATTCTTCCAAGGAGATATAAACATTGGTAAAATGATATTTTTGCAAATCGGCTTCACTTTTTAATTGATTCTCTATAAAGCGTCTCATGGAGAAAACTATATGTGAAAAACTATAAGGTCTAGATAACATTTCTAAAAGAACGGCTTTTTGAGGGTCTTTCAGCAACTCCCATAAACCTTTCTTCTGAGGGTCTTTCAGCAATTCCCATAGACCTTTCTTCTGGGGGTCTTTCAGCAATTCCCATAGACCTTTCTTCTGGGGGTCTTTCAGCAACTCCCATAGACCTTCCTTCTGGGGGTCTTTCAGCAACTCCCATAAATTTTCCCTTATAGTATCTTTCAAGAGATTCCAAAACTCAACCTTTTGTGGGTCTGATAAGTTGTCCCACAAACTAAAAAAATTATCGCTCATATTTTAGTTCTTCTGTTGTTTATTTTTTTGTTTTTATTATAGATTCCACTCCCCAGTCGCGAACTTCGCTTAAAATATATTGTATTGCTAAACCGTAATATTCAGATTCTGTTCCACTAGAACCGCATACTATTTGAAAATTAAAATTTTCCTTGAGAAAATTGAATTTATCCTTAACATCCTTATAAAATTTGCTAATAAGCTCATCGGCGGTTTTTGCATTGGAACTTGTTGCAACAGAATATACAAGAGTTTCTAACAAAACTCTATTTGACGCAACTTCATTTTTTTTGGCGGCTTTTTCTTTGATTATAGCAGCCATTATTTTGTCTCCAGTTTCTGGATTATTGAAAAAAGATTATTTGGGAAGAATGCCGAAAGTCTTCCAAGACAAAATGCTAAATATTGGATTTTAGCCACAATTATATTAAATATAGATTTTTTTTCGTAAATTGGCAAGGTTTTTCTCGCAGATTGTCAATTTTTTTGCGGATTTTCAGCGATAGGCTATCTAGCTCTGCCAACCCAAACAAAAAAAAGCTCCCCCACCGCATTGCGGTGGGGGAGGCAGGGAGGCATTATATCGTGTTTATTTCTATGGCGTAATCGTCAGCTTGCAGGTTGCGCCAAACCAAGGAGCTTGAGCTTGTGCTGCTGCATTACCAGTATCAAGAGCCTGACATTCGGCATCGGTCTTGTCGTCAAATGTTGCTGTTCTGCCGGTGACGGCCAAGCATAAGTTGCTGCTATTGTAAGTTCCACCGGCACCATAGGTTTGGTTGGCGGAGACGTTGTCAATGGCTTGGTTGGTGCAAGTAGCTGCATCGGTACCATCAGCAGCATCTAAGCCTAACGCAGCGGAGATAGATGCCTGATTTGCGGTGCTGACCACTATCTTGCAGGTTCCCTTATTGGCGGCGTTGACGACCAAGGTACCACCGGCGGGGCAGTTTTGCTTTGGATCCGTGCTAATAATCGCATATGTGCAGGTTCCGGGTATTCCAACTACTGCATCGCCAGCTCCGGGTGCGCTTTCTGGGGTTTCTAGTGTGCCTGTAGTAAATGTATAGCCCCTGTCAGCGCATATCCAGCCGGCGGTTGCTTTGCATATACCTGCTGTTGAGTGCCAGCAGAAACCATTATTAATGCCGCTATTGTTGTCGCCATTGGTATTGACATTGAGGATGTTATAGTTGCAGACGCCAGCGTAGTCTGTCAAGTGATAGCACTGGGAGGAGTTGCACAAGCCCGGGTTGTTTTCGTTGCAGATGTTGGTGTTATCAATGTAGTCCCTGCATCTGACATAGACGGGGTCGGTGGATTTGTATTCTGTGCGGGCTAGTCTGTTGCCTGGGCAGGCTTCAACCTTGCTGCCACCTTTGTATTCGCTGGTGCAGGTAAGGTAGTTGTCCTTGTCTTCTGCGGCAGTTTTGTCGCACTTGCTGCCAGTGAAGCAATACTGATTTCTCCACATTCCTTCGTTCATTTTTGCCCAGTTGGAGGAGGCTGCGGTTTTGTTTGGAACGCAATAGCCGCTTATGTTCCATTTGTATTGAGCATAGTTATAGGAGTCCATGCCAGTGTTGGTGGAGTTAGGTACATTGGCGCCTATGGGCTGCTTTGGCATGAATATGGTGAACTTTCCAAGTTCCACAGGAATGTTTCCACCCCAGTCTTGGGCAGGCCACTGGCAGAAGCCATCAAATCTGTCTGTGGTTCTGAATATCTTTGGGCCATAGCCATCGCCGCAGAGACCGGTCTGTTTAGTAAGAGGGGTGCTGGAGCCAACATTGCTGTATCCGCAATACTCATTGCTCCACTTGCCTTTGTTGGGCTGCTCGGCTTTGTCATTGTCACCGCAGGGCATTACCGCAGTTGTCTTTTTGCTGAGCCTTACCTGAGTTCCGGGCATAGCCACGTTCACAACAGCGCAGTAGTTATTTCCGTTGTACCTGCCACCATTTTTGAGGACGGTGTAATAAGTGTCAGTACCTGCTGGTAGATATTCTTTGATATTCAATTGCTCTGGGATGCCAAGAGCGCTTGTAGCCCAGTTGGCGTGGCCCTCATCCAGGTCTAAGAGATTTGACAAGCCGTCATTTGGTCCGGTGCCATCTTCGCAGGCATCGTTTTTCATGACTATCGGGTTGTTTTTCTTATCGGCAGTGCTGAGTTTGGCAGCGTTGCCTATGTTGGCACCGGTTAGTAAACTGGGAGTGGTAAGCTCGTACTTTGTGAGTATGTATTGTGCACCCAGTCTCTCCTGATAGGCACCACTCAAATATTGAGTAGCATCAAATATCAAGTTGGCTTGTATGCCTTGAAGTGCGCCGGCTTTGGTTGGGGTGGTAGCAGCACCAGTGGCTTTGTATCCGCAGTATTCCTTTTTCCAAGCACCGTTGTTCGGTCTCTTGTTGCCAGAAGCAATAAAGCAGGTATCCAAGGAGTGGGCGAGGATTGTTTTTCCATTTGGCAAGCCTTTGCAGTATCCCTTGAAGTAGCCAAAATTATTGGTTTTGTTGGCGGTAACAGTACCAGAAGGTAAGAAGACACCAGAACCAGGAGTGCCTTGCTCTACTCGGTAGTAATATTGATTGTCAACATCCACAGGAGTGGTACCATCTCCAAGTGTGGGCTGAGTTGTTGAAAATGAACCAGGATATGTGTATTCTGGATAATTTGGTGTAGGTACAAATGTAACATTACCATTGGCTGTAGCAACCGCGCCTAGATATTCGTCAAATGCCTTAAAGCTATATGGACCATTGGCGTATTCGGGTTGGGAGAAAGTCGCATAATTAAAATCACCGCTTTTTCCTATGTAAATTGTGCGCCATTCCACGTCATAACCGCCGCTGCCATAAGGACCATCATCGCAGAGGCCGTTGGTGTGCACCATTGGTGGTTTGTGTATGGGGTCGGTTTTGTCAACGCCGCAGTAGTCTCTGTTCCATTTGCTTTTGTTGGGTGTGCCGCTATTGCCGCAGTATGCCCTTAGCTCTGTTGTGCCATCTGGCGTGTATGCGCAATAATCCCTTCTGAGAATGGAGTCTTGACCATTGGTCTTTTTGAGCTTTATCCTGTTTGGACCTTGGTCATCGTCGCAGAGAGGTTTGTATATCCTGTCCCATACGTCTGAGTTTTGGTCTTTGAAGCCGCAATACTCGTTGTTCCATTTGCCATTGTTTATTTTGTTGGCGGAGCCTGTGCCGCACAAATTCTCGGAATAGGTGGTTTTGCCGGTTTTTTTGTTGGTGGGAGTAACTTCGCAGTAGCCTTGTCCAAAAGCTTTCTGGTTAGGGCCAATCCAGCCTCCTATATTCACTATATAATTGTTCTGAGGGTCTAATGAATAACCATTAGCATCCACTGTATAAGTAACAGCGCTAGTACCAGTGCCAACAGTAAAAGCACCTCTTACTCTATCAGATCCTGTGTATTTGTCTGAAATGGGATAATATATTGATGTTCCGCTATACTCTTCGTTGTAATCTGTGTCTCTTGACCTGCCAGAGTAGTCGCAAGCACCTTCTATAAGGGTCTTTTTGGTGGCAGTGGAGGATTTGTATCCGCAATACTGTTTTTTCCAGCTATCTTTGTTTATTGGGAATGTTTCGCAGAAGTCTTTTGGTTCTTCGTAGCCAGCGGTCTTGGCTTTGTTTGGGCCGTAGTATCTGCAATATTCTTTCACATAGCCATTGCCCTGTACTGAATTGGGCTGGTGACCACCATTAGCAATGTCTAATGCCGCTGCCCATTCGTTGTCCACTCCGCCGCATATTTCGTACACAGTTGTTGGAGGTCCTTGAGCTGCAACAGGAGTGGTATCGGCTTCTGCGTATCCGCAGTAGTGGGTGCGCTTATCAAATTCCGTTCTGCTTCTGCCGCACCAATCGGTGTAGCTTGTAGCCTCGTCTTCTATTGCGCCTGTGAGCGAATTACAGGATTGAACCTCAACGTCAAATACTTGGCCTGAGCATATATTGACGGTGGTTTTACCGCAAGTAAGGGCTATCTCGTATTTGCTTAAGGATTGTGAAGAGCAGCCATCTAAGGTACCTTTATACTGTCCATCGCTTTCGGAAGTACCGCAGATGATTTCGTAGCTGCCATAGGCTGTTTTGGGACCGAGCCAGCAGCCTTCGCCGTCTTTGCCGTTTTTGCCGGGCCTGCCGTCTGCGCCGGGCTTGCCTTCTAGCTTACCTTGCAGAACGTCATCGCAAACGATATTGAAGTCTTGGTCAACAACGCAGTATTTGCCATCTTTTCCATTTTTGCCATCTGCACCGTCTGCGCAAGAAATTGTGAATACCAAGGCAAAAATCAATATGTTGATGGTTGCCGCCAATAGAAGAACTCTGTTTAACCTCATATATCTCTCCCTTCTTCCTATGCCTACTCTTTGCTTTTTGCGCGATTTTCGGCTTATTCGCTTGCCTAAAAAAAAGGTTATTTTTTTCCGACAGGTATAAATATAGAAAAATTGTCGGAATTTGTCAAGGGTAAAGGCAAAAAAAATAAAAAAGCCCCCCGTTATTAGCGGGGGGCTTGGGCTGAGGTTAAATTAATTCTTTATGGAACGTAGCGGCATTCTTGAGCCAAAATCGTTGTTGGGGAGGTGGTGCCACCAGCAGGTGTGCACTGTCCCTTTCCGTGGCTGCCATCGCCCCATATATTCTTGGGGAACACTGGAGAAGCCTGCTCCACAGTGACTTCGCATTTGTTATTTTCCCATTTGCAGGTTTTGGTGAAGGTGTCTATAACTCTCTGGTCATAGGAGGTTCCTAAGCCCCACTCAAAGCCTAAGTTTGCCCAAGTATTGACAGTGTTGGTTCTTCTGCCAGCCGAGAAGGTTTTGCAATAGGTAGAGCTAACGCCAGCATACTGGGTGCACTGGTTGACATTGGAGTACCAAGTACCACCATACTCAACGCCTTGAGGTCCACCGAAGCAGTTTGAATTGCCAGTGGTGAATCTTTTGTCTGAAGCCACGCAAAGGTTCTGGTCGCCAATTTCATTAAAATATTTGATGGTTACGGGGTCGCCTCCAACCGGTTTGCTTACGTTGGCTGTCAAAGTTATGACATTTGTGCAGCTTGAATATACGTAACCGCCATTTGAGTTGGTGCTTATAACTCCAGCATAACCGTAGCTCTTGTTCTTACCGAGGGCGAAGCAATTGTTGCCGGACGGGCTAAGAGAATTTACATTCCAATTTACGAAGTCGGTTCCTGCGCCTTTGTTTGTTGGGAGCACTACGTTGCATAAGCCATTTTTATAGGCTGGGACAACTTGTTTTGGAGTACCATTTTCAACATAACTCCAACTTGCGGCACCATTATCTTTGCATCTCTGTTCTGCGGAAGGCAGGTAGCATTTGAATTTGCTATTGTGGTTCACGCTGACATCGCCAACCAAGTTTCCTTTGCAATCAGAGACTATTTTGTCTGCGAAGCACCATTCGCCTTTCCAAACCTTTTCGTTATATTTGCCGCTCTTCTTCTCTTGGTTGCACCATTGCGCAGTAAAAGTTGATGGTGTTTCTGGGTCGGCAACATAGCAGTAGCCTTCTTGGTTGTAGCCGCTCTTGTGCTTTCCAGTTCCGTCATCGCAAGCATCGCTGTAAATTCTGTCTGCATCGTCTGCTGTTGCGTTTGCGTAGCCGCAATACTGAGCCTGCCACTTGTTTTCGTTCACTTTGCCGCTGGCACCGCAGAATTCATCTGTGTACTCGGTTTTGTTGCTCTTTCTGTTGAGAGGGGTCACTGTGCAGTAGCCGCCTGCGTATTCATCTGAATTGGGGCCTTTGTCGTCATCGCAAATTCCAGTTTGCTTTGATGTTGCGTTTACGCCTCTGGAAGCATAGCCGCAATATTCGCCTTTCCATTCGTTTTCGTTCACTTTGTCGCCATTGTCGCAGCCTTCGTCTGTTTTGGCGGTTGCGTTCAAGGTTCTGTCAAAGCGGCAGTATTCGGCAGGGCTGTAGGCATCTTCGCTTGGGCCTTGTCCGTCATCGCATATACCTTTTAGCACGGTTAAGTTGCCATTGGCAGTTGCATAGCCGCAATACTCGGCTTTCCATTCGGCATCATTGGGCCTTTGTGTTGGGTCGTCGTTGCAGAAGCTGTCTTCTGTGTATTCGGTTTTATATATGACTTTGTCGTTTCTAACCACAAAGCTGTCTCTGTCTGCGAATTTAACTTCGCAATAGCCTTTGTTGTAGCCTTCGTAGTGAGGAGCTTTGAATGCGTCTTCGGTTGCATCGGAGCAAACACCAGTGTATATTTTGGTTCTGATGTCGTTTTCTACGCTTGCATCGCTTGCATAGCCGCAGTATTCATCTTTCCAAGCACCGTTATTGGGTTTGTTGTTCGCGCTGGTTCCGCACAAATTCTCTGAATAGGTGGTTTTTGGATTCTCTCTCAATGGGTCTGTGTATTTTCTTCCAGTGCTGGGGTCTTCTAGCAAGAAGGCATTTCTGAATTTAACTTCGCAGTAGCCTTGACCGAAGGAAAGTTCATTTGGTCCGCGAACTCCGTTCACATCGGCAGAATCGCAAGCACCTGAGATTAGGCTTTTAACTTTTGTTTCAAGTGTTGCATAGCCGCAATACTCGGTTTTCCAAGAATCTTTGTTGATTGCTTTGCCGTTGCAGTAGTCGCCTACTTCCGAGCCAGCTAATCTTGCATTTTTTCTGTCTTTGTCGAAATATCTGCAATATGATTCTACGTTAAATTCGGATTGGTTGGGCTGGTCTAGGTTTTTGTCTCCGCACCACTCGTAAAGAGTTGCTGCGTGGTCGTAAACTTCTTTGTCGGTTGAGCCAAAGCCGCAATATTGCTTTCTTGTGTCGTATCTTGTGCTTTTTACGCTGTATTCAAGACCTGGGCAATATTCGTAGAAGGTTGCATTGCTTTCTTCAACTATGCCGCCGTCTGAGCAAGTGTATCTCAGAGCGTCAAATATCTCGTTGTTACAGATATTGGCTTCGTATTTTCCGCAAGCTAGAACTACTAGGTATGGGTTGGAGTCGTCTGGATATATGGCGCAGCCATCCAAGCTGCCTTTCACTTGGCCAGCACCTGCACCGCAGCGAACTTCGTAGCCATTGCCAGATTTGTTGAGCCAGCAGTTTTCGCCATCGGGACCATCTTTGCCATCGGCACCGTTGGGACCGTCTCCACCGTGCAATACTATTTCTGTGCCATCATCGCAATAAACAGTCCAGTTAATGCCGTCTTGTTCAGCTATTTTACAGCTGTTGCCGTTTTTTCCATTTTTGCCGTCATCGCCAGAACAGGAAATTGTGAATACCAAGGCAAACATCATCACGCTGATTATTGCCGCCAATAGAAGAACTCTGTTTAACCTCATATATCTCTCCCTTCTTCCTATGCCTACTCTTTGCTATTTGCGCGATTTTCGGCTTATTCGCTTGCCCAAAAAAAAGGTTATTTTTTTCCGACAGGTATAAATATAGAAAAATTGTCGGAATTTGTCAAGGGGGAGGGGAAAAAATTATATTTTATGTGGGGGAAGGGCAGCCACGTGGAGCTACCCGTACATACATATATATGTTACAGTGGGGTGCGCAGGGTGGCAATTTGTTCCCCTGCCCACGCTTCAAATGCGCCTTCGGCGATTTTTTGCCTTGTTTGGCGCATTAGGTTTAGGTAAAAGTGCAAATTGTGGATGCTGGCTAGTTGCAGTACTAATAGTTCGTTGGAGTGGATTAGGTGGCGTAGGTAGGCTTTTGAGAAATTTTGGCAGGTGTAGCAGGTGCAGTTTTCGTCTGGGGGGGCGTTTTGGTCTTTGTGGATGGCGGATTTGTAGTGCAAAATGCCTTTGCTGGTGAATAGCGTGCCGTTTCGGGCGTTTCGGGTGGGCATTACGCAGTCAAACATGTCTATGCCGCGCAGAATTAGCTCTAGCATATTCCAGGGGGTGCCTACCCCCATTATGTAGCGGGGGTGGGTTTGGGGTATGTGCTCCGTGCAGAATGCTGCCATTTTGTACATGGTTTCTTCGGGTTCGCCTACGGAGAGGCCGCCTATGGCGTAGCCGTCTGGGTTTATCTGTTTTAGTTCCTCGATTGCTTGGAGTCTCAGTTCTGGGTGCATTCCGCCTTGGATTATGCCAAAGAATTGCTGGGGGTAGCCGTGGAGGGGTGGGTTTTTGTCTAGCCATTCTTTTGCCGCCCTTGTCCAGCGTTTGGTGTAGTCCAGGGATTTCTGGGCTTCTTGTTCGGTGCTGGGGAAGGGGGTGCATTCGTCAAAGGCCATTATTATGTCTGCGCCTATTTCCCGTTGGGCTTGCATTACGCTTTCTGGGGAGAAAAAATGCTTGCTGCCGTCTAGGTGGCTGCGGAACTCCACGCCGTTTTCTTTTATTTTGCGGAGTTCTTTTAGGCTCCAAACCTGGAAGCCGCCGCTGTCGGTTAAGACTGGCCCTGGCCAGCTGCAAAATTTGTGGATGCCGCCCATTTGCGCTATTAGCGGCGTGCCGGGGCGCAGGTGCAGGTGGTAGGTGTTGGCGAGGATTATTTTTGCCTCCATCTCCTGCAAATCACGCGGCGATACGGCTTTTACGCTGGCGGCAGTGCCCACGGGCATAAAAATGGGCGTTGGCACTTCGCCGTGCGCGGTTTTAAGCAGCCCAAGGCGGGCTGCTGAGTTTGGCGAGGTTTTTAGGAGGGTGAACATTTTTTATAAAGGGGCAGCCACGGGGGGCTGCCCGTACAACTGATTATCCACGTATTCTTTGTCTTCCTTTGATAAAGAACCATTTTTTTCCAAAACGTAGGTTAAGGCTTTAAAAGCGTTCATCAAATGGGCGAAATCGTTGTACTTTAGCTCGTTTATGGAAGCCTTCAGGGAAGCCTCAACTTCGTCTATTCGCTTGTTTAAGGAAACCTCAACCTTGTCTATTCGCTTGTTCAGGGAAGCCTCAACCTTGTCTATTTTGTGGTCTAGCCTATCTATTTTCTTTTCTAGAGAGGATTTAAACCATACAAAACAGCTAAAACCGAATACTAGCGTTACCAGCATTCGTATGTTTTCTGCGTTAACTATAAGGCTCAAAATGCTTTCCATAGCAGTCCCTCCTTTAAAGATACAAAAATATTGCGGCTATTGGGCAGGCTGACCCTGCCCCTACTGCTGTTTTTTTTCATAAAAACCTCCGATTTTTTGGTTGTTACCTATTAGACGTAAAAAAAGGGAAAAAAGGAACAGAAAAATGAAATTTTTTTTTTAATACCACAAAATATGCAATATATCCACATTTTTCCTTTAATTTTGTGGTTTTTGATGGGAAAAAATTTAAATTAATTGCGGAGGCAAAAATGCTTTTTGATCCTGTTTATATGATTCTTATGCTTGTGGCTATTGTTTTGTCTGGCGGAACGGCTCTTATGGTGAAAGTCAGGTTTAAGAGCGGCGACAAAATAGCTATTTCCAGCGGCTATACGGGGGCGCAGGTGGCTAAGGCTATTTTGCAGAGCTGCGGGATTAGCGATGTGAGCGTTCACGAGCACAAGGGTTTTCTCTCTGACCACTATAATCCGCTGAATAAGACGCTTAATCTTAGCCCTGAGGTTTATAATGGGCGGTCGGCGGCGGCGGCGGGAGTGGCGGCGCATGAGGTGGGGCACGCTATTCAGCATTCGCAGAATTATTTTCCAATGTGGATTCGCTCAACTATTGTGCCTGCGGCAAATATTGGGAGCCGTTTGGGACCTTGGATTATTATTGCGGGCATTATGCTTGGGGCTGGGGCAGAGGTTAATTCTGGGCTGGGGCACTATGTTGCCGCCTTGGGAGTTGCGCTGTTCGCTATGGCTACTGCGTTTACTTTGGTGACCGTTCCCGTTGAGTTTGATGCTTCTGCGCGGGCTAAGAGGCAGTTGGAGAGTTTGAGCATTGTGAAGCCGGGCACGGAAGCTAATACTGTTTCTTCTGTTTTGACTGCGGCGGGACTCACTTATGTGGCGGCGGCTATCTATTCTATTTTGATGCTTTTGTACTGGGCTTATAAAGCCGGTTTGATTGGCGGCAGAAGGAATGATTGAGAATAAAATTATATAAAGACTTTTTAAAGGAAGTTTTCCCTGAGTGCGAGCGGGTGCGCAAGGTTTCTTTGAATGCGGGTTTTAGCTGCCCTAATTTGGATGGGACTGTTGGGAGGGGAGGTTGTGATTATTGCGATAACAAATCTTTTAGCGCGGTGGCAATGTCTGAGCTTTCTGTTATGGAGCAGTTGGAAGATGGGATTAAGAAAAACAAAAACTGCGGGATTATAGCTTATTTTCAGAATTATACAAATACGCATGCGCCTGTGGAAAAACTTCGCGAGGTTTTTATGCCTGTTACTCAGCATAGCAAGGTTTTGGGAATTTCGGTTGGAACACGCCCAGACTGTTTGAAGCCCGAAGTTGTAAGTTTGCTTGCTTATTTTAATAAAATAAAAAAAGTCATTGTGGAAATAGGCGTACAAAGCGCAAACGATAAAACACTTAAAAGCATAAATAGGAACCATACCGCTGAGTGCGTGCGCTCTGCGGCTGCGCGCTGCAAAGATGCGGGGCTTTTGATTACTTCGCATATAATTATAGGGCTGCCAAACGAGGATATGGAAGATTTTATAAATACGGCTAGGTTGATTGCGGAGTGCGGGTTTTCTGCTGTTAAAATTCATCCTTTGCATATCGCTAGGGGAACCAAGTTTGCAGAGGAATATGCGCGTGGCAAATTTGGGCTTTTGGGGATGGAGGATTATTGCAAGGCGGCGGCGGAGGTGATTGCCATTGTGCAGCCCTCTGTTGCTATTGAGAGGGTGAGCGCGGAATGCCCCTCTTATATGCTTGTTGCGCCCGATTGGTGCGGGCTGAGGGAGAAAATTTGGGAGGGGATTAATGCCATTCTGGAGGCGGAGGTGGAGGGTCGGTAGCTATTGGGGTGTCTGGTTCTGGTGGGGCGGCGGGCCCGGCTGCTGGCTGCTGGGCGGGTTGTTCGGCGGCGGGTTGCTCGGCGCTTTGACGGGCGGCGGCTTCTAGTTGTTGTTTGTGGCGGTAGTATTCCCAGGGGCTCATGTTGGTGCCTTCTACGGTGGGTTGCAGAGCGGTTACGGGTTCTTTGCCGTAGAGTTTGCTGTAGGCGTTTTTGAATTGGTCGGAGCTTTTGTCTATTTTCATCTCTTCGGATATGTTGGAGTTGTAGCCTGAGGATGGGTCTAGAATTAGGTCTCCGTTCAGGTCGCGCATTAGGGATTTTCTGTCGGGGCCGGCGGTTATCACTGCGGATACGGCTATGTCTTTTACCACTTTTATTTGCATGGTGTTTTTTCTGCTGCCCCAAAGTTCGGTTGAGTTTTCGCCAGAGGGTTTTACCTCTTTTGCCGTTCCCCAGGATTTGATTACCTTTGTGGTGTCGTAAATTGAGGTTGCGTACATTGTGGGCCTGTAGTTGTAGTAGTATATGCTGGTGTCGCCGTTTATTTCTACAAGGGTGGGCCTGCCGGCTTTTACCATCCAGTCGCTAACAGAGCCGCTTGCCAAGGCTATTACGTCTCGCTCGTCTATCCAGTTTTCTTTTACGCCAACCTGCGTTGTGGCACAGGAGCTAATTAGCAATGCTGCTAGGGCTAGGGTGTAAATTTTAGTCATGGGGGGTAATATAGAAATAATTTACTATATTACCCCTCAGAAAGAACGTGTTATAAGAGGTAACCGGTTAATTTATGAACAACATCAAAATTGGCGTTAAGCTAATTTCGTCTTTCCTGCTAGTTGCTATGCTTTCGGCAGCTATGGGAATGTATATGATGCGTGGATTAGATTTTCTTAATGACCAAGCCAATTTTATGTATAAGAAGGGAGCTGTGCCCCTAGGCCTTCTGACTGAGGCTCTAAAGCAAACCCAGGAGATGAGGGTACAGATGCGAAACTGGATTTCTGCCAAGAATACGGAGCAGAGGAACGAGATTCTCAAAAAAATAGACGATGCGCGGGATGCCGCCATAGATGCCTTTAACAAGCAGCTCGACCTTGCCATTAAGGAAGAGTCCAAGGCTACTTTGCATTCTTTGATTGATGCCTGCAAAAGGTATGCGGCTACGGCTCGCCAATTTTCAAATACAGCCACGGATTTTGACCCTGTTACCAAAGCTTACACAAAAGGCACGCCGCCAGAGGTGGTGGCTATTGGCAACGAGATTCTGGATTTGACCAAGAGAGCCTCTGAGGTAAGGATAGGAGCGGTTAAAGAGAGTTGGGAAAATGGGGAGAATACCGCGCGCCACACAAAAGACGTTGCGCTTGTTCTTTTGGCTGTGGTTGTGATGTTTTCAATGATTGTGGGAGTTTATTTAACGCTTTCCATAACGGGCGTTTTGAAGAATGTGGTGAACACGGTTGCCAAAATTGAGAAAGGCGATATGACCGCTCGCTCTGGGCTTGAGCGCGGAGATGAGTTTGGAACGCTCTCCAAATCCATAGATTCCCTTGCCTCCAGGCTCCAAGACATTATAAAAGATTTGTATATGGATTCGGATAACCTCGCTGGTTCTGCCGAAGAGCTTTCCAACATTAGCAGGCAGCTCGCGAGCAGCGCAGACGAGGTTGCATCTAAGGCTATTTTGGTTGCAAATGCAACCGAAGAGGTTTCGCTGAACATAAGCACCATAGCCAGCACTGCCAATACATCTTCGACTAACGCAAGCGAGGTTGCAGAGGCGGTTGAGCAAATGGCAGGAAACATAAACTCTATGGCAAACACTGCCGAAGAAGCCTCTGCGAGCGTGAATTCGGTTGTGAATTCGGTTGAGCAGGTTGCAGGCAACATAAATGCAATAGCAAACTCAGCCGAAGAAGCCTCCGTGAATGCGGGCGAGGTGGCAGGCGCGGCAGAGAAAATGTCTGCGAATATGAACAACATTGCCGATGCTATAAAAGGGATGAGCGCAAGCATAAGCGAAATTTCCACCCACGCCTACGATACCCGCAGCATTGCGGGCGAGGCAACCGTTAAGTCTGGAGAGGCAACAGAGACTATGAGCAAGCTGGGGGTTGCGGCAAAAGAGATTGGTACTGTTACAGATGTTATAAAGAGGATTTCTGAAAAAACAAATTTGCTGGCTCTCAATGCCACCATAGAAGCATCTTCTGCGGGCGAGGCAGGCAAGGGTTTTGCCGTTGTTGCCAATGAGATAAAAGAGCTTGCAAACCAAAGCGCAAAAAACGCAGACGATATAACGAGGCGCATAGAGGGCATACAAGCGAGCACGGGCGAGGCCATTGTCGCCATAGACAATATTTCGCAGATAATAACGAAAATCAACAAAGGAGTGGAATCCATTTCTACCCACGTTGGGCAGCAAACAAAGACGAGCCACGAAATTGCAGAGCACGTGTCTCAAGCAAATGTAAGCTCCAAAAGAGTTGCAGACTCAGTGGAAGAGGTTGCCAAAGGCAGCAAAGATATTGCAAGAAATGCAGGGCAGGCAAATACAAGCGCAACGCATGTATCTAGCTCTGTGAACGAGATGGCAAACGGAAGCAAAAATATTGCGCAAAATGCTTCTATAGCAAACACAAACGTGAAGTATGTGTCTAAGGCTATAGGAGATGTGGCAAGTGGCAGCAAAGATATTGCGCGCAGCGCGAGCGAAGCCGCCAAGGGCGCGAGCGAAGTGAGCCAGAATGTGTCTAATATGAATTCAGCAGCCAAGGAGAGCGCGCAAGGGGCAACGCAAGTGAACCAAAGCGCAACCGAATTGGCAAAGGTGGCGAGCAAGCTGAAAAGCGTTGTGAGCCAGTTTAAGGTTTAAACAAGGAGGTAGTGTATGAGCAACATCAAAATCGGAACAAAACTAATCGCGTCTTTCGTGTTCTTAGCCGCTTTAACGGCATTTATGGGAATACGCACCATCAACAGCCTAAAAACTGTTTCGGATGCAACTGACATCATGTACGACACAGGAGCTGTCCCTTTGGGCGTTTTTGTGGAGATGTCCAACAATATACAAGAGATGAGGGTGGAGGCTCAACATTGGCGTCTTGCCAAGACACAAGAAAGACGTACTCAGCTTTTTAAAAAAATGGACAGCCTCAACAATGAAGTAAATAAGAACGTAGAAGCGCAGATGAAAACTGCGAATGAAAAGGGAAAAGAGGCTCTGAAAAAAGTGATGGATTTGACGGACGTGTATATTGCTGAAATAAACAAGTTTGCTAAAACCACCAAATCTTATGATTCGGAAGGCATTAGCACAGAAGAATTTCCAGATTCTATGAACAAAGCCGCAAAAGATATGACTAATGCTATAAAAGAAGCCAAAGAAGCCAGAGTTGCTCAAACCAGCAAACTCTCAGACGATGCCTCGGCAGATGCAGCCTCAAATGTGAGCGCGGCAACCGTTATTTTAGTGGTGGTGATTCTTTTGGCCATTGCCCTTGGCTTATTCCTCACATTCTCCATAACCAGCCCATTGAAAGTGGTTGTTGGCACTCTTGGCAAAATTGAGAAAGGCGATATGACCGCCCGCGCAGATTTGAACCGTGGAGATGAGCTGGGAACGCTAGCTAAATCCGCAGATGGCGTTGCTACCAAACTACAAAGCATAATGAAAAATTTGCGCATGGAATCTGATAGCCTTGCAACCTCTGCCGAAGAACTCTCTGTTATAAGCAGGCAGCTTGTGAGCAATTCAGAAGAAACAGCTAACAAGAGCAAGGTGGTTTTGAGTGTAACCGAAGAGGCAGCAAGGGGCGTGACCTCCATAGCTAGCACTGCAGAAGAAGCCTCTGCAAGCATAACCGATGTTGCAAGTTCTGTTGAAGAAATGACGGTGAACATAAACGCAATGGCAAGCGGCGCAGAAGAAGCCTCCGCAAATATAAGCGATGTGGCAAAAGCGGTTGACCAAGTTGCAGGCAACATAAACGCAATGGCAAGCGCGGCAGAAGAAGCATCTGTGAATGCAAACGAGGTGGCGGGAGCGGCAGAACAGATGTCTGCAAATATGAACACCATTGCTACGGCAATAGAAGAAATGAGCGCGAGCATAACCCAAATATCCAACAACTCTGGCGAAGCCCGCACCGTTGCAGCCGAAGCCACCGTGAAATCCAAAGATGCAACCGAAGTTATGAACAAGCTGGGCATAGCGGCAAAAGAGATAGGCCAAGTGACCGAGGTTATAAAGAAAATAGCCGATAAAACCAACCTTCTTGCACTAAATGCCACCATAGAGGCAGCTAGCGCAGGTGAGGCGGGCAAAGGTTTTGCAGTGGTCGCTGGTGAAATAAAAGAGCTTGCGAACCAAAGCGCACAAAGCGCAGACGATATAGCTCGCAGAATTGAGGGCATACAGAGCGGAACCAGCGAAGCGGTTACGGTGATAAACGAGGTTTCGCAGATAATAGTCAAAATAAACAAAGGCGTTGAGGCAATATCCACACACGCCGCGCAACAAACAAAGGCGAGCGGTGAAATTGCAAGCAATGTTTCGCAGGCAAACACGGGCGCAAAACGCGTTGCGGGTGCCATTGGCGAGGTTGCAAAGGGCAGCAGAGATATTGCGCAAAATGCTGGGCAAGCTAGCACCAATGCAAAGCACGTGTCGGATTCTGTTACAGAAGTTGCCAAGGGCAGCAAAGACATTGCGCGCAATGCTGGGCAGGCAAATGTAGGTGCAGAGCGTGTGTCTGCATCTATTGGCGAAATTGCCAAGGGCAGCAAAGATATTGCTCGCAATGCTGGTGAAGCTGCCAAGGGCGCAAGCGATGCAAGCCATAATGTTGCAGACGTGAATAAGTTAGCCAGCGACAGTGCCCAGGGAGCGCACCAAGTTAATAAATACGCCTCCGAGCTATCCAAGGTCGCAGGCGATTTGAAAAGCGTTGTGAGTCAGTTTAAGGTGTAAAAAAGAGGTAGTGCATGAGCAACATAAAAATCGGAACAAAACTAATCGCGTCTTTCGTGTTCCTAGCCGCTTTAACGGCATTTATGGGAATACGCACCATCAACAGCCTGAAAACTGTTTCCGATGCAACAGATATTATGTACGACACAGGAGCTGTGCCGCTCGGTGTTTTTGTGATAACTCAAGACCAGGTGCAAGATATGCAAGTGAGGTCGCGCGACTGGAGGCTTGCGAAAACGCCTCAAAAACGTGCGGCCATTTTGAAAAGTTTGGACAGCGTGAATAACGAAGTGAATGTGACTGTGGGAAAGCAGATGTCAACCGCAGACGAAAAGGGAAAGGTCGCTTTGAAAAAAGTGATGGATTTGACCGATAAATTTGTTGACGAAGTAAATGCTTTTGCGAGGAACACTAAGTCTTTTTCTGTGGAAGGTTTAAGCACGGAAGAATTTCCGCAATCATTGCTGGATGCAGCCGAAGAAATGACCGATGCCATGGACGAAGCCAAAGAAGCCAGAGTTAAACAAACCAGCAAACTTTCTGACGATGCCTCGGCAGATGCAGCGGCAAATGTGAGCGCGGCAACTGTTATTCTGGTGGTGGTTATTCTTTTGGCTATTGCCCTTGGCATATTCCTGACCGTTTCCTTAACCAGCCCATTGAAGGTGGTTGTTGGCACCCTTGGCAAAATTGAAAAAGGCGATATGACCGCCCGCGCGAACCTAACTCGCGGAGATGAGCTTGGAACGCTCTCCAAATCCGCAGATGCCGTTGCTGGCAAACTCCAAGACATAATGAAAAATTTGCGCGTTGAATCCGATAGCCTTGCAACTTCTGCCGAAGAACTCTCAGTTATAAGCAGGCAGCTTGTGAGCAATTCCGAAGAAACAGCCAGCAAGAGCAAGGTCGTTCTTGACGTGACCGAAGAGGCGGCAAGGGGCGTGACATCCATTGCCAGCACAGCAGAGGAAGCCTCGGCGAGCATAACCGATGTGGCAAGCTCTGTTGAACAGATGACTGTGAACATAAATGCAATGGCAAGCGGAGCAGAAGAAGCCTCTGCAAACGTGAGCGATGTGGCAAAAGCGGTTGACCAAGTGGCGGGAAACATAAACGCTATGGCAAGCGCGGCAGAAGAAGCCTCCGTTAATGCAAACGAAGTGGCGGGCGCGGCAGATCAGATGTCTGCGAATATGAACACCATTGCCACTGCCATAGAAGAGATGAGCGCAAGCATAAATCAAATATCCAGCAATGCCGGAGAGGCAAGCAAGGTTGCTGCCGAAGCCACCGTCAAGTCCAAAGACGCAACCGAAGTGATGGGCAAACTTGGGCTTGCGGCAAAGGAAATCGGGCAAGTTACCGATGTTATAAAGAATATAGCAGACAAAACCAACCTTCTCGCGCTCAATGCAACCATAGAGGCAGCCAGCGCAGGCGAGGCGGGCAAAGGTTTTGCCGTTGTTGCAAATGAGATAAAAGAACTAGCGAACCAAAGCGCACGGAGCGCAGACGATATAGCCCGCAGAATTGAGGGCATACAGAGCGGTACAAACGAAGCGGTGACTGTGATAAACGAAGTTTCACAAATAATAGTCAAGATAAACAAAGGCGTTGAGGCTATATCCACGCACGCCGCTCAGCAAACAAAGGCGAGCAGCGAGATTGCAAGCAATGTTTCGCAGGCAAACACGGGCGCAAAACGCGTTGCGGGTGCTATTGGCGAGGTTGCCAAGGGCAGCAGGGATATTGCGCAAAACGCTGGACAAGCAAGCACCAATGCAAAGCACGTGTCTGATTCTGTTACGGAAGTTGCAAAAGGCAGCAAAGACATTGCCCGCAACGCTGGGCAGGCAAATACGGGTGCCATTCACGTATCTTCGGCTATTGGCGAAATTGCAAAGGGCAGCAAAGATATTGCCAAAAATGCAGGTGAAGCGGCCAAGGGTGCAAGCAATGCAAACATCAATGTCGCAGACGTGAATAAGTTAGCGAGCGACAGCGCACAAGGTGCGCACCAAGTTAATAAATACGCCAACGAGCTATCTAGGGTCGCAGGTGATTTGAAAAGTATTGTGAGTCAGTTCAGAGTTTAACGTTTCAACCAAGGAGTAAATATGAGCAACATCAAAATGGGTCCCAAGTTAATCGCGTCTTTCCTATTCTTAGCCGCTCTAGCGGCTTTTATGGGAATACGTACCATCAGCAGCCTAAAAACTGTTTCCAAAGCAACCGACATTATGTACGACACAGGAGCTGTCCCTTTGGGGGTTTTTGTGACTACGGCGGTGCAGTGCCAAGAATTGCGAGTTGCGGCTCGCAACTGGCAGCTCGCGAGGACGCCTGAGGCTCGCGAAAAGATTCTCAAAAATCTGGATGATATCAACGATAAGTTGAATCAGTCCATATATGACCAGCAAAAAGTTGTTGACGATGAAGGGAAAAAGATTTTGCAGCAAGTGATAACGATAACGGACGATTATACCGATTCGTTGAACGCTTTTATCAAGCGCGCCAAAACTTTCTCTCCCGAAGGCACCAACCTAGACCCGTTCCCAGATGGCTTGAACGCAACTGGGCAAAAAGTGCTGAGAGATTTGGACGTGGCAAAAGAGTATTTAGTTAAACATACCAGCAAACTCTCTGACGATGCCTCGGCAGATGCAGCAGAAAATGTGAGCGCGGCAACTGTTATCCTAGTGGTGGTGGTGCTTTTTGCCATTGCCCTTGGCTTGTTCCTAACCTTCTCCATAACCAGCCCCTTGAAAAAGGTTGTTGGCACCCTTGGCAAGATTGAAAAGGGCGATATGACAGTTCGTGTGGATATGGAACGCAAAGATGAATTCGGGCAGCTCTCCAAATCTGTGGATAACGTTGCTTCTAAACTCCAAAACATAATGAAAAATTTGCGCATGGAGTCTGATAGCCTTGCAACCTCTGCTGAAGAACTCTCTGTGATTAGCAGGCAGCTTGTGAGCAACTCCGAAGAAACTGCCAACAAGAGCAAGGTTGTTCTTGACGTGACCGAAGAGGCGGCAAGAGGCGTGACCTCCATAGCCAGCACAGCAGAAGAAGCCTCCGCAAACATAAACGATGTGGCAAGCTCGGTTGAACAGATGACCGTAAATATAAACGCTATGGCAAGCGGCGCAGAAGAAGCCTCTGCAAATGTGAGCGATGTGGCAAACGCGGTTGACCAAGTTGCAGAAAACATAAACGCTATGGCAAGCGCAGCAGAACAAGCCTCCGTTAATGCAAACGAAGTGGCAGGCGCGGCAGAGCAGATGAGCACCAATATGAACACCATAGCCACTGCCATAGAGGAGATGAGCGCAAGCATAACACAAATTTCAAACAATTCTGGCGAAGCCCGCACCGTTGCAGCCGAAGCCACCGTTAAATCCAAAGACGCTACCGAAGTGATGGGCAAACTTGGGCTTGCTGCAAAGGAAATTGGGCAAGTGACCGATGTGATTAAGAAAATAGCGGATAAAACAAATTTGCTCGCACTAAACGCCACCATAGAAGCGGCCAGCGCAGGCGAGGCGGGCAAAGGTTTTGCCGTTGTTGCAAATGAAATAAAAGAACTCGCGAACCAGAGCGCCACCAGCGCAGACGATATTGCTCGCCGAATTGAAGGCATACAGAACGGCACCAGCGAAGCGGTGACTGTGATAAACGATGTTTCTGCGATAATAGTCAAAATAAACAAAGGCGTTGAGGCAATATCCAACCACGCTGCACAGCAAACAAAGGCAAGCGGTGAAATTGCAAGCAATGTTTCGCAGGCAAATTCGGGCGCAAAGCGCGTTGCAGGTGCCATTGGCGAGGTTGCAAAAGGCAGCAAAGACATTGCCCGCAATGCGGGGCAAGCGAGCACAAATGCAAAGCACGTGTCTGATTCTGTTACAGAAGTTGCAAAGGGCAGCAAAGATATTGCTCGCAACGCTGGGCAGGCCAACACAGGCGCAAAGCGCGTTGCAAGCGCCATAGGCGAAATTGCCAAAGGCAGCAAGGATATTGCGCGCAACGCCGGTGAAGCGGCCAAGGGTGCAAGCGATGCAAACCTCAATGTTGCAGACGTGAATAAACTCGCAAACGACAGTGCCCAAGGTGCGCATCAGGTTAACAAATATGCCTCTGAGCTTGCTAAAGTCTCAGGCAGCTTGAAATCTGTTGTGAGCCAGTTTAAGGTGTAAATTTTAACAATTAACCAAGGAGTGAACAATGAACAATATCAAAATGGGTCCAAAACTAATAGCTAGTTTCCTATTTTTAGCTGCCCTAACGGCATTTATGGGAATACGCACCATCAACAGCCTAAAAACTGTTTCAGATGCAACAGACATAATGTACGATACGGGAGCTGTTCCGCTCGGAACGTTTGTTGTCACTGCCTTGCAAGTACAGGAACTGCGGCTTTCGACTTATCGCTGGCAGCAGTCGAGGTCACCAGAAGAGCGCGCCAAAGTTATCAAAGACTTAGACGATATCAACAATACGCTGAATCAGTCCATATACGACCAGCAGAAAATATCAGACGAAGAAGGGAAAAAGATTTTGCAGCAAGTGATAAAGATAACAGACGATTATACCGATTCGTTGATGGCTTTTGTGAAACGCGCTAAAAATTTTGACGCAGAAACAGGAGTGAACGTTGACAAAGTTCCAGAAGGCTTGGTAAAAGTTGGAAATGAAGCACTCAAAGATTTGCAAACCGCAAAAGACCATAGGGTGAAAGCGACCAGCAAACTCTCTGACGATGCCTCGGCAGATGCTAAACAAAATATGAGCGCGGCAACTATGATTTTAGTGGTGGTTATCCTTTTGGCTGTTGCTCTTGGCATATTTTTGACGTTCTCCGTAACTACCCCCTTGAAAAAGGTTGTTGGCGTTCTCGGCAATATTGAGAAAGGCGATATGACCGTCCGTATAAATATGGAACGCGGGGATGAATTTGGGCAGCTCTCAAAATCCGTTGACAACGTTGCGAGCAAACTCCAAAACATTATGAAAGATTTGCGCATGGAGTCTGATAGCCTTGCAACCTCTGCCGAACAGCTTTCCGTTATAAGCAGGCAGCTTGTGAGCAACTCCGAAGAAACAGCCAACAAGAGCAAGGATGTTGCAAACGTCACCGAAGAATCTTCTAGAAACGTGACATCCATAGCGAGCACAGCAGAAGAAGCCTCCACAAACATAACCGATGTGGCAAGCTCTGTTGAAGAGATGACGGTGAACATAAATGCAATGGCAAGCGGCGCAGAAGAAGCCTCTGCAAATGTGAACGATGTGGCAAACTCCGTTGAGCAAGTTGCAGCCAACATAAATGCAATGGCAAGCGCAGCAGAAGAAGCCTCTGTGAACGCAAACGAAGTGGCAGGCGCGGCAGACCAGATGTCTGCGAACATGAACACCATAGCCGCGGCCATAGAGGAGATGAGCGCGAGCATAAATCAAATATCCAGCAATGCGGGCGAAGCCCGCACCGTTGCAGGCGAAGCCACCGTTAAATCCAAAGACGCAACAGAAGTGATGGGCAAGCTGGGACTGGCGGCAAAGGAAATTGGGCAAGTGACCGATGTGATTAAGAAAATAGCAGACAAAACAAATTTGCTCGCACTAAACGCCACCATAGAAGCGGCCAGCGCGGGCGAGGCGGGCAAAGGTTTTGCCGTTGTTGCAAATGAAATAAAAGAACTTGCGAACCAGAGCGCGACCAGCGCAGACGATATAGCAAAGCGCATAGAGGGCATACAGAACGGCACGAGCGATGCGGTGACTGTGATAAACGAAGTTTCGGAAATAATAAAAAAGATAAACCAAGGTGTTGAGGCTATATCCACACACGCCGCGCAGCAAACAAAGGCAAGCGGCGAAATTGCAAGCAATGTTTCGCAGGCAAATACGGGAGCTAGACGCGTTGCCGGAGCCATTGGCGAGGTTGCCAAAGGCAGCAAAGATATTGCCCGCAATGCTGGGCAAGCTAGCACCAATGCCAAGCACGTTGCAGACTCGGTTGGGGAAGTTGCCAAGGGCAGCAAAGACATTGCTCGCAATGCTGTGCAGGCTAACACGGGCGCAAAACGCGTTGCAAGTGCCATAGGCGAAATTGCCAAGGGTAGCAAAGATATTGCCAAAAATGCGGGCGAGGCTGCCAAAGGCGTTACCGATGCAAGCCAAAGCGTTTCTGTTGTGAACCAGCTGGCAAACGATAGCGCAAAGGGTGCTCATCAGGTAAATAAATACGCTTCTGAGCTTTCTAAAGTCGCGGGCGATTTGAGAGGCGTGGTGAGCCAGTTTAAGGTGTAAACCCTAGGGTACAAGCTCTGTTTTCTATATTACCTCTGAATTTTGTTTTAGAGGTGACCATGAACAACATCAAAATTGGAGTAAAACTAATATCGGCTTTTGTATTCCTAGCAGCTTTAACAGCTTTTATGGGAATACGCACCCTCAACAGCTTAAAAACCGTTTCAGATGCAACCGACATCATGTACGACACAGGAGCCGTGCCGCTGGGCATTTTTGTGACTACAGCCAATCAGGTGAAGCAACTGCAAACGCTTACACGCGACTGGCGTTTTGCAAGAAATCCGGCGGAGCGCGCTGCGGTTATGAAAACACTGAACCAAGTCAACAATGATATAAATGGTATCGTGGAAAAGCAGAAATCATCGGCAGATGAAAAGGGAAAAGAGGCTCTAGAAAAAGTGGAGAAGTTAACGGACGTATATGTGAATGAATTTACCAATTTCACAAACAAAACCAAATCTTTTGATTCGGAAGGCATAAACACAGACCATTTCCCCGATGCCGTGAACAAGGCAGGATCAGATATGAATAAAGCTGTGGACGAAGTGAAAGAAGCCAGAGTTAAACAAATCAGCAAGCTCTCTGACGATGCCTCGGCAGATGCGGCAGCAAATATAAAACAGGCAACCATTATTCTAGTGGTGGTTCTCCTTTTGGCCATTGCCCTTGGCATATTCTTAACCATTTCCTTAACCGGCCCCTTGAAAGTGGTTGTTGCCACCCTCGGCAAAATTGAAAAAGGCGATATGACCGCCCGCGCAAACTTAGAGCGTGGAGATGAGCTAGGGATACTAGCCAAATCCGCAGATGAGGTGGCTAGCAAATTACAGAGCATAATGAAAAATTTGCACGTTGAATCCGATAGCCTTGCAACCTCTGCCGAAGAACTCTCTGTTATTAGCAGGCAGCTTGTGAGCAACTCCGAAGAAACAGCAGGCAAGAGCAAGGTTGTTCTTGACGTGACCGAAGAGGCAGCAAGGGCTGTAAGCGGTATAGCCAGCACAGCAGAACAAGCCTCCGCAAGCATAACCGATGTGGCAAGCTCGGTTGAAGAGATGACCGTGAACATTAACGCAATGGCAAGCGGAGCAGAAGAAGCCTCCGCAAATGTGAGCGATGTGGCAAACGCGGTTGACCAAGTTGCAGAAAACATAAACGCTATGGCAAGCGCAGCCGAAGAAGCCTCCGTTAATGCAAACGAAGTGGCGGGTGCGGCAGAGCAGATGTCTGCTAATATGAACACCATTGCCGCAGCCATAGAGGAGATGAGCGCAAGCATAACACAGATTTCCAACAATTCTGGCGAGGCTCGCACCGTTGCGGCCGAAGCCACCGTTAAATCCAAAGATGCAACCGATGTTATGAACAAGCTGGGACTTGCCGCAAAGGAAATCGGGCAAGTTACCGAAGTGATTAAAAAGATAGCAGACAAAACAAATTTGCTCGCACTAAACGCCACCATAGAAGCAGCTTCTGCGGGTGAGGCAGGCAAAGGTTTTGCCGTGGTTGCAGGCGAGATAAAAGAACTCGCAAACCAAAGCGCACAAAGCGCAGACGATATAGCGAGGCGTATTGAAGGCATACAGAGCGGCACAAACGAAGCGGTGACCGTGATAAACGAAGTTTCGGTGATAATAAAAAAGATAAACCAAGGCGTTGAGGCAATAGCAGGCCACGCGGCACAGCAAACAAAGGCAAGCGGTGAAATCGCAAACAACGTTTCGCAGGCAAACACAGGCGCAAAGCGCGTTGCAGGGGCTATTGGCGAAGTTGCCAAAGGTAGCAAAGATATTGCACGCAATGCTGGGCAGGCAAGCACCAATGCAAAGCACGTGTCTGATTCTGTTACAGAAGTTGCAAAGGGCAGCAAAGACATTGCTCGCAATGCGGGGCAGGCAAACACGGGCGCAAAGCGTGTGTCTGCATCCATAGGCGAAATTGCCAAAGGCAGCAAAGATATTGCTCGCAATGCAGGCGAAGCCGCCAAGGGCGCAAGCGATGCAAGCCATAATGTTGCAGACGTGAATAAACTCGCAAACGACAGCGCACAAGGCGCACATCAGGTTGACAAATACGCCAACGAGCTTGCAAAAGTCGCAGGCAGCTTGAAATTTGTCGTGAACCAATTTAAGGTGTAGCAAGTGATATTGCTAGTTTTTGCAACCGAAATGGAAAGAGATGGTGTTTTTCCACACGGAGTTCCGCGAGAATTCGACTGCTTGGTGACCGGAGTTGGCATTTTAGCTGCTGCTTTTAGCCTCGGCAAAGCTTTTCAAAAGCAGGAGTATAAAAGTGCCATTCAAATAGGCATAGCAGGCGCATACACTTCTAGCGAACTACAGTTGGGAGATCTTGTAGAAGTTAGAAGCGACTGCCTAGTTGAATTTTTGCCCTGGGAACCGAATACTTTTTTCGCATCTGGAAAGCTTCCCACCAATAATAATTCCAAAACGTTAAGAACAGTTAAGGGAGCAACCGTTCTATGTTGCTCCTCCTCCTTAACAAAAGAAATAGAAGCGGCAAGAGGAGATGTTGCCCAAATTGAAACAATGGAAGGAGCGGCGTTTTTTGCCGCCTGCAAAGAATACAAAGTGGAAGGGGTGCAAATAAGGGCTATTAGCAATTTTGCCACCAAATATGAAAAAACCGAATGGAAAACAGAAGAAGCCCTCGCAAAATTGAGGGAGTTTCTTTTACCCATATTGGGTTAAATTTCTTTTATTAAGCTCCTCTATGCACAATAACATTAGGGGTTGGAGGGCGTTTAGTTCTAGATTTATGCGCCATTTGGCTAGTTCGCTGGCTAGTTCGGGGGCAAATAATGGGGGGGCGTAGTTGCCGCCGTCTCCGGCACCTATTATTCGGCATAGAACGTCTGCGAAACTAACTAGGGTTACCAAGGGTTTGTTTATCTCTGCCCTTTCCAAGTTGTGGTGGTATTGCATAACCTCGTTTATGGCACGAGGGAGCCGCCAGTTTTCGGCTAGCCAGGAGCCTATTTGTCCGTGGTCAACGCCTAAGAGTTCTTTTTCTGCTAAATATAGTTCACAGGAGCGGGTTTTGCTCATGCTTATCGTTTGTTCAAATTCTTTGTTCATATATTGCAAAAGGACAATTTTGCCAATATCGTGCAAAAGGCCCGCGGTGAAGGCATCGTTTGCCAAATCCGGCTCGTATTCGCTTGCAACTATGCGGGCTACTATGCCAACCGCGGTGCAATGGTCCCAGAATTTTTGCAAGTCAACGGCGGAGTTTTTAAGTTCAAAAGCCCTTGACATAGAAATTTCTAGGCTTATGTCTTTTACCTGCTCAAAACCGAGTTTGCTTATTGCGCTGTGAATGCCGGTTACCGATTCGCCGCCGGCGTTGGTGGTTTTCAAAAGCCTGGCGGCTAAAACGGGGTCGCTGGAAACTATTTGCTCCAAAGCCTTTTTCTCGCATTTTTCATCGTCAACCAATTCAAAAAGCTGCGCAACAACCGTTGGCAGGGTTGGCAGGCTTATCAGGCTTTGGGTTATTCTTTTTATATCGGCTTGCACAATTTTATGTTATACCTCTGAATGTATGTTCCTTGAACTTATCCGCTTGCGGAAAATATAATAACTCCAAATTTGATATGCCAAAACAACAGGAACAAAAATAAGGGCTACAATGCTCATTATTTTAAGAGTGTATGGAGAAGAGGCGCAGTCCATTATGGTAAGGCTGTTTTCTGGAACAGAAGACACCAGCACATTTGGATACATAAAGAAAAAGAGACCAGCAACGCTGCAAGCGGTGCAAAGCGCAACCATAACGAAGGCTGCTTTTAAACACCGCGCAAAAACCAAAAGCGCAGCGAGCAAAATAAAAATAAGAGGGACAAAGCAAATTAGGCTACGACCCCAGGTTAAAGAAGCTGCCAAGGCAAACAAGGCAAGGCTCACCGTCACCGCCACTTTTGAGATTTTGCAAACCCTTGTTTGCAATTCGCCCTCTATTTTCAAGGTTAAATACAAGGCTCCATTTGTCAAAAACAGAGAAAGCCCAAGCAGCCCGCTGAACAAAACAGGCACTTGAATTAAATCAAAAAAACTCCCCACAAAATACCCATTTGAATCTAACGGAATGCCAACGGCAAAATTTGCAATGGCAACGCTTGTTAGCAGAGCAATAAAAAAACTGCTCACGGCAAGGGCTATATCGCAAGCCTCACATAATTTTTGAACGTGCGAGCGATGCCTAACTTCAAAGCACACTCCCCTGACAATTAAGGCAAGCAACAAAAGCACGAGAGGTATATAAAGCACACTGAAAAATGTTGCATACCATTTGGGAAAGGCGGCAAACATAGCTCCACCTGCGGTTAAAAGCCAAACTTCGTTCCCGTTCCAGTGAGGAGTTATTGCAGATATGTATGTACCTCTTTCTTTTTCTGTTTTTCCCAAAAAGAACTGCAAAATGCTAACACCAAAATCAAAGCCTTCTAAAAAGAAAAATCCAGTCCACAAAACCGCAATTAGCACAAACCATAAAATTTCCAAATCCATAAAGCCTCCTTATGTGTTTGCGTTTGTAATTTTTTTGGTTATTTTTTTATTCACACAGCCACGCAAAATTTCTTGGCGCATAAAATAAACAAGCATAGCACTCAAAAGTACATAAATTGCACAAAAAACGAACAAAGAAAAAACAACTGCTCCGCCCGAAACACCAACAGATACGGCTTTGTCTGTTGGCATTAGGCCATAAACAATCCAAGGCTGCCTACCCACCTCTGCAAGCAACCAGCCCGTTATGTTTGAGAGGTGCGGGAGCGAAATTCCAAAAGTTATAAGAAGGAGTGCTTTTTTGTGCATAGCCTTTCCCAAAATCAAATTCCAAACTATTCCATAAAAAAGAATCAAAACCATTATGGAAGAACAGAACACCATGAGCCTGAACGAAAAGTAGGTGAGCCACACGGGAGGTTTGTAGTCTCCTGGGCCAAAGCGACCTTCCATAGTCTTTTGCAAATCTTCTAATCCTTTAACCTCACCAGAGGGCCTGTGATAAACCATAATGCTGAGAAGAGCGGGAACCTCAACACCGGGCACAATGGCAAGGGGTGCTGGGTTTTGGGATTTTTCCAGATTTTCCATAGCGGCCAGCTTCATGGGCTGGTAGTCAAAAAGCATTTGCGCTTGCAAGTGCCCGCTCAAAAGAACGCCTATTAATCCCACAGCCCCCATAAACAGGGCAAATTTAAATGTTCTATAAAACAAGTAGGCATCTTCTGTTTGCTGCCTAATTTTCAAAGCAGATATTCCCAAAACAAAAAAGGCGGCTGTGCAGAGGCTCGCAAAAATCACGTGGGGAAATTGGTGCAAAAAATAGTGGTTAGAAACCAAGTCCCAAAAATTAGTCATCTGTGCGCGACCATTGCTGAATGCGTAGCCAACCGGATGCTGCATAAAGCTGTTTGCGATGAGAATCCAAATTGCAGATATGCAAGAGCCGGCAAACACAAGCCATATACAGACTACGTGAACGATTTTTGGCAAAACATGCCGCCCAAAAATCCAAAGACCTAGGAAAGTGCTTTCTAAAAAGAATGCGAGCAGAGCCTCTATTGCAAGGGGGGCACCAAAAACATCGCCAACAAAACGGCTATATTCAGACCAGTTCATGCCAAATTGAAATTCCTGCACAATGCCTGTAACCGCGCCAACAGCAAAACTGAGCAAAAACAGCCTACCCCAGAACCTAGCTACCCGATCATCTTCGGAATTTCCGCTGTTATAAGCGGAGGTTTCCCATATCGCTATAAAGAGCGCAAGGCCTGTGGTCAAGGGTACAAATAAAAAATGATATACCGTTGTTATGGCAAATTGCAATCTAGACAGGAAAATAACGTCCATAAGGAATAATATATAAATATATATTTCTATATTTTGTTGCATGAATATTTTTAAAATTTCCGCTTTGTGCCTTTTTGGAGCGGCTGTTGCTTTTGCACAGCAGGTTCCAGAGGCTACCCCTCCGGCAGCTCCAGCTCCGGTTCCTCCTTCGGTGTCTTCGGATTCCACAGTTTCTTTGGTAGCAGCTCCCTCAAGTTCTTCTGAAGTTGCAGTCTTTTTGCAACCAGTTTTGTCTTCTAGCTCGGCGGCAGCAACAGCAGAACCTCAAGGAAAAACTATTTTTGACTCCGTGCGCGGCCACGCTTACAATCCGTATTCAACGGTAGGCGCGGCATCTACTGTAAGAGACTTGGTAGAAAAACCCAGCGACATTAACGGGCAAAAATTCTTTTATGTTTCCCCAACAGACCGTTTGGGCTACACAGCTTTTCCAATTAGCGATGGCCACTCCGCTTTGCTAGGGTTGGATAATTCACCCATAGGCAATCCAGCAGCTTTGGTTTTGGGCTATGCTAATTCGTTTTTTGGCCTTGCGCTAAATTATTCAGTCTCAAAAGCCTGGCAGTCCGACAGCGAGACAGAAAGATATATGAGATTTACCTCACCTGGCGATAACATAGCACTTTATCTTTCCATACCTCTGAGTTTTGCGACTATTTATGCTAATGCAAACTGGTTAACTTATGATCTAAGTGTTAAAAGCAAAATTGAAGGAAAAACTAGTCAACAGGATTTTTCTGAGATAAAAGGCAATCTAGGTTTAACTGGCGGCTTGGGTTCTTTGAATTATGATGGATATTTAAGCGTTATTCGCACAGGTGGCACATTTATAGCATCCAGTGGCGATAAATTTATTGATTCAACAGGAACAAATACCTATTTAGGTTCAGCAATCAGTTTCAACATAGGCTATGTAGCTTTGCAGAATTCAAACGCAAGGGTTATAGTTGGCACAAATAATTCTTTTTCCGTGAGATTTTACGACAAAATAGACGTTACAAGAAGCGACCATATAATAGGATTTGCAATTGCTCCCAATATTTTAGGAGAAGTTTCTCTGTTTGAGAATTGGTTAGCTTTTGCAGGTGCTACGCATGCTATAAATTTGTTAGCAGGAGATAATGACAAAATCAGCACAACATCTCTATTGGAAATAGCGAGTAGAGATGAAACAGGAGCTTTTGCCGGTATTCGTTATCAAAGAACAAATTGGGCTGTGGAAGCACAGGTTGCTACTTCTCTGTTAAATAATCCATTTGGCGGCTTTAACGGCAACGATATGTTCGCTAGATTCGGCGGATTTATAAATTTCTAGGAGGTTAATATGAATAAAAAAATTCTCGTTCTCGCTTTTGTCTCCGCGGTATTTTTCTTTGGCTGTGCCGCAGATGGAGCTTTTGGATCTAAGGTTGAGCCTCCCGAATGGGATGGTGCTCCTTCCGCAACAAATCCTTCCGCAGGTGGCGGGGGTTATTGCCTTGCTGGTGGTATGTGCATAAAAATCAATGGCTATTTTACAGCAAAAGATTGCCTTAAGCAAGATGCCTTGATAGCTGATTCTTGTTCAAACCCATAATAGGTTTGTATGCGAAAGTCCATTCGTGATTTTACAGGCGAAGTGGTTCCGGCTGACCTTGTGCAGTCTTTGGTGGTTGCGGCAAACCGCAACGCACCGAGCAGCAAGAACACGCAGCCGTGGAAACTCATTCTGGCTCAAGGGCAGGCTTTGGAAAATTTGCGAACAGATTATACAGCAGCCTTTAACAGCGGCAAAGCTCCAGATTTTGAATATAAATACAGCTTGGACCCTTTGCCAGAGGCTTTCAAAAAAAGAGCAGTCGATTTGGGAAAGGCTTTTTTGACCCACAAGGGAATTGCCAGAGAAGACAAAGAAAAACGCAAGGAACACGATGGTGAAAATTATCGCTTTTTTGGCGCAAAGCAAGTTTTCTTTTTGGCTATGAACAAAGGCGAATACGGGCAAGGCACCTTTTTGGACTGCGGGCTTTTTCTCCAAGCACTCATAACAGAATTGTACAATAATGGTCTGGGCTGTTGCCCGCAATATAGTGCTATGGCTTACCCCGATTTGCTGCGCAAGCACATTCCAAATTCCGAGAACTTGCTATTTTTGCTCGCCCTGCCTTTTGGTTATCCAAAAGATAGTGTGGTGAATAGCTTTGTTAGCGAAAGAGAACCTTTGGATGTTTTCTTTAGAGTTGTGGAATGAAAAAAATCTTGTGCATAGGGGCAGGATATGTGGGCGGGCCTACTATGGCTATGATAGCCAAAAAGTGCCCGCAATATCAAGTGAAAATAGTGGATATAAACGCTACACGCATAGATGCTTGGAATAGCGATAATTTGCCTGTTTATGAACCTGGGTTAAAAGAAGTTGTGGAAAGCGCAAGGGGCAAAAATCTGTTTTTTGGAACGGATATAGATGCGAGCATAAAAGAAGCAGATATAATTTTTGTGAGCGTGAATACCCCTACCAAAACTTTTGGATTTGGAGCTGGCAAAGCCAGCGATTTGCAATATATTGAAAAAACAGCCCGCAATATTCTAGCTGCAAGCGAAAGCGGAAAAATTGTTGTTGAAAAAAGCACCCTTCCGGTGCGCACCGCAGAATCTATGGAACGCATTTTGAACGGCAGCGATAAAGGGTTTCGCTTTGATATTGTTAGCAACCCAGAATTTTTGGCAGAGGGAAGCGCAATAGCAGATTTGGAAAATCCCGACAGGGTTTTGATTGGCGGGCACCAAAGCAAAGAGGGGCTTGCTGCGGTAGAAGAAGTAGCAAAAATTTACGCAAACTGGGTTCCCAGAGAGCGCATTATCACCACCAACTTGTGGAGTTCCGAACTTTCAAAATTAACCGCCAACGCATTTTTAGCTCAGAGAATATCCAGCATAAACAGCCTCAGCGCGCTTTGCGAAAAAACTGGCGCAAATATAGACGAAATTGCAAACGCCATTGGCAAAGATACACGCATTGGCTCAAAGTTCCTCAAAGCCTCCATAGGTTTTGGCGGTTCTTGCTTTAAAAAAGATATTTTGAATTTGGTTTATTTGTGCGAGCATTATGGACTGCCAGAAGTTGCCGCTTATTGGGAAAGCGTTGTTAAAATAAACGAATGGCAAACAAACCGCTCTGTGAAGCGGGTTCTGCGCTCTATGTTCAACACAATAGCAGGTAAAAAGGTGGCGGTTTTTGGTTTTGCCTTTAAAGCGAATACAAACGATACACGCGAAAGCCCTGCTCACTTGGTTGTAAGGGAGCTTTTAGATGAGCAGGCAATTCCTATAATTACCGATTGCAAAGCCCTGCCAGATGCGGGGCGGGATTTAAGCGATGTTTTAGACAAGGTTCAATTAACCGAAGACCCCTACGAGGCGGCAAAAGATGCCCACGCAATTTTGCTCTGCACCGAATGGCAGCAATACGCTAGCTTAGACTGGGAAAAAATCTACAATTCGATGAGCAAGCCGGCTTTGGTTTTTGACGGCCGCAATATTTTAAATGGCGAAGAATTGAAGAAAATAGGTTTTGAATTTATAAGCATTGGCAAGGCGTAAAATTATGAATTTCAGCAAAATTGCATTTATTTCACTAATGGCGATTTGCGCTCTTTTTGCCCAAAACTTTCAAAATTTAACACTGCAAAACTGCATTGAAATAGCAAAAAAAAGCAGCCTTTCGCTTGCAAGCACAAGGCTAAACGAAAAAACAGCGGAATCTTCCCTAACGCAGGCAAAAAATGCCAAGCTCCCAGATTTAAAGGGGAATGTTTCGCAAAGCGTAGCGGGCAACCCCTTGCTCGAAAATTCACAAAACCGCTATGCATTTAGCCTAGGCATAAATTCTTCTATGCCCATTTTCACGGGAGGCAGAATAAGCCATTCGGTGAATCAGGCAGAGTACCGCAAAGAAATTGCAACGCTCAATACAGATGCAGCAGAGAGAATTTTATCTGAACAGGTTATCAAAGCCTTTATGCAGGTTTGGTCTTTAACTGAATCTGAAGCTGCTGCGAGGGCTGCGCTTTCGCTTTCTAAAAGGATGCTCGCAAGAGATTCTGTGCTTTTCAATGCCGGCAGTTATACGACAAGCGATTTGGCTCTCTCTTTTGCAAATGCTGCAAGTGATAGCTTGAATTTATTGCAAACCCAAAGCAACTTAACCCAAAGCTACACAGCTCTCCGCCAGCTTTTGGAAATTCCGCAAAATTCCAGCTTCTCCGTTTTGCCACCAGACTCCGCAAAACCAGAAACTACAGAAAATTACTTGTCCCTGCTGAAATCTGCACAGAACTATTCCATAGATAAAAAAATAGATTCTCTCTCCGTTTTGGCGGCTAAAGAAGCGGTGGGCATTGCAAAATCCGCTCGCTACCCAAGCGTGTCTTTAAGCGGCTCGCTGAATTCAGGATTTCACTGGGAAATTGAAGACCCAAAATACCCAAAACAGTTGAAGAACGGGCTGGGATATTCCGCATCCATCGGCGTAAATATTCCCATTATAGACTGGGGTGCTGCCACAGATGGAGTTTTGCAAGCGCAAGTAGCGGAAGAAAAAGCGCAAATCTCGGCTCTCAACACGCAAAAGCAGCTTGAAAATGTAATTGAGCAACTGATTTTGCAAGTGGAGACATATAGGGTGCAATGGGAGGTCTCCTCTGTGCAGTTGGAAGCTGGGAGGCTTTCCCTTGAAAAATCCGTTCAACAGCACGAACTTGGAATGCTGGATATATCTTCGCTGGTTCAGCAGCAAACTATTTTCAACAATTCGCAAATAAAGCACAATCAGGCAAAATACAGCTATTTGCTGAGTAAGTCGCTTTTGGATTTGCAAACGGGGAATTTCTAAATTAACACAATGAAAAGAATTATTTTTTGCACAGGTTGCTTACTCGCTTCGTTTGTTTTTGCCTTTGCCGCTTCTGCGGATAGTTTATATTCCCAAGCTCAAAAATTATATGGCCAAGGGAATTTTGAAGCTGCCGCCAGAACTTATGCGGGCGTTTGCTCTATGTTAGAGGGAAAAGATAAAAAAACTTGCCAGCTGAACGAGACAAGGTCTTTGGTGGAAGCAAATAAAATAAATTTGGCTCGCGAAGCGGAGCCAAAGCTGCTTTGGCTTATAAGCGAAACAGAACCAAACGATACCCTGTTTTCCGAATTGAGCGCATTAGATGCAAAACTGCAAATTATGCTAAACCAGCCTGTGCGAGCGGTTCGCTCTTGGAAAGCGGCGCAAGCAAGCGCGAGCGTGGACTATTTTCCGCAAATTTACGTTCTTTGCCGCGATATAGTTTCTGCCTACCCAGGAAACGGATTAACCATTGAAAACTGCGATAAAACAAAACCAGCAGACACAACTCTGCTTGCCCTGCCTAGGAAAAAAATAGTCCCTCTTTCGGGTGCTTCTCAGCCTCAACCAGCCGTTGTTCACTACGCAGCTCCTGTATCCACACCTTCTGGCGCTAAAAAATGGTATGTGCAGCTCGGAGCCTTTGGCGCAAAAGAAAACGCTGACAAACTTGTTGCAGATTTTAAAAACAAAGGAGTGCAGCTTTATATAGTGGAATTAACGGAAAGAAAACTCTTCACGGTTCGCGCAGGGGAATTTTCCACCAAAGACGATGCAGAAAATTTTGCTGTGCAAAAAATAGCTCCAACGTATAAGGATTATAAAATTTTACAGTAGCCACCCAACTGCCTCTTCCAACTTGGCAAATTTTATTATCTCTATTCCCTTCACAGCAGGAACCTTTCCGCTGGCAGGAACCACAATTTTTTCAAAACCAAGACGGTGAGCTTCTTTAATTCGCAAATCCAAAGAGCTAACAGGGCGAATTTCCCCAGAGAGACCAAGCTCGCCAATAACAATGCTATGAGGCGGCAAACTTATGTTCCTAGCATTGCCAACTATGGCTAGGGCAAGGGATAGGTCTATGCCAGGGTCTTCTAATTTTAAACCGCCTGCAACAGAAACAAAAACATCGGAGTTGCTCACCTGAAGTTTTGCAAATCGCTCTAAAAGAGCAAGTATAATTGTGAGTTTTTTTGCCTCTACTCCAGCAGAGACTCTTTGGGGCATGGCATAGCTCGTTTTGCCAACCAAGGCTTGAATTTCAAAAAGCATTGCGCGACTGCCTTCTATGGTGCAGCTAACTGCGCTGCCAGGCGAAAGCTCCCCTTCTTGCAAAAATACTTTTGAGGGATTTTGCACTGGTATAAGCCCAAGCGAGGTCATTTCAAAAACGCCTATTTCGTCTGTTGCGCCAAAGCGGTTTTTAACCGTTCTCAAAATTCTGTATTGCCCTTTTTTGTCGCCTTCAAAATATGCAACGGTGTCCACCATATGCTCCAAAATTCTTGGGCCTGCTATTTGGCCGTCTTTTGTGACGTGGCCAACCAATATGGTGACGGTTCCGCTGTTCTTTGCATAAACCATCAGCTTTAGCGCACACTCCCGCAGTTGCGAAACGCTGCCCGGCGTGCCGGGCAAATCTTCGCTATATACGGTTTGAATGGAATCTATAACCATCACCTGAGGTTTTATTTTTTCTGCGCATTCCAGAATTTTGCCAAGCGAGGTTTCGCAAAACAGCATCATATCGCTACCGGCTGCTCCAAGCCTCTCTGCCCTTAGCTTAACCTGCGCAGCACTTTCTTCGCCGCTGACGTAAAGGGTTTTGCAACCGGCAGCCGCCATTGTGGAGAGCGTTTGCAAAACAAGAGTTGATTTTCCGATGCCTGGGTCTCCGCCTATCAGTATAAGGGAACCTGTGGCCATTCCCCCTCCTAGTGTTCGGTCAAATTCCTGATTGGCGGTGGTTAATCTCTTTGAATGGTTAATTGGCACTTGAGATATTGGCATAGGTTCAGATGTAGATGCCACACCTTGGGGCACCACAGAGGTTTTTTCTACCACAAATAAACCAGAAACACCGCATTCCGGGCATTTTGAAACCTTATGCGGAAACACGCTCCCGCATTCCTCGCAGATATATTGAATGGTTTTTTTTGATGCCACTAGAGAGAGCAATATAGAATTTTCTATTTTACTTACAAAAATGTTTATAGAAAAGGTGTTGGAATATTTTGCGATGCTCTCGGACAGGCGCTCTAAAATAAAAATAGGGGCGTTTATAGTATTTTTGCAATTTTTGGTTTTTTTTCTGATTACCGGTTCTCAAAATCCAGAATTTTCGCACCTGAGCCTTATACCGATTATTTTATTCTCTTTTGTTTTTGGCGAACTGCCAGGGATTTTCTTTGCGACAATCATAACTATGTGCTTTAGCCCCTTTGGAATGGATTTAAGCAGAGATGATTCTGCATTTTGGGTACTCAGAACATTTGGTTATGCTGCCGTTGCATACACCACCGGAGTTTTGGGAGGCTCTCTTATCAATTTTGCAATTTACAAGAAAAAAGTATATTTCACAGACATTTTCACGCAATTACCCAATAGGCAGGCTCTCTGCGAAAAACTTTTAGAATGCTCAAAATCACAAACCACGGGGCATTTTGCAATAGTCGTAGTCACAGTGTCCAACAGCAAAACATTAACAGAAATATTTGGAAACAAGGTACTAAAAAGCATATTTTATCAATTCAAAGATAGATACTCAGATATTGCAGAAAGAATAACGTCTAAAATGGAAACTTATTCGCTTGGCACAAATCAAATATCTTTCTTTTTTGAAAAAACCGAAGAAGAAACTTTGGAATCAAAAGAAAAATTTGAAGGCAGCATTATAAATGCAGCAAAAAAGAATTTTTTGCACGATGGTTTTTTTGTGCACTGCGATTCCCATATTGGGCTTTACCGATTTATCGACTTTTCTGAAATAAACTCCGGTGAACAGCCAATTAACTATGCAGAAGAAGCTGTTGATACCGCGGTGAAACAGATGAAAGATTTGGTTGTGTACAACCCCTCTAGCCTTGTGCAAAAATCAAAATACTCAAAAGCAACAGACCTTTTGGGAGATATAGACCTTGCAATAAGAAGCCGCTGGATGTTCCTAGTTTATCAACCAAAAATAGATATTGCAACGGGAAAAATTCAATCTGTGGAAGCTCTCATAAGATGGAACCACCCTGTGAAAGGTTTTGTGCCACCTGGTTTATTTATTCCCCAAGCCGAGCAAAGCACTTTGATAGAAAACATAACCGACTTTGTTATTAAACAAGCCATTTTGCAATTAAAGCTGTGGCAGAGAAGCGGCATAGATGTGGACATTGCCGTTAATGTTTCTACTTACAATCTGTTGCAGCCAAATTTTGTGAACAAGGTTTTGAATTTGCTGCAAGAGAACAAATTAGATACCGAAAAATTGGAAATTGAAATAACCGAAGGTTCTTTGATTACAGATTTCCAGCACGTTTTAAATGGACTCAAACGCCTTCACGATGCAAGCATAAAAATTGCTTTAGACGATTTTGGCACAGGATATTCCTCGCTCCAATATCTACAAAAGCTGCCTATAGATTTTTTGAAAATAGACCAATCTTTTGTTCGCAATTTAGAAACAAGCAAACAATCAAAAGAAATTGTGAAAGCCATAGTGGACTTAGCGCACACAATAAATATAAAAACCATAGCCGAAGGAATAGAAACCATGACAGACTATGATTATTTAAACAGCGTTGGCTGTGATATTGGGCAAGGATTTTATATGTCTAAGCCTCTTACATCTAATGCTTTTGTTTCTTGGTATTCAGAAAATAATGGAGTTTTTAAAAAAGTTGAAAGTTGAGGAAAATTTACTTGCGAAAATGAAGGAGCACGCTCTATTTGCGGTGCTTTTGGATCCAGATTTTTCGGAAGATGATGTTTTTTTGAAAACTGGGAAAATGGCTTTTGAGTCCAAAGCAGATTTGATTCTTGTTGGCGGTTCTTTAGTGGGCAATGTGAATTTGCCTAAAAAAATTGAGGAATTAAAAAAGATAATAAATATTCCGGTGATTTTGTTCCCTGGCGGCTCCTCGCAGGTTGTTCAAGGTTTTGACGCTATGCTTTTCACTTGCCTTGTAAGTGGCAGAAACCCGCAATATTTAATAGATGAGCAGTTGAAAAGCGGCTTAATTGTAAAGTCTCTTGGCTTGGAAACGATGCCCACCGCATATATACTCATAAACAGCGGGCCTGCAACCGCAGTGGAATATATTTCAAACACCAAGGCAATTCCAGCAAACAAGCCGAAGATAACAACGGCTCACGCAATAGCCGCAGAGTTAATGGGAATGCGTTGGGTTTATTTAGAAGCGGGTAGCGGTGCAGACAAACCCGTTCCGTTGGAACATATAACTATGACACGCGAGGCAACCAACTTGAACATAATAGTAGGGGGCGGCATAACTACTCCCCAAGATGCAAAAGCAAGGGTTAAAGCAGGGGCGAATATGATAGTCACTGGAACAATTTGGGAAAAAAATATGGATGCAAGTTTAATGAAAGAATTTGCAGAAGCGGTGCATGGCAATTAAAACCCAAAAACTATCCGTTGGTTATAAAAAACCTTTGGTGGAAAATTTATCATTTGAGATTTCTAATGGTTTAACTTGCTTAATTGGACCAAATGGCAGCGGAAAAAGCACTTTGCTAAAAACAATGGCGGGGTTAATGAAACCGCTTGCTGGTTCTATTTTTATTTTTGGAAAAGATTATTCCTCAATAAGCGGAGTGGATTTGGCAAAGCTAATAGCTTTTGTGCCGGCTAGATTCCCTGCCGAAACCAATATAAAAGTTTTTGATTTTGTGGCCCTTGGCAGAATTCCGCACACAAATGCTTTTGGAAAATTGGAAAAAAACGATTTGGAAAAAGTAAATTTTGCAATGGAACAGGCAGAAATTGCAGACTTTGCAGAACGCAGGGTGAATAGCTTGAGCGATGGCGAGAAGCAACGTGTTGCGCTCGCCAGGGCACTTGCCCAAGACACAAAAATTCTCCTTATGGACGAACCCACCGCATTTTTGGACTATGAGCACCGAGTGAAACTCTTTGAATTTTTAACCAAAACAAAAGACAAAATTAATTTAGTATCTACTCACGAACTGGATTTAGCGAAAAGATTTACGGAGAGCGTTTTAGATTTACACACGCCCTGCTAGTATAAGCACCTACAACGCATAAAACTGCGCAGAAAATAAATGTGAATCTCCAACTCTGCATAAAATTTTCAAAATTTTCTGGAACTATTGGAGAATTGCCAATGAAAAGCGAAATAGACATCATAGCAATGGCCATACTAAACGCCTGCCCCGAAAGCCTCATAGTTCCAACTGTCGCGGAGGCTTGGCTAATATGCTTTTTTTCAACGGCACCCATAATCACCTTTGTATTTGGAGCACCGAACAAGCCAATCCCAAGCCCTAAAAGCAAAAGCATAGGGACTATGAAAAAAATTGAACTATCAAGTCCGGCAAAAACAAGCCCAAGCAAACCAACTGCATTCAAACCCATTCCAAGCATAGATATTTTGGATGGTTCAAATTTATCTGCAAGCCTGCCCGCAAAAAGAGCAACTATTGACTGCACCACCGCAGACGAAACCAAAACCAACCCAGCGGCTCTGGCATCAAAGCCGCGCACAAACTGCAAATAGAGACTGAGTATAAAAAAAGAGGCCGTTGTTGCAGCATAACTGAAAAATGTTGCGGTAGATGCCAAGGTAAAAATCTTGTTGCCACCAAATAAGCGCACGTGGAATATAGGTTCTTCTTTGTGTTTTTCGTAATTGTAAAAGAATACAAATAGCAAAATTCCAACAAGCACCAAAATAAAGGCATAAATATTTGGGAACTCAGAAAACCCAAAAATAAAGCAAAACATAGCAAGCCCAAAAATTAAAGAACCTCTTTTGTCAAAACGCTTGCTGCTGTCTTCTTTCCATTCGTGCTTAATTAAAAAAGGCACGCTAATAGCTTGAACAACGAGAATTGTTCCGGGTATGTAAAACACGCTTTCCCAGCCAAAATAATGCGTTAAAATTCCACCCAAAAAAGGCCCAACGGCAAGAGCCATATAAACAACCGCAGTCAAAACCCCCATTGCCTTACCGCGCTCGCTAGCTTCGTAGGTAGAAGACAATATTGCCAAATTGGTGCCAAAAATCATCGCGCTGCCAAGCCCCGCAAACACCCTAAACACAATTAGCGAAGCAAAATCCCAAGCCCCTGCGCAAGCAACCGAAGATGCTCCAAAAAGCGCAACTCCAAGCAAAAACACCTTTTTTCTGCCAAACAAATCGGCAATTTTCGCAAAAGGAATTTGAAAAATCGCAGTTGCTATTAAAAAAGCAGAAGTCACCCAACCCAGCTCTTTTGCATCCAACCCAAAAGCGTGAGCAAGCTCCGGCAGTGCCAAGTTAAGCGATGAGCCCATGTAGGGAACCAAGAAAGATGTGATGCTCAGAGTGATTAGAACTGCGAATTTATTGTTTGACATATAACCTTTATCGCTGGAGCCATCTGATGTCGTATGTTTTTTGCATTATTAGAATATAGAAAAATATTTTTTCCTAAGATACCTAAAAGTCGCCGCTGGCACAATTTTCCTTACATCTTCAAAATTGCCCTCTTTCAAAAATTTCCTGACACGGCTTGCGCTAACTGCACCGCTGTCTTTTTCCAGCCTCGGTATCTCAACAACATCGCAGCCATATTCGGGCAATAGTTTTTTCATCTCTTCCAAAACCTTGCTTTTGTCGCGCAATGTGTCAAAATCATTCCAATCTTTATATAGTGGCATAAAATTCCCAAATTATCCTTCTAACCTAAATACAGAATATAATAATTGGAATTTTGCGCAAAATAACCCCTTTCACTGCTAAAAAACAGTTTTTTAGCGTTATGAATAGCAATGCCGATGGCACAGCTATGTCCATTGCTAATGAACACTATTGTCCATTGCTAATGAACAGATTTTTCTATATTTGCCATTATGATACAACAAGAAACCATTCGTCAGGTTATAGAAACCCAAAAAGGCAAGCTACAGGCCAATTCGAGCAGTTTAGAAAGAGAATTGCTTCCTTCATTGCCGAATTTGACCTCCCACGCCTTGATAATTTCGGGCATTCGACGTTGTGGCAAAAGCACATTGCTTTTGCAAATGCTAAAGCAAAAGCATAAAAATTCCTTGTATTTGAACTTTGAAGATCCACGGTTGTTTGGTTTTGAATTGGCAGATTTTCAATTGTTGGATGCTATAATATTGAAAATGAATGTTAAAAATTTGTTTTTTGACGAAATTCAAATTATAAACGGATGGGAATTGTATGTCCGTCAAAAACTTGACGAAAACTATAGAATTGTGATAACTGGCTCAAATGCTTCTATGCTCAGCAGGGAACTGGGAACAAAGCTCACAGGGCGACATATCTCAAAAGAATTATTCCCATTTTCATACACGGAGTTTTTATCGTTTAATAAGTTTAAGGCAAACACATATTCTTGGGAAAAATACACGGAAATAGGTGGTTTTCCCGAAGTTGTGAAAACAGGAAACTTAGATATTTTAGCAGCTTTGTTTTCTGATATACTTAACAGAGACATTGCGGTTAGGCACGGAATAAGAGACACAATCTCTTTGAAACGGCTTTCAGTTTATTTGGTTTCCAATGCTGGAAGTTTGGTTTCAGCGAGAAAATTATTGCAGCCGTTGGGGATTCATAGTTCAACCACAATTTTGGAATATTTTTCTTTTTTGGAAGATTGCTATCTGATAAATTTTATTCCCAAATTTAGCTATTCATCAAAAGCACAGGCAATAAATCCTAAAAAAATATTTGTTATAGACCCAGGCATTTTATTGGTTGCTTCGCAATCGTTTTCTCCCAACAAAGGGCATTTACTTGAAAACTTAGTTTATTGGCATTTTAGGCGGCAAGGGAAGGAATTGTTTTATTTTCAGGAAAAGCAAGGGGAATGCGATTTTGTTGTTTTCAAAAACGGCAAATTTGAGTTGGCAGTTCAGGTGTGCTACGAACTTAGCTCAGAAAATTCCACGCGGGAAAAGAGCGGTTTGAATGAAGCTTTGAATTTCTTTGGCAGCAACAACGGAATTATTCTTACTTTTAATCAAAAAGACACATATATTCGCAATGGAAAGAAAATTGAGATTAAACCAGCGTGGGAGTTTATGAACCACAACACGCTTTAAGATACCTAAAAGTCGCTTCTGGCACAATTTTTCTTATCTCCTCAAAATTGCCGTCTTTCAAAAATTTCCTGACACGGCTTGCGCTAACTGCATTGGAGTCTTTTTCCAGCCTCGGTATCTCAACAACATCGCAGCCATATTCGGGCAATAGTTTTTTCATCTCTTCATTGTAATGCCTTGTTAAAGGATCAAAAGGTTCTTGCCCTACGAACCTTGTTTTGATGTTCAGCGTTGGGGCTATTGCTGCGGCAAATATGAGCAGGTCAAAACTTACATCTTGTTCTACGGCTTGTTCTTCGGAAACAGAGCTTTTGCCAAAATAAGCATCAAATGTTTGGGAAGATATGATGAATTTGCCAGAAGGTAAAACTGTTACATTTTTCAAATCACTGGTGTTTTGTTTAACCAATTTATATCTGTCTTTGAATGGAAATTCAGATTTATCTTCTTCCACTACGAATATGTAAAGATGTTCTGCTTTGCCTGCGGCATATTCTATCAAATATCTGTGACCAAGTGTAAATGGATTGCAATTCATAACTATCGCACCGCAGTTTTCTAAATTTTGCTTGTGTTTTTTTAAATCGTTCAAGTAAATTGGAATGTCGGGAACAAGAAGCGGTATAACGCTGTTGGCGTATTTTATTTTTTCTTCGGGATCAATTTGAAAATTTTCGCAAATGTCATTGTTGGAATTAATTGGCGGGCTTGTGATTATTTCGCACAGATGCTTTGCTATAAATTCATCTCCGTAGTCACCCAAATGATTGCAATCTATAAATATGGTTTTATCCGAGTTGAAAAATTCTTCCGATGGTTCATAAAACTCCATATTCATGACTTTCGTTACGAATTTTATTTTTTTCTTTATTGAGTTTTCAAATAAACAATCGTTTGAATTCAGTCCAGATGTTTCTATATACCATTTTTCGTAATCTGTAAGAACTTTTTTATAAAGAATACCATTCCATGGTAAATAATAATATATCAATCGGCAGTTGTATTTATTGCAATATTGCATAGCAATTAAAAGTAGGTAGGGATTAATTACACGAGTTATTATAATAGTGCTATTTTTGACAAGTGAAACACTTGTTAATTCGAAAATTACTCTTTCATCAAAGAAGGCAGGGCAAGAAAAATTTTCAATTTTATAATTAGCTTTTTCTTTTAGCATTGTTTCTATTCTGCTAAATCCCTCTGTAAATCTACTATCACAGAAAAAATAAATTACTCTATCGCCATTTCTTGGACTTGCAAAATGATCTTGAGACCGAGTTATTCTTCCATTTTTCCATATCCACAATCGTCCATTTTCATGGAATCTAATAAACATATTATATAGCATTTTTTCTAACTCTTCAGTTGATGAAACGCGGCTACTAAAATAAGCGTTTTTTACATTTTTCAATATAATAGAAAAATCAAAATTTTTCTTTAAAAAAACAAAATCATTAGAAATAGTGAAACTTCTGCTTAATATATTGTTTATTTTATAAATATTATCTATAACATTTATGATTTTTTTATTGGATATATCATAATCATAACGAAAATAAATCACAGTATTTTCTGTAAAGTTTGTTTTATTAAAAGTTTCATACAATTTTTTTATAACATTTTCATCTAAATTACTGACCAAAATATCAGCGTCTCTCCCATTTAATTCTATAAGTAAATATTTTAAAGTTAATATTTTATATCCCACCCCCCAGACCTTCCTCAAACGCCTAGCATTCTTATCACAAAAATAATCGGGAATAACCTTGTGGCGGTCAAGAAATCTACGTCCGTTTGCCCCTGCTCCATAAATAACCAAAACTTTGCTTTTGTCACGCAACGTGTCAAAATCATTCCAGTTTTTATATGATGGCATAATTTTTTACCTTAATTTTCTGGTGTTGATTTATACATCTCTATATAGTTATCTTTGTAGAGATAACTATCCTCCCCGTTTTGAATGCTATTATCAAATTTTTCTATAATTTTAGAAAAAGCTTCATTACACCCCTTTTTCATTCTTTCATGTAATTCTACAATTATTAAATTTACTTTATCTATCCAAGCGGAAGAACTGTTAAATACTTCTCTCTCCGCTCCTTCAATATCAATTTTTAAAATATCTATTTTATCTATTCCGTATTCTTGCATTATATATTCAATTGTAACAGTTTTTGTTAAACTGAGTTTCTCAATATATGGTATTGTAAAGTCGTTGGTTTTATTTTCTGTTCCAACCATAAATCCACCAGTTCCTAATCCTACATTGAATAAATTAATTTCACAAACAGAATCCCATAAAGCCGCTTTTATTATATGTATATTGCTATAGGGTTTTGTATTGATTTCCAACATTTTGAAATTAGAATCTTCTGGCTCTATTGCTATAATTTTTGCATTTGGATACTTGTTTGTGAAAAACACCGATGCTAATCCTATATTTGCTCCCGCATCAATTATTACTTCTGGTTCTTTTTTTACTAAAAAATTATATTCTTGCTTTGCATTAGTTATAATTTCTTTATAAAATTTTACATCAGACGTACCACTCCTAATATAAAAAGGAGCCTTATAGTTGTCATTTATTATTTCAACAATGTCAAAAACTGGTTTCATTATGTCCATTCCTCAATCTCCTTTTTTGATAACCCGAATAACTCATCATTTCTATAAGCTCCAATATTACAATATTTGCAAAAGGGGGGGGGGGGTAACCAAAAAATTGAGTATCTCATTTATATTTTTCGCCTTATAAATATCTATATAATCACAATAAGTAACCTCTAACTTTTCATTAAAATACTTATTAAAATGTTCAATGTGCGCAGGCATAATGCATGTGAAAAATCTCCCATTTTTAAGTGTTATGCAAGTATTTCCCCTATGACATATCTGGAAATTATTTTTTATATCTTGCTTTCCCTGTAAATCTAAGCAATGATGCCCCAGCACAACTCTATTACCTCCTTGAAAACTATGATAATCTAATATTATGCCGAATTTAGATAGCTTGTCTTCTATTTTCTCCCAGTTAATTTTTGGATATTTCGATGCCATAATTTTTATATTATGCTTTCTACAATTCTCAAAAAATGTATCTTTCATATTTAACAGTTTTGTGCCATTAGTTAATATCGCAATATCTGTATCAGGAAATAATTTTCTTGCGATTATACACATATCTTCTATATTTGGATGTAATAGAGGTTCTCCACCCATAAGGCAAATCCTGCCAACTTTGCTTTTTGTAAGTTCTGCAACTCTTTCAAAATCTTTTGTGAAAATTTCTACTGGCAAAAAATATTCTTCTGCTAACGGAGAAAAATGAAAACATCCTCGACATTTCAGATTACAATGCTCAGTTAAATGAATCTCGAAATAATGCAAATAAGGATTAGAGATTTTGCCTTCTTTTATATATGCAAAATATCTATCACGTAAAAAGTGCATTTTACTAATTTCTAGTTTTACAATTCCATTGAAAATATCATCAATTTCGTTACGGTCAATTATTTTACCGTCATACGTTGAAACAAAATTATATATATTCAGTTCATCCAATTTTATTATCCCATATTTCTCTGGATTTTTATACATATCACAGCTTTTAAAAAGACCTAAACGACCAATCGCAAGCCCAGAAATATATGATTTCAGGTTTTCTATCTGAGCAAGATCGTTAAGCAATTCATCTTTTGTTTGCGTTGGTAACGTAGCCATCATCCAAATATATACGGTAATTCCAGAATTATGAAATAATTTTATATTTTCAATAGAAGTTTCTGCGTTTATGCCTTTCTTTATATGATTTAGCAATCTTTGATTGAATGTTTCAACACCAAAAAGCACCATTCTACAACCGCATTTATAAGCTTTTTTAACAATGTCTGGAGTAAATTTCTTACTGACTCTGGAATAAAATAGCCACTTTACATCTTTGAGTTGTGATTCATTGTCAAGAGCGTTAACCAAATCAATAAAATAATCTGGATGTATAGCTTCATCGGAAAACGATATATGACCTATATCATATTCATTTTTCAATGTTTTTAATTCGGATATTGCAGATTCTACAGGTTTTATGCGATAATTCTTTCTGTACGATTCATCGTGGTTGCAAAAGGCACAATTACCATAATAACAACCCCTCGAAGTCTGATAAGGAATCATAATGCCTGGAAATAAATACTGCTCAAAACAAATATCCGAAAAATCAGGAGGTGGAAGAGAAGAGAAATCTTCAATATACGAAGTGGTTCTATATATCGTTTCGTTTTCAAAATAAACAAGATTAGGAATGTCGGCTAATATTCCTATACCTCGTACAAGATAATCCATTAATTTTATAATGCATGTTTCGCCTTCCTGAAAGGAAAGATAATCTACAAATGAAAATAAAACTGCCAAATCTTCATTTGATTTTGTCTTTATAAAGATATCTACATAACTTCCGCCCAAAATGATTTTCATATTAGGATTAATCTTTTTTATAATCATTGCATAAAAAAGTGATACAAGAAATTGTTGTTCCGTAATCACGCTTAATCCAATTATATGCGATGTATTCTTAGTGAAAACGCCACTCATATTTAGCGCATTAATTAGTTTTTCCCTATCCAATTGTTCAAAATTATCCATCAAACTCTGTCTTGTAATTTTTTGGGGTATGACAGGAATTTTTGCTTCGTATGTACGTGCTAAAAATGCCCATAAAATATTCAATTGCCCTTTGTCCAATTGATGCAAAATATTTTTTATGGTATATATTGTGAAATTCGGTACGCATAAAAAAGACATTTTACTTTTATATTCTTCATAGGTAAGGCATTCAAAAGATTCTTTTTCTTCTATCGTAAGACTATAAAAAAAGGATTTCTCCTGCATAAATTGAATTTGCTGTTTCGATGTATTTTTTTGTAATATATCATTAAAATATATTATATTAACATCGGATTTCCCTACCTTGAATCCATTCTTTTTTAAAGCTGCGGAAAGGCATGGAATAGCCAGAAACGGGATATGAAAGCTCCAGTAAGGAGGATTCAAAAGCAAGATGTCATATTGTTTGCTCGCTGTTACTTGATCCGTTTTATTTAATAAGTACATATATTCCAGCATTTCAATCAAATCAACAACCTTTATACTAGGGCATTCTTTTGATAATCTAGTATTAACTTCATCAAATATCCCTTTAGCCGATACAAGCACAATATCTGTGCAATCTTTTAATTCATCCCAGGGCTTAACCACGACATTTGCAATGCTTTTTCCATGAATCTTTGTGTTAATATCTGTAATCTCAAATTCAATACCCATAAGACTCATATTTTCTGCATTTTGTTTCCCAAAATGCCCACATCCCCATATAGTCAAACGCTTACCTATATATGGAGAAATACAACTGCGTAGTTTTTTCAATTGCATAACTTTATTTCGTTGTGTCTGTTGTTTTGTGTAATACGTATTACAAAATGCAATGAAGCAAAAATAAAAATCTGGTAACCCAATATTTAATTCAATAAAACAAAGTACATCTCTAATCCATATACCATCTTCTGCTTGTGCATATATGTTGTCATCATAATTGACCTTATACATTTTAAAGAGGGCTAAAATACTATTGCAGAAATTCACACATTCAGCAGGATATTTTATGCAAACATCATAACAAAGAGATATGAAAAATCTATATAAATAAAAAACCTCTTCTGGTTGTACATATATATTTTCATCATAGTTGACTTTATATAATTTAAAAAGAGCTAAAACACTATCGCAAAAATTTATAAACTCGGCAGGATATTTCATACAAATGTTATAAATATAACTCATAACCAATTTATATAAATAAAGAGACATCTGTTTTTTTACAAGAAAATCTAAACCGCTAAAATAATCGGAACTTAAAATATACTCAATTGATTTAATAATTAATGCGTAAGATTGCATATTATGACTATTACTAATAGAGTTTGGGCGTTTAACATAATAGTATAAAGCTTCGTTTAACCGTACTATTTTAGAACTCGCCACAAACCATAAAATACTTGCCAAATCGTCAGCTATAGTATGTTCTGGAAAGTATAAATTGTTATTTTGGATAACTGATTTTCTTATCACAATAAGCCAAATATTATGCATTTTTAAATCTTTTATTCTGTTGCATAAATCAGGCGAATCAAATTTACCATTGTTTCCTACTTCCGACCATGACCAATTTTCAGTAATAATCTTATCTTCTATACAATTACAATCACATACAGCCATATCAGCATTTTCTGCAATAATTGCATTATACATTTTTTCGCATAATTTTAAATCCAAATAATCATCACTATCAGCAAAATATAAAAACTCACCGCAAGCCGCACGTATTCCTGTATTCCGTGCTCCGCCTTGGCGTTTATTTTTCTCGTGCCAAAAACATCGTACTTTATTTGGGAATTTCTTCTCATACTCTCTCATTATTTCGCCATCACGTGGGTCTGGCGAGCAATCGTTCACAACAATTACTTCTATTTCCTGCAATGTTTGATTCACGCAAGAATTGAGGCAGCGGTTCAAATAATCTGCCGTATTGTACACAGGAACTATTATGCTAACTTTTATATTCTGCATAGTCACTGCCCATACCCATTAGGATGATTCTTATGCCATTGCCAAGCATCGACCATAATCTCTTTAAGCCCACGCACTGCGCTCCAGCCTAGTTTTTCTTTTGCGAGCGCGGTATCGGCAACCAAAATTGGCGGGTCTCCGGCTCTTCTAGGAGCTACAGTATAATTCACAACCTTACCGCTTGCCTGTTCCGCCGCTTTGATTATTTCAAACACCGATGCACCATATTCGGTTCCCAAATTTACAGACATACTACTACCGCCATCCAACAGATATTTCAAGGCTTTCACGTGCGCATCTGCCAAATCGCAAACATGAATATAATCGCGAATGCAGCTTCCGTCACGAGTTTGGTAATCATTGCCAAATACGGATAAAGTTTCATTTTTAAGAATTGCACGGTAAACAAGAGGAATTAAATGGGTTTCCAATTTATGGTCTTCGCCTATGCTGCCATCTGGCATTGCTCCTGCTGCGTTAAAGTAACGAGGGCACACATATTTTATATTATGCGCAACATCACACCATTTCAGCATTTTTTCAACAGCCAATTTTGTTTCGCCATAAGGGTTGCAAGGCTCTGGCAAAAATGATTCATTTATGGGAACTGTTTTTACATCGCCATAAACTGCGCAAGTAGAAGAAAAGACTATGTTTTTTACCCCTGCATCAACCATTGCCGCTAAAAGGTTGTGAGTTCCTATAACATTGTTGCGGTAATAAGCCAATGGGTCTTTCATGCTTATGCCGACAAGCGCAAATGCGGCAAAATGAACTACTCCGTCAATTTTGCGGTTTTTAAACACTTGCGCAAGTTTTTCAAAATCCAATAAATCGCCTTCAATAAGCTCAAAATCTTTGACAGCTTCTCTATGCCCTTCGGAAAGGTTATCGTAAATTACACAGTTAAACCCCGCATCTGCTAAGGCGCGGACTGTGTGTGAACCTATGTAACCGGCTCCGCCGGGTATAAGAATTGTTTTCATTTATAAAACCTATAGAGCAAAAAATAGAAAATTTCTATTTTACCCCTAATGCCTCAAAAATACTTCAACATAGCTGGTCCCTGTAATTCAAGCAAACATTATATGCTTGACCCTTTGCGGGGCATTCGCGAAGAATTGAATGATTTAATAGAACAAGAACAATATTTTGTTATCCACGCCTCAAGGCAAAGCGGAAAAACAACTCTCTTATTGGAACTTACGGATAAAATAAACGCGGAAGGCAAATACCACGCTTTGTATTGCTCTTTAGAGGGGATACAATCATTCACCGAGCCAGAAAAGGGAATACCAGAAATAGTTCGGAAAATGGAATCTTGTATAAAAAATCAAGGTTTGCCTAATGGCTTTGCAAAAGATGCCAATTATAGCAATATCTCTGGTGTACTAAATGATAGCCTTGTCAATTACTGCCGCTTGCTAGACAAATCTTTGATTATACTTTTTGACGAAGCAGATTGTCTCAGCAACGGAACTTTGATTACTTTTTTAAGACAATTGCGAGAAGGCTATATCTCAAGGGCAAGAGTTCCATTTGTTCATTCTCTTGCCTTGGTAGGAATGCGAAACATCAGGGACTACAAGGCAAGAATCAGAAGTGATAGCGAAACGCTAGGCAGTTCAAGCCCATTCAACATTGTAGCAGAAAGTTTGAGTTTGAAAAATTTTACAAAAGAAGAAGTAATTGAACTTTACAGCCAGCACACAAAAGAAACTAGGCAGGTTTTTGAACCACAAGCGATAGATTACATTTATGAACAAACTCAGGGACAACCTTGGTTGGTAAATGCTGTAGCCCGTGAATGCGTGGAAAAAATCTGCAAAAAAGATTACGCAATTCCCATAACAAGTGAAATGGCTAAAACAGCAATAAACAACATAATTTTAGCCAGAGGAACGCATTTTGACAGCTTAATGGAACGTTTGAGGGAAAACAGAGTTCGCACTGTTATACAGCCCTTGATTCTTGGAGAGGAAGCAGACCGAACAACCGATAATTACCTGTACGCCAAAGATTTGGGTTTAATAAGGGATTTAAATGGAAAAGTTGAACCCGCCAATCCAATTTATGCGGAAGTAATTATAAGAACCATAACTTGCACCGCACAAGAAGCAATAAAAAACAGCAAGCCGAATTCCGATTTGCCAAAATATGTTATTGACGGCAAAATAGACATAAACTATTTGCTCAAAGATTTCCAGTCTTTTTGGCGAGAGAACAGTGAAATTATTTGGGACGAACTTTATGAAGAAGGATTTCGTGAATACAAAGAGGCCTCCCCTCATTTGGTTTTGCAGGCTTTTTTGCAGAGAGTAATAAACGGCGGCGGTCATATTTCAAGGGAGATGGCTTTGGGCAAAAAGCGTGCCGATATTTGCATTGAATGGGAAGGTCAAAAATATCCTATAGAGATTAAAATATTGAGGAATAGCAATAGTATATCTGACGGCTTGGCACAGACCTTGGAGTATGTGGAAAGATGCGGAACGGAAAGGGGTTGGCTCGTTGTTTTTGACAGGGATGCAGGCAAGAGCTGGGAAGAGAAATTGTATGTTAAGGAATGTGATAAGATAACTGTTTTTGGGTGTTGAAACCATTTCACCTTCCAATAGTTGAAAGTCCTTCATGCGGCTTTACTACTAGCACACCGCAAATTTCGCCGTCATATATTGCCGCAATTTGCAAGATATTGTCAATTAAACCCTGGTATACGTTTTATTGACTCCATAATCATTGCTTTTTGTTCTTCGTTAAAAACATAATTCCATTTATTATGTAAACGAAGAACTTCATCAAAACCAAAAGTATAAGGATCAACATCCAAAATTTCCTGCGGAATTTCTTTTTTCAGCAACCAAACAGCACTGTTTATTCGCGTTGAGCCTATGTATTCAAAATATTCAGCTAAATATCCCATTGTAACTTTTATATATGGTAAACAAGGATGGATATAGTCCTGATGTATAAGTAAAGAGCGACCTGGTATCATTCTAGAATACAGCTTTTGCATTGAAAAATTTAATTCAGGCGTTTTGCATACATCCAAAAACATTATTTCAATATCATCTGGATATTCCTGCTCCATAATATTGCCAATAAACAATTTGATTTTTTCGGCACCATCTAAATGTGCAATATTTTCTCTTACCAAATCACTAAAGTCTTTACCATCGTAGTTAATAGTCTCGCTATATTGCCGCTTTACAAAATCTACAATACATAGAGGATAAGATGTATTATATATATGATTATATTTTGCAAGTTCATAAGCATAGATGTATTTATCAATTTTATCTATATTTGGATTTTTTAAAAGACCGCCTATAAATGATTCTGTACAGCCGCCTAAACAAATTCCAGCATCAAAAATATGTCCTGCACCGATAAAATAATATCTTGCCAGTATATAATTCAGTGTTATTTCGTCAGAGCACAACATACTTGGATTCTTCTGTTTAATAATACTATATGGGTAATTATGGGCAAAAGCCACCAGTTTTTTAGCCTTTTGAAGATTATCATTAGTATCTATGCCTTGTAATATGGCATCAATCCAAACAGTATATTTGTTAATCCCTGCTTTTTTAAAAATATCAATCACTTCATTTGAGTCAAGAACACATATTACAACATCATAATCGTTTTGAATAACTGCAAATTCCTCGAAAGTTAAGACAGGTTTTCCGCAATACGTTGTTCCGCCTTTGAAAGTATCCGCAAAGCAATAAATAGAATTTTGATTCTTCTCAGTGTAATGCTCAAATATCATTTTACCCACGCCTCCTGCACCATAGAGAATTTTTCGGGCGGGTTCTTTATGGGGGGGGGGGGGGGGGGGGGGGGGGGGGGTCATCATTTTTCTCCTGCAATAAAGGCATATCCTCTCTCTCATACGCTTCCGCATAAGCGTGTACAAATCCATTCTTATCATAACCGTATTCTCCGAGTATTTTTTTCACAATGTCATACGCCTGCTTAGTTTCCATGCAAAGCACAATAAAATACTCTTCCATTTTTCCTCGCAACATCTCTGCTGGCTGTACTGTATATTCAAACACTTCTTTGCCATAATTGGCAGTCAAACCATCTACTACTACATCGGGATACACCCCACTTGATGCAAACATTGTCATTATAGGGGAAATATGCAGCCCTGCACCCCAGAATGCAAGTTTGCGATTGCCAATAACCTGCTTAACACGCTCGGCGGAATCAATGAAAATATCCCGCCAAAATATTTTTATGTATGTGTTTGCTAGAATAAATGCTTCTGTTTTGGTAATTTTTTCTCGGCGTTCATATTCAGCAATACGTTTTTCATCTAACGGGTCGTAAAATGGTGTTAATGCTTTGTATTTGTAGTATAAACGCCAATGCTTGGAAACCATAAAAGTAGCCTTCTTTAAATGCCATGGTTTTTTTTGACCTATAAAGTGAATAATAGTAGGATGATTATAAAAATCTATCCATTTTTTGAGACTTTTGCAATTTTTAGGGTGAAAAAAATGTTCCATATCTTCTAAATTAAATTTGGCAGATAAAAATTTTGCATATTTTTCTCCTTTTATTAAATAGTTAATAACTTCTTGGTCGGCATACCAAGGTTCTTTGTTTTCAACATATTTATTAAAAACAATACTGATAATTTTAGGTAAATTCTCAAGCGTATATAATTCTGAAAATTTTTTCAAATCTAACAATAATACGCCTGCGTTAAAATAATGCCAATCATATTCTAAATCAAGAATTTTAGAACGTTTATATGTATGAGTAACATCCGAGACTACTCCGGCAACTTTTCCTTCTAAATCCTCATTCCATAACTCCGCAATATCACCATTTACAATCGTATCGCCATCAATATATATTATCCTATCTAGTTCAGGCAATATAGCAGGAAGGAAAAAACGATAATATGTTTCAACTGTTAAATGCTCAGGAATAGTAAGTACTTTATCGTCAAATTCAAATCCATAATAATTCCAATGCCCATGTGGAAATCGTTCTGATAATGACGATAATTTTGCTTTATTTTCATCGGATAACTTATTAGAAATCACGTGAAAATGTACTTTTGACTTAGTATTTGCAAGAATAGATGCCATAGACACGCAGGTAGGCTCTGCGTACCCATTGTCAAGGGAATATGCTATATGAATTGTTTCAACCATAATTTTTCTCCTACAATAAAGAACCATTCTCTCGTTCATACGCTTCTGCATAAGCATGTACAAATCCATTCTCATCATAACCGTATTCTTTGAGTATTTTTTTTACAGCATCACGTACCCGTTTAGTTTCCATGCAAAGCACAACAAAATTCTCTTCCGTTTTTCCTCGCAATATATCTGCTGGCTGCACTGTATATTCAAACACTTCTTTGCCATGATTGGAAGCCAAACCATCAACAACTATATCGGGATATAATCCACGTAATGCAAATAGTGTCATTATATGGAAAATATGTTGCCCTATTCCCCAAAATACAAGTTTGCGACTACCAATAACCTTTTTAACATATTCGGCAGAATTGATGAAAATATCACGCCAAAATAAGTTTATGTATGTCTCTGTTGGAAGCAATGCTTCTGTTTTAGTAATTTTCTCTCGGCGTTCATATTCAGCTATGCGTTTTTCGTCCAATGGGTCGTAAAATGGCGTTAATGCTTTGTATTTGTAGTATAAACGCCAATGTAAAGAAAATACTAAACAATTATTTAAATGCCACGGTTTTTTACAACCTCCATAATGGATAATAATAGGCAAATTATTTGCTTCATCTCTTTCTTTAAGATAACGACTTATCTGGCCATAAAAATGGCGATAGGAATCAACGTCGTGGTCTTGATCTATCAAGTTATATTTAAGATTTAAAAATTTTGCATATTTTTCGCCATTGAACAAATAATTTAGCACCTCTTGGTCTGCTAACCAAAAAACATTCTTGTCTTTAAATCTTTTGTACAGGTCACCGATTATCGTAGGTAATGTTTCTAATGTATATAACTTCCCAAATTCTTTTAATTTTAAAAGCAAAACACCAGCGTTGAAATACTGCCAATTATGTTTTAATCCAAAAATTTTTAAACGATTTTCATGCGTATATGATGACACATCTTGAACAACTCCCACAATTTTTCCTTCTAAATTTTCATTCCACAATTCTAATATATCTCCAACTATAACTGTATCTCCATCAATGTAGATTATTTTTTCCAATTCAGGCAATACCTTTGGAATGAAAAATCTATAGTAAGTATCAACGGTAAAATGTATGATTGATTCTAATACAAAGCTACTCGTGTCAAACTCCACTCTATGAAAACTCCACTGCCCATGTGGAAAACGTTCCGATAATGACGATAATTTCTCTTTATTTTCATCAGATAATTTACTAAATATCACATGAAAATGCACCTCTGATTTAGTATTAGCAAGCATAGAAGCCATAGACACGCAAGTAGGCTCTGCGTATCCATCGTCAAGGCAATATGCTATATGTATAATATCATTTTCGTTTTTTGTACTTCCCATATCTAATCTCCTATGTTTCGTCCTAAATATAGAAAAATTCATTCGGTTGTTTTATCCATTCTCAAACCAATAAAAATGTGATTTTAATGTATTTGAAAGTTGTTCCCTAATAAAATAGAATGTAACCTTTGTTTTGACTGTACATATAATTGCTGTTTTATTATCAAGCCTTTCATGCGGTTTTACTACTGGTATGTCAAAAATTTTATCACCATATACTTTGTTATCCCATATTTCCAAAGGCAAATCAAAACCTGCATTTCTTATTATTTTTATATAATTTTCAGCATCTCTTTGACCAAAAAGTATGTATTTTCCTTTATACTGTTGCAGTACATTAGGTAAATCAATAGTATGTTTCAGTTTCTTGGCTTTTAAATAATAGTTTGCTTTAATCGCATCGTCAAATAATTCTAATTTCGTTTTATCGTAATATTTTTTAACAATATTGCGAACACTTTTAAGAATATTATCATCGGGAATAAAAGCCCAAGGAATAGAGAGAGAATGGAAAACCCCATCAATATATTTGCGTGTATCAGAAGTTACCTGAAACGCTCCTATGTTTGGTAATATAAACATAGAAACATATTCCTTATCGTTTGAAGAAACGTTAATTTTTTCAGCCACAACCGAACTGAAAAGGAATTTAGTAGCGAGACTAATATTAGGATAATTTGATAAATCAGAAAAATGTGCATTTATATACAATGATAAATCATGCAATACAACAATTGCTCCATCTTCTAAAAATGGCAAAACAGATAAAAAATTCAATGTTTCAATAGGATGAACATGCGCCGTATCAATAATTACAAAATCAAACTTTTTACCAAAACTTTCAATTATTTCTGACGGGTCTTTGCCTGTAACTAGAGACCATTGCGGATTGTTTGCATTCTCTCGCAGTGCCACAAAACCAACAGGTTTATCGGGAAATCTATATGCTTGTTCCGCAAAATCTACACTATTTAAAGTAGATTCTTTCATATCTTTTATGGCATGGAGCATAAGTCCGCACCCCCCCCCTGAAGATACACCTACTTCTAAGATATTTTTGGGTTTAAAAAAACGGATTAACCCGAAAAGAAATTTTTTTTCTAGAACAGCCATTTCCATAAATTCATAAGTTTCTGGCGGTATAGCATTGAACTTTTCAGAATCAATGTTTTCTGGTAAATCTGGCAATTCACAGAGCAATTTATACATAGTTTTTTCTCCTGTAACAAAGGTTTACTTTTTCACTCATAACTCCAACAATTCCATTAAATTAACAACTTCAACATTCGGACTTTCTTTTGCTAACTTTTCACATATATCTTCAAAAAATCCCACAACAGACACAAGAACTATATCCGTATGCTCCTTTACTTCGTTCCAAGGCTTAACAACAACATTTGCAAGCACTTTTTCACCGTGAAGTTTTGGATTAACGTCAGTAATCTCAAATTTAATACCAAGTATGCTCAAACTTTCGGCATTTCTTTTACCCCAATATCCGGCTCCCCACAATGTTAGGCGTTTATTTGCATAAGGAGAAAGAACTCTGTGCATTTTTTTTAACAATGCCATATTATCTTGATACCAGTAATATGTAATAAATTCCACATTAAAATCAGATGTATCTATATTTTGTTCAATAAAACGAAATATTTCTCTGGAACGAATATCTACTTCCGATTGCATATATACATTGTCGTTGTAATCAATTTTATATATTTTAAACAAATCCAAAACATCATTGCAAAATTTTACAAATTCAGTAGCATAATTTATACAAACTGTTTGGCACCAACGTGGAATAAATTTAATTAAATATAGAAAAAATATTTTTTTTACAGCAATATCCAAATTATTGAAATAATTAGAATTTAAAATAAATTTAAATGCTTTGATTGCTAAAATATAGGTTGATAATTTTTTTTCATGAATAATTGAATTATCGCGTGTATAATAGCAATGCAAGGTCTCATTTACTCGTGCTATTTTTTTGCTTGCCAAATACCATAAAGGACATATAAAATCTTCGTATTCGGCTAACTCTGGAAAATATAAATTATTATTTTCTATAATTGATTTTTTTATCATAATAAGCCACGCGGTATGCATCTTTATATTTTTTATTCGTTCACATAAATCGGCTGTATTGAATTTGCCATTTGACTTATAGTTTTTGATAACTATTTTCTTCTCAATGAGAACAGTGTCACATACCGCCATATCCGCACTTTCTGTAATAGCCGCTTTGTACATTTTCTCGCATAATGTTAAATCTATATAATCATCGCTGTCAAGGCAATATACAAACTCGCCGCAAGCAGCACGAATACCTGTATTCCTAGCTCCGCCTAGCCGCAAGTTTTCTTTGTGCCATACACACCGTACTTTGTTTGGAAATTTTTTTTCGTAGTCTCTCATAATTTCGCCATCACGTGGGTCTGGCGAGCAATCGTTAACTATAATTATCTCAATTTCCTGCAATGTTTGATTTACGCAACTATCAAGGCAGCGGTTCAAATAATCTGCCGTATTGTACACAGGAACTATTATGCTTACTTTTATATTCTGCATTTTGCTTTAAATATAGAAAATTTCACACTTTCACCCTCCAATACCCACCCTTATCCGCACCAACACGTTCAATTAAACCTTTGGATTTGAGTTTGGAAAGATTTACTCTAACATTATCGGCTGTTATGCCAACAATATTAGACAACTCCTCCGATGTAATACGTGGATTTTTTTTAATCTCGTTAATAATTATTTTTTGGCTTTTAGTCAAATTTTCTGTGTTGTTTTCTGTGTTGTTTTCTGTGTTGTTTTCTGTGCCTTTTTCTGTAACATTGGTTCTACTAAATGTTACCTTAAAAAATCCACTGGTACTAAATTTAGGCATTTGCTGTTTAGCATCTTTCAAATCTTTTTTAATCCTCTCTATTCCTGTTCCCATTTTTTCTATATAGTGAATTCTATGCAACAAACTAGCTAAAATAGGATTCCTAGCAATGCTCAGAGTTCCAAAATTTTTGTTTGTTATTCCTTTTGGAACACCACCTGGATTTGATATTTCTACCCTATCATCAAAAATTTCTATCATAACACGCGCACCATTTTCAAAATAATCCCTGTGGCACACTGCATTTACAATAGCCTCTCGCAATGCGGTTTCTGGTATTTCTAAAATGTTTTTTCTCTGCAAAGTTTTAATTTCATAACTGATATTTAAATGCTTCTTAAAAAAAGCAACTGCATTTTCAATATTCTCTACCATTCCGCCATTCAATTCTTTGGCATCTATAATATCTACTTTGTTTGTACCTTTATACAAAGCACAAGCAATATTTGCATATTCATAGAAAACATCATTGCTATTGTCTCTAAAAAACAATGCTCCAGCATTTGTAAAAAATAATTTTTTCCCAACATATTCTGCGCATCCCAAGTTTATTAAAGTAGCTTCAAATGCCAATACATTGCTTATATTCGCCTTTCGTAAAAAATCTTCAAAGGCAGCTTTATTAAAATTATCTTTAACTAAAACTTTTTTATTCACAATAGAATCATAATAAGTTTTTCCCTCTGCCTGTAAAAACTCAATTATACTGTTTCTTTCCATTTTTTGAGAATTTGGACCTGAACGCAAGTAAAATCCTTTTGCACTGGAATAAGGTTTATTGTGACCTTCGGGAACTGTGATAATAATGATATTTTTATAAATAGAAATTTTTACATTTAATTTTGGTTCTATCTGGTTTATTGTATCTTGAATTCGAGAACGGGCTGTATTGCTTACATCTGTTCCAATAATTTTTCCGTTATCGTCAACTCCTATGAATATGCATCCACCAGAGGCATTGGCAAAAGCGCAAACCTCCGATGCAAGCGACTTGTCGGCACTCTCTTTAAATTCTACCTTATAATTCTCGCCATCGCAGAGGATTACTTCTATGTTTTTCATACGGAGATTTAAATATAGAAAATTTCGGGAATTATAGCGATATGTACCCACATCTGACGGAAGACAATCTCTACAGTTTCATTTATATAGGCAAAGCATACAACACTGTCTCTCTAAGATATGAAAAACAGTGATGCCTAATATAAAACTTATAATCAGGAACAAATTCAAGCAATAAATTAGGTATCTCCCACACATCTTCGGGTTTATGATAAATGCAAATCGCCAATTTTGGCTTGTATTTCTTTATTGTCTGTTCCGCTCCTTTTAAAGCATTTAGTTCAGCACCTTCTATATCCATTTTTATAAAAGTTATAGACTCTTTTTCATCTTTAAAATATTCGTCTAAACTAATTGTTTCTATAATTTCTTCGCCATCAGGAGTTATGCAACTCGCACCACAATCTTTGTGAAATTTAAGGGTATCTTTTTTATGCCAAAGACCATTATTTACAAATTTTACATTATCGCAGCTTTGCAAATTATCTTTGCAAATCTTATACTGAATAGGATTGGGTTCAAATATTATGCTTCTTCCTCTTTCCCCGCCGTTATTTTGTATCCATCGGAAAAAATCTTTCGTAGTATTTCCATCACAGGCTCCTGCATCAATAAAAAATTCATTCTTGCAAGGTTTAAATTGCGATAAATTAAAATATTGATTAACACTAACATCAATAATAATAAATTCTTCGGGAAAACCATTGTTTAACAATTGCCGTTTCATTTCATTGCTATACAACTTACTAGAAATAAAAACCGCAGCATTTTCTGAATTAGCAATAAACTCTTCAAATGATATTATAGGCAAAATACCCGGTTTGCCAACTTTGGATTTATCATTCTCTATAAATGCTTTCCACGAGACTTTTGGATAACTTTCAATAACTGCATTTGCCATATCTCCAGCCCCAAATTTGAAAATTTCTCTCTTTGTTTCCAATAATTTTTTATAAGCAGCATTTGTTTCGTTTATGCCATGTATAGCCCTTTGCATATCTCCGGTTAAACTATAGCACAAACGCTTTTCAAACAGAAAGCGGCTTTCTTCATCTCCCAAATGGGAATATATCGTTTTCAAGCAAAATGGTTCCATTTTTCACTCCTATGCACTTTAGACGTACATTTTATGTATGTATGTAATGCAGCAACACATTATGATTGTGAATATACAAAATTTCACGCTTTCACCTTCCAATACCCACCCTTATCCGACCAACACGCTCAATTAAGCCTTTTTCAAAGGAGTTGATAACTCCGCCAAATATTCACAAAATTCAATTTTATTTGCTGGTATTTCTAAATCAAACCTAAGCTGCTTATATATTTGTTCTTCAAATACATTGGTTGCCATAATTACAATTTTATCAAAATCAGTTTCCTGTATGTTTTCTGGCGGTATAATTTGGAATCCATTTAGCGAACTTCCCCATTTATCGCGGTTGTTATCGGATAGGGCAATTATTTCACAAGTGCTTGGAATTTCAAAATTTTCCATAACCTTTTGGTACAAAAATCCTGTGCCAAATAATATCAGTTTATGATTTTTTACAGTTCCTTTGTTTTCATCAAGCGATTCTGCCAAAAGCGAGTTGTAAATATCCTCTTTTATTCTATCGGCACATTTACCGTCCATATACGGGATGCAATTCTTAAACGCCTTTTCTCTTGCTGATTTTTGTGGGTCGTCTCCGTTTTTGAGCATATCCAAAAATGCACACATATCATTGCAGTTTGTGCCATGATAGAAACTATCTGTAAGAGGTACAAGCGGCTTAAAAATTTGTTCCTGATAATCAGGATTATGCAACAGCAATACCTGGCAACCACAAATTGCAGCTTCTATCATAAGCGAGCTTCTATCTGTAATAACCGCGTTTGCGTTCAATAGGGATGGGCGATAGTCGTCATCTTGGTCTATATAGGCATTTTCTGCCGCTTGAATAACTTCCATTACCTCTAAGGATTTTTCATTGCTAACTTTATCAACCAAATCATTCCCAAATTTTGGATGCGGCAAAAATATGAAAAAATACTGATTGTATTCCAGCAGTTTTTTCGCAAAATCCATATATTCTTCTAAGTACGGCGTAATTTGCCTATTTGCCCCATCCATAAAACTGACTTTCGCAAAATGCGTGTGCCAAACTACCACCGGACGTCCCATTATGCGTTCTTTTAATGAATCAGATAACTTGAACTGCTCTTTGTGGCAAAGCATATCAAAACGAGGCAATCCAAACGCGCGTACCGCTTTGTAATTTCCACAATATTTTTTATATTCCTGAGCAAACGCCTCTGACAAAACATATATTCTGTACGCGTTTCTGATTGCTGGAGTACGAAAGTGATCGTATCTCGCCGATGGCGTATCTACAATTTCAATACCATAGGGAACATAGATTACCCGTATGCCTTTATTTTTCAGCCTTAGGCTATATGCATAAACTGGTCTTCCCAAATAATCATACGGCGTTTGCAGAAATGCAATATCTGGAGCAAATTCGTCTAAAGCCTGTTCAGAAAATATTTTACAAGGTACCTTTACTTTACCCAAAAAAGATTTTTGTTTTTCGTATGTAAATTCTCTTTTTTCGGTTTGAAATACAGATACAATAAATCTGCTGTCATTTATTAGAGCAAAATACAAACTTTCCCAAGCTGGCCAAAGTGATGGGTCTTGAAATAGAAATGCAATTTTTATAGGCGCAATCATATATTTCCCGCTGGTTGCAAAGAGCCATTTTCCTCTCGTTTTTTTTCTGCATTTTTCCAAACAATACCACTTTGCTCCTGAGGAATAAACTCTCTATCTGTGATGCGTGGGTTGAATTTTTCTCCGATTTCTGAACGTTCAAGATTATATTTTGCATCATAATAATTGGGCATAAGTCTTGCTGCTTCGGCAAAATATGGTCTTGCAGCATCTACGCTTTGTTGTTGCAAAACACAGCAACCTATATTGTTTGCAAATTCTGCACGGTAAGGCATTTGCTTTTGCCCCAAACGAAGATATTTCTCTGCACTTTCAAAATTTCCTTGATAGCGATAATATCCCGTACCCAAATAAAATGCTGCCCAAGGATTTTGATGCTTGTTTAATGCGTCTATAAAAAGTTTATTAGCTTTATCCGTATTGCCAAGGCGATAATATAATTTTCCTAAAACAATTTCTTTTTCATTTTCACTATAATTTGTGTGTTTAACTATATCTTCTAATTTTTCAAGGCTATAGCGAGCGTATATCCTTTGGTTATCTTGCTCAACCCGCTCACGGTCACCAGAATAATTATCCTCGTGCACACGGTAACGCAAAAGCGGTTTATCTATGTGCTTGAACACAGCACCAGCATCTATCAAATCAAACATATAGGCGTGGTCGCAGCAAACAGGTGTTTCAAGTGAATAGCGTAACTTGTGTTTTTCAATAAAATCATATTTCACCAATACATTCATGCCCAAATTGGAAATACCATAACCTATCATCATAACCGCAAGCAAATCATTGTTGCGGTGATAGTAATCCTCGTGTCCGCGTATTCGTATTGTGTTCAGTTGCTCGTCCACAAATTCAATATCATTATATACACAATCCACATCGGCAAATTTTTCTATCATCCGAATTTGTTCGTATAATTTTTCACGATAATAAATATCATCGTGATGGATAAAGGTAATGTATTTGCCATTTACATAATTGTCCAAAGCTTCATTATAGCCATTTACAGAGCCTTTGGATTTTTGGCGAAAATATTTAATTCGCTCATCTTTATACGAAGACACTATATTTGGGGTATTATCGTCCGAAGCATCTACCACAACAAGTTCAAAATGCGGGTAGGTTTGCGCAAGCACACTATCAATCGCAGCGCGGATATAATTTTCGCCGTTGCGAACAGGAAGAATCACTGAAACTAAACTATTCATATATTTTTCTCCGGTATGGCGTATAAAACTGTTTCATTTCCAACCCATGGAGCATGGTGACGAATATAGAAAATGTAATTTATAGATATTGAGAGAATTGCTTCTGGAATAGCCAACACATCGTCTGGTTTGTGATAAATGCAAATAGCCAAACGAGGCATACAACTGCGTATTGTGTTTGCACCACCTTCGATTGCTTCTCGTTCCGCTCCTTCAATATCCATCTTGATAAAGGTAATTTTATCATAAGAACAAACAGCTTCATCAATTGAAATAGTCTCTATGGAATCCGCTCCGTCTTCGGAAATTTTGCAACCTGCCATATCAATCTTCGTTCTGTCAAAATGTAGAGTAGTCGAAGCATTCCACAAACCTTTTTGAACCATAACAACATTTTCAATGCCTGCTTTTTCAATAGTTTTTCTCGTTTTAGCGAAACATTCGCGGTCAGGCTCAAATCCATATATTTTACTATAAGTTCCTTCTGTAAAAGCATTAAAATCCAATATAGTTTCTCCATCAAAACATCCGGCATCAATATATATTTCATTTGGCTGTTTACATATAAATGGTACTCCAAAATATTGTTTTTCCCGTTCGTAATCCAAAAAGAAAATAATATCGTCTGAAACACCGCGAGAGATGAGGTAGTTGTAAATTTCTTTTTGAATATTTTCTAAATGAGGAGTAATAATTATAGGAAGCTCGCTATATTCAGATAACATTTGTTCGGGCGATATTATTGTGTGTTCGGCAAGCAATTTTCCCTGTTTTGCCACATCACTATCGCAAATGCAATGAATTTTTATGCTTTTTCTTTGAAATAATTTTAACGAGATTCTGAGATTTGCACCAGCTCCAAACAAAACACATCCATCTTTTGAGAAAAAACCGTTGATAATTTTATAATTGGCATCTTTTTTATACATCGTACTTTCAATAGATTTGTACTTATACTTGTTTCTAATGGAAAGTTCGTCCCATAGATGTTCATAATTACCATCTTTAAAATAATTGTATCTACAAGAGAATAATTCACGAGATTCTTCATCCTGAAGTTTTGAAAATATTTTTTTTGCTACTTCATCCATATTCCATCTGCCATTTTTCGGCTTTCCGCCACCACCGCATCCATATTCCAATACTCAAAATTCCCAAACCTGCCGTTCAAATACACGCCTTGACGATTAAAATACTCACGAATATATTTCATATTTTCCCTATGCTGCAAATCGTATATCACATAAGCATAAGGAAAACGTTTTAACGTAAAAGCCTGCACTTCGTTCTTTTTATGCACAAAACCTATTTTAAACAATCCATCTATAAATTTCTCCTGCAATTCCTCATCGGAAAGAGCAGCCTTTTTGCCTTCATCGCGGTAGGTATATTCCATCATATAAGATGCAGTACCGTCTTTATGATAATTTTCCCCAAGAAAATCCACTTTGCTTATTCTATGAAAAATTACATCTGGGTCTGCAACCATAAATGCAAAATTATCACCAGCTCTATCCACAGAGACTGTTGCCATTGCTATAATAATATTGTTATGCCGCAAGTTGTGCCCGCATTTTGCCGCTTGCTCATCAATGCCACTATAAATTTCAGTTAAAACATTTACAGGAATACAAGATACCAGCAAATCTCCTTTGAATTCTGCATTTGCCGCTTTAACATACCAGCTATTATTTGATTTTTGCACTGAACTTACTTTATGCGATGTATGAATTTTGACTTTTTCATTTAATTTATCTACAAATGCGTTTATAAACGCCGCCGTACCGCCTATTTTTGGATAGGAAAAATATAACTGATGCGTATAACCATCTATAGTTTCGCCTGCTGCGCTTCGCAATATATCCTCATCTGGCGGACGGGGTATGCGTTCTACCATTTGCGTATCCATATATGCCGGATTAAATTTCCATATTTTTTCATTGTACGGACAAAGATACAAATTTACAATGCCCTCGCCAAAAGTTTTCAAAAAAAACTGAAGCATATTATCGGCAGGATAGTCTCTATATGGATTATGCAAAAAAGCATCTACGCATTTTGAGCGTTCTTCATCATTAAGTTTAGATAAATCATTTTCAAAAGGATATTGTATAAAACTCCCTTTATGAAGTATTCTGTTGGAACGCCGCAATTCATGCTTGTTGTCTCCGAGCAAAGTTAGCATAAAATTCAGAGTTTCTTTGTCTTTTGAAAAAAAAATGTGCGGGCCTATATCAACCGTGATTCCATTATGCTGAAAACTGCGGCACAAACCCCCTGGCTCATTTTCTTTTTCCAATATATCTATAGAGGCTATGCTGGATTTTTCTTGCAGAAAATAAGCGAGCGATATTCCGGCAAGCCCGCCGCCTAATATAATAATTCTCTTTCCTCTGCTTTGCACATCTTTTTCCACGGCAGCAAAACGCTCTGGAGTTCCCATATCTTTAACATATTCTGGAGAATTATAGGCAAATACCTTGCCTTCTGGTATCACAGGCAAAATCAAATCATGATCCAAGTCACGTTTTACGGCTTCGCCAATAGGAAGCGCATCGCCGCTAAATATGTATAATCCGGCATTGGCAAGGTTAGGCAGGTTGTCGCCACGTTGCTTGTCATTCTTGGATTTCCAGGCGGTCACACGGTCTTCCGCATCGGTCACAAGGATATCGCTATCTTGCGGGTGGCTGTTTGGATGTGCAAATAATGTAATGGCAGCCTGTTTTTCTTTGTGAAAACGGATAAATTTTTCTATATCTATGTCAAAATACACATCGCCCAAGAGTATAAGCGTATCTTCCCGTGGCAAAAATGCCAAAGCACCGCCCGTGCCTAGAGGTTCGTTTTCTACAATATAATCTATATGCACGCCAAAAGTACTGCCATCTTCAAAATGATTGCGGATAACATCGGCTTTATAGCCCACAGTCAATGTAATTTGAGTAATGCCTTGCAAAGCCAAAGCCTCAATATGATGTTGCAGCAAAGGTTTGCCAGCAATGGGGAACATGGGTTTTGGCAAATCGGGGTAAATTTCTCCTATGCGTGTTCCCTTGCCACCCGCTAAAATAGCCGCTCTCATAATGCCGCCTTCGCTGCCAGTCTAACTGCTTCATCGGAGGTGTGTTTGGCTTTCCATCCAGCCGAATGTATTTTTGATAAATCGTATTGAAACTTTGGCACATCTCCTGGCCAGCCAATGGAGCCGCCCGTGAATTTGTATTCCACTCCTTTCAAACCCATTTCTTCGCATACAATATCTGCAATTTTTCTCACCGTGGTAGCACTTTCCACACCTGCATTATATATATTCATTCCAGTTTCAAAAGGCAAAAAAAGCATTGCTTCAATTAAATCAGCCACATAAATATATGGTTTCTCCTGTTTTCCATCTCCGAGTATTTCAAGCTCTTTAGGATTCTTGCGCAGTTTTTTAATAAAATCATATACCGCACCATGCGTAAGCCTTGGACCCACCACATTTGGAAAACGAATTATGCTCACTTTCATAGCATTCATAGCAGCAAAAGCCGAAATCATAGCCTCAGAAGCTAGTTTTGCACCGCCGTAATAAGAAATGGGTCGCAAATCTCCAGCAGTTTCTTGCAACCTTTCACGCTTGTCGCCATATACGGCAGAGGTTGAGGCAAACAGCAATTCTTTCACGTTGTGCTTGTGCATAGCGTTTAAAATGCAGATTGTTGTTTCAAGTGTGTCGTGAATATCTATGGAGGGATTTTTTCCTCCCTTTTGAATATCCGAATTGGCGGCAAGGTGATATACACGCTCAAATTTATGAAGCACGAATACCTCGTTTAATTTTTCCGCATCGCAAATATCCTGCTTACAAAAGGAAAAACGTGAATTATCAAAATGATGCTTTATCATACGTTCACTGCCAAGGCATAAATTATCTATGCAAACAACTGTATGCCCTGCTTCAAGCAAAGCATCGGTTAAATGGCTACCTATAAATCCTGCGCCACCAGCAATTAAAATATTCACTTTAATATCCTTTGGGTTTATCACCCACATATATCACTGTTGAACCGCTATAACTAAATTCAAATTTCATATACCGCAAATATGCAAGCGCATTTTTCACAGCATTATGGCGATGTTCTGGCACGTAGAACAGCAAAAAACCACCCCCGCCCGCCCCTAATAGCTTGCCGCCAGTCGCTCCGGCTGCCATAGCTTTTTCATAAGCTTCATCAATCAGCGATGTGCTTATGCCGCCTGCCAATTTTCTCTTCTGTTCCCAGTTGGCATTGAGCAGAGGTCCCATTGCATCAATATTATCGTTTATAAGTTCTTTGTGCAATTCATGAGTATATTGGCAAATTTTAAGTTGAGCTTGTTCTTTGTCGCTGTCTGCAACAACATTTTTTCCCTGCTCAGAAAGAATAGCAGAAGCAGAACGCAAATCTCCTGTATAGAACATCAATAGATTATTCTCCAATCTGTTCATCGCCTCGTTAGACATAATAACCGGTTCAACATCAACATGGCCATTCTTCTTAAAACGATAAACATGCAAACCACCATAAGCAGCCGCATACTGGTCTTGCTTGCCTATAGGCTCGCCCAATATATTTATTTCCGTGTGGCAGGCTTCTGCCGCAAGTTTGCCCGGAGAAACATACTTGCCTATATACGCATATAGCGTGTGGAGCAAGCACACCGTAAAGGAGCTGGACGAACCAAGCCCTGTTCCCGCCGGAACATCAGCCGTTGAAGTGATTTCAACTCCATTTATTCCAAACTGTTCAAGCAAAACACGAAATATGGGATGTTCAAGTTTAGAAGGCTCACTCACAATTTCATTCCGTGAATATTTGCAAACCAATTTATCTGGATGAAAATACGGGTGTATGGACAAGTACATATATCTAGACAAACCCGCAGAAAGAACCGAACCGCCGTGTTTTTCGTAAAATACAGGCAAATCTGAACCGCCTCCGCAAAAACTTACTCGCATAGGTGTTTTCACAATTATCATGCACATCCCTCCTTTAAGTGATTTTTGCCGCAAAGTTCTTTGTAAAAAATCGCCATCATCAAATGGTCAAAAACCATATGAATATCTTCTGTAACTTGCATACTCATAACGGGTACATTCACGGGAATGTCAACAAGTTTTCGCAATTTGCCGCCATCATAGCCTGTTAATCCAGCCGTGGAAATTCCTTCTTTTTTTGCTAGTTCAATTGCATTCAAAACATTGGCAGAGTTGCCGCTTCCAGAAATTCCTATTACAAGGTCGCCTTGTTTCATTTTGCCACGTAACTGAAATTCAAACACAGCATCATAGCCAATGTCATTGGCTATAGCCATAACTGTTGCTATGTTATCGTTCAAGCATACAAATCTGAATTTCTGCTCTATATATTCAGAAATGCCTTTGTTGAAATCGTTTACAAAATGCGAGGCTGTTGCCGCGCTACCCCCATTACCCATTATATAAATTGTAGCATCTTTTTGCCTTGAATTTTCAATGGCATTCATTAAAGCATTTATTTCCATTGCATCTATTTGCCGCAATACGGAAATTTCCAATTCTATATATTTTTTTATGTCGGCAATGTAATCCATTTTCTCTCCTATAAAGCCCATTTTATCACAGTTTTAAAATCATTGAGCACATCTTGGTCAAATGCACGATAAATGTCATCTTCTGTTTTCACTTCTATTATTTCTGATATAAGTATGCGCAAATATTTTTTGCACAATTCATTTTCCTGAATTAGTTTCACAGCTTCGTGAAAATCTGCCTCATCGCTGCGGCTGTTTCCTATAATTATGAGACCTTTTTCTAAAATTTTTCGTGTGTTCACCAACACCGCATCTTCATTTACACCTAAAAGGCTAATTGTGCCTTGCGGAGAGATAAGTTTTAATATTTGCCTTATTGCAATTTCGCTTCCTGCATCTCCTACGCATTCAAAAGCATGGTCAAAAACCAAGTCGGGTGGAACATTATCTATATAGATTGTTTTTGTTACAAAAGAAAATTTGCGAGATTTTCGCACTGTTTTGCCAAATGAATATATTTTGGCATCTGGATATTTGCAACGTAGCGCAAGGCACATCACAAAACCCATACTGCCATCGCCCCATACCCCAAAAGTATTTGGATTTGTTCGCCTGGTAGATTCAAATACAGAGATTGCGTTCAAGGCTACGCTTAGAATTTCGCTGAACACATAAACCACAGAATCATTTTTCACAGGAATCACTCTGTTGCGTGGGATGGCAAACATATCACGCATAAAGCCATCATTGCCGCTAGATGCGAATTTGCTGTTAGTCCTATAATTGGCTTTTTCTTTTCCTTCTGCCGCCTCAAGCGGAACAAGAACAACTTTTTTGCCATTCTCAAGTTGCCCGCCATAATCGTGAAGAACTGTTCCCGTAGCTTCGTGTATAAGTGCCATTGGAAGTTTTTCACGCATAATTTCCTTTTTTCGCTTTCCCAGGTAATATCGTTGGTCGGCAGCACAAATTGCCATATAACTTGGTTTCACAAGCACCGAATCATTGGAGCATTTTATTTCGCGTTGCTTCATCTCAATGCGCTTGGCATCTATAAGTCTGTAAATTCTGCATATCATGCGCTACGTTCCTTCAAAAGTGCTTCTGCTACTTCTAAGTCATAAGGATTGATGATTTTCATATTGAAATATTCCCCTCGCACAAGTCTCATCTCGTATTTTTCCTTTAACCAAAGGCGTGGTAATTCGCTTTCGTTGTGCAAAGGCATTCCCCTATCTTTGATTTTTTTTAAAAGTTCTTTAAGCTTTGCAAGCGAATAAGATTGCGGAGTTTGTTCTGCATACAAATGTTTATGATTTGGAACTTCATCTAGCAGGGTTCCGTTTTTTGAAACAAGTATTGCATCGTTTGTGACCATAGCGGTATTAGTGGCTCCGTATTTTTTTACGGTTTCAATATGCTCGTCTATTAGCCTTTGTGTTATAAATGGGCGAATGGCATCGTGGGCTATTAATATATCGTTTTCTTTAATTTGCCACGTTTCCTCTATATAATCAACTGAAGCCCCAATGGATTCCGTTTTATTCACACCGCCAGATATAACTACGTATTCCTTGCCCATAAAATCATATTGCGAAAGCATATCTTCTGCGTAAAGTTTCCATTCATCAGGCACTATAATCAAAATTTTTTCAATTCTCTGGTTTACTATAAATTGTTCCAGAGTATGTATGAGAATTGGTTTTTCGCCAAGCGGCAAAAATTGCTTTGGCATATCTTGCCTGTGCATTCGCGTTCCAATTCCTGCTGCCAATATTCCAGCGTATATCATTTGCCCTCCTTTATCATATATTCTGCAAGCGGTAAATCACTTGGATATGTGATTTTTAAATTATGCCTAGTGATAAAATTCTTTTTTATTTTCGCATTGAGCGGTATTTGCTGTACAATGGCAGTCGCGGGTGAATTTGCAGAGAAACTATTATACAGCATATCAAAGCAGAATGCCTCTGGCTTTTGTATTAAATAATATGGAGAGCGGTCAACAAATTGTTTGCCATCGCAGCCAAGGCTATCTGTTATATGCTTTGCTGTGATAACTGCATCAAAATCATCCAGCATAGCAAAGTATTCATCTACTGTATTTGAGGCAAGGAAGGGGCGGGCGGCATCTGCAAACAAAACTTTTTTGCAATTGGGGTAATTGGATTTTATATGGTCTAATCCATTTTTTACCGAAGCATTATGCGTATCTCCGCCCACAGCGCATTCCGTTCCGTAAGCAGCAGAAAGCCTTTCCATATCTTTTTCAGCAGATACAATGAGTGTTTTATCGCTTTGCGAAGATTGTTTGAGTGAATTTGCCACATATCCTATAATTTCTTTGCCGCCAAGCATACTGTATTGCTTTGGCAAATCATTTCCAAATCTCGTGCCTGTTCCGCCAGATAAAATTACTGATATATTCATAGTTTAACCTTTTTTATATGCTCCCAAATAGCTTTGCCAGAATTTATGTTCTCTACATTAGTTTCATTTGATTTGCACCAACGTAACCAAGAAGCAAGTCCTGCTTCATTTTCATAATCTTTGATAGAATTCAGTTCTCTAGTATCCGTATTATATTCTGCAATGCCATTGTTTATTGTGGAGGCGTATATAAAATTCCCATCCGCAAAAGGAATATTGTAATGCCAATCTAACTCTTTATCTTCAACAAATTCCATAAACTCAGGCAATTCGGTAATTTCGTTTGTGTCAACATTTATTTTATAGGCATTATTTGCAACATAAGGAAGCAACCATATATGTTTATTCGAATATTGTATATTGAAATTAGCACCTATACCTGTTTTTCTAGAGAAAGAAGATGGAAATTTAATTTTTAATATTTCATCTGTTTGCTTGTTCCATTTAACAATATAGCCTTCGCAAAAAGAACTGAGATAATAAATTTGTCCGTCAAAACATATACTACCATATTGCTCAGACTTTTCCCCTATATGTTTAATTTCGTAGCTACCTGTTTCCATATTGAAAAACATAATAGCATTTGCACCATTTATGGCCATAACTATTTCTGTATCTGCAACGTAAAAACCAAAGAATATTATGTTCTCCATTTTTTGCAATTTGGAAATTTGCAATTTGGAAACCTCACCTACCCACTCTGAAAAATATTTTATTTCATTTGTGTCTGTATTCAATTTCATTATAGCTTGAAATTTGAATGGAATAAAATAAACAAAATTTTTGAAACTTATAATTCTAAAAAACTTATGAGTATCACTGCAATCATTTCTAAAATCCATTCTTTCAAAAATGTTTCTATCCATATCAAAAATGGATATTTCCTTGCTTAAAAACGGTGCAAAATATAATTTCCTTTTATTTTCTACTATCCCAATATTTGCCCAACTTTCTTGTTCGGGAACTATCCCAACATATTCTGTTTTTTTTCTCTGTTTGTTATGTTTGTAAAGTGCGTTATTCCCATCCATAAACCAAAGAAATATATCATCTGCCCAAAAGCCGCGAATAATAGAGGCATATTGCAAAGAAAATTGTTCCGCAATCGGTTTCCCTGCAACTTCAAACAATCTCATAACGCTACTCGCATCCCCATAATACATATCGCTCAAAGCAATCGCACGATTCAAATCAACAGTGTCATCGTAAATCCCATAGCCACCTGCTTTATATTCATTCACAATTTCAGCATATTCCTGCTCAAGCCAAGGTCGCATGCTTTTAATTGTTCCCTCCAATAGTGGATGGGGGCGCCATAGCAGAACGTAATCTTTCTGGTTTTTGAAAAAGTTAAAAACGCTTTTGACTTTTTTAAAATATTTATCCGAAGGTTTGTCATCTTCTATGGTATTTTCCAATAAAGAACCTATGCTTAAATTGTAAAATACAACTTTTTTATTACCTATCAATTTCTCCCATTCAGGCGGAATTTCGTAATCTTCTCTTTTTGTTGCAATGGCTTTGTCCAGTTTTGGGCTGCCGAGTGCTAAGAATTTATCCCCTATTTGGTCAAATCTTTCCAAGGTCTTGTTTTTTTTGGCAAATTCCTTATACACCTTTATATAACACTTACGTTCTTCTTCTGTTTGCACAATCACCTTATGAGCAAAAATGCAACCAGGCATAGTGCAAAAATGTTCTTGAACATTAATTCCGTTTCCAACAAAATACGGAACATATACCAAGCAATCGGTTAATTTCCTCAACCTCTCGCTGTAAAAATCGGGGTGTACACTTGTCACAATATTATAGCTATCATAAGGATTATGTATGAATATGATGTCTGGGTGCCTCTCCTCTATATTGTATTTTCTAAAGTCAATCAATTGAATGTTTTTTGGATAGTTTATTTCCCAATGCTGTTCTGTAAATTTCCCGTCTTTTCTATCATAATATGGAATTGGCATAACAAAAGCATCCCAATCCTGTTCTTCCTTGGCTGCAAGGTAAATGCTCTCCAAGCTGTCCCACATAGAAACTTTGTATGGCAAAAAAAGTGCTTCCTTATTTGCTTTTACTTCTGAATCAAATGTTGATTTGAGTTTTTTTGCATATTCAAGAATGTTCAATTTGTTTTCTTTCAAGGAAATTTCTATTGTTTGCAATAATTCTAAACTCTTTGGAGCATTTTCAGATTCTAAATTTTCCTTAATGCACTGGCAAGCTCCAAGAATGTCTTGGATTTGCACGGAAGAATCTGCCAATTTTGGCAATGAATCCGCTATTTCGCCCATTGTGTTGAGCAGGGAAAGTAGCTCTTGTTTATAAGACTTAATCAAATTTAAAACCCATTCAAAATATAATTCGGGCTAACCCCCAATTCATAAATATCGTTTCTAAACTCTTCTTCCTTCACGTTCCTGCCAAGCACAAGGGCGGAATCTATGCCGGCTATGCTTGCTCCAGCAATGTCCGTTCCCAAGGTATCGCCTATCATAATAACGCTTTCTGTGCTGGGTATTAAACTGCGAAGGGCAATCTGGAATATCAAGGAAAAGGGCTTTCCGCAAAATAAAAGCTGGCAATTGGTTTTTTCTTTTAGCATATTCGCTATATAGCCCGTAACTGGAATTTTTTCCCCGCTTGGGCTGGGGGCATAAACATCTGGGTTCAGCACCAAAATTCTTGCATCTTTCTCTGACAAAATCTCTATCGCCTTGTCCATTTCCTCTTGAGTTGGGCTTATGCCGCTTAAAACCACGGTTGGCTCGGACGGATTTTGCACGGCTTCAATTTTTGCATCTTCCAAAAACTGCATTCCGCTTGGGCCTCCCAAATAGTAAACCTCTTTTAATCCTATTCCCTCGCCCTCATTCAATACCTTTAGCAAACTGCCAGAAGATATAATTTCGTGTTTGTCAAAATCCAGCCCCATTAAGTGCAAGTCGCTTTGAATTTGGTCAATGGATCTAGATGCCGCATTGGTTAAAAGCCTTATGTTCTTATTGGATTTTCTGAGCTGCGCCATGCTCTCCAAAACGCCAGGGTAAACAGATGTTTCGCTGTAGAGCGTTCCCCATCCGTCTAGCAAAAAAGAGCCGTATTTCAGCAGGGTATCGAACTCTATTTTCCAAGGATCGCCCTTTGCCTTTTGCAAGTTTGGCGCAGCAGTTTTTAAATACTGCTTATATATGGCAACTTCTGTGGGTAGCATAGCGGTAACTTAGAAATATTTTATCAATACTGCACAATAAGCACTTTGTTTTTTCCATAAGGCAAGGTTCTGTAATATAAAATCCCCGGAGCTGGATTCTTTTTCGGTTCCCATAATGAATCAACTCTTGCTACCAAAGCTCCGTTTGCGGAGCGAATTTCTATTCCCTTAGAGTCTTTTGGCAAATTTTTAAAATGTATTGCTGGAGTTCTTGGGTTTCGAGGGTCCCAAGGATTGGGATAAGCTACTGTTTCTTTAGCCAAGTCTTCTGGAGCAACATATTCTTTTTCAAGCAAGCGAGACAAAGCCCAAACCGTGGAATTACCATCTTGCAAAAGAGATTTTTTGGCAAAAGCCGTGTTCGGTTCATCTTTGGTTCTAATGAAATCAAAAGTTCCAGGTTGCAAAACCGAAGGAGGAGTTCTTTTATATACTCTCCAACTTGGCCATTCTGGTATATCTTCCCAAAAAAGTTTGTAAGGTGAAAATTCTGCTCTGCTTCCAGAATAAAAAATTTGCTTTGCATATTCGTGAAACAAATCTTCGGCATTTTTGTCAAAGCCGTGTTTTTTTTGAAGTGAGTCTGCAAGCCTTGCTAGTTGCATTCCAAAATTGTCTGTAGGATATTTTGAAAAATAACTCCATATTGCGGAATCAAAGCGTAAACCAAGTTGGGAATTCAAAAATAAATAAAGCACTGCCCAACTGTATTCAAAGGAGTCGCCACCCACGCCTTCCATTGATTTTCCCAGATTATTAAAACTGGATGAGGGTTCATAGAGATAGTTTATATAATCGTTCATATTTGGCGTGCCAATATCTTCTACGCCTGTTGCGCTTGCCTCCATCCAAAAAGTGTTGTTTCTTACCCAATTATAATATGTGGACTGAAATGCGTGGTAAAGCTCGTGAAAAGTTGTTGCTTTTAAAATCAATTTCCATTCCTCGTAATAATCCACGCTTTGCGAGCTAAAATGAAATGTTGAAGGATTCCCTGAACAATCTGCGCCATACGAAAAATCGTTCTCTATTATAATTTCTGTTTCTTTGGGTTTATTGTTATCTAAATGAAATGTTAAACCAAAAGTTTTAGCATATTCGCCTTCATAATGGCGCAAAAGCCCTGTGTCTATAACCTCAACAGGATAAAGGCCACTTGGAACATTTTTACGATATTGAAAAGTTTTTTGTACACCAGATATGCCTTTCATTCCAAGAGTATCTTTGTGCAGTTTGTATGCTTGTTCCAAGTAAGATGCTATGGAGTCTATGTATTCGTTGGTTCTAATTTTGTGAGGGCCGCTTGTTGTATAGTAAATTATGAAATTCTCAGTTTTTGTTGAATCAATTTTTCCATAAAAGTTTTCTGGAACGCAGCCCGCTTTTGCGAGCATTCTTTTTTTGGGATTTTTAAGGTTTTCTGCAAAACGCGAGGTTCCACAACGCATATTTTCCAACCCAAAGCTCTGGGAAAAAAACAAGGCAAGGATAAAAAGAATTATGCGAGGCATTGGAAATCCAAATATAGAAATTTCTATATTCTTCTGTACTATATGAGCAACTTGGCAATACGGTGTATTTTTGCGTTTACGGCAATGCCGATTGTAGCGTTTCTTTTATGGTTTGGTGATTACACTCGCTTCGCTTTTATTTTTGCTCTAAACGCCGTTGCCGCTTATGAATGGTCTAAAATGATTTCTGCCGTTTATTCGGGGCCGGCTAAGCTTATGACTGCGCTCTCGCCTATTTGCGCAATGGCTTTGACTGCGCCTTGGCTCGCAAGCAATAGTGCTTTTTATATGCTTCCCATTATGGCTATTGTAATTTTGATTTACATAGCCATAGCCTTTGCATACGTAGATGTGGAAAATTTGTTCCCGTGGCTCTCGCTGCAAATAATGGCTCCCCTTTACCTTGGGCTTTGGGGTGGAATGAGCCTCAAATTATTTGAGTTTGGGCAGGGATGGCAAGAGTGTTCCAAATTTTTGGTTGTGATGACAACCCTGTGGGCCTGCGACTCGGCAGCTTATTTTGCCGGAAGGTTTTTGGGAAAGCACAAATTTTCTCCACATATAAGCCCTAAAAAAACCTGGGAAGGCGCAATAGGAGGCACTCTTTTTGCGATTTTTTGGTTTTGGATTTGGACAAGAAGCGGTTTTGGCTATACGGTATTTGATGTTTCCTTTGCCACAGCAGCAGGCCTCTCTTTTGCAATATCAACGGCTGGGCAGCTTGGCGATTTGCTAATATCTGCCTTAAAGCGGTGGTCTGGAATAAAAGATTCAGGGGGGCTTTTCCCAGGGCACGGCGGAGTGCTAGACAGAGCAGATAGTTTTTATTTGGCCACGCCAATAGCTACAATTTTACTATCTTATATATCAACATAAACTACAAGAGGTTATTATGTCTCACAATTACTTGTTCACCTCCGAAGCTGTGTCCCCAGGCCATCCAGACAAAGTGGCAGACCAGATTTCCGATGCAATTTTAGACGCAATGCTCGCTCAAGACCCAAAAAGCAGAGTAGCTTGCGAAACCCTCGTTAGCACAGGCTTAGTTGTGGTGGCTGGCGAAATAACCTCAAAAGCAAATGTCGATTATCAAAAAGTGATAAGAGACACCATCAAAGAAATTGGCTACACCGAAGCAGGAGTAGGCTTTGACGCAGACAGTTGCGCTGTGATGGTCGCTTTGGACAAGCAAAGCCCAGATATTGCGCAGGGCGTTAATGCCGCCGCTGCCGAAGGCAAAGACACAGCCGAGCAAGGCGCGGGAGATCAGGGAATGATGTTTGGCTACGCCTCAGACGAAACCGATGAGCTTATGCCCCTTCCAATATACCTAGCCCACAAGCTAATGAAAAACATTGTGGAATTAAGGGAAAAAGGTGTGATAAAATGGTTGCGCCCAGATGCAAAAAGCCAAGTAACAGTAGAATACAACCAAAACCACGAGCCTGTTAGAGTGGATACCGTTGTTATTTCCACCCAGCACAAGCCAGAAGTGCACCACGCCCAAATAAAAAAAGAGATTATCGAAAAACTTATCAAAAAAACAATACCCGCTAAACTGCTGGACAAAAAAACCCGCTACCTCATTAACCCAACTGGAAAATTCGTTGTTGGAGGTCCTCACGGCGACAGCGGCTTAACAGGGCGCAAAATTATAGTGGACACCTATGGCGGAATGGGCAGGCACGGCGGCGGCGCATTCAGCGGCAAAGACCCATCTAAGGTGGACAGATCTGCGGCTTATGTTGCGCGTTATGTTGCAAAAAACATTGTTGCCGCAAAACTTGCAAAACGCTGCGAGGTTCAGGTTGCCTATGCCATAGGCTTCCCGGAACCTGTTTCTATAAACGTGAATACCTTTGGCACAGGCAAAATAGGCGACCACAAGTTTGAAGCACTAATTCGCAAGCACTTTGAGTTAAAACCAGCCGGCATAATCAAGTCTTTGGATTTGCTAAAGCCAGGCTACAAAGCAACAGCCAAGCACGGGCATTTTGGCCACAAGGGTGCGCGTTTTACTTGGGAAAAAACAGATAAAGCCGAAGCTCTTAAAAGAGAGGTAAAACTATGAAAACAAAGAAATCACTCTTCGCGCTGCTGCTTTTGGCAGCAACATCAATGTCAATCTTCCTCAGCTGCGGCAAGCACGACCCTTACGCATTTGATGGCATCAACTGGGATGGCTCAAACAGCGGAACCCTTGAACTTATCAACGGTTCAAACAAAGACATGGTACTGTTTGTGGGGCAAATACCTTCGAAAAGCAGTATGCTAGGCGGAGTGCGAGCGGGTGCCACTGTGAAGCACGACATCAGCAAGCACGTTAGCGATTTTAACGTTGGCGGTTATGCTATTTTGCGTGGAGTTTCCAAAGAAGAGTGGGATAGCAATCCCGATCCATCAAAGGCAAAAATAGAATTCAACGCAATGGTAACCTATAAAGGCGGTACAATGTATCGCTATAATATAAACCCAAATTATATAGGCGATAACGGATTTAAAGTTTCAACCAATTTCAGAATAGGCATAGAGCTTCGCAAAGATAGCCCAGAAGGTGAAAAGGTGGCTTATTTGCCAGCGATGAAGCAAAATCAAATGGTTTACACTCAAAACACGGATTTGTTGACCTTGTTCCCTGTCTATGTGTTCTTTAATAAAGAAACTGGAGAGGTAAGTACATTAAAAACAACATCCATATTCGAAACCGTTTCGGCCGTTCCGCGACCGCTTGGTCCAAACTCAAAAGATATTCAAAATTACTATTTCCCCAACGATATAACACTTACTTGGGAATCCATTGTGGGAAATTTGAAACATTCCAGAGCATACGTGACGTTTATCTGCAATATTGCAAATCAGGCTGGATATATAACAAGAGGTTTGAGCAACCGTTTGATTTCTCAAAACGGTTACGATGCTATTGGCAGTGGCGAAAATAGAGTATTTGAAGTGGAAAGTACCGAAGAAGGTTCTCCAATAGCTTTGATTGCTGTGTTTTACGGCGGAGCCATAAAGATTCCAGTCCTTTTTGAAGGCGAAACGATTCTTCCTCCTGTTATCAAGAACGGTTACGATTATACGGTTACCATAAATTATATAGAGACTGAAACAGGTGGCATACAAAATGAGAGGAATTACAAAGCTACCATCGTGGAAGGAAAGAAACGCGATATTACCAAACAAATAGAGTCTCTGTAATGAGGGTTTATGTTTGCCATAAAAAAGTTTGCGCCATTGCTCGCTTTGCTCTTTCTCTCTTGTGGCAAACATAGTTTTGATAATCTTTTTTCTTCATCGGTTACTTTTTTCAACAACTCAAGTTACAGTGTTAGCATTCACGCGGAATCTTTTAGCGGGCCAGTTTTGATAGATAAATTGGCATCTGGAAGATCTTTTTCCACAACGCTTAACCCAAGCAACAATTATGGGGTTGGTTCTGTTTTTAGCATAGAATATTGGTATTTGGTGGCAAGTGATGCGGAATTTGCTTGCGGAGATGTTTGGACAGGCGGCATAGACCCCAATATGCAAATATCGCATAACATTGAAGCTGGCAATGAATACACTATCCAAATTCCACAACCAAAAGAACTTGAGCTGAAAGAGTTTTTTTTAAAAATTCTAAACGCCTCCAACAAACCTTTTGAATTAAACCATTTGGGAACACATTTCAAACAAGCGGGCAATGGGGAATTGCCCGTGCCAAGCAAAAAAGTTGGATTTTATAAAATGAATGGTGAAATAGAAATCAAAGGCTACACCATAACTCAAGTATATGAGCAATACCCCTTTCCAGAATTCACAGCAAAAAACGGCTATATATACGCTTTTGAATTTAACGGGAATTCGGTTGAGAAGACAGGAGAGCAGAAAATAATTTTCTGATTAAAACTATGAAAAATTTTTTATCCATATCCTGTTTTTTGTTTTTGCAAACAATTTCCTGCTCTATGGGAACAATAGAGGCAAAACCAGAAGCCACAAAGTTATCAATACAAAATAATTCTAAAGTGCAGTTGCAAGACGTAATATGGAACGGAACTAATTTTGGAGACATAGACCCTGGCGAAATTTCTGAAATGACCGTTTCGCCTGGAGGCGCTCATATATATTTTAACAATAAGCTATATTATACAGATGCGTATGTAACAATCAAAAAATACGAACACCATAAATTTCCTTTAATAAACAATACACGAGTGATAGATGTGAAAACAAATATTCCAAGTCTTTTAGGAGACATCTTGAATGTGGACTAAACACTTGCTTGCAATTAGCTTGGCAGTTTTACTTTCACATCTAACAATTTGCCACGCAAAAGCACATAATAATGACTGGAAATCCCAAACTAGCAAAGCGGCTTCTTTATTATGGCCTATTTTTTTCGGTGGCGGAACTTTCTTTTTCAACAATGACGGACCAGACGAGCACAACCCAGGTTATGCACTTTCTGGAGGTTTAACTTTTCATATAGAAGAAAAAGACCTTATAGACACCATAGATGTATTCTTTTTCATAGACGCTTTATACTCTTTCAGGGCTTATGAGGGCTTTCCAGATGAATTGCACTACCGCATAAAAGAAAGCTCCGCAGATTTGGCTGTAGGCGTTGGCTTTGAAAATTTATATGCAGGTGGTTATATTCAATTCCCCATAAATACAATCCTTAAAGTTAGAGAATGGACAATGGAAGATTTTAACGGACTTTCAAGAAGTACCTCTTTTTCGTTCATGGGCGGGCTGCGCGCAACAGGAAAGCATTTGGGTGTGGATTTAAGGCTATTGCTTGGGCAGGGCCCTGGGCAGTTCTTGAAAAAATCCTTTGGGGAGGGGCATTGGCTTGGGCAAGTTTCGCTGGGGTTGATGGGGAGGATTTGAATTTTCTATATTACCCCCCAGTGAAATTCTACATAGCCATATTTTTGTTGTTTTTTGCGAGCCTCTATGCGCAGCAAGATACCATAACTATGGACATAGCCGTTTCAACAGACAAAACGATGCCCATAGGGGTTATAAAATTTGATATGGGCAAAGGCGACTGGAGCAAGCTGGACGAGCTTCCCCATAAAACCCTTGCCAGAGATTTTTTGCTTAGTGGGCGCTTTACAACGGTTGAGCTGGAGCAATACAACCTGCTAGCCCTTTCACGTGCCCAGGCAAAGCACTATGTGACGGGCTCGCTTTCATTGCTAGGGACTCAGGCAACGCTGGAATGCAGGCTATATGCAACAGCTTCCCAAGAATTGGTAAAGGGCTTTGCCTATATAGGTCCTGTGGATCAAGTTCGCACATCGGTTCACAAATGCACAGACAATGTGGTATATCAGCTTTGGGGCGTTAAAGGCTTTGCCTCTACTAAAATTGCTTATGTCAGCAAAATAGGCGGAAAAAAGCAAATTGTAGTTTCAGATTACGACGGTTTTCGCAAAAAGCAAATAACTAAAGATAACAGCGTGAACTTTTTGCCCGCTTGGAGCAAGGATAATTCCAAAATATATTTTACAAGTATGCGGGGTGGCAAGCCTCAGATTTTTGAAAGGAATTTGGCAGGCAACTCAGACAAACACCTTTTCCCTCAAATAGACCAAGCCTTTGGTCCTGCTGTAAATCCCAAAGACGGAACACTCCTTTTTTCAATAATAGGGCAAAACGGAACGGATATTTGGCTGGGCAATCCTCAAACTGGAAGTGCTGCCCGTTTGATTTACACCAAAGACATAGAAGTTAGCCCCTCTTGGAGCCCTTATGGAACGGCATTCCTGTTTTCAAGTGATAAAGGCGGCGCACCGCAAATATATATGGCTTTAAAAGACGGCAGCGATATGCAACGGGTTTCTTTTGTAGGCAAATACAACGAAAGCGCGGTTTGGTCGCCAGAAGGAGATAAAATTGCCTATTGTTCAATGGAAGGCGGGAAATTCAATATTTACACAAGCTCCATAGATGGCAGCGATGTTCTGAGATTAACTTCTGAAGGCAATAATGAGCGCCCAGCCTGGTCGCCAGATGGAATGGCTATAGCATTTTCAAGCGACCGCTCTGGAAGCCCACAAATTTACATAATGCGCCGCGATGGGAGTGGCGTAACACGTATAACAAATGCGGGTGAAAATACTTCGCCCGTGTGGTCAAACCTAATCAAAGGAGAAACACCATGAAAGCAACAGTCCCAATTCTAACAATCGGTTTTTGCATAGGCATTTTTGCCTGCGCCAAAAAGAAAGAACCCGTATGGGTTGAACCGCCGCCACCGCCTGAGAGGGAATACGTTAGGCAAGAACCTGTAAGGCAGGCTCCCCAAGAAGACCCTCTGGAAGCAGAGCGCAGACGCTTGGAAGACCTTATGAACAAAATAATGTCTGATGACGTTTATTTTGAATATAACCAAGCAACCCTCACTTCCAGCGCAAAAGATATTCTCACGGAAGTTGGCAACATTCTAAAGCGTGAAAACCGCTTTACCGTTTTAACGGAAGGGCACACGGATGAACGCGGAACAGAGAACTACAACTTAGGGCTTGGAATGCGCAGGGCAGAGTCTGTTGTGAAATTCTTAACGAATTATGGCGTTGCATCTGGCCGCCTCACAAAAGTGAGCTATGGCGAAGAACAACCCAAGGTAGCAGGCCACTCAGAAGAGGCTTGGGCGCAAAATCGCCGTGCAGCGTTTAGAGTTAAAATAAACAACTAGCTCTATGAAAATTCTTTTTTCTTTTGCATGCCTGTTGTGCGTGGCGTTTTGCTCTTGTTCAAGCATAACTGTGCTACGCACAAAAGAAATTAAGAACGCAACCGATAGTTCTGCGGCAAGCGTGAATAGAAGGATAGATTCCCTCGCGCGAGTTTTAGACTCGTTAGAATCGGAGCAGTCCAAAACTTTATCGCGTTTAAAAGCAGACTTTGCGGAACTTAATTCTAGAATCAACGACCAAGGCGATAAATCCGAAGCGCGCATGGAAGAAATAACATTTAGGCTAGACAAGCTTTTGGCACAAAAAGGCGGGGTTGCAAAATCTGCGGCTAAACAAGTGCAAAACGAGCCAAAAGAGAATAATAGCGAAATGGAAGCTCTATACAATGCATCTCGCGCAGATTATTTGAGGGGTGAATATGCTGTTGCCTACAATGGCTTTAAGCAAATTTACGAATCGGTAAAAACGGGAGAGCTTGCAGAGAACTCTTTGTACTGGATGGCTATGTGCATGCTGGATGCTGGCAAAAAAGAAAACGCCGAAACTCTTTTCAAAACCCTTTTGGATAAATTCCCGCAAGGCGTAAAAGTTTGCCCAGTTGAGTTCAAGTTAGCGAGCATGGCAGAAGAAGCCAAAGATAAGTCAAAGCAAAAAGCCTGGCTGCAAAAACTTCTGAACACAGCGCACTGCGTTTCTAGCAACGAGTTCCACAGAGCTGCGGATATTTTGCCTGGGCTTTGATTTAGGGGTTAAACCATCAAGGCCTGCCCCATTTTCACCTTTTTGCCTTCAAACTCGGCAAAGAGGTATTTGGTTCTTTGTAGAATTGCCCTATTGCAAATTAGTATCACTGTGCTGCCTGTTTCAAAGCGGGCAATTTCTTGGCCTTTTGTGTAGGCGTAAATTTGCTGCTCTGGTTCCCATTTTGTGAAAAGGGCTTTGCGGCTTGCTATTGGTGGCATTGAATTTGTGAACCAGTCTTTTTTGTAGTCAACGGCAATGCGCCCCACATTTGTGGCTCCTATTTTAACTAATAAAACTTCGCCGCCATCGTAGGTATTGATTTGGGTTATCAGCCTTTCGTTTATCGAAAAAAGCCCTTCTATTCTTTCAACGCTCCCTGCATTCACAGGCCACAGCGTTCCGGGGCAATAATAAGCGGCAGTCACGTTTCCCGAAACAGGGGAGTGTATGCGGTGGTAGTTGTGCGGCGAAAGGTATATGGTTGCCCACACTCCTCCAACAAATCTTTGAGCGAGTTCTTTATTGCGGAGCAAATTTTTCAAACGATAGTATTTCCCCTTTGCCTGCATATATTCCGGTTTTTCGGTGAGCATTCCAAAAGCCGTTAAAACCCCATCCACAGGGCAAACAACCTCGGCATTGTCTTCTATAATTCTGGCACCGCTTTTCAGCTTTCTTGTGAAAAGCTCGTGAATATTGGCAAAGCCATCTGCGGGAACCTCCGATTCTTCCAAATTTATTTTATAGCGTTCTGCAAACCACTGCGCAGACAAATTGCTAATAATAGGAATTTTTGCCCTTGAAAAATTCCCAAAAGCCCTGCTAAGGGCATTTTTGGGCAAAAGTTTGAAAAGAGAGTATGCGATGGAGTTCATATATTTAATCGCAGGGTGGCGAAGTCGTTTCATCTACACCGCCTCCTCCAAAGGTTGCTTCAATATCAGCAAACTCAATTATAAGCTGCTTATAGTTTTCTGTCAATTCGACAATTTCTTTAGCTGTCATTGGCACTCCCATCCACAACCGAGCGTAGTCTGAATCGTAAACATACCTTAGTTCTTCTTTTGAAATAGGTAAATCTCTTTTGCCTCTAATTTTACTTTCTTGCAGATACTCCTGCTGTTTATTCAGACTATCGGAGTACTCTTCAAAGCTAACTCTTTTCCCGTCTATCCAATATTCACGTTCTGTTGGTCCGTCAATAGAGAGAAGAGCTACGTAATTTTCATGTATAAAAATATCCGTAATTGAGAATACCCTTGTATCATTGCTTTTGGTTGCAAATTGATCTTCCATCCACTCTTGTACTTTAGAGTCTATTCTATAATAATTAGGGTCATAGGGACGAAAAAAGATACTGTCGCTTTCGTCATACCAACAACGCTCATCATTGCAGGTTTTGCTAAGTGCTTTGATTTTGCAGGGATTATTTCCGCCGCTGTTGACATTAGTGCCAGTATCATCGCAAGCAAAGAATGTAATTGATGCTACAAAGGCACAGGCGAATGTTTTGATGGACTTGTTCATTGGATTTACCTCCTAGACCCCATATAATATATAAAAATAAGGGAATTATATACAACCTTTCTACCATAAAGATAGGGATTTGGGCAAAAAGAATTCGCTACGCAATTGCTGGGCGGGTTTGTTTGCCTTTTTTACTATATTTACACTATGATAGAGCATACAATCAGCATACCAGAAACAGTAGATGTAGATAAAAGGCATTTATCTATGATAGTTGCTGGCAAGCTTTATGAGCAAGGTCGGCTTTCGCTTGGGCAGGCAGCCGATGTTGCAGGGTTAACCAAAAGGACTTTTATAGAATTGCTCGGCGATTACGGAGTTTCTATCTTTAATTTTCCAGTTTCAGATTTGTCAAAAGAAGCAATAAATGTCTAAAGTTGTAATATCAGATACAAGTTGTTTTATAATTTTATCCAAAATAAACGAGTTGGAATTATTGCATAAAGTTTATGAAAATATTTTAACAACGCCAGAAATTGTTGCCGAATATGGAGAAGCCTTGCCGGAATGGATAGAAATTGTTTCGGTGCAAGATAAGTATAAACAGCAATTATTTGAGATGCAACTTGGAAAGGGCGAATCAAGTGCAATGGCATTATCACTGGAAATCCCAGGTAGCATTCTTATTATTGACGATTACAAAGCGAGAAAAACCGCAGAAATATTAAACTTAAAATTTATCGGCACAATAGGATTAATCATCAAAGCGAAATTAGACGGCGTAATTCCTTCGGTAAAACCATTGTTGCAAAAAATTAAGCTAACAAATTTCAGATTATCTACTGATTTGGAACAATATGCACTTAAAGAAGCCAAAGAGTTGTAGCTCTTTCCAAAACAACAATCCTGAATAAGTATGTCTGCCACTTGATAAAGCATTTATAGATGGGCTTTTTAAATAATTGCAGGCAATTTTGTGCATTTTTACTCACCCTGCCATTTTCACTTCGTGGGCAGGGTTTAATGCCTGTTTTCTTGGCAAAACTTTTGGACAGGCACGGATTTTTTTTCTACATTACGCTTTATGCAAAGTAAGCATAAAGAAAATGTTTCTAGCGTAGAAAGGCCGGTTAGGGATTTGGGCAAAAAAAAATTGCTGTGGATTCTTGTTTTTGGGTTTCCTGTGATTTTAGGCTTGGTGGCTATTTGCATAGTGTGGTTTAAACTCGCTCCAACGTTGCCTTCTTTTGAAAAACTGGAAACAATAGAGCCTCGCCTGATAACAAAAATTTATGATAAGGATTCTATTTTAGTTCACGAATTTTTTGTGGAAAAAAGAATTTGGACATCCATAGATAGCATTCCAGATATTGTGAAAAACGCGGTTTTGGCAACGGAAGACCGCAAATTCTGGAATCATTGGGGCATGAACCCGCTTGCTATTCCAAGTGCTGTGCTTGAAAGTTTTAGAACGGGCAACAAAATGAGAGGGGCAAGTTCTCTGACCCAACAGCTCACAAAACTTTTGTTTTTAACGCCGGAACGCTCAATTACCCGCAAAATACGCGAAGCTATGACCGCCATTCGTTTGGAAAAAACCTACACCAAAGAGGAAATTTTAGAATTTTATATGAACGAGGTTTATTTGGCAGGCGGCAATTATGGATTTCAGTCTGCGGGGCAGTTTTATTTTGGCCGACCTTTGGATTCACTTACCGTTCCCGAAATAGCCGTGCTTGCAGGAATGCTCCAACGCCCAGAAGCCTACCGCCCCGACCGCAAACCCGAAGCCGCCATTGCCCGCAGAAACACGGTTTTATTCGCTATGAGAGATGCTGGTTATATTTCAAAAGAGGATTACAACAACTACATCGGTATGCCACTGACTACCGAAACAAAAATAGACTCTACCATAGCACCTTATTATATGGAAGATATACGCAAATATTTGGAAAATAAATACGGCGAAAATTCTCTTTATGCAGATGGCATTTCAATTTACAGCACCATAGACCCAAATGCGCAGCAAATAGTTGAAGCAGCAGCCTTAAAGCAAAGAACAAGAGTTGACAGACGGCTTCGCCAGCGCGCTATTTGGAAACTCAACTTGGCAAAAAGATATAATATGCACAATGACAGCGTTCTCAATAAGTTTGATTCTGTTTACGCAGATTTCACTATAAATTATCTGGCAAAAGACACTGCAAAAATACTTTATCCCGATACTTCGCGCTATAGGCAAGCACAGGTAGCCGTTATTTTGATAGAGAACGAAACAGGCGCGATTAGGGCTATGGTTGGTGGAAAAGATTTCAATGAGAGCAAGTGGAACCGCGCGGTGCAAACTTTGAGGCAGCCAGGTTCTTCGTTCAAGCCCTTTGTTTATGCAACCGCAATGGACAATGGGGCATCTCCTTGCGATTCGGTAAATGATGCTCCCATAACAATTCCAGACCCTGTGGACACGGCAAAATTTTGGAGACCTGGCAATTATTCAAAGGAATTCAAAGGTATGATGAGTTATCGCAAAGCGCTTGGGCTTTCTCAGAATTTACCGGCAATTCAAGTTGGCATGAAATACGGGCTTAGAAATGTTGTGGAATATGCGCGCAAGTTTGGAGTGAAAAAATCCCCTTTGCAGGCGGTGCCTAGCATTGCCTTAGGCTCGGTGGGCGCAACGCTTATGGAAATGACAAGTGCTTACACGGTTTTCCCAAATCTCGGCACTAGAATAGAACCTCATTATATAGAAGCGATAGTTGGCAAAAACGGCGAAGTCATAGAAAAAAACTACAAGGTTGAGCACGAGGTTTTGAAAAAGCCCTCCGCTTATCTTATGGTTTCAATGTTGCAAACTGTAAATACTGGCGGAACAGCCGCAAAAGTGTGGGCGAGCGGTTTTCACCATCCGAGCGGCGGCAAAACAGGAACCACAAATGATTATACCGATGCGTGGTATATAGGTTTCACCAAGCAATACACAATGGGCGTGTGGATTGGAACGGATGATTTTTTACCGATGGGGCCAGGGCACACAGGCACAGAAGACGCACTGCCGGTGTGGATGAATTCTATGCCTGAAATTCATAAAAATTTGCCAGAATTGCAATTTCCAGTTCCTCAGGGAGTTATTTCAAGAAAAATTTGCAACTACACCGGAAAAATAGCTGGCTCATATTGCAACCAATTCACAAGCTGCCTTTACACCGCCGCATCTCCAGAAATTGAAGATTGCGATGGCAAGCATTTTGAGCAACCAAAAGAAAGCAATGCCACCATATTCAGCAATACTTCCACTCCCGCCGCTCCCAATGCAAAAACAGCCAAGGCAAGGCAGGTGTTTTGATGCAGGCCATAGACCTATACAATAAATTGCATTCCGTGCAAAATGGAACTGTGCTTTGCCAGTATTCAATGGAAACCTGTGAAAGACTGGTTGGGCTTATAAACGAAATAAACGAATTGAAAAGAGAAAGGGATGCAGCAATACTCGCTCACAGCTATGTTGCGCCGGAAATTATCCTTGGCGTTGCAGATTACAACGGAGATTCTTACCAACTCAGCAAAAACGCAATGGAAACGCCCGCTCAAACAATAATTTTCGCTGCTGTGGAATTTATGGGCGAAACTGCGAAAATTTTAAATCCAAATAAAAGGGTGCTTATACCAGGCACAAACCCAGGGTGCAGCCTTGCGAGCAGCATAACGGGCGAGCAAGTCAAAGAGTTGCGAAATAAATATAAAGAGCACACATTTGTATGCTACATAAACACAACCGCAGATGTCAAAGCCGCTTGCGATGTTTGCGTTACAAGTTCAAATGTGCTGAAAATAGTTAGCAATATTCCAAACGATAAAATAGTATTTTTGCCAGACAAACTCATGGGCGAAAATTTGAAAAATGAATTGGAAAAAATGGGAATAAAAAAAGAACTTGTGCTTCACACCGGCACCTGCTATGTTCACGAACAATACGATTCAGATTTGGTAAAATATTTCAGAATTCAAAACGAGGGACTTCGCATTGCAAGCCATCCAGAATGTAGCCCAAGCGTTGCAATGCTAAGCGATTTTGTTGGAAGCACATCTCAAATGCTGGACTACATTCGCGGCCTCCCAGAAAATGCACCTGTTTTGCTTTTAACGGAATGCGGGTTAAGTGCGCGCTTGCAAAGCGAGCTGCCAACCCGCCGCTTTATAGGCAGTTGCAATATGTGCAAATATATGAAGAGCAACTCGCTGGAAAATATTTTGCAAACCCTTAAAGAGCCAGAAAAAGCAAAAGAGATTAAACTTAGCACAGACGTTTTGTCTGCTGCAAAACGTTGCATTGATAATATGTTCAAATACGCTGAGTAGCCGCTCCCCTAGCTCTACTAGCTCTAGCTTTATTCGGCTTTCTTTTCTTTCAGCTTTTCTTGCAGAGAAACTATTTTGCTTTCTGCTGTTTGCAAACCGCTCTTTATTTTATCCAGAGTGGATTCGTTTATGTTGTTTTCCAAAGTGTGCAGCCCGCTTTTGATTTTTTCAAGAGCAAGGTCGGCAGTTTCGGTAACTTTTTTCTTTACCGAAGAATTGCAGCCGCAGTCGCACTCTGGTTCGCACTCGCATTTGTCGCCGCAGCCACAAGAACATTCATCTTTGCCGCCATTTTTATATTTGTAAATGTGAAGACCAACCGCAGTCGCAGCAGCGCCTAGCACAAAAGGAACAAAAAAAGCCATAAAAACCTCTCTATTTTGAATATAGAGATAATATAGTTATTTTATACACACAAGATTCGCAAGCCTTACGCCAAGGCTAGACGTAAGAAAACGGAAAAATTTCAAAAAATGGCGTTGCGTTTTGCAACGATGATGCTGCGCCAAACTATGTCGTTTGGGAGGAGTTGGTAGCCTATACCCAAGAGATAAAAGTATTGATGATATGGCGAAATTTAAAATTTTTCTATATTGCAAGTATGCTCATTACAGCCACACCCAACAGTACTAATTTAAAGTAGGATTTTTATGAAAACTCCTCTTATAAATAATTTTGAAACACAGATAAAAAATTTGAAAGGCTCGGAATTTCAGACCTTCGTATCTAAATTATTTATTTTAAAATATGGGGAAACGGGATATACTATTCTACGAGAAATAAAAGACAAAGGCTGTGACGGTATAATTGAAATTGAAAAACGAGTAATTGCTTGTTATGGCGATGATAATGGAAAAGAATCTGACAAAAGAAAAAAAGATTTTAAACAAAAAGCCACTGGTGATTTTGAAAAATATAAAAATAACTGGCAAAAATCATATCCGAATTGGTCAATTGTTATAAATAATGACATTGACCCAGATTATGATTTGTTTGTAAAAACATTAAGTTCAGGAGCTTCTGTTATAGGGTCTATTCAACTTTTAGAAATTGTAGAGCATTTGAAACATTTTCAGAGAAAAAAACTTGGTGAAAATTTGAGGATAAATAATGAGTATTTTAGTCAAGATTGTTTAAAGGATATTTTGGAAGATTTATCATCTTCCGAAATAGATAATAGTAACATTACATACAATAGAGATTCATTGACAAATATTAAAACAAAAATAGAAATTAACTATAATAATCAAGATATAGAAAATATAAAAAAAGATTTTGAAAATTTGCTAGAAACAGGTTCTTTAGATTTGGTAAAAGATTTAATATCCTCTTATGAGAATACAGAAATTGCAAAGATTAAAAATAGAATCTTAACCGATTTTAATAAACTGCCAAATGGTGACTTTAAGCAGAAATTTGAGTATCTTGTTAACTTTTATATTGAAAAATACTCTGTTGAAAATGACGATGATTACCTGTGGCTCATTAAAAGTTTATTATATTATTTATTTGAACAATGTTTAATTGGAAAAAAGGAGTAAAATTATGATATTGCCTCATCCTGAAAGTACTTTGTCATTGAATATAATGGTATTGGGAACTGATATTGTTAAATTTCTAAAGAAAACAAAAAACTATATTCTTATAGATGCTCTTATGGATAATTTTTTAAAAAAGGATATAAAACGCACTCCAGATATGTTTCTGAGTACGCTTATATTTTTATATTCTTTGGGATTATTGGACAAAAAAGGATATAAAGTAAAATTAACTCCTAGAAATCAAACGGAGCTATCTTAGTGATAATAAATAGGTTATTTTCAGAAACTGACTTAATAGACCCAGTTGATTTTAGAATGGGCTTAAACATTGTATTAGGTTCATATTCTAATAATAATTATAAAAGAAACTTAAACGGAGTAGGAAAATCTTCACTTGTTAGGCTTATTGCTTATTTGTTATTATCTGATTCCGCAGAACAAACTTTCAAAAAAAAGGGGTATGAGTTTTTACGAAAAGAAAATCATAGTATTTCAATGGAGTTTAAGATAAAAGAACAAATTTTTATACTTAAACGTCAATTTTCATCAGAAAAGGATATATCCTTTGGAGAAAGAGGGCAAACCTTAAATATTTATACTAAGCTAGACATTAAAACAATATTACAAAGAAAAATTTTTCCTATTGAGCAAGAAAATATTATATACGAAGGCAATAGATTTGGAGCACTCTTGGATTTTTTTGTGAGAGACGATATGAAAAATATAAAGAGATGTGAGCCTTTAATATTTTCTAAATTTTTGACTAAAAAAGTAGAACAATCTATTTTGAATTTCTTTCTTTTGGGATTGCAGACTAATTCACTTATTGATTTTAAGCGAATTTCAGATGAACAGAAAAAATACAATACTACAATAGAAACTTCATCAAAAGGCGTAAAAGAGAAAACTGGAAAAACGATTGAGGAATTTAAAACGGAAAAAATAAAAATTGAGGAAAATATAACTCGCATTGAGGCTAGTATAAAAAATTATACTTTTTTAGAAAATTATAAAACAATTGAAAATGACTTGATAAAAGTTTCTGCTGAAATAAACAATGAGCTTAAAGAATATAATGTGTTAGATAAAAAACTAGCAAAATTAAAAAAAAGTTATCAGTTTAATCAAAATGAAGATATTAACACACAAGAAATAGAGAATTTATACGAAGAAATATTAGCTACTTTTGGAAAATTAGTTTCTAAAAAACTTGACGATATTATGGAATTTAAAAAAGAAATTTTAGACAATAGAAATAAATTATTAGTTGAAAGAGAACAGAAATTACAAGAAGCTATAAATGCTGTTTTAAAAAAAATTTCAGAACTAGAAAGAAAAAGAAGTGAAATGTATAGATTTTTAGAAGAAAAAGAAGCATTAGACAGTATAAAAAATGCTTACGAAGATTTAACAAAAGAAAAAACTATTCTTTCAGAAAATATGCAAAGAATAAAAGAAATTGAGGATTATAAAGAGAAAATGTCTGTTAATCAAGTGTCTATATCTAAATTACAATTAGAAATTCAGAATATGTTAAGAGCTAAAGGAATATACATTGATGAATTTAGAAAATTATTTTTAGATATATTGGAAAATGCTATATCTTTTGAAGATAATAATGTTGAGGGACATTTTGATATTGCAATTAAAGATAAGATTTCAAAAATTGAGCTACCGTTTGAAATAAAAATTTCAATACCAAAGAAGGATTCTCTTGGTATGTCAAGATTAGAAATTTTTGTGTATGATTTAATGGTATTTTTAAAAAATATATATTCACAACGAGCTTTACCCTGTTTTTTAATTCACGATGGCGTGTTTCTTGGAGTATCTCGCGAAACTGTTATAAAATCTTTGAATTACATAAACCGTAAATGTTTAGAAAATCCAAATTTTCAATACATAACAACTTTCAATGAAACTGAAATAGATGCTAACGCTCTTGATTTTAGTTTACAAGATACTATTATTGTAAAATATAGTGATAATCCTGAAAATATGATATTCAAACGTGAGTTTTTATAAAATTCTTAAACCAAAATATAGAAAATCAATCCTTTAGACAACGAGCACTGTACAAGTAGTTCTTATAGTAGTAGCTAGAATGTGTACCTGTTGAGGTAGCACTTAAAGAGGTATTTGTATCACTTCCAAATCAACGGATTGATTGCCATTCGCCTTGATAATAACAATGTGAAGGTTTTCCTCTGATGTTACAACAAAAAATGTATTGCCCACTACAATGGGAATTTCATCTAAGTAATTGTCTTCATCATCAAAAATAGGCCGTAAACTGTTATATGCATCTCTAATCTCTGAACGCTTTGTGGCATTTTTGAATACCGTTGCTTGTTCAGCTGGAATTTTTAAAAAGGAAACATATTCGCTACCAAGAAAATCATAACTGTCTTGCCAAAACAATTTTATTACCCAAGGGGTATAAATTGAACTATTTTCGCACCACCCTGCATCAGTACCACAATATGCTATCAAATCTATTTTTTCTAGTCTGTTTCTAGCCTCAGCTTGTTTATATATGGCAACATTCCCATCGATATCAGCATAACTACTACCTGCGAAAGACAGAGTAATGTTTTTTTTGATTAAATCTGGGTCATTTGTTGCAGCGGTAGAACTGCTGCTCGAAACAACCACGCTTGACGAGGAATTTTTCACAGAGCTTGACGAAGAAACATTTGAGCCAGAATTATTCGGTATATGCATTACTTTCAAATTGACAGATTTATTGTCTGCCTTATCAATAATAACAATATTAATTTCAAGCTCCGATGTTTGAACAAAAAATACCTTGCCTGCTACAATGGGAATTTCAACGGCACAATCTCTGCATTCTGTAGCGATAAGATTATTTACTAAATTTGACAATGTCTGATAAATCTCAGAAAGTTTCTTGGCTGTTTTAAACTGGTCTGCGTATGCGGCTGGAATTTCATAGAGAACAACATTTTTGCTGCCAATGTAATTAGAGGAACTCCAAAACAAGTCTATTTTTTGAGGGGAATAAATTGAAGAGTTTTCGCAATATCCCAAATCATTGCCGCAAAACGCTACAAAATCTATTTTACTCAGATTGCTTGTGGCATATTCTTTTGCATAAGCGGTGGGTTCTCCATCCACATCGGCATAGCTTTTATCCGAAGATAGCGTAATATCTTTTTTGACTAAATCTGGGTCTGGTATTCCTCCTCTACTACTGCTAGAGCTTTTCTTAACAGACGAGGAACTGGAAAACCGATTAACGATATAATTAGAGCTATCCTGATCATCTGGATTATCGCGCTCAGGTTCAGAGCAAGATATGAAAAAGAACGCAACTGCAAAAAGAAAAAATTTTAAAACCATATATGAACACCTATCCCCGAAGCCAAAAATACACCGCCAACAGTATAAAGCATATTCCTACTGTCGAGATGGTTTTCCAGATTTTTCCAAGTAGTTTTGTAATGGCTTTGCGATTGCCCTCTGACATTGTATTTATCGTATGCTTTCCACATTTTTTTTTGTTCTTCATATCCTGCGTAAATAACCGCTACCCCCAACAAGTCCAAACCAAAGGCAACCCAAAAGCTGGTTTTAATAGGTTTTCCAACTTCTGGTGCGGGTGCATAAGGTTCACCGCTAAACACAGACACATAAGAGCTACCTTTATATACGTATCTTATTTTCTCATTGTGTTCCAATTTTACACTAAGCACCTCTCTGTTTTTACCAATCTCCACCTTAGCACACAAAGGAATGGCACCTATAAAAGGTGTTTCTCCAACATATTTATAATTCACAAAAACAGATTCATTCACTGGCTCGCCATTTCGCTCTGCACTCAAAATCAAACCGCCTTTCTTTAACGCTATATTGCTTGCCATATCAAAAATTTCGCGACTATCCTTGTTTATGCCTACTTCAAACTTTAGATCTTCGTAGCATCTATGAGAGAGTTCCACCTTGTATTTACCTGGAGAAAGCCTGTTTTCCCAATAGGAAGACTGCTTGCCGTTTATGTATAAATTCCAAGGCTCGTCTTTGCCTATGTCATCTAGAGAAGCAGGCTTTATCTCCAAAATTCCGAAATTCGGTTTCAGTCTTATTGCTATACTCTGGTTGTTGTACGACACCGAAACTGTTGTATCTGCTATTTCATATTGCTCCAAATTCGCTATTATGCGAATACTGCCCTCACGAAGCTCTGCCTTGCAAGGCGTTTTAAGGCAACTCGTAGATGCTACCCCGTCAAAGCTCAAAACCGCACCAGAGGGTTCAGTGCTTAAATTCACCAAATAAATCCGCTCATCCAATTCATAGTCACTCGCTTTTTCCAAACCGCTAATGCCACCTGCAACAGAAGCTTTTGAACCGCCGGAGGTACCTGGCATCTGTTTGAACAAATCGGGTGCCTTTTCGTCTATTATGGCTAACAAACCGAATATGTCTTTGGAATTTCCAGTGAAAGAATCTATAAGAGTTCCGCTTTTGGTGTTGTAAAGGTCAAAATTTATGGACAACTGGCTTCCAAAACGCCCTATGTGCGCTTGCGCAACGTAATCTGCGCTCACTTTCCTGCCTATCTCCACCAGACAGCTTGATTCATTGCATGCCTTTATGGTATTTTCCATTGAACCAAAAAAAGCAACTATGCTTTCGGTTGTCATTCACCCCGTAACGTGATTTAGGCAAAACTTTGACCGCCGTTTCTCGAAGCCTGTTGGTTAGATGAGACAAATCAGAAAATCCAATGGAATCGCGGTCATCCTCGGTGTTGATTATAGCCACTCTATCCTGCATCTGCCCGTAGGCGACAATGACAAGAAACAACAAGATGAACGTTATTTTGCTGTCAAGAGGCATATTTATCCATAATATAGTAAACGCTGATCTAGACCCTATTTCAAATATATAGTTGCGACTACTGCAAAAGCGGTTGCCAAAGTACCTATAGCAGTGACCACTTCTGTCCATTTGGTTGGCTCTGGAACAGGCTTGTAAAATACCTGTATGGTAGAGCCTGGATTGGGTTTTTCTTTTGCTTTGTTTATTTTTGTTTTGCTGCCATTAGCATAAGTCAAAACAATGCGGTCTTCGTCTCCAGTTATGGCAAGCCCGCCTGCGGCGTTCAAGTAGTCGTAAGAATTCCAGCCTTTTTGCCACAGAATGTGCCCTGGGCTTATTACCTCGCCTATAACATTCACGGTTAGCATTTCAAAAGGTATGTAAATAGAATCGTTTGCCTGCAATTCTATGTCTTTATCTTTGCCCTTCAAAACACGTTCAAAATCAAAATTTATTCTGTAGCTTGTGATAGTTGTATCTTGAGGTTTAAAAAAAGCTGTGGTGTCTATGCTTCTTGAATTGAAAAGAATAGCGGCGGTAGAGGTGGTAGAGGTAATATCAGAAGCTTTGGGCACTCTGCGAAACAACTGCCCCCCTTTTATGAAAGCCGCTTCGTCAATAATGGCTAAACGATTGATGAAACTCTTAAATGTTTCTCCACGCTTTGCAAGCGAATAAAAGCCCGGATTTTTAAAAGCTCCGGTAAGAGCCACAACTTCGTGCTCATAATAAGAAGTGTCCATTTTCACAACAATTCTATCGCCTGGCATCAAAATTAAATTTTTATTGTTTTTGGCACTCAATTCGTTTTTTATTGGTAAATTGATAATTTCCGTTTTTTGTTTGCCTTCAATAAGCCTTTCAATTGTTATTTCGTTCTTCATAGCATTTGGCAAAAAGCCTCCGCACAAAGCTACCAAATCAAGAGCGTCTAAATTCTCTTGCCATTCAAAGTCATTCGGGTTTTTTACAAAACCAGTGACGCTAACCATTCTCCAGTTTTTCAATCTTCTGGAATCCAAAACGACCACGTTATCGCCAGGGAGCAGCTTTAAGTTTCTGCTGCCATCAAAATCATCAGAAAAATAAGAAAAACTGGAATCTGCATTTATCCGCTCCACTATGGCTCTATCTTTAAATGCCTCAGAAGAAAGCCCGCCCGCCAAGGCAACAGCATCTTTAATCAACATACCCTCTGCCCACACATAATAGCCTGGGTAAAAAACCGAGCCTGTGACTTGAATGGCATTTATATTGTGCTTGGTGCTTGAAAAAACAAAAATGCTATCTCCATCTTGCATTTGGAATACTTTTTTGCGGCTTGCAAAATCTTTTGCCGACCCTGGGTCAAAAACCTCAGGTGCTCCGGTCTCCTTATTTATTCGCCAAAGGTTTACGGTATGCTCGGTGTTTGGGAGCAAGCCTCCGGCAAAGGCAAGCAAATCACTGAGGGTTTCGCCGTTTTTCAATTCATAAATGGCGGGTCTTCCTATTGTTCCGGTTGCCTTAACCAATTTTTCCGCTTTTTGTATAAAAACCAAATCGCCGTCTCTTAAAATACCTTCGCCAGTTTTTTGCCCCCTTACAAGAAAATCGTATAAATCTATTTTCGCAGAATCTCCGTTAGACCTGCGAACAATTATGTTTCTAACAGAACCGTATTCATCTGGGCCTCCAGCCTTGTAAAGCGCTAAAAACACATTGGCATTCCCTGGCAAGTCATAGCCACCCGGTCTTTTTACGGAACCCATAACAAATACCTTGGTGGGCGCAAGCCTTGTTGTTCGCAAATTCACAGAAATTCTGCCCTGAACAATGCCAGAATACACATTTTGCAATTTTTTGGTTATCAGTTTTTCGGCTTCGCCAAGGCTTAGGTTCGCGACATTTATGAGGCCTGCACCTTCAACAAATACATTTCCTTGGTTATTTACGTGCAATGAAAATTGCTTTTCAACAGCACCCCAAAGAGAAAGCTCCAAATAATCACCTTGTTTTAAGGGATAATCTGCTGGAATTATGCCTTGAACTTCAAAAAATGCGCTTGGCAGGCTTTGGGAGAAAATTATGTTTTCGTAGCGCATGAACTTTTTTTCGTCAAATATGCTTGAATCATTGAAAGTAATATTAGTATCTTTTTTCTGTTCTGAAAAAGTAATAATATTGCTCAAAGTGTCTGGCATTGCATTGAAATTATTGAAATTGGCACCTTGAAAACCTCTTGCATTCAAAATTTCTCTTGCGGCAGCAATATCCGCAGCCGAGGCTCGCGACATAGGATTTGTTTGTGCCTGAAGCATTTGCGCTTGAAGCATCTGTGCCTGTGCTGGGGTTAGGCTTTGGGCATATATTTGGACTACGGCGATTAAAAACGCAAATAAATATATCAACCTAAGCACTATTCTTCCTCATTATACTCTAATATGGTGTCTATGTACTCGTCTGTGAGGTTGGTTTTTGAATCAAAATATTCCACTAGAATTTTGGCGTGTTCTGGGTTGAATATGGTGCGGAGCGGCCTTGCTGCACGACCGGAATAGCCCCATTCGTGCAAAATTTCGTCTGTTAAAATGTATGAATCTTCAAATGAGACAAAGTACATTTGCCCCCAGGCGGCCATACAGGAATCCAGGGTTAAAAATGTGGGATTTTGGTCGTTCAAGTGCTGCTGTAAATGCAAACTGCGCACGTCTTTTACTTTGTCTATTCGCTGGTAGCCTATTATCAAATATTTGTTTTTATAGTCGGCATTGGAACCTTCGTAGCGGGTTCCAAAAAAGAGATAACGCACTTTGTTTCTTATGGCTCTATTTATATCTTTGGTGTTGGTATAGGCAAAAAGCCCAACCGTGCCGGTCTCATAATTCGGGTCAAGAAAGGAACCGTTTCCATTTTCATTCAACTGGTCTCGAACAGGCACCAAAGAATGATGGCTTGTTTCGGTATAAATAATTGCCCCGCCGGGGTTCCCCCGATAGTCTTGCCAGCCATCAAAGTTAATTTGAGTGCGAATAGTCATATTTAAGAATATAGTAAAATGCTTTCCGCTTTTATTTGGGTGTTCCAGAATACCTTAGCCCCTTTTTCAAAAAATTCTGGGGAATCGGTGGTCAAAAAGCGAATTTTGCCATTTTTGCTAATTCGGCCATCTATTTCCGAGTGTTTTGCTAGGTATTCAAGCGTTTTTTGGGCTATAATGCCACCTTGCGAGACAATTTTTATATTTTTTGGCAGTACTTTCAAAAAAATCCCCTGGATCAGGGGGTAGTGGGTGCACCCAAGGACCAGGGTGTCTATTTGGGAATTTTTTGCCAAAATTTTTTGAGTATATTCCATAACAAACATTTCTGTGGCAGGGTGTTCCAACAAGGCATTCTCCACCAAAGGAACAAGCATCGGGCAAGCCTCTTGCTCTATGTGCAAATCCGGCCAAAATTTTGCTATTTCCAACAGATAGCTCTGTGAGGTTACTGTCCCTTCTGTGCCTAAAATGCCAACGCATTTGGTTTCTGTGAACTTGCCTATTTCTTCCGTAAGTGGGCGAATTATGCCAAGCACCCTATTACTGGGGGCTATTTTTTGCAAATCTTTTTGCTGAATTGTGCGCAGTGCCTTTGCAGATGCCGTGTTGCAGGCAAGAATAACAAGGGGGCAACCGATGGAAAACAGATAATTCACCGCTTGGAGCGAATAGCGGTATATGCTATCAAAACTGCGATTTCCATAAGGCGCCCTGGCATTATCCCCCAAATACACAAAATCGTAATTAGGCAAAACCTTCACCAACTCTTTGAGAATGGTTAAACCGCCAAAACCCGAATCAAAAACACCTAGCATTTAATTAGAAGGTAGTAAAAAAATCATTGTCTGAATTTCGATATGCAATCCTGAAAATCAATTTAATGCGCTAAGGTACGAGTGAAAAAATCTTTCAATTCCGGTGAATGAATTTTTACCATTTTTAAAACTATTTTTTGCCAAGATTTTGGAAATTTATTGAATATTTGAACTGTACGGGTCTGTAGCTCCGGCAATTCCGCTATCAAACGCCCCAAGCTCGCTACGGTGGCTGCATCTTTTTCTTTTTTAGCTTCGTTTGTCCTTAGAGTTTGGACTATTGCTTTATGAAGTACATAAGCAGGCAATTCGGGAATTTTTAGTTTTATTCCAATATATTCCGTTTCCATTGCATATTGAACGGCTATTTCCATATAGTCTAAAACTTGTGCGGTTATTGATAGTTGCGGAATTTTTATTATCTTTTCGTTGCCTCGTATGCGAGCTGAGAGGAATTCTAAATCAAACCCGTTCATATCGTATTTTTTTAAAATAGAACTTGTATCAAAAGTTGGCTCAAATCCTATTTCTTGCAAAACAGAATCAATATTTATTGGTTTATAGATATTCCGAGGATTCTTCACAAGAAAGTCTATATCTTTTGTTCTCAGCATTTGGATTTCTGTGTTGCCGCTATAAATTTTGCTGTATATAGGCAAACACCAGCTACCTATAAGAATGAGTTCGTTCAAAGAACCAGAATCATTCAATTTTGCTAAAATTTTGTGAAAAATTTCAAATTGCTCGTTTTCCAAGTAACCTCCTAACTTCTCTCAATTCCAAAAAAGTATCTTTTATTCGCTGTTTGTATTTTTTTCTTTCCGCATCTAGCATCATTGCTTTTTTAGCTTTTTCGCTAGATAATTCACCTATATATTCAGTTAGTATTTTTTTCCCTTGCCTATAAACATAATATAAATAACGCTCTCTTTTTTTTATTGAAGCCTTTGGTAAGGAAAGTAATTTATTTTTATACTTTAATAACTGTGCATCCAGCCTATCGCTTTCTTCTTTCAATATTCCAATAACAACACTCATAAAAAACTCCTTTGTCCTACAATATAGTAAAAAACAGCAAATGTAGGACAAAAATCTGCAATTTTTTTTGAAAAAATAGCGTTATACACTAACATTTATCTTCACTATACTCAAAGCCCTAGCCTCTTGCTCGCTTATGTTCAAAAGTCCGCTGTAAATGGTGAAAGGACTTGCGGTGGCACCTTGCTCGTTGCATTTAACCGTGATGTGCAGGGCATTTTTAGCTTCGGTAATTGAAAGAATATGCTCATTTAAATTTATGCTTTGCCCCCTGTGATTTAAAACCACAGGGAGTTCATTTTTCTCTTTTTTTTGCACTAACCCGCTTGGGTATTCACCTGCCATACAGTAATCCACAGATTTGGGAACTTGCGCAGAGAGTTTTATTTGCAGCGGTTCTATAGAAACTATTTCCAAGCCTTGCGGGAATATTTCGTTTATGCTTTTCACAAGCTCTGCTTTTTTATTCTCCAAATCAAGTTTTTCCAAAAACTCAATGGAAATAACTTCGCAAAGAGATTCCAAGCCCAGCGGCAATGCACCTGTGTTTGCTATGCGTGGTTTGGGGCTAAAACCTTCGCTGAATTTTATTGGGATTCCTAATTTTACGAATGCTCTTTCGAAAAACGATAATGTGTTTTGGTGTGGCAAAAAACGGCTGGATTTGGTTTTGCGGAACACAATTTTGTATGGGAAAATACCTGCGGAGGCAACACCCGTAGGGGTTGCCCCTACGGGCGTGGCGGTGGGTGGATTGCCCAAAATGGTGTCGGTGCCATTGCCTGGGATTCCGCAGGCCCCGCATTTGCCCCATTTGCAATTTGGCACGGGTTCCGCATTTGGATTGTGCGCCTTTTCCCATTCTCTTTGCAAAAATTTTTTGCTTATGCCAGCATCTATAATATCCCAAGGCAAATTTTCTTCTAGTTTTATCTCTTCAAAAAACCAAGCATCGCTGTAGTTGAGGGCGGTTCTGATTTTTTCCCATTCGCTTGGGTTTAGGTGATTGCTGTCGCTTTCAAAAACGAGGCCTCTTTTGTATGCTTCGTAAATCAGGGGGGCTAGGTTTTGACCGCCTCGGCTGTATATTGCTTCTAAATGTGCTGTTTCCCAAGAATTCCACGAGACTTTTACGTTTTTGTGCTTATAAAATTTGTCTCTTAAAATTTTTATGTGCGCTATTGCTTTTTCTTTTTTCACGAATGGTGCCCATTGCAAGGGTGTCCAGGCTTTTGGGATAAAAATTCCAACACTCAAATTTATTTGGCATTTTTTGTTGCAAGCAAGCCCTATTTCCAAAAGGCGTTCAGTGAGTTTTACCAAGTCTTGTATGTCTTCTTCTGTTTCGGTGGGAAAGCCCACCATTATGTATAGTTTTATTTTGTTGAATCCGTTTTGAAATGCGCTTTGAGTTGCGGCTTCAATATCTGCATTTGTTATGGTTTTATTTATGAATTTTCGGAGCCGCTCCGAGCCGCTTTCGGGTGCAAGCGTTGCGCTGCGTCCGCCTTTGAGTTCATAAACCTTATTCGCAAGGCTGCTGCCAAAACTGCTAACCCTGAGCGAGGGCAAGGATACATCTATGTTTTTGAAAAATGGGTCTTCAATAAAGGAATCAAGCATTTTTTCAACAGGGGAGTAGTCTGCGGTGGAAAGCGATAAAAGCCCAAGCTGGCGGTCTCCGGTGGCTTTTAGCCCTTCTTTGGCAATGTCCAAAACATCGTCTGCATCCAATTCCCTTGTTGGTCTGTACCAATATCCGGCTTGGCAAAAACGGCAACCTTGGGTGCAACCTCGCATAACTTCTACGCAAAAGCGGTCGTGCACAAGCGGCATATTTGCTATTAGATTTTTTGTTGGGAAAAGTTCTTTTGCGAGTTTTTTAACATAAGTTCTTTTAACGGATTTTATTTCTCTATGAATTGCCGGCACGTAAAAGCCTTCTAATTTTGCTATTTGCTCCAAAATTTCCGCTTTATTTTTGCCTGCCTTTTTTGCCTCTCCAATTATGCGCAGAGCTTTTGGCGCCAAAATTTCGCCGTCTCCTATGCAGAGGCAGTCAAAAAAATCTGCTATTGGCATAGGGTTTGCCATTGCTGGACCGCCCGCTATTACAATGGGTTCATTTTCGTTTCTGTTTGCGGAAAAAGCCATTACGTTTGCAAGTTCCAAAATATATGGGATATTCGTGAAATTGAGTTCGGTTTGTAGTGTTATTCCCAAAGCATCAAAACTTTTGACCTCGCTATAAGAGGTGTGCGTGTAAAGGGGAATATTATGTTCTCTCATGAGTTTTGCCATATCGTTCCAAGGTGCGAAAGCGACTTCGCAAAACAAATCGGCCTCTTTGTTTATAGCATTGTATAAAATTCGCATTCCGTTATTTGACATTCCAATTTCGTAAAGGTCTGGAAAAACCAAAGCCATGCTCGCCAGAACATCTTTTTTGTTTTTTATTACGCTGTTAGCTTCTCCCCCCATATACCGGGCAGGATTTTCCACAAAGGGCAGGATTTTGCCTAGTTTTTCCAAGAGCTGCATTTGATGTGTGTAAGGTAGAAATTTATATATTAGCATCAAAATTTACTATATTTATGAACATAGACATACCATACATATATGCATTATATGTATATAAAAAGGGAGAGTTATATGAAAAACCGCAAATTTGAGACGCTTCAACTTCACGCTGGGCAGGAAAAACCAGACCCAACCACAGATGCAAGGGCAGTGCCCATTTACGCAACAACCTCTTACGTGTTCAAGGATTGCGCGCAGGCGGCTGGAAGGTTTGCCCTTACAGAGGCCGGCAACATTTACACCCGCTTGATGAACCCCACATCGGATGTGTTTGAGCAACGGATGGCGGCTCTTGAAGGCGGCGTGGGTGCTTTGGCAACTTCTTCGGGGGCGGCGGCGGTGACTTATGCTATACAGAATATTGCGACCGCTGGGCATAATATAGTATCTGATAAACGCATTTATGGCGGAACATATAACCTTTTTGCCAACACCCTGCCAGACTTAGGCATAACCACAACATTCGTGGATGGCAACGACCCTAAGAATTTTGAAAAAGCCATTAACGAAAAAACTAGGGCATTGTTTGTGGAATCACTTGGAAATCCCAATTCCACCATAGTTGATATCGATGCGCTTGCGGCTATCGCACACAAGAACGGCATTCCGCTTATTGTGGATAATACCTTTTCGCCACCAAACTTGTTTCGCCCCTTTGAGCACGGTGCAGATGTGGTTGTGCATTCCGCCACCAAATTCATAGGCGGTCACGGAACGGTTATAGGCGGTGTGATAGTGGACTCTGGAAAATTCAACTGGGCGGCAAATGATAAATTCCCAGGTTTGTCTAAACCAAATCCCAGCTATCACGGCGTAGTCTTCACCGAGGCTGTGGGAAATCTCGCCTATATCATAAAAATTCGGGTCACCTTGATGAGAGATACTGGAGCAACCATAAGCCCATTCCATTCCTTCCTTTTCCTTCAAGGGTTGGAAACCCTATCTTTGCGGGTGGAACGTCACGTGGAGAATGCGCTCAAAGTGTTGGACTATCTGCGCAAGCATCCGCAAGTAGAATCCCTTAACCACCCATCTTTGCCGGAACACCCTGATAATGCTTTGTATAAAAAATATTTCCCAAAAGGTGCAGGCTCAATTTTCACTTTTGAAATCAAGGGCGGTGCGGAGCAGGCGAAGAAATTCATAGATAAGCTGGAGTTGTTCTCGCTGCTTGCAAATGTGGCAGATTCAAAATCTTTGGTTATACATCCGGCAAGCACAACGCATTCTCAACTCAACGAAAATGAACTTTTGGAACAGGGCGTAAAGCCAGGCACTGTGCGGCTTTCCATTGGCACTGAGCATATTGACGATATTATCGCTGATTTGGAACAGGCTTTGGGGTAAGTAAAAAGTGTTACAACTCTCCAGCTTCTTTAAGCGCATATTGTTCTAGTTCCGTTGATAATCTAAAATTTGTCAGCTTAATTTTTTGCAACAAAGGTTTTACTGAAGGAATTACACTGTCTAATTTTGCTTTGATGATTAAGCCTATTGTGCCAATAAATTTTAAGTTCAATATTTCTGCGGCTTTTCTCGCTTTGTAATCGTCAATAATAAGAATGCTATCAGGGATTTCCAATGATAATGCCATTGCACTTGATTCGCCCTTTCCCAGTTGCATCTCAAATAATTGCTGTTTATACTTATCCTGTACCGAAACAATTTCTATCCATTCCGGCAAGGCTTCGCCATATTCGGCAACAATTTCTGGCGTTGTCAAAATATTTTCATAAACTTTATGCAATAATTCCAACTCGTTTATTTTGGATAAAATTATAAAACAACTTGTATCTGATATTACAACTTTAGACATTTATCGCTTCTTTTGACAAATCCGAAACAGGGAAATTAAAGATAGAAACTCCGTAATCGCCGAGCAATTCTATAAAAGTCCTTTTGGTTAGCCCAGCTACATCGGCTGCCTGCCCAATCGAAAGCCGACCTTGTTCATAAAGCTTGCCAGCAACTATCATAGATAAATGTCTTTTATCTATATCTACTGTTTCTGGTATGCTGATTGTATGCTCTATCATAATGGTAAATATAGTAAATTGTCAGAACCCCAATTCACCCGATTTTAGGATTTTCCCGATTGCTGGATATATAGGCTTTTTTGTGGATTGTATAATTGACTTCATTTTAATTATTAAGTGTAATCGGGCAAAAATCAACATAACTTTTACAAGGAAATTCATTTAATACTTGTGCTGCATTATAAAAATTCCAAAGAGTTGTTGTTAGATTATCAAATGAATCAATACTGCTGATAAAATTTTCGTTAGATATAGAATTACAACAGCCATAAATTTTGTTCTCACTAAGAGAAAAAGAAAGAAAGCCTCTACTAGCCATACTACACACGATGTTTTTCAATTCAGAATGCCTAATGTTCATTTCTGCGATTGAATTTATTTTTTTAGTAGTTTCAATAAACTCATTCCTTAAACTCATTTTCATTTTTTCATCGTTTGGGTAGATTAATTTGATTGATTTTACACCTAAAGATTTAAGATGCAATATGTGAGATAGAATTTCATTTTTATTTCTTTCTAAAAATAAAATTGAAACCGTGAGATTGATTTTTCTTTTGCTTAGTTCACTAATATTCTCGTCTAACAAATCAGTATTGTAATCAACTCCAAAAATATTATTGTGGTTTGTTTTTGAATGGTAACTAATCGTAATATTTTTTGGTATGTTGCTTTCAAATGATTCAAAATGTTTTTGAATATTCATACCATTTGTAAGTAAAGTATAGGAAACTTCTTTTCTCTTAAATATGGAAAATAATTCGGAAATATTTTCAAATAGCAATGGTTCCCCACCGGTAATTCTGAATTCGTTAAATCCGATATTTTTTGCTGTATCTACAAATTCGTCCGTTCTATTAAGAATAGAATTGCTTAGGACAGCATATTTTAAAAATTTTGGTTTTAGATAGCAAAAGGAACATTTGGAATTACAAACATCTGGAACAAATAAAAAGAATATCTGCTTGTAATAATTATAAATCAAATTATGCAAATTTAGTATTTTCATTTTTAACAATCAATCTGATTTTATCAAATAATTCCTAAGTGTTTCCGTACCTCAGCAATAAGCCCTAAAAACAAGTAAAAATCTTTTGTTGGCGTAATACGTTCTGTTTTCTGTAGATCTTGATCAATTATTGACTTCCTCCAAAGTATTTTTCCATTGGCTTTTATGTCTTTCCTCTTTATTTCACCGTGCTGTGAAAGGACACTTTCTAGTAATAAATTACATTTTTTTAAGGAAGGCATAAAACCTATAGCTTTATCTATTATGGTTTTTTCACTGTCAAAAATACCAATGGCTTTTTCCTCAATAAAAATAGGAATAGGGGTAGTTTTATTTAACATCTGTGTTTTGCCTAAAACTGGACAAAAATTAATTTTATCTTTATTTTTTTCTGAATAATACTTAATTACGCCAAATTTATCAACTTCCCATTCCCAAAAAATAGCCGAAATATTTACTTTTTCCGCTAGATTAATATTCGCCTTGATGTAATTGATTATACCCCAACTTTTATTAACGTGAGTATAAATGTTCATAATTTTATCATCAACTTCATGAAATTTATTAAAATCAGAAATGGAAGTAATTCTGATAGTAAAAACTTCCCATAAATAATCAAAATATTTTTTACTGCCAATATATTTTAAAGTTTTAATAAAATCCTCAGAAACTAAATCATTTTTATCAAAATAAATATCTTTGTATGGGTCAATAATATCAAACTTTATATTCGAAGACTTAAATACCTTATCTACATTCTCACGAAACACATTAAAATCACATTGTGATTGAGATGTAGCAGTCATATCAATAGTTGGAAAAATGATAAGTTTTTTTATTGGAAATTTTTCATTTAAAAATTTTATATATTCAAAATACAACCAATCCATAATTGGCAGATTTTTTCTTAACCCCAATTGATAAAAGAAAAAATCTATTTTATAATCTTTCGGAATATTTGGATTAAAGTAATTTGATATAACGTTTTTTCCTATAAATAGAGAAAAAATATATGTTTTAATATCATTAAAAGTTTTATTGTCAATTACAACATTCAGATCTAGCATAAGCACTCCTTTAGATTAATTTGGTATCTATTAGATTTATTAATGAATTCATGTTTCATCCTCAGATAATACTTTGAAAGAAACTCCTGCCATTCAGAAATAGACTGTTTTGAATTATTTCTTATTTCTAAAAATTCTTTCAACATCGAATTTGTTCTATTTACATCTAATTCTATTCCATTGATAGAATTGATTTTAAGATTTCTTTTTAATCTCTCTACTGCTTTTATATTGCCAATTTTGAATTCAAAAATTTCCCGATTCATTAAACAGCCATAAACTAACTGTGTAAGGTATGACATATTAAAGTTGTCTAAATTAAAAATTGGTCTCGATTGAAATAAAACATCTGTACCACAGAAAGATAGATTGTTATATTGAAATTCAAACAATCTATAGCCATCATAGTTAGATAGATTTCGAAAATCAGTTTCATCAAATAAGCGAAAATGGTATTTGTTGAGTGTGTCAATTTTCAATATCAAGTTGTCGAGTATATCTCTGATAGTTAATAATTCCTTATCTGAATAATCTCCAGCTAAAATCATTACTGAATCAATATCATCAATATCTGCTAGTGACTGATTATTCATTCCACTTCCAACGAGATAGCAATCCAATATAATTATTTTTATCTTTTTTAATTCTTCAGTTATTTTTAAAGTCATTTCTTTCCAATATTGTTTAGGTGTTGTTATTTCAAATTGGTATGATGTTGCTAGCTCGTTTGACACTGTAGAAAACATAGTTTTTGCCCTCAAACTTTTAATCTTTTTCTTCCGTTTTTTTAATAAATTCCAACCATTTTCCAAATGGAGGTTCACTCTATTCAATGTTTGGACATCGCAGCTATGCGAAAATATCTTTTTCATACTCCATTCTCCTTCCCACTTACTTTCCCACAGTCAAACCCCTGGGAATTTGGGGCTTGGTGGGTTTGCTAACATAACGTACTAGTTTTGCAGACAACGAACACTAAACAAGATTTTGTACTTGTCATAGTCATCTGGATAGAAATTCTCTTTGTAGGAGTACATGAGCCAGGAGTAGGCATCGTCAGTGTAATACTTCGTAGCACTCCACCAGTTGCCACGGTTTTCAACATAGACGAAATTGCCAGAAGAATAGCAGCCTCCACCCGGCAGAGCCGCAAAGCCAAAAGTATCATCGCCATTGTTCATTTCTTTGTCAACTTCCTTCCAACCGCTTGATGTCTTGAGTTTCTTTCCTGCAATTTCATTGCCACCAGCAAAATCTACAAGGGTCTGCCATTCATCTTTGCTCGGCAAATGCCATCCCTTGGGACAAACTTTCATAGCGGTATTCCAGTTGTAAAGCCTGCCGTACTTTTGGCAATTTTCTTCTTCGTTGTTATAACACTTGCTACCTTCCGCGTTAAAGTTGAGGTTTTCCGCCATCCAAGTTTGCTTACCAATTTTCACGGTCTTGTAGGTTTTCTTGTCCCTAGGATCTGTAAAAGTACCTTTCTCTTGTGCAAAAGCTACTACGCAAAGCAAGACCATCATTGTTATTGTCTTTTTCATTTTTCATATCTCCTTCCCGCTTTGTTTACTATGCCAAACCCTCACGGGATTTCAGAGCTTGGCTGATTCACACCATCCTCGGTGCAAATTTCCTTATTCAATCATCTTTTATACAACGAACACTGTTCGAATAGTCAGAGCAAACAGCACCAGTCCTAAACCCATTACTAGACCCAGTACTAGCATTATAAGGAACACCAAAACACCAGGGTTCCGAGGTACTCCACCAGTTGCTATCGCTATTGTCGCTGACACCGTCTCCGGCTCTATATTTGCTGGTGTAGCCGCACGGCAGAGCAGCAAAACCAAAGGCATCTGTATCATTTCCATAGCGGTTTCTCCAAACGTTCTTTGCTTTCAGTTCTCTAATACCTACGAAATAATTAAGTGTATTCACTTCCTCTATGCTTGGCAAATGCCAGCCTTTGGGGCATGCATTCATAGCGATATTTCTACTGTAATACCTGCCGCATTTTTGGCATTTGGATGGGTCATTGTTATAGCACATAAAACTACCTTCCGCATCAAAGTCGAGATTCTCTGCCATCCACGTTTGTGCACCAATTTCGACAGCTTCGTATTTTTTGCCATCTCTTGAATCCGTAAAGATTGTCCGCTTTATTATATCTGGCGACATAGCGATGATTGGAAACCTTGCGGTTTTAGGCGGTGCGCCGTTCACAGAAGCTGTGCGAATGGTTAGGTTGTCGCTGATGTCATTCGCTTTGACTGCGTTGAAGGTTACAGTTTCGTCTACGGATAAGCGGGTAAATCTAATAATGAAATTTCCGTCTCTATTTCTATAAATGTCAATAGATGGTTTTAGCTTGGCTGTCTGCCTGCCTATCACCCTGCCCTGCTGGTTCACAAGTTCAAACTCAACGGAAATATCATACGTCTTATTACTATAACAACTAAAAGAACCACAGTCATAACGCTGCAAGGCGAATGGATTTGTCTCGGACACTCCACGCTTCGGCCACTCGTCCAGCCCCCAGTCACTTTTCCTACCCGTTGCGTTCAGCCCATCCATCACCGCCTGAGCCGCCTTAAGTGCCAGCTGCATCGCGTTGAACCATTCTGCGTTGGCAAGCAGGCTTAAGGCTATGCTCAAATCAGCGGTTTCCTTTTGATAATTGATGTTCTTAGTCTCAATGGCTGAGGAATAATACAATGTGTATGGTGGTGGTGCAGAATTGATTATCCTATAGAAAGTCTCCTCTGTTTCCTTCAACTGCTCCACCCACTTCTTCCGCCAAACAATATCATTGCGAATATTATCGCCTATGTTGATACTGGAAATATTTGCGGACATAACCGAGGAACGTTTCACAGCCTCAACCAAAGTAGGATCAAATGCAGCAGCTTGGTAAAAGTAGCTGAGTGCCGCCACGCTTGTCCCTTGCCTCTCCGCAACAACACCGCGAGCGAGTGCAGTCTGCGCTTGCACCTGTGTATTGGCAACTGGTCCCCTCAATTCTTCAAGCTGGTTTTCCGTAAGGCTCACACCCAATTGCTTTAGCAAGTCTGCGGAAGCAGCCTTAAGCGCAGAAAGGTCTTCCACTTGGCTTGGAGTAATTCCTTTGGGAGAATACGAAGCCTGCCTCTTGCCCGTTTCCGCATCCGTTATCGCAAGTTCAAGCATAAAAGTTTTAGGAGTTTTGGTTATCTTGCCTGTCAATATATGGCTTGCATTTGCCAAGTTTCCTATCGCAATGGCATCCTTGTCCGAAGTTATGGCAGACAAGGAACGTTTTTGTTCTGCAATTATAGCCTCAAGATTTTGCCTGTCTATGATTGTTATAGACGAATACTTGTTGAAATCCGCCGCTATGGAGCTTTGCACCAACGAAAGCATCCAAACCTCGTCTTTGGAAAGCCCCTTGCCTTCCGGTTCAAGCACCGCAAGCCTTATTTGTTCCTGACACGGTGCGGCAAGCACCAAAAACAGCACTAAAAAACAAATTTGTTTTTTCATAGATTTATCTCCATTATCTTATCCTTGATTTTAGACCAAAGCTCTGGGAAAGCAGATTTGAACGCCCTTTCCCCAGCATCTTGCTCATTCAAGCCACCTTCTTTGCGACCGTTCACGGTTATTGTTAGTTCATTCTTGCCTGTCTTGACATTTGTCAAAATTGCTTTTATGCAGGCACTCGCATAGTGAAAATGCTCGTCAGCCCTCGGATTGCAAACCCTTGATTCTATGCTGAGTATATGGCTTGCTTCCTCTTGCTTTTCTGTGACAGTCACATTGCTTTCGGAGAGCATTGTCTGCAATTTCGGTATTATGATATTCGTGGCTTGCTCCTGTATGCTTTCCGTGCCTGTGACAAATACGGTCGTTCCTTTTTCAAGTTCTATCTGCAAAGCAGCAATGTCTTTGAGCAGCTTGTTTGCTTGCTCACCGCCACCCAAGCTGCTTTTGGCATCGACTGCCAGCAAAAAGTTTCTGTAAGGAACGGCAGATTCTATGTGTTTTCTGCTACCTGCCAGTTTTTCAAGCGCATCTTTTTTCCTGTCTGCTTTCTCCATCTGCTCGGCAAGTTCAAGAGTGCGTTGTGCCTCGCCCAGAGCGGATTCTATTTTCTGTGCATAGTAAAGAGCCAAATCCGCTTTCCTTACCGCCGCAAACGCGTAGACCTTCTTGGCTTTGGCATCATTGTATGAATCCGAGAATGAATTGACCAGCTCGGCATCGGTGGATATCTGGATTGCCGCAACAGCATCCCTGTTTATTTCCTCGCTGGATGTGCCGTCTTTTGAGCGGTAATTGCTCCTCGTTTCCGTTGAATAACGGCTGGATATGTCAATTTTAATCCTTTCTATCATTCTGCCAAGTGCCCGCTTTTCCAATGCCTCGCGAGCCACCCCAAGGGTGTCTTCGGCAAAGGCGAAGTACCACTCGCTTTCGGGATAAGTCGCAGCCAGGCAGGTTTCTTTCTGCCAACAGACAGTAGGCTCCGCCTGCCTCGGCGTGGAAGCACAACCGAAGAAAACAAACGATATGACTGTCGCAAACGCGATTTTAGAAAATTTTTCCCTCAGTTTTGCGAAATTTGTATATTCATTTGTATGATAAAATAACGACGTTGCTAACTGCAACGCCATTCAAACCCCAGTGGATAAAATTTAGACATAATAATCATATTTGGATATAAATATAGAAAAAAATCTCGTGCCTATAAAGGCATAAATAGAACCCTGCCCACGAAGTGAAGCTGGCAGGGTGAGTAAAATTTTTCCAAAAAAAGCCAATAATTGCAAACCTCATACATTTATATGCGGTTGTTTTACTATATTCTATTCCAAACTAATTCTGAGGTAACCAATGAAACTGAGAGTTAAAATTTCCCTATTGATGGGAATAGTCGTTTTGGCATGCTCTGTTGCCTTGCTCCTTGCGGTGGGGTTCAAAGTTAGCAGTGTTATGGAGAAATCCTGTTTAAACTTCTTAAGCAGCGAAGCCGACACCGATGCTAAATTCTTGAAATCTATGGTTGATGGACAGCTCGATATACTTGGGGAAGTTGCTGGTAGAGCAAGGACTAGAACTATGGACCCCAATACTGTGCCGGTAACTTTGAGACCGGATGTCGCACGTCTCAATGCCTTTGATTTGGCAATGGTCACCCCAGAAGGAGATACTTATTTTGTGCGTGGCAACCCCATTAACATAAAAGACCACTCATATTTTAAGCGAGCCATAGCCGGAGAAAGAAATATTGAGATGATAGTAATAGATGGCAAGCTCATTGCGATTTTTGCAGTGCCTATAAGAAAAAACGATGAGGCAAATGCACCTGTGATAGGTGTGTTGTTAGCCCACAAAGATGGCGCATCGGCTATTTCCAACCTTGTGACAGAAGTGAAATCGTTGTACAAAAGCGGTTTCCCATTTTTGATAGACGAGAAAGGAACCATAATAGCCCATAGAAACAAAGACTTGGTGAATAGGCAGTTCAATCCTATAAAAGAAGCTGATAGAGACCCATCGCTTAAGCCCTTGGCAAATATAGTAGCCACCGCGCTCCAAAATAAACACGGAGGCTCGGAGTACTATTACGAGGGCAAAAAACTCATAGGCTTATATTCGCAGGTTCCTCACTACCCTTGGATAATTTTCCTCAACACAGAAAAACAAGAAGTGGAAGAAGCCTTGTCTCAAATAATCACGGTTATGATTTTGACAGGCTTTATCTGCTTTGTAATCACAATTATCATTGCCATCATAGTTGGAAAATCCATTGCAAAACCATTGGTTCATATGGTTGAGGCTCTTAAAAACATAACGCACGGAGAAGGAGATTTAACTCAAACAATTCCAGTGCAGTCCAAAGATGAAACAGGAGATTTGGCAGGTTATTTCAACAAGCTGATGGATGTGCTCAGACACCCCATAAGCGAGGCAAAGTCAATAGTTAACCATTTGGTATCTGTTTCCGAAGACCTGTCTTCTGTGAGCAGCATACTTGCAAACGGCAGCGAAGAAACCCTTCACCAAAGCAAAGCCGCAACAAACACAACAGAACAATTATCGGCAAACATAAACGCTATGACAACCGGAGCGGAAGCAGCATCTATGAACGCTAACGAGGTAGCAGGCGCGGCAGAGCAAATGAGCACAAATATGAACACAATAGCCTCAGCGGTAGAGGAGATGAGCGCAAGCATAGCCCAAATATCCAACAATGCAGGCGAGGCGCGCAAGGTCTCCGTAGAGGCTACAAACAAAGCGGCCAACGCTACAAACGTTATGGGTGAATTGAGTTCTGCCGCTAAGGAAATAGGGCACGTGACCGAAGTGATTAAAAAGATAGCAGATAAAACCAACTTATTGGCTCTGAATGCCACCATAGAAGCAGCCAGTGCAGGCGAGGCAGGCAAGGGCTTTGCCGTTGTTGCAGGTGAAATAAAAGAGCTTGCCAACCAGAGTGCAGAAAGCGCAGACGATATAGCAAGGCGTATAGAAAGCATACAATCTGGCACGGACAAAGCGGTGAATGTGATAAATGATGTGTCTGATATAATAGTGAAAATAAATCAGAGCGTTGAATCCATATCGGGTCACGTTAGCCAACAAACAATGGCGAGCAACGAGATAGCGAACAATGTTGCGCAAGCGAACACAGGTGCAAAGCGCGTTGCCGGTGCTATAGGCGAGGTAGCCAAAGGAGCAAACTCCGTTTCAAAGAACGCAGGCGAGGCAGCAAGGGGAGCGCAAAATGTAAGCTCAAATGTTGCCGGCATGAATCGAGCGGCAACAGAGAGTTCGCAAGAAGTTTCGCGAGTGAAACAAAGCGCAGATAGACTGTCTAAAATGGCAGGGCAGTTGCATACGGCTATGGATAAGTTTAAGGTGTAAGCGATTTACTATATTTACACCGCTCAAACTAATTCAGAGGTAACCTATGAAACTGAGTGTTAAGATTTCCCTGCTGATGGGGATAGTCGTTTTGGCAAGCACTGTTGCCCTGCTCGTTGTGGTGGGGCTTAAGGTCAGCAGTGCAATGGAAGAATCCAGTTTAAACTTTTTAAGCAGCGAAGCCGATACCGATGCCAAGTTCTTGAAATCTATGGTGGACGGCCAGCTCGACATACTTGGGGAAGTTGCCGGCAGAGCAAGGACTAGAACTATGGACCCGAACACCGTGCCGAAAACTTTGAGGCCCGATGTTGAACGCCTCAATGCCTTTGATTTGGCAATGGTCACCCCAGAAGGAGATACTTATTTTGTGCGTGGCAACCCCATTAACATAAAAGACCACTCCTATTTTAAGCGAGCCATAGCCGGAGAAAGAAATATTGAGATGGTAGTAATAAATGGCAAGCTCGTTGCGATTTTTGCCGTGCCCATAAGAAAAAACGATGAGGCAAATGCGCCCGTGATAGGCGTATTGCTAGCCCATAAAGACGGCGCATCGGCTATCTCCAACCTTGTGACAGAAGTGAAATCGGTGTACAAAAGCGGTTTCCCCTTTTTGATAGACCAAGGGGGAACAATAATAGCCCATAGAAACAAAGACTTGGTGAACAAGCAGTTCAACCCCATAAAAGAAGCCGAGAAAGACCCTTCGCTTAAACCCTTGGCAAACATAGTAGCCATCGCGCTCCAAAAAAAGCACGGAGGTTCTGAGTACGCTAATGACGGCAAAACGCTCATAGGCATATATTCGCAGGTTCCCGGCTATCCTTGGGTAATTTTTCTCAACGTGGAAAAGCAGGAAGTGGAAGAAACCTTGTCTCAAATAATTATGGTTATGATTTTGACAGGCTTTATCTGCTTTGTAATCACAATTATCATTGCCGTAATCGTTGGGAAATCCATTGCAAAACCCTTGGTTCATATGGTTGAAGCACTTAAAAACATAACGCACGGCGAAGGGGATTTAACTCAAACCATTCCAGTGCAGTCCAAAGATGAAACAGGAGAGTTAGCTGGCTATTTCAACAAATTGATGGATGTGCTCAGACACCCCATAGGCGAGGCAAAGTCAATAGTCAACCATCTGGTCTCCGTTTCCGAAGACCTGTCTTCGGTGAGCAGCTTGCTTGCAAGCGGCAGCGAAGAAACACTTAAACAAAGCAATACCGCAACCAAGACAACCGAACAAATGTCGGCAAACATCAACGCTATGGCTAGCGGTGCGGAACAATCCTCGGTAAGTGCCAGCCAGGTAGCAGGTGCGGTCAAGGAAGTGGCAACAAACATCAACGCTATGGCTAGCGGCGCGGAAGAAGCCTCTACAAACGTAAATAATGTTGCAAGAGCGGTTGGACAAGTTGCAGGAAACATAAACGCAATGGCAAGCGCCGCCGAAGAAGCCTCCGTGAATGCAAACGAAGTGGCAGGCGCGGCAGAGCAGATGTCCGAGAATATGAGCACCATAGCGGCAGCAATAAAAGAGATGAGCACAAGCATAAACCAAATATCCCACAATTCCGGCGAAGCCAACAAAGTGGCAATTGAGGCCTCCGCGATGTCCAAAGATGCAAGTGATGTGATGAACAAGCTGGGTACTGCCGCCAAGGAAATAGGGCAGGTTACCGAAGTAATCAAAAAGATAGCAGACAAGACAAACCTCCTCGCGTTGAACGCTACCATTGAGGCGGCGTCCGCAGGCGAGGCAGGCAAAGGCTTTGCCGTTGTAGCCGGCGAAATCAAAGAGCTTGCGAACCAGAGTGCGGAAAGTGCAGACGACATAGCCAAGCGCATAGAGGACATCCAGATGAGCACTGGCGAAGCAGTGACGGCTATAAACAATATCTCTGGTATAATCGTGAAAGTGAACGAAAGCATAGAGGTAATCTCCAACCACGCCGCCAAGCAAACAAATGCGAGCAACGAGATAGCGAGCAACGTGGCGCAGGCGAACACGGGAGCCAAGCGCGTAGCCGAATCCATAGGCGAGGTGGCGAAAGGCAGCAAAGACATAGCCCACAACGCGGGCGAGGCGAACAAAGGCATAGAGAGCGTTTCCAAATCCATAGAGGAAGTTGCGAAAGGTAGCAAGGACATAGCCCGCAACGCGGGCGAGGCGAACAAAGGCATAGAGAGCGTTTCCAAATCCATAGAGGAAGTGGCGAAAGGCAGCAAGGACATAGCCCTCAACGCAGGCGAAGCCGCAAACGGAGCGAAAAACGTCAGCTCAAACGTAGCTGGAATGAACAAGGCGGCACAAGAGAGTTCAGGGGAAGTTTCGCGAGTGAAACATAGCGCAGATAAACTATCCAAAATGGCAGGGCAGTTGCATACGGCTATGGATAAGTTTAGGGTGTAAGTGTCTTATATTTTTTGAACCAAAACTCTTCCAAAACAACGCTTGCCGTTTATATAAGGAACATATTCTTTGTCGGTAACAAGTTCATATTCCTTTTCTAATAAGCCGTTTAGTATTGGTCTAATAGATACGGCAAAAGGCTTTTTGTAGTCACTGGGAATAAATCCATTTTCAACTGACAATATTTTTGAATCATCATATATTTTATATTTTTCGGGTATTTCTTTCAATGGCATTATCTTTAAGTGTTTATATTTCGGTCTGGTTTTTATGGGAATATTTGTAAACCAATGACCCGACGCTTCCACAAGTTCTTTTTTTGGACTTAAAAAATGATCTATTCTGTTATATCCTGGTCTTACTTTGCCTTCTTTAAAATATGTCATATATGGCTGGTTTTTTACATTTGTAATATTTGAAATAATTAAAAATTTCTTTCCGCTTTCAATAACAAGTTTCCAATAATCAGCCATTTTTGAAAATGGCGGGTTGGTACATACTATGTCCGACTCTTCTTTAAGTATTTTTATTGACAACGGGTCGTCAAAACTGCCCGTATAACCTTTGGGGTATTCTTTTATTTCTTTGAAACCATTCCTTGTGAATATATAAGTGAATACATAACCTTTTGCACCCTGATTAAATATATCCAATCCCCCTCCATAATGAGTACAAATCAGTTTTTCCAACCCAAACTCCTTGAAATTCCGCAAAAAATACAAAACAAAGGCAGATGTATTTCTATTGTCTGTATCAACGGCATCATCGCAGTTACAGAAAACAACTTTATCTTTCCAAATACTTTTACTATACATTGACAATTCTTTTTCAACATCTTCGTATCTAGTATAAAATTCGTCATTTTTTGCTTTCTGTGCTTTTTGCATTATGGCTTTTCTGGTCAGTCCCCTATCATCAAGAGAGGGTGTTGTTTTCTTTACGATTTTTACTATATGCTTTTTGTCTTCTTCCTTGATATAAATTTCCTTTATGAACAATCTATGAGATTTAATAAATTGGACATAATCCTTAAATAGGTGAGGGTTGCAAAAATACATTTCCTTGCTTGCGTCTTCCCGAAGACGGAAAAATTGTTCTTTAATAGCATTTTCCACCTGAGCCATATCCTTAACCTCGCAGGCAAACAAATACTTGTAAATATTGTCTTTGGACTTGCCAGTCATATTATTATATTCTTTCAATCTACGTTCAATATCGTTGGTCTTGCCAATTTTGCATTTTGAAGGCTCCAGCGATGCTTGAACAATATAAATAAACTCTTGCATTTTATTCTCCAGATTGAAAATATAGAAAAATTTTTATATCTTTCTCCCTTATGCAATTCCTCCCCATATCCCGCAAAGAAATGGATTCCCTTGGTTGGGATTATGTTGATGTTATTATAGTTAGCGGAGATGCTTATGTTGACCACCCATCTTTTGGACACGCTGTTATAGCGAGGATCTTGGAAAGCGAGGGTTTGCGTGTTGCCATTTTGCCGCAACCGAATTGGCAAGACGATTTGCGTGATTTCAAAAAACTGGGACAGCCGAGATTATTCTTTGGAATAACTTCCGGCTGCTTAGATTCCATAGTTAGCCACTACACCGCAAACAAAAGATTGCGCAGCGATGATGCCTACACCCCGGGCGGAAAAGCCGGATTTCGCCCCGACCGTGCGACAACGGTTTATTCAAAAATACTAAAACAGCTCTTTCCAAACACACCTGTAATTCTAGGCGGCATAGAAGCCTCTTTGCGCAGAACAACCCACTACGATTTTATGGAAAGCCGCTTACTGCCAAGCATACTTTGCGAAAGCAAAGCGGATTTACTGGTTTATGGAATGGGCGAAAAACCGATTTTAGAAATAGCAAAAAAATTGCAACGCGGCGAAAATATTTACGATGTAAAACAGATTGCGTATTTGGGAACACACAATGCGGGACAAAAGTTATATTCTCACGAAGATTGCTTGGCAGATAGCAATAAATTTTTTGAGAACACAAAAATTTTGGAACAAACTCCAACTGAAATTATAACTCAAAAAATTCAAGATAAAATTTTAGTTATTAACCCGCCTTTTCCGCAAATGACGGAGAAGGAAATAGACAGAAGTTTTGATTTGCCTTATATGCGGCTGCCTCACCCTCGCTATAAAAAAAGAGGAAACATTCCCGCTTACGAAATGATAAAACACAGCATAACAACACACAGAGGCTGCTTTGGCGGCTGCGCATTTTGCGCCATCAGTGCGCATCAGGGAAAATTCATAGCGAGCAGGAGCGAAAAAAGCATTTTAAAAGAGGCAAAAGAAATAGCAGAGCTGCCGGATTTCAAAGGCAATTTAAGCGACTTGGGCGGACCAAGCGCAAATATGTACAACATTGGCGGAATGGATAAAGATTTGTGCTCCAAGTGCAAGCGGGTGAGTTGCCTATTCCCAAAAATCTGCCAAAATCTAAATACAGACCACAAAGCGATGAACGAGCTTTACAAAAAAGTTTTGCAGGTAAAGGGCATAAAAAAAGTTTTCATAGGCAGTGGCATTCGCCACGATATGCTTTTGCACAACCCAAACGAGCAAAATACCCTCTACACAGAAAACCTCATTTTGCACCACACAAGCGGCAGGCTAAAACTAGCCCCCGAACACACCGAAAGCCACGTTCTCAAAATTATGCGAAAACCCGATTTTGCCGAGTATAAAAAGTTCATGCTCATTTTCCAAAAAATCTGCGAAAAACACGGCTTAAAAACGCAAATTGTGCCATACTTAATGTCTAGCCACCCTGGTTGTGAAACAAAAGATATGAAAGCCCTTTCTCACATTCTAAAAGATTTACAAATCCACCCTGAACAAGTCCAAGACTTTACCCCAACACCTTTTACCTTTAGCACGGCACTATTTTATTTGGCTTTAACGAAAAACAAGAATGCTCCTTATGTCGCCACAGGTGAAAGGGAGAAAAGGGAGCAGAAGGAGATGTTTTTTTAAAACCATTCTCCTTTTAACTACTGGCTTTTATTAAAGCTGGCACATTATTTCTCTCAAAATCTATTTTTTCTTTAATAGTTTTCATTTTTTCTGCTGAAATTGTTATGCCTCTTTCTTGCAAAAAATTTATTATACCGTGCATTTCGGTTAATTTCGCTTGAACAATAATCGGAGAATTGCCTGTTTCATCGTTTATCTTAAAGCTAACTGATGTATCAAAAGGTAATGAACTTGAAACTACTCCAAATTCTATTCCGCAATTTCCGCATTTTTTAAATTCTACATTCGTAGTGTCCGATTGTGCCAAGATTGTTATGCTCATTTTTTACCTCCCCGCTAGTAATTTTCGTTAATCGCCACTTACTTTGTACCATTTATGCTGTCCGCCAGCTGAGCAACCACTTGAACTAGGTTGTGGACAGTTACGGAGCATCATAGCACAATTATGGCATTGCCACGTACCCTTTTTTGGTTTTATCGTCATTAACGCAATAGGGATAGATAGTACTGCTAACACTATTCCAGCAATAACATTTTTAGTTTCTACCCAACTAAAAAAAAAGACAATAATAACAGCAGTTATAATAAGTATTTTTCTCATTTTTTTCCTCATTTTTGCCTACTCTTTTACCCGATTTTCAGCCTTTCTCGCATATCAAAAAACCAACCTTTATTGAGAGATTTTTCACCCTCAAACCCTTGCAAAAAACGCGATTTTTTTCTAAATTATAGGTGTGTCAAAAAAGGTTCCTTTTTTGAGAAATGCCATTTTTCCTATCTTTCCCCGATGATATACGGCTATGTAAGGGTCTCAACAGCCCAGCAAAATGTTGAAAACGGGCGGTTTGAAGTGGCGAATTTCGCCAAAAAACAGGGTTTTCCTGTTGAAAAATGGGTAACCGAGCAAATTTCCTCTCAAAAAGACCTGAAAAAACGAAAATTAAGCGTATTGCTTAAAAAGGTACGCAAAGGCGATGTGATAATCGCAACAGAGATTTCTAGGCTTGGGCGAAATATGTTGGAGATAATGAATATTTTAAGTCTTTGCCTAAATAGGGAATGCCAAGTTTGGACTATCAAGGAAAACTATAAATTGGGAATTGACATTCCAAGCAAGGTATTGGCGGTTGTGTTTGGGCTTGTTGCCGAATTTGAAAGGAATTTAATTTCTGCAAGAACAAAGGAGGCTTTGACGAGAATCAAAGCGGAGGGGAAAAAAACTTGGGAGACCAAAGGGAACGCAGAAGTCTATGCAAAAATTGGATATGTCAAAAGAGAGGTTGCTGGGTATGCTTGGCAGTGGGGTTCGCAAGAAAGATGTTGCCAAAATGCTTGGAGTTAGTGTCGCTAGTTTGTATAGGTATTTGAGGTAGATTTCAAAGAGCTAAATGAATTCTTATAATAGCATTTATCTTTTGTATATCTTCCCAAGACAATTCTCCTATCTTATTTTTTAACCTAGATTTATCAACTGTTCTTATTTGGTCTGCCATTGCTTTAGCTTCTTTTCCCTGAATAAGCACAACTACATTACCAGGGTAGGTTTTCTTAATATTACTTGTAAATGGAAGCACAACAACCCTATTCAAAAAATTATTCGCCGTATCATTACTTATAATTACCGCAGGTCTAACCTTTTGAATTTCGCCACCCTTAGCAGGCTCAAAATCTACCCACCACACACTCCCTCTAATCATCCCAAGTATCCCCGAAATATCCATTAACCCACTCTTGGGCTTCTTTTTCGTATTCCTCGTCAGCAGCCATAGCTTTATAGCCCTCTTCCAAATCTGCATAAACAATTTTTGCACTTGTGGCTTGTGCCTTATATCGCAAAAAAGCAACAAAGTTTGAAATCTCCGTCAAACATTCCTCTGGCAGAGTTTCTATTTCCGAAATAAGAGTTTGTGCAGTCATAAAATTACCTCAACTATTTATAGGTATAGCCATAGGTAGTAATCTAGAAAAACTATCTTCCACTTTAAGGCTTCCACCCAATATGCAACTCGCGATTCCTCAACTTATGCCTAGCCCCCAACAAAGCATTCTCAAAAAAAGCCTCTAAATAATCCCTTGTTTTGTGCACTCCATCTTTCAAGTTTTGATAGTTTGCCCTAACCAAAGCATTTCTGAAATACCAGGAATTGCTTTCAAATGGTTCGTTTGTTATTACAAAACCTAAAGTTCGCAAATATTTTATGGCAAAAACCGCAACGGTTCTGGTGTTGCCTTCGCCAAAAGGATGGATTTGCCAAAAGTTTGCTATGAATTTGGAAAAATGCTGAATTATTTTTTTTGAATTTATTTTTGCATAGTTGAAATTTTTTTCCTGCTCAATGTCATAAGCTAGGGTTTCTTTAAGCTGTTCGTAATTGCCGTATATAACAGAGGCTCCGTCTAAAACCCATTCTTTTTTTGAAATATTGTAAGTCCTGTATTTTCCAGCAAAATTGTATATATCTTTAAATAAATTTTTGTGAATGGAAAGAAATTGAACAGGGGATAAACTGAAAGAATCATTGGAAAGAAGTTTTGTTATTCTCAAAGATACCAAATCTGCTTCTCTTTGCCTTTCTTCTTTTTTGGTTTTTATTGGTTTGCTTTCATAATAATTTTGAATTTTTCTCTGAGTTTCTCTTAGTGAAATTTCTCCCTTTATATTTGAATTGGCTACTTCCAGCAAATATTGCGAAGGCACCAAGCCGTCAACAGCCTGCAAACCTATGGCTGTTTTCCAATTATAACTCCGTTTTTTGTATTCTTCTGGCTCTTTTTGCTTGGAGTAAGGCATATATGGGTAAAATAGAATTTTCTAGATTTGGTTTATGAAACTACTCCACTCTATGACCTTCCGAATAATTATGCTTTCCGTAACGGGTGTTTTATTGACCGTTATTGCCCTCATTGTTTCTGTGATTCTTTCGCAAAGCAAAACAGAAGAGATAGTTAGGCAAAACAGAATAGAGATAGATAAGCAAAACATAGAGAATATGAAACCAATTGCATGGGGAATTTACAACTCCGTGCAGATATACGACAAAGTATTGCTGTCAAAACTCAATGATGGTTTGTCCAATATGCACGATAGATTCCATTCTAGCGACTATTTCAAACGTCTCGGCACAGAGATGAATTACGATCCAAAAAAGCCGTCTCCAATAGTGGATGATGTTTCAAGGCTCAACGATGTTCACGCAACCATATTCCGCAAGCAGGCAGACGGCTCTATGATTCGCGTTTCTACCAGCATCGTAAGAGATGGCAAAAGATTTGTGAATACTAAAATTTCCCCAAGAAATGACGATGGTAGCCCGAATGCGGTTCTGCAAGCCGTGCTGGGCGGCAAGAAATATGTTGGCCGTGCCAATGTAGGTGGCGAGTGGGTAAATGCCATATACGAACCGATCGTTGAAAAAGGCGAGGTCGTGGGAATGCTCTTTGTTGGTTCTTTGGCAACAGACACAAAGAGGCTTATAGAGTCAATAAGAAAGCTGAAATACGGAGAAAGAGGAAGTGTATTTGCGATTGGCGGCAAAGGTACACAGAGAGGGATTTTGACAATGTCAATAGATGGGAAGATGGATTACCAAAATGTTTGGGATTTGAAGAACTCCAAAGGGGATTACTATTGGCGCAAAATAATAGAGACCGGTAGTGAATTGCCAGAAAATTCAACCGAATATGTAGAGGTTGATTATAAGGATAGCAATGGTGATGAATACAAGCTCGCCGTTGTTGAAATGTATTATGCCCCTTGGAACTGGGTAATAGGTGTTTCCATTCCAAAGGAAGAAATAGGAAGAGCGAGCGAGGATATGCAAAATTCGCTCAGTGGTGCAATGGCACTTCTGAAAGAGCAGGTTTACATCACAGGGATAGTGATGTTTGTTTTTATACTTATTGTTTCTTTTGTTTTTTCCAAAAGCCTAACGAAAACGATTAGCCGTGCAATAGTTCTGTTTGATAAGATAGCCAAAGGCGATATGACGCATAGGCTTGAAATAACTAAAGACGATATAGGCGAAATGGCGCATCATTTCAATAAACTGATGGATAACCTGCATGGGTTCATAAAGACAGTGGTGAGCAATGTGTCAACCCTCAACGAGGCATCCGACAAACTTTTTGCTGTTAGCAATAAGGTAGCGAGTTCTGCCGAGGAAAGTGCATCTAAGAGTGCGAGCGTAGTTAGCGCAACCGAGGAGGTATCGAGAAACATAAACGCGATGGCAAGCGGTGCGGAAGAAGCATCGGCACACGTAACCGATGTGGCAAACGCAGTTAGCCAAGTTTCAACAAATATAAGCTCTATGGCAAGCGGTGCGGAAGAAGCATCGGCACACGTAACCGATGTGGCAAACGCAGTTGAACAAGTTGCAGAAAATATAAACGCAATGGCAAGCGTAGCTGAGAAAGCATCTGCTAATTCCAACGAGGTAGCAGACGCGGCTAAACAGATGTCCATTAACGTGAACACCATTGCGACATCCGTTGAAGGGATGAAAACAAGCATTGACCAGATAGCGAGCAATGCAGACGAAACCCACAAAGTGGCAGACGATGCTACTATCAGATCTCGTGAAGCTACCGAAGCCATGAACAAGCTGGGTGTTGCTGCCAAGGAGATAGGGCAAGTTACCAATGTAATTAAAAAGATAGCAGATAAAACAAATTTATTGGCACTCAATGCAACCATAGAAGCAGCCAGCGCGGGCGAGGCAGGCAAAGGCTTTGCCGTGGTTGCCAATGAAATAAAAGAGCTTGCCAACCAAAGTTCCAGCAGTGCAGACGACATAGCGCATAGAATAGAGGGCATCCAACTTAGCACTGGCGAAGCGGTAATTGCTATAAATAATGTTTCGGACATTATCGGGAAAGTGAGTGAGAGTGTGCAGTCCATATCCAATTATGTTGTTGAGCAAGCCAAGACAAGCAATGAGATAGCGAGCAATGTGACACAGGCAAACAAAGGAGCCAAGTACGTAGCCGAGTCTATGAACGAGGTAGCCAAAGGCAACAAGGATATAGCAAACAACGCATCGCAGGCGAATGCTGGTATAGAACGCGTATCCAAATCCATAAACGAGGTAGCCAAAGGCAGCAAAGACATTGCTCAAGTTGCATCACAGGCGAATGCTGGCGTGGAACGTGTATCCAAATCCATAAACGGCGTTGCCAAAGGCAGCAAAGACATTGCCCACAATGCGGGCGAGGCAGCTAATGGTGCTAACGTGGTGAGCCATAGTATGATTAGCATAGCCCAAGGAGCAAAGGACGGCGCTCACGGTGCAAAGCAAATCAACCAAAGCGCAGATGAACTTGCAAAGATAGCAAGCGACTTGAAAAATGTTTTGAGCCAGTTCAGCGTGTAGATTACATTCATTTTCTATATTTCGTACAGAAGCATTTTCGCTTCCTTTTATTATATCAAATTTTTGTTTTCCGTTTTCACCAAGGAGATTACTATGTCTGGAAAGACCGTTGCTATTGCAAGCAAACTCAAGCCAGTGAGGTTTGCACCGTTTTTTATTGACTGGACTTTTAAAAGCGTACTTGGGAAAAAAGGAGGCGAGTTTCTGCTCATGGCTATCATAAATGATTTTCTCGCTAGAGTTCTTCCGCACCCGATAAAGAAAATCAAATATTTGCCTACAGAGCTTCTTGGAGTGGCTCCAAAGAGTAAAAAAGTTATTTTTGACATTCTCTGTGAAGATAGTGCAGGCGATGTTTATCTTTTGGAAATGCAGAACGCCAAACTCAAAACGGCAAGCGACAGGATAAGGCTTTACATATCCCGTCTTCAATCTGAGAGCATTAACTCTGGCTCCAGAAACTACAGTTTGCCTAGCAGTTTTTTTATCGGTATTCTGAATTACAAAAGGAATACCAGTAAATTTTACTTTACCGAAGAGGGATGGGTCAATCTGCAAACTATGGAACTTGCGAACAAAAAGGAGTTTAAAATATTCATTGAACTGCCAAAATTTGACAAGCCTGCTGAGAAGTGCAGAACCTTTAGGGACAAGGTTATATTTTTGTTCAAGAATTTGCATATTCTTAGCGAAAGACCAAAGAATTTCAGGGAAAAACTGTTTGACAGTATATTTTTTATTTCGGAAATTTCTAAATTGAAAGGTGAGGAACTTAAAGCGTTTAGGTATAGCATGAGATATGTTGATGAAAGACAGCTTGCCATTGATTGCGCCGTGGAAGAGGCGACGGTTGTAGCTTATAAACAAGCTAAATTGGATGATGCCAAAACAATGCTTTTGAAGGGTTTTGACCCCACGCTTGTAGCCAGCGTTACAAAATTGCCTATTAAACAAATAAAAGCCATTCGCGTTCGTTCTGCATAGTTTTTTCTATATTATCCCAATGACATTTTTGTCCCCAAAAACACTTTTTGGCAGAGCTTGCACAGCAAGCTTTTTAAACGTTGTTTTCAAAAACAATTCTCAACTAACAGTTAGCCAAAGCAGCCGAAGAAATCCGCTGTCTTGTGCCCCCCCCCCCCCCCCCCCCCCCCCCCATTTAAACGCCTATTTTCTCGGCTCCGTTGGCAGGGGACTAACAAAAAATTTAATTTCGCAAAAAATAACAATGGAGGTTCTTATGAACAAGATTAAATTTGTTCTATTTGTGGCAGGTATTTCGCTTGCCATAACATTCACCTTTTCCTGTTCATCGGACAGCAATGATGACGGCGGTTCGTCTTCGTCTGGTGGAGGCGGCAAGTCCAGTTCTGTAAAGGGTGGAGGCGGTTCTAGCTCATCTGTTGCAGGCGGCGGAAATTCAAGTTCCGTAACAGGTGGCAACGGTGGTGCGTCTTCGTCTAGTGGCGGTGGATATAAAACCGTTAAAATTGGCAACCAAACTTGGATGGCGGAGAACCTCAACATCAATGCGAGCGGTTCCAAATGCTATGAAAATAAACCTGCCAACTGCGAAAAATATGGCCGTCTATATGATTGGGAAACGGCAAAGTCTGTGTGTCCTTCGGGTTGGCATTTGCCTAGCAATGAGGAATGGGAAGCTGTGGGCGGTGCCAACGGTTTTGCGGCTATGCCCGGTGGCTACGGCGATTCGGATGGCGATTTCTACGATGCCGAAGATTACGGCTATTGGTGGACTGCTACGGAAGTTGATGAGGACTATGCTTGGCATTGGAACATAGATTACGAGGAAGCGAGCAGTGACTACAACGATAAGACCAATTTATATTCTGTGCGTTGTGTACAAAATGTACAAAGTGGCAGTTCCAGTTCAGCCAATAAAGGCGGTTCTTCGTCTTCGTCAGGCGGCAGCATCAGCAGTTCCAGTTCGATAAAAGCGGTTTCGTCTTCATCGGGTAGCAATGGCAACAAATTTCAATATGGTTCTGTGGCTGATAAGAGTGGCAAAACGTACAAAACAATTAAAATTGGCACACAGACTTGGATGGCGGAGAATTTGAATTATGATGTAGAGGGTAGCAGGTGCTATAATGATGAACCCGACAACTGTGTCACCTATGGCAGGCTTTATGATTGGGCAACCGCAATGGCTCTTCCTTCCAAATGCAATAGTACTCTTTCCACAAGTGATGCTGATTGTGCTATAAAAACTCCCAACCATCAAGGCATTTGCCCAGCCGGATGGCATATCCCTAGCAATGATATTTCTAGTTGCGATGAAGAAGATAACTGCACCACTAGCTACGGGGATTGGAATGTTTTGATGAAATTCGTCAATCCAAATTGCTCTGGTAACGACCATTGTGAAGGTGCTGGAGCCAAACTGAAAGCTACTAGCGGTTGGAGTGATTACGATGGAAAATCTGGCAACGGCACAGACGATTATGGTTTTTCTGCCCTTGCTGGCGGTCTATTAAGAACGGTCCTTTATGGCGACGGTACTGGTTACACACGTAAAAGCTTCGATTATGTCGGAGAAAGAGGCTTTTGGTGGAGTTCTGAGGAACGCTACTACCAAGGCAGCTACAATGCCTACGGCTGGAGTATGAGTTACTCTACTGGGTACGCCTACTACGAAGGCAATTTTGATAAGGGCAGCAGCTCGTTCAGTGTTCGTTGCGTGAAGGATTAGAGTGTTGTGTTAGCCATTGTCTGAACCCAAAGATGCAATCGGGAAAATCCTTTAATCGGGGTTCTGACAAACTACCACCTAAATAAAACGCAACCCCAATTCATACCGCCGCCAATGGCGGGCAGGGCTACCAGCATACCTGGTTTTAGGCGACCTTGCAGCTCTGCTTCGTAAAGGGCTATTGGTATGGAAGCAGAAGAGGTGTTTCCGTATTTATCCACATTCACCATAACTTTTTCGTCTGGCAAACCGAGTCTTTTGCCTACGGATTCTATTATGCGTATATTTGCCTGATGCGGAACAAAAAGGTCTATATCGTTTAGGGAAAGATTTGCCTGTTCCAATGCTTTTTTGGTTATTGTGGCAAGTTCGGAAACAGCAAGTTTGTAAACGGCGGTTCCTTCCATTCTTAAAAAAGCAGCCTCTGCGCCAAGCGTGTTCAAATAGAGAATATTTGCCAAGTTTCCGTTTGCCGCCAGTGCCGAGCCTGCAAACCCTCGCCCGTTTTCTTCACTTGCACTCAGCAGAATTGCTCCGGCTCCGTCTCCGAAAAGAACGCAGGTGTTGCGGTCGCTCCAGTCCATTATTCTGGAACAAATTTCTGCACCTATAACAAGAATGTTTTTCGCTTGCCCGCTTTTTAGCATAAGAGCCGCTGTGTTAAGCGCGGGCGGAATAAAGCCACAGGCTGCGGTTATGTCAAAGGCAAAAGCTTTGCCGCAGCCGAGCTTTGCTTGTATGTAGCAAGCCAAGGCGGGAAATTGCTTGTCTGGAGACATTGTGCCAGCTATTATGCCGTCTATTTCGTCAGGGGAAATGCCCGCTTTTTCAATGGCGTTTTTTGCTGCCAAATAACCTATATCGGCGGTTAAAATATTTGCGTCTCTGATTATACGCCTTTCGCGAATACCAGTGTGGCTCGCTATCCATTCATCGTTTGTGTCTAAGCCCTTTTCTTTTGCAAGCTCATCGTTTTTTGCGATAAATTCCGGCAAATAAACGCCAACCGATTTTATAATTGCATTCATACTAATTGCCAGCGCTCTCTTTAATTGCAGATAGTTTTGCCTGTAATTTTGCAGGAACGCCTGCTATTGCAAATCTATAGGCGGTAAATAACGAATGGCGAATGGCCACTGAATCTGCCCTGCCGTGAGTCACTATGCCAACTCCGTTAAGGCCGAGCAACAAGCCGCCGCCGTGGTTGCGGTAGTCCCAAAGTCTGTCGAATTCTTTGGATTTTTCTGTGTTCACTTCGCCAAACACTTCGTGTGCAAGCTCGTAAAAACCCTCCATGAGTTTTAAAATTACATTGCCTGCATATCCAGGAACAACAGCAACATCAGCGTGCCCCATTATAAGGTCTCTGCCTTCAATGTTGCCTATGAAATTAAGTGGAGCTTGCTTTAGTAGCTTGTGGGTTTCTTGCAGAACCTCGGTGCCCTTTTTTTCTTCTTCGCCCATATTCACTAAGCCTACGGTGGGGTTTTTGTAACCCATAACGGCTTCGGCATAAACGCTGCCGCAAAGCGCAAAATCCACTAGGGTAGAGGGTTTTTCGTCAACATTCGCACCGCAGTCCAAAAGAATTGTTTGGCGTTTTGCGGTTGGAACAGCACAGGCTATGGCAGGTCTGGAAATATTAGCAGCGCGCCCTAAAATCATAAGGCAAGAAGCCATCATAGCTCCTGAATTTCCTGCGCTAACGCTTGCCTGCGCAAGGCCCTGCTTTTGCAGGGCAACGCAAGTCACCAGCCCAGATTTTTGCTTTTCTTTTATGACTTTGGTCGGAGATTCATCCATAGCCACAAGGTCTGGGGCATCTACTACGGTTATTGCATCGCCGGAATAGCCGTTTTTCTTCAATTCTTCTTCAACTACTTTTTGTGGGCCACAAAGCATAATATCAAATTCGCGCTCTGGGTCGTTTGCAGCCAAAACCGCACCTTTAATAATTTGCTCAGGAGCATTATCGCCGCCCATTGCATCTAGCGCAACTTTTATACTATGCACTTTCTTTCACCTTCATGCGTTGAACGCCGTTGTAGTAGCCACAAGATTCGCAAATTCTGTGTGGGCGTTTTATTGCACCGCACTGCTCGCATTTTGCCATTGCTGGAACGTCTAGGGTGTAAGATTGGTGGCGGCGTTTGTCGCGCCTTGTTGTGCTGGTTTTTCTTTTAGGAACAGCCATTTTAAATTCTCCTTATTTCACCGGAATCATAGGTTCCTGAAGTATAATCAGTTGCCTCACGGTTTCGGTTAAATCAACCTCATTCTGACTGGCGGGAACTTTGATTGTGAAAAAATCTTCGCTTCCGTCATCTTCTTTTTGCTCGGTTATACCCTGCTCCTGAAGCACCAGAACGTCTATTTCTACCTCAAAAGGACGCTCAAAGAGTTCCAGAGTACGGGAACACTCAAACTCTTGCGAACCACTTGCAATCCCCTTAATGGTGAAGCCGCCTTTTTCTCTATTAACGGCAAAATCGCAGGTTAGCTGCCCCTTTAACCTCAGTTCCTTAAACAACAGGGGTTCATCGTTTTTCAAAAGCGATAAACTCTGTTTTGGCGCATTATTAACAAGGCAAATTCGCAATGTTAAGTAAATATAGAAATTTTAGCTTGATTTGTCAAATTATTGAGGTTTTTTACTATATTACTTTTAGCACACGGGGGTGCTTTGGTTTCGACAGGATTCCAGACGCGCTAGTTGCATGCCGAGGTGGGCTGGCCTCGTAAAAAGCCTAAAAAACATAAGTGCCAACGAAGAGTACGCACTCGCTGCTTGATAGCAGCGCCGGAACTTGACCCTCTCCTGCTGGGAAGAGAACTCCGGACGCAATGCGGGATAGAGTTTTGCGCCTGCCTTAACGCAAAATTTGAACCTCTAAGGCTAGCTCTTGCTATGCGCCAACCTTTACGGGCGTTTTCAAAAGCGAACCTTTAAATACAAAGGAAACGCATGTATGAGCGAACGCAGAAGGAATCTTGGACAGGGGTTCGAACCCCCTCACCTCCATAAATATTTGGCTATTCGCTAGCCGCTTCTTCTGTTTCTTCTGCTCCGGCATCAATGCTTTTGCCTAGCAGGTCGTTTACGTCTATGGTGACAAATTTGTCTTTTTGGTCGTAAAGAACCTTAAACCAGTACTTATACCCGCCTCTGCCTGAGCCCCAGCCAACTGTTATGCTACGCTCTTGAGCATTGCTAACAGAGGATGTTTTTAAGCGTGCATCGTCTCCGGTGCAAGGTTTGCCGCTGCAACGCGGCAATTTTTGGGCATCTGCCAGCTTTTTGACAAAAGCCTTGGATTTATCCGGGCTTTTCCAAGTGGTGTCCACTAAGGACCACAGCAGGTTGTTGTTATCGGTGATGTCTTTGACCTGCCCTATCTGGTATTTCGCTTTTTCCTGAATGGGTTTAACGAATTCCTGAGCTTGCTTTGTGGCATTGCTTTTTACCATAAAGACAAGGGCTAAAAGCATCACATTGAGTATGATGGAAGCGATCATCGCATTTTTTTTATTCATAGTGGTAAATATAGAAAATTGTCTGAACCAAAATAAACAGAATTTTGGGAATTTTCAGAATGAACCTCATTTTATGCCAAATAGACGATTTTTGAGCCTATAGGCGAGGCTCGTAAATTTAATTTTCTATTTTATCAGCAAGCCTTTAGGGAATATTCTTTTTCTACTATTCAGTCGCCCTAAAGCAATTTAAACCTTTAAAATTAGGAGATTGCTTTATGAGCAGACAGTTTAAAATAATTTTGGAATACGATGGGGAAAATCCCATAAGAGATACGTTTCTATGTGAAATATATGAATTGGAATATTCAGATTTAAGAGATTGGGAAGATTTACACGACGGATATCTAGACAAATTCTCTCGTAAGAAAAACTCAATTAAGACACTTGAACGATTGGGGAATTCTTATGCGTGTAATTCATGGGGTATAGAAAAAATTGCCCAGAAAATAGAAATGATAAAAAAAGAAATGGAATTGGATATAGAGCTAAATGAAGAAGGCAAAATAAAACTAAACGAAGTAATTTCTGATTTGCAAAGATTGCACGATATAACACTTGCGAAATGCAAAGAAAATAATATTGAGCCAGAAAAATGTTATATAAATTGGTGGATTGATTATTGAAAAAATGTTTTTAAAAGAAAGGCTCGCAGACGTGGGTCAGCTTGGTTGGGCGGAAAACCGCCCGGCTGGCACTGAAAGCGAACCTAATAATAAATATAGAAAAAAAGAGCCATAGTGTCAAGCCCTTGCCGGCACAAGTCTTTTTATGGTTCTGGGTTATCTACGTCTACTGGTTGTTCTAATGTCCACCTAACTTTTTTTGCTAGAATATTCTTTGTGCTAACTTCTATTGTCCAAATTTTTTCCGCGTAATAACTATGCAGATAAATTTTATTCCAGCCCGCTTTAACATCTGCTGTTAAGATTTCTTTATAGTCTTTTTCTTCAAAATTACAAGTTATTTTTCCATCTTTCGGAGAATATAAATACATAATGAATTCTCTAATTTGTTCATCCTCATAACTAATATTCAAACCAAATGCTCTATTGTTGTCTGTTAATCCAAAATATTCTACTTCAAATATTTTAATATCTTTGGGAGAAGTTGCACAACCTGAGGGCGATGGTGTCTTTAAATAGTCATCAGGAATTGTTTTGGGCAATTCTAATTTTGCAATTCCATTTGTTACATTTCCTGCGTTTATTAAGTTTTTTTTATATTTAATATTAATAATTCCATTGCCAGTATATGGAGTTCCATCCATATTGTAAACTTGCGAGTTTACGTCAAAAAAATCGCCTTCGCTGTCATCTGAAGAGCAGGAAAAAGTGAATGCTAAGGCTATAGAAATAACCAACCTGAGAATAGACTTAGTCTTATTCATAGTGAACTCCTTTGTTGAAGGGAAAACTTATAGGGGGGGGGGGGGGGAAAAAAAAAAATCATCCAAAGAGCTTGCACCGCAAGCTCTAGCATTAAATGTCGTTTTGCCGATATTGGTCATATTTAGGGTATAATATAGAAAATTGTATGAATTGGAATTACCAGAATAATGAGAAAAGCCAATCTATAAAATTTTTACAAAGTATCTGCTATAGTTATTCTTCAAAATTTGCAGTATTTTCAGAATAAACCTCATTTTTTTGCCAAATAGACGATTTTTGAGCCTATAGGCGAGGCTCGTAAATTTAATTTTCTATTTTATAAGCAAGCCTTTAGGGAATATTCTTTTTTTACTATTCCGTCGCCCTAAAGCAATTTAAACCATTTAAATGAGGATATTTATGGACAGAGAAACTACCTCCATACGGAAAGAAACCGAGCAGTTGATAAAAGAAGCTACCGCTATGCAGAAGGAAACTATTGCTATACAAAAAGAAAACGCTATTGAAATAAAAGAGTTGAGAGAGAGTTTAAAAGAATTTAAAGAGGATTTAAAAGAAATCAGTGCTCAAATTGGCGGTATAAGCAACAATATAGGGCATCACGCGGAGCAGTTTTTTCAGAGTGTATTTAAGGAAAAGCTGGAATTTGGCAGGATAAAATACGATGAAATGATACCCAATTTGACGTACAAGGGAAAGAAAGATGAAATAGAATTTGACATTGCACTAGTCAATGGAGACAGCGTAGCCTTGATAGAGGCGAAAAACAGAATACATCCAGATTTTGTGATAGAGCTTGCAGAAAAGCGCATTGAAAAGTTCAGGGAGTTTTTCCATGAATTTGACAATTACGATGTTTATCTTGGCATAGCTGGTTTTTCTTTCAGCGATGAAGTGTTAGACAGGGCAAGTGCTTATGGCATTGGCATTGTTAGGCAGGTTGGCGAAGGTGTTGAGATAGAGGCGAATAATTTGAAAGTTTATTAGGCTAGGAACTCTATTGCAATTAGATTTACTACTTTACAATTATATGAGAATAGCCCTTGAACTTGTGCCAAAAACGCTGGATTCCTTTTTGGAGGAGTCCAAAATGCATATAAATAATTTTCCAAAGATAATCGGTATAAACATTCCTGAGCTTAGGAGCGTTGAAATAAAGAGTTTTGGGGCTTCGGAGCATTTGCTCAAAAATTCCGTGCCGGCAATTCCGCATTTTAGGCTTATAGACCGCACTTTGGAGGATTTGGAGGGCTTAATTGAGAAACTCATTGCTCTTGGCTTGAAACAAACGCTTTTAATCAGCGGAGACCCGCCCCTTGACCCGCAAGGTTTTGTTCCTAGCGGCATAAAGGCACCGCAGGCTATAAAGCATATAAAAACAAAGTTTCCTCAGTTAAAAGTTTATGCTGGGCAAGACCCTCACCGCCAGTCTTTTAAAAAAGAATTGGATTATTGCAAAGAAAAGTTGGACTGCGGAGCAGATGGATTTTTCACCCAGCCTTATTTTTCAGAAGGCTTGCTAAACCAGTGGCTAGAGCATTTGCCGAATACAGAAATGTGGATAGGGTTAAGCCCTGTTACGGTAAAAAGCCGCAATTATTGGGAAACGGTTAACCAAGTGGTGTTTCCGCCAAATTTCAAGTTTGATTTAGAGGGAAATTGCATAGTTGACAGGAGGCTCTTAACCCTTATAGAAGCTGCGGGAAAAGATGCTTATTTAATGCCCTTTACAACTTCCACAGATAAATATTTGCACGCGCTTAGAATGTTTTAAAATTACCCGTAAAAACTTCTTTTGTCTGGGGCTTTTAGGTAACTTTTTATGACTCTAACATTGTGGTGGAATTCAACGGATTCCTTGCGCATGGAGTTTAGATGCACCTGTATTATTCTTTGAAGGGCTACGTTCTGTTTGACAAATAGTGGCGACATATCTTGAACCAAGCGTATTTTTTCACCCAAAAAAGCTTTGTCTGCTGGTGCGGCGGATAAGGCTTCGTAAATGTTGCTTATGGCGTTCAGTTCTTGAATGGCAATTCTGGTGGCACGTCCTCTGTCTTCTGTGTATTGAGTTAGCTCTGTTGCATAAGCATCAATTCCAATATCTTCGGGAGATAAAGCTTTTATTTTTTCTCCATAGTCAAGAACATTTTTACAAAGCTGCATTGCAGCATCTATTTTTGAAGCCAAAGCGTTTGCGTCTTGATTCATAATTACCTCTGATTATCCCACCATGCTAACATAGCTGCGTGGAGTTCCTGCTGCTAAATTGTTTGAGAGAGTTCTGTCTTGGCGAACTTGCCCAAGGGCTTTTTGCCAGGATTCTCTGAGCTGCCCCATCATATCTGCAACTTCTGTGAAGTTTTTGGAAATGTTTTTCGTATTGCCTTCGTGAATGTGGTGGCTGTAAAAATCGTATAGCCTCCAAAGATTTTTTGCTACATCTCCGCCTTTTTGCATATCCAAAGCGGTCATAAGCTCGCTTAAACCAGCTTCTACCTTGTGGCAGGCTTCTGCCTTGCGGGCGAGCTGGCCGGCTTCCAAGGCTTCTCTGGCTATTCCGCACCATTTTATGCAATGGTCGTAGATCATGATGATCAACTGCCCGCGGTCGGCGGTTTCAACGGAGGCTTGGCGGTATTGTCCGAGGCCTGGTTTAGCGTAAGTTGCGTTTTGCATATAAAATCCTTGGTTAATGATTACTTTTTACTATTATTGTTGTTCATTGAGCTAATGGCAGCTAACATATTTGAGCTTTGAGACTGCAAACTACTCATGCTTTTTTCAAGTGCGGCAAATTGCTTTATAAGCCTATTCTCATAATTATCTACTCTCCTCTGCAATAGGTCAACTCTCTTTTCAATATCCTTAATTCTCTCTTCATATTTATCCTTTGATTGCTTGATGTATCCATCAACCCATTCTCCTTTATGGTCAAAATAGCCAGTTTTTGCTTGTTCCACAAAGGTTGAAATTTGTCCGGCTATTCCGCGCACAAAGGTAACTTGGGGTTCACCGGTAGAGTGGCTGGGAATTTCAATGGAAAGTCCCTTTGCGGTGGTAAAAACATTGTTGCCCGCCCAAGTGCCTTTAACTGGGTTTATTGCCTCTGCACCTCTTTTCAAAGACCACTTTTCTGTAACGGAATCAAAAGACCAATCGGAATTACTATACCACTTGCCTGTGGCACTATCTTTGCGGCCGTTTAAATACCAATCCATTTTTTCACTATCATAGCTATATACGCCAGCTTCGGAATCTTTGGTGAAACGACCAATTCCAAACCCTGGAGTATCGCTAAAGCCGCCAGATGTGAATAGCTTGCGTACGCCTTCAAAATCTGCAGTTAGGGCTTTGGTCAATTTTTCTTTGTCAACTTCGTAATATCCCTCTCTGGTTGCCAATATGCCAACGCGGGATGCAGATGAATAAACGGTGGAATAGCCGTTGTCTATGGATTTGGTGAGTTCGTTTATTACGCCAGAGAACATGCTTCTCAGGTTTTCGCGTAGCCCTGAGATGCCGGAATCACCTGTGAATGGGCCAACTACGCGATTGCTCGTTTTTTTGCCGGATTCATCGGTTTTTTCTACCACCTCGGCTTTTGCGTTTTCGTCTATGAATTTGAGCAATTCATTAAATTCATCAACAAATTCGCTTATTTTGTCTGCAAGGCCACTTAGGTCCGATTCTAAAGAAACTTTTATGACTTTATCTGGGTCTGCTTTTTTTAGAGTGAAGGTGGTACCTGCTATGGTTTTGCTGTCGTCGTTGCTCTGCGAGGTAATTGACATTCCGTCCACGGTATAAAAAGCGTTTTGCCCTGCGGTTATGATATTAGCCTCGTTAAAAATACTGTGGTTTGCCAAAGTACCCATATTTTTTTTGACAGTAATAGCATCATCATCACGAGTTAAATATTCATCTGGTTTACTAAATGTTCCTAATTGAATTTTAATTTGTTCCAAAAAGGTTTTTTGGTTTTCGGGTTTTGCACGTTCTGATGCGAGAAGAGTATCATCGGCAGAATTTGGGTCTTTTTTACTTGTGAAATTTTTGTCGTTTTCCAAATCTCCTATTATAACTATCTCTCCAGAATTGTTGATTTCTGCTCTGAAATTTGCGCCAGCACCATTAGTACCAGACAAGGCATTATTTATTTCATTCAAAACTTCATTTATTGTTTTTGATCTATTACCATCGAACAAATCAAATGTAACCCACCCACCAACAGGCTCTCCGTTTGCATCAACACGTCCACAGTTAGCGGGCAAATAAATGCCTATTTTATCGCCTGGGTCTAAATTGTTTCTATTTAGAACTGTATTCAACTCTTTAAAAGTGGTCTCTCCTGTAGCTACGCCGCCACCGAGAATCGTTAAAGCACCTCCAGAAGTCGCTTTTTGCTTTTCGTAATCAACAAAACCGAGCTGGCTAAAAAGGCTTGTTCCGCCTCCTTCTTTTATTAAAAATCCATCTGTTCCTGAATCTACCGCAGTCAAAACAATGCGGTTATCACCGTTAGACATTGACATTATGCTGGCTTTAACGCCTGAGCCTTCTGCGGCATTTATTTTATTCACAATGTCTTTTAATGTGTCGCTTGAGCTTATGACTATATCAACAGATTTTTTCGGGTCGGTTTTTTGTGCGGCTTTGCTAGTTGACAAAGATACGGTAATAGGTTCAGCGTCCCTTGCCATTAAATTGAGGTCAACCATGGATTTGTTTACCGCAGTATAAGAATTGGAAGCAACTTTTAGCGTGGTTGCAAGCTGCTTAACAACTAATTCGTAACTACCTGCCGTTGCGCCTTCGCCTCCAGACACAGTGGCATATTCTTCGTAATTTGAAGTTGATTTGAACAAATTGAAATCTTTTGGCAATTCAAGACCCTTTGCCTTGGTTTGCAAACTCAAAAGCTTGGTTTCAAGCTCCTTGAATTTATCCATTGTGCTTTGAGCATTCTCTTTTTTCTTGACTTCACGCGTGACCTTAGCCTGCTCAAGTGCTGTGAGCTGCGCTATTATGTTGTTAGTATCCAAGCCGGACGCTAAACCACCTACTGACATTGCTGGCATACGGACCTCTTTTTCGTTAAATCTACATTCTATATCGGCACTATCAAGTGAATCCTTTAGTTTTTACCAAAATAAGGGACATTTAATAGTATGTAGGTGACTTGCAAAAACTATGCCAATATCAAAACACATTCACCCTTTCCACTCCATTTGAGTGCATAATGAATATATATGAATACTCACCTGCGCCTATATCCAGAGGATTTTTTATGCCAAGGGAATCCAAACTTATGGTTTTGCGCCAAAATGCTTGATTGTCAAAAACCCCTATTTTTTTGCATTTTTTGTCTAAAAGGTAAACTCCGTAGTCATTTGCGGCTATTCTGTCTGCGGAGCAGAAGTTTTTTTCGTTGCCTGGAATGGAAGACATCGGTTCTCTGCGGATTAAATCCCCATTTTTTGAATATATAGCGAGATTTTGAGCTTCCATAACATAGTATTCACTATTGGTCGCAGCTAAAGCCAAAACGCTTTGAGAGGGTATAGTGCCTTTTTTAGTGCAATTAGAACCGGATATATTCCGAATTTCCAATCCAAATTTGTCTCCAACGGCAAGTTCCGGCCAGCTAATTGCAAAAACTCCGTCTTTGGCATAGCATTGTTCTTTGTCTTCTTTGGTTTTTAAAGAGGCTCCGTCTTGAACATAAAAATTATTATTTGCAAAAATAACATCTTTGGGAAACCCATTAAACCTATATGTATTTTCCAAATTAAAGGCGCACTCGTATAAATTATCCCGCTTATAGGAGTAAACATAAGAAAAATCGTCCAAAATATAAAGTTCATTCCCATTATTGCCGCTTGCCATTTTAAGCACCCTGCCAAAATTGGGCAGAAATTCGTCAAAAGTGCAAGAAGTTCTGCCAACCTGTCCGCCGCCCCATTCCGCTCCACACCCTATTAAGAGCAGCAAGAACAAGAACAATAATTTGTTCATTTTTAACTCTTTGCCTTCAAAGGTTTCCACCAAGCTTCGTTTTCCACATACCACTTGACGGTTTCGGGCAGCCCTGTGCTGAATGTGTATTTCGGTTCCCAGCCTAGTTCTTTGCGAATGAGTGTGGCATCTATGGCGTAGCGCAAATCGTGCCCAAGCCGGTCGGTCACAAATTCAATTTGGCTCTCGTCTTTTCCCATTATTTTAACCAGTTCTTTTGCAATATTTATATTTTTCCATTCATTGCTCCCGCCAATATTGTATATCCTGCCAGATTCTCCCTTTTCAAGCGCGAGCAAAATTCCTCGGCAATGGTCTTCTACGTGGAGCCAGTCGCGAATGTTTAGACCCTTGCCATAAACGGGGATTTTTTTGCCCTGCATCAAGTTTGTGACCGCAAGCGGTATCAGTTTTTCTGGGAATTGATAAGGCCCGTAGTTATTTGAACAACGGGTGATGACGGTATCTAATTTATATGTTTCGTGCCAAGCCCGCACCAGAAGGTCGGCACCTGCTTTTGAGGCACTGTAGGGGCTGTTGGCGGCAAGGGGAGTGTCTTCGGTGAAATAGCCTGTGCTGCCGAGCGTTCCGTAAACCTCGTCTGTGCTAACTTGCAAATGTCTTATGCCTTTTTCTTTTGCATATTTCAGCAAATTTAATGTCCCTTCCACATTTGTGCGAACAAATACTCCAGGGTTTTTTATGGAATTATCAACGTGCGATTCTGCCGCAAAATGCACAATGGCATCTGGCTTGCCCATCAGCAAATCGCCTGCCGAAAAAATATCCTGTTCGTTTGTTATATCTCCTTTGAAAAACTTGTAATGGGGATTGCTTTCTACATCTTTTAGATTTTCTATATTGCCTGCGTAGGTTAGGGCATCTAAATTCACTATGTTCCAATTTGGCATTTCCCTCAATACAAGCCGTATAAAATTTGTTCCTATAAACCCGCAGCAACCAGTTGCTAGAATATTCATAATTAAGCCAATTTGTAATGTTCTTTGAGTTGCCCTTTGAGTTCTAGAACTTCCGTTCTCAACTTATCATTCTCGACCCGTAGTTCTTTGATTTCCATTTTAAGCTCTCTAATCTCCTGTGTAGAGGCTTCCCACAAACCTTTCCAAGAATTAAGCTGACTGTCGAAGCCTGTTTGCATGGATTTAAGCTGGCTGTCAAAGCCTGTTTGCATAGCTTGTATCTGAGTACGGAAAGCATCAGTTTGAATTTTCGATTCTATTTGCATAGCTTTCAACTGGCTGTCAAAGCCCGTTTGCATAGCTTGCAACTGATCACGGAAAGCATCGGCATGTGTTTTCAATTCTATCTGCATAGCTTTCAACTGTCCATCAAAATTAGTAGCCTGAATTTTTGATTCTGCTTGTATGGCTTTTAACAGACCCTCAAAATTTGCAGTCTGAATTTTAGACTCTACCTGCATAGCTTCTATTCTAGCAATAAAGGCATCTAAATGATTGTCTCTTTTGTACTTGGCATGATTAACCAAAACGGTCAGTACAGCCGCTATTCCAGCTAAACCACCTGCTGCACCTATGTACAAAAACATTTGCTCCACATTTACAATATACAAATTTTCTCATTGTTGTCTGAACCAGAATTTTTGGAATTTCCAGAATGAACCACCTTTATTGGCTTTTTAGGATTTTACGCTAGGAAATTATATATTAGCATATAATGAACAAACTATTTTTCACATTGCTATTACTCGCCCTTGCCGCTTACGCACAGCAGGAGCGTATTGCCATTATCAACACTTTGGATGACTATGATTCCATAAGCGTTGCCAACTTGACTTACTTAACCGACAAGTTACGAGAAACGGCAGTTAAGGTTTTGCCTGCCGAGCGGTTCGGCGTTATGACAACCGAGAGCATAGTTGCTTTTCTCGGTTCGTTTGAGAACACCGTTAAGGTGTGCAAGGAATCTAGCTGCCTTGCGGAGCTTGGCAGGAAGGTTAGTGCAGATTACGTGGCGCAAGGGCGGATAGGGAGATTTGGCAATGATTTAACTATCAAGGTAGAACTCTACAGCGTTATAACTGGAAATTTGATAGGCTCCTTTACTGGCGATTCAAAAAATATATATGGCTTGCGTGATATAATAAACGATAATGCACCTGATTTGTTTAAAAATATGCTTACAACCTCACCACCTAAACCAGTTACTATTCCTCCTCCTCCCAAACCCGAATACACTCCCCCTGCTTCAACAGAAATTCCACCTGTAGAACCTGAGATACCTATGGCTGAAGAGAATGAGGAAGGCGAATATGACTATATATCATACATTCAATACCTAATTAAAAAAAATCTTGAAAAAAATAAAGAAAGAATCCAAAATGCATCTTCCCATATATCACCTGTTGATAGAGAACTTTTGTACGAAAAAAATAGAAGCAGATCTGCATTAGGTTATGTTGCGTTGAATGTCCTGCCTGGTTTTGGAATAGGTAGTTTAGTGCAGGGAGATATAGCGTTTGGGGTTACGCAATCTGTTTTAGAGATAACTGCTTTTATTATCGGGTTTGTTTTAGAGAGGCCTGTTAATTATTGTGGTAGTTTTGCTAATGATGATTATTGTAGTGAAAATGATCGCAAAAATGATCGCAACAATAAGATTCGTGCTAAGATTGTTGTACCTATTTTTATTACTAGCTATCTTACGGGCTTGATACGTCCATTTTTTTATCAAAGCAAATATAATCAAACATTGATAGAAGCATTAACCTACATCGATGAAAATATTTCCTTTTCCATTGATCCTCTAATAGTCCCAAGAGACGGAGTACCCGCCGTTGGATTGGCTTTCAATGTGAGGTATTGAGGTTAAAATTGAACAAAAAGCATTCCGCTATGCAGTTGCTGTGCGGGTTTGTTTTCTATATTAATTCTTATATACCAATCGGGGGGTTTATGAAGCGTTTTTTTGAGTTTTTCGCTATTTTGGGTTCTCTTATAGTTTTTGCCTGTTCAAGCAAAGACAATCAAGCAGAAGAACCTTCGTCATCTTCATCTGAAGTTTTGTCTTCTTCAGAGGTTTCGTCCTCATCTGAAGTTTCATCCTCGTCAGAAGAAGTTTCGTCTTCGTCAGAGGAGATTTCGTCTTCGTCAGAGGAAGTTTCGTCTTCATCAGAAGAGGTTTCATCTTCGTCAGAGGAGATTTCGTCTTCGTCAGAAGAACTTGTTTTGTCCAGCAGTTCAGTTAAAGCTTCTAGTTCTAGCTCGGCAAAGAGCAGCAGTTCTGCTGTAGCGGTAAGCAGTTCCAGCACGGCAAAGAGCAGCAGTAGCTCTGCTAAGGTAAGCAGTTCTTCTGTGTCAGCAGCAGACCCAAAAGAGAATTTCCATATTTATCTGGCTTTTGGGCAATCAAATATGGAAGGGCAAAATCCGAATTATGCCAGTGATTTTACCAGTGCCGCTGCGAAATATAAGCAAAATGTGAATAAGCGTTTTAGGGTTATGACTGCAGTAGCTGGAAGCTATAAACTCGCCAGCGGAAGCGAACAGCGCGCTCAGGGACAATGGTACACGGCTGTGCCTCCTATTATAAGAAATAACCTTGGACTAAGCCCCGCCGATTTTTTTGGCAGAACCTTGGTTGCTGGGATACCCGACACAAATATAAAAATAGGAATTATAGCTGTTGCCGTTGCAGGAGCCGCAATAGAGGGTTTGGAAAAAGTAAATGGAGCTAATACCTATTACAACAATCAGCAAGATTTTATGAAACAAATTGCCAAAACCTACGACAACAATCCATACAACCGCCTTATAACGCTGGCTAAAGAAGCACAGAAAGTAGGGGTTATCAAAGGCATAATAATGCACCAAGGCGAGTCTGGTGCGGTAAGCGGCAACTGGGCGCAAAAGGTAAAAGGCATTTACGATAATTTGTTAAGTGATTTGGGGCTTCCTGCCAACTCAATACCATTCTTGGCTGGCGAACCCGTAATCACCGATGCCAATCCAAATCAAAACAATGCCACCCTCATAAGGGGCATCACAAACACAATGAATGGCAAGCTGCCAAACGGTGCCAATGTTGCGCACGTAATTTCATCAAAAGGTTGTACGGATATGGGAGATAATTTGCATTTCAGCTACGATGGCTACGAAAAGCTGGGTACGCGGTATGGCGAAAAAATGCTGGAGCTTTTGTATAGTAAGTAGAGATTAATTTCTAAATTATAGCCTTCAATGGCAAAAGTGATTTCCCTCTTGGTTTTATTGCTCTCAGCCCTTGCTTTTGCAAGGGTTTCTGCTGTGATAACCTTGGATATGCCCATTGGAGCGCGGCAATTAGGTATGGGAGAAGCCGGAGTTGCACTTGGAGACGATGGCAACTCGCTTTATTACAACCCCGCAGGCCTCGCATTTAGCCCCTTGGCAAACGAATGGGAATTGTCAAAAGAAGGTAAATTCACCGCGCTTGCCGCTCGCAACCGCAGAGGGTTTTTAACTCGCAATGAGGTTTGGGCTGGAACTTTGAACGGGATTTTGCATTTTGACGGGCAAATTTGGCGCGAAAATGTGGTTATTCCTATTGAAGGAAACGCAAAACTGAGAGATGTTGTGCGAACTTTTATAGGAACGGAAACTTCTCTGGATTCCATATCTGGCGTGGTGCGCGCATATAATGGCATAAAAACATTGAACGAAGAAGAATTGCTGGTTGAGGTTAAAATTCCTTTTTCTGTGGTTATTAAAGACACGGTGACAGCCTTGCTTTACGAAACACGCACGGAAAAGCTTTGGGTGGGCACAACCAAGGGATTGTTCCGCTTTGACGGCAAGGGTTTCAAAGATTTCGCTCAGGAATTTGGAACACGAAAAATAACCTCCATTGCAAACCAAGGCGCAACCCTTTGGATAGGCACGGATAATGGGCTTTTTGCTTATAGAAACGGGGCTTTTGAGCAAAGAGGCACAGTTTTGCCCTCTCAAAAAATAACCTCAATAGCTTGGCACGAAACGCGCAAAGAACTTTATGTTGGCGTGGACAGCGCAGGCATAGCGAGGCTAATCCCAAAACAAAACGATAACGATAAAGACAAATGGAGCGTATTTGCCCTTGAAGACGGCATAATAGATTTAAGCCCAAGAGCAGTAGCCATAGATAGCTCTGGGCATATATGGGTTGCGCACAAAGAAGGGCTTTCGCATTTTAATTTGAGAAGATGGGAGCAGGTGCGTTTTGAAAAAAACGAGGTTTATAGCATAACGGTTTCTGAAAAAGGTGCTATTTGGATTGGCACAGAAAAAGGTGTGTGGAGCTATTTGCCGGAATATGCAACTCCAAGTGGCCGCAAAAGCGAAACCGAAATGAACAGAGCCGAAGATACTCAGGGTCAGTGGAACCATTACCATACGGGAAACGGGCTTGTGAGCAACACGGTTTGGAATGTGCTTGCACTTGGCAACGATTTATGGCTCAGTACGTTTGCAGGCATTGAACGCTACCACGCGGCGCAAAATCAAGTTGCATTTTTTTACGAAAAACTTTTGCCCGTTCTCAACATTCCAGACCTCTATCATTTATACACAGGAGTAACTTTTCCGCTTGGCGACTGGGGAACTTGGGGTTTATTTGTGAATTTCATAAGTTTTGGCGAAACTTTTGTTTCAGATGAAATAAATTTGGAACAAGAGGGCAGTTCTTTTAACAGTTCCGAAACTGTTGTAGGTTTGAGCTATGGAACAAAGCTGAACAAGAATTGGGGCTTGGGACTGAGTTTCAAATTTTTCTATTCTGCACTCAGTTCTGGGGCGGCATTGAACGAACCGGATGCAACCACCGCGAGCTATGCGATAGATGTTGGCGTTTTGGGACGCGATTTGTTTGGCTTGAACGGCTTTAGATTTGGCGCGGTGCTTGCAAACATAGGCCCTAATGTTTACTATGTGGAAAAATCCAACAATTATCCCATTCCTTTAACCTGGCGTTTGGGGCTTTCTTACGATTTAATAAAACTCCCAGACCACCGCATAACCTTGGGCACAGATTACAGCAGAATGGTTATCTACGAAAATTCCAAAGGCGAGGCAGAGCCTTTCTACATTTCTGCTTGGAAATCTTGGTTTTATCCAGAAACAGCAACAGATGGCGATAAAACTTTAGACAAGTTAAAAAAGACATTTCAAGAAGGCGTTTTGAGTTTGGGGGCAGAATATGTTTACGCCGGCACAATAGCTCTCAGAGCCGGCTACCTCCACGACAAGATAGGCAGCAGGCAAGAATTGGACATTGGTCTTGGAGTTATGCTCTCCGATATGCTGCAATTAGACATTGCAAGCGTTCAAAATGTAAGCAGTTTGGAAGGAGTTAGAGACGGGCAACTGAGATTTGCAGGTTTGTTCAGATTTTAAAAAGAGTTAATCGGCGTTTATTTCACATACACGGCTATTCACCGTATATGTGAAGGGAACTATATTACTATTATTTGCAATTACCAGATACAAACAAAGTCTCAAATGTTAATATGTAATAAGTGGTCTCTTTCCAAAGAGAAGTTACATTAACAAGTTCTCCGCCTCCGCATTGATTTCCTAAAGCTCTTGTAGCTTCTTCGGCTTTTTCCAATTTCATTGGAGTAAGCATAAGAATATTCATATTGGATGCTTCAGCATTAACTTTCTTTCCGCTGCTTTCGATAACAGGACCAGAAACACCGGCTTTAACTACACTGCAGCCCATAAAGGCAACTGACGCGACTATTGCTAAGGATATTAGCTTTTTCATATTGAACTCCTTGTGTTTTTATGTGTTGTAAAGCAAAGCCTTAAAAACAGAAAACCTTGCAGTATTATTGCGTTTGCAAATAATTCTTTTGAAATATGAGTTTTGAGGGGCATAAACGTCATTAGGGGCTAAATATAGAAAAAGTTATGGAATCAGGCAAGGGGAAATAAAAAATTTGTTATATTTTTGTTTAAAATATGTGGAAACATTCTGTATTTGCAAAAAATTTGCGTTTAACCAAGCCTTTTTTTGAAAAAGCGGGTGTAAAACAACCTGAATATGGCGAAGTTTTGAGAAATTTGCTCTGCGATGCCTTTGATTTTGTTTTTAGACATCCAAGACCGAGCAATCCGCTCCCAATTTTGGAAGAAATGAGAAAAGGCGGGATTATTTTAACCGCACATTACGGGAACCACGAACTTTTTGGTTTTAAGCTGGCAGAAAGCGGTTTGCCCTTAAATGCCTCAGTGCAAGAGCAAAAACCCAAATTTTTTGATATGTGGCTGCAAAAGAAAAGAACCGTCAACGGAAAATGCTTTACAGAAAAAATAAAACCTGAGCATTTGATAGATTTTATAGACAAGGGCGGTTTATTCGGACTAATCGCCGACCAGAATGTTAAAAAGCCGCCTCCACACTCCATAAGGGAAAAATGCGAAGGCTCTTTCTTGGGTGTTAAGGTTCGTTGTAACCCGTTGCCAGCTTTTATTTTGGAGCATCGCCCCCAAACTCCCGTATTTTGCGGCTATTTGGGGCAAATAAAGAGAATTCCTTCAGAAAATTTTTACGTCCATTACCATTCTTGGCTTGAAAATTTGATTTTGGAGAATCCGGCAAGGTGGTATGGGTGGTTTCATAGGAGGTTTGGCTTTTAACGTGAGGTATTTTTTTCTATATTTACATTAATATTAAGAGGTTCCTATGCATCGAATGTTTTTCTTGTTGGTTTTTTGCGCTTTTACGGCAGTTAATGCGCAATTGTTGCCGGGTGCAAAACCTGTGCAAGCCCATATGACAGACTCTGCGGGCAAACTGCTTTTAATGGATTTTGGCATTAAGCTAACCGGCATAAAAGACGTAAATACGCCTTTTTCGGTATTTAGCTCCAGGCCGCTTATGCTTTATTACTTTAGCCCCTTCTGCCCGCATTGCCAAAGAAGCTATGGCGGAGTTCAGCAGGTGGCAAAGGAATACGAGCAAAAGGGCTTAACTAGCCTTGCCATTTCTGTTGGCAGCGGTGCTACTAAAAGGGATATTTTAAAGTTTATGGAAGAACAAAAAGCCTCTATCCCGTTCTATCAAGACGCGGATCAGGATTTTAGCAAAAAATATGGCGATGGCTACGTGCCAAGGCTCTATTTGGTTTCTCCAGACGGCAAAATTGTTCGCTATTCCTCCTTAGAAAACGAAAACCTCAAAGAAATCAAAGCCGATATAGAAAAATTGCTGGGGCTTAGCAAATAAACCAGTGAATTTACCTCAAAATCATTCTTACGCAGAGTTGGCTCGCAATATGGATCCCGCTCTGGTTATTGTCCTTTCTGAGCATTTGGGATGGGTAGCCAAGCACCCCGAAGCCTTTCCGCACAGCGAAAATATTTCGCAAAGCCGCACCTCCTGGCTCTCCGCTCTTAGCGGATTTGCAGAGATGGAGCAGAAATTTGCGGCAAAACTGGATGAATGGCGAGAAAAATGGTTGCTGAGATTTGAAATAGAAGGCGTGGCGCAAATAGTGGCTACAGGTGCAGAAGAAATCAAAAAAAATAAAAACGCAAAAGAGAGAGAGAGGCTTGCAAAGGCTCTTTACCTGAACACCGTGCATTTGATGATTGGCGATGCGCAAAAATACCTAGTAACCGTAAATAGCCGCGCAGAACTATTGCAAGAAAACATCCGCAAAATTTGGCACAAAAACTGCCCCAGCGATTCTTATTCAAAAATCCTTCCGAGCATTGAAAATTCCTTTCAAAATTACGAGGAAACATTTTTCAGCGATATAAGATATTTATTTTTTGAAGACCAAAAAGATTCCGTGCCAAGCATTGCCAAGCAGGAATTTTTGGAGGCAATAATGGCAAATGACAACTGCAGCTTGATTTTAAATTTCTACTTTTCAAACATATTTCGCCAAGTATCTAAAATTTCTGCCAACATACTCAAATTCTATTCTAAAAAATGGGCTTTGTATGCAAGAGGTTTTGGTTGCAGGCAAAACCTTTTACCTTTGGGATAAAATATGCTTGAAATAGTCACTCTCGCTTCTACATTGCTCCTCATTGCGGTGCTTTTATATATGCAGCACAAAATTTTGAAGGAACTGAAAAATATTCGCATTCCGCCTCCGCAAAAAATTGAAGTTCCTCCAGCAAAGGAAGTGGTTTTGGATTTGAATCCTGTTATAGAAGCTATAAAAGGCATACGCATACCTGAACCGCAGAAAATAGAGTTTCCGAAAATTGAAATCCCAAAGATTGAAATTCCTAAAATCGAACTCCCGAAAATTGAGGTTCCAAAAATGGAAGTTCCAAAGATTGAAATTCCTAAAATCGAAATTCCAAAAATTGAGCTTCCGCAAGCAACAGAAATTAATATAAACACAGAGACTTTGCAAGAAATAGTCACTTTAATGCGGGTGAACCAAGCCGAATTCCAAAGCGGTTTAGAGGCTTTCCACAAAGCCATAGACAAACTGCTGGTTCAAATTCCATCGGGCGAAAAGGAATTGGATGCGCAAAAGGAATTTATGCAAAAATTCGAAGCTGCCTTTGCAAAAGTTCAAGAGCAAGCCACCGAAGCTATGAACGATAACTCTCTTCGCCTTCAAGAAATTTTATCTGAATTTTTGAATAAAGAGCGCAGCAATGGCTAGTGAGTATAATGAATATTTGATAAAGAATATGCAAAAAAGAATTGCATATTTCAATGACTCTGGACTTTGCAAAGAGGCAGAATTATTGCAAGCTAGGTTGAATTTGCTGAAAGAAAAATCCATTGAAAAATCTATTGAGGCATCTGGGGAAATTGAGAAAGAAAATTTGATTGCAAAAAAACTCAGCGAGAATTTAAGCGCAAAACTAAAGGCAGAAACACGCTACATTCCAGATTTGGAAAAGCAATATATTTTGGAAAATCTCGGCAAAGCAAAAACCTTGAAGGAGCTTGAGTCGCTTAGAATAGCCTATATAGAGAGGATGGTGAAAATAAACCGCGCAAAAAACAGCAAAGAAATTGCATTTGTTCCCGAAAGCGACACTGAAGCAGGCCCATACAACAACGAGAAAATTTTTTGCGAAGCCCTAAAGTTAATTCACTCTCAAGACCCGCTTTGGATAGAAGACTTAAAAGAGCTGTATTTTTCCATTATGCCTTTGAGTTCTGCGGTGGCAGTTTCTAAATCGCCGTTGTAAATGGTGTATTGATATTTGCCTTTTGTGGTTGCAAAGTCCATTTCTTTTTTAGCATTTTCCATTCTAATTTTTATCGCCTCTTCTGTCTCTGTTTTGCGGTCGCGCAGCCGTTTTTCCAATTCTTCCAAACTAGGCGGCAAAATTAAAATACCTATCGCCTGCGGATAAACCTTGTCAAAATTGACTTTTCCAAAAACATCCAAGTCAAAAGCTACATCCCTGCCTTCCGAGAGTTTTTGCTCCACAAAAAATTTGGGCGTTCCATAATAGTTGTTGTGAACTTTGTTCCATTCAACAAGTTCATTCTGCTCAATCATTTTTTTGAATTCTTCTTCTGTTTTAAAAAAATAATGAGTGCCATCAATCTCTCCATCGCGAGGTTTTCTTGTTGTTGCCGAAACGGAATAAACCACATTTGGGAAATTAGGCATAACCCTATTTATGAGCGTAGTTTTCCCTGCCCCACTCGCCGCGCTGAATACGAATAATGTGCCAGACATATATGGGAATATAGGAAAAAATTTTCGTGCCTGTAAAAAGTGGGGGTCATGTTTTTATGGAACGGAGTGAGAGAGTGTTTACGATTTTTTCTAAATTTTGTTATGCCAAATGGCGAAATAAGAACATCATTTCAAAAGAAACGCCTCAATATCAAATACCATCTTTTTTATATCCTTTTCGGTATTTTGATATAAAATGGTTTTTCCGTTTGGAAAAACTAGATAATGCTTAGGGACATAGTTATCTCCGTACTTTTTTATAAACGCACTTTCGGAATCCTGAAAAAACGGCATACTAGCTCCTTGTTCCTCTATAAATTTTAGAATATCGCTTTTGTTGCCAAGTGCAATAGCAATGCTTGCAAGACCTTTAGGCTCGTATTCATTTGCTATTTGCTGGGTATCGCCATAACCGTCTCGGCAATGAGGGCATGAAGGGCTAATGTAATAAATCATAAGCAATTTGTTATTAAACTCAGAAAAAGATTTCTCGGAATTTATACTCCTCAGCGGAATATTGAAATCCATAAGAGTACTTTTGCTTTCTGTGTTACATGCAACAAAAAGCAAGAAAAAAGCCAACAGAAGCGGCAAACTACCACCTAAAATGCGCAAATGCTTTGTTAGCTTCTGCCATTTTATGCGTATCTATTTTTTTGCGAACCGCTCCGCCATCGTTGTTTTTTGCGGCAACAAGCTCTGCCGCTAGGCGAAGAGCCATATTTTGCTCGTTTCTTTTGCGAGCGGCAGTCAAAAGCCAGCGAAGAGCGAGTGCCTTTGCTCTGTCTGGGGCAACCTCAATTGGAACTTGGTAGTTTGCGCCGCCAACTCTGCGAGTTTTAACTTCAACGTGAGGTTTAATGTTTTCTAGGCAGGCTTCAAATTTTTCCATAACGGATTCCGAACCTTGAACTTTTTTGTTCAGCTCGTCTAGCGCGGTGTACACAATGCGCTCGGCTATGGTTTTTTTGCCCTCTTTTAGAACCACGCCCACAAGCTCTGTCACCAAAGTTGAGTTATAGCGTGGGTCTGGCAGAATGGAACGATGAATTGACTTTCTTCTTCTAGACATAATTGCTCCTAATTACTTTTTGCCGCCTTTTGCAGGTGCTGCGGCTGCTTTCTTTTTAACGCCATAGCGTGAACGAGCCTGCTTGCGGCCGTTAACGGCTTGGGTATCTAAAGCACCGCGAATTATGTGATAGCGAACACCGGGCACGTCTTTAACACGGCCTCCGCGAATTAGCACAATGGAATGTTCTTGCAAATTGTGACCTTCGCCTGGGATATAAGCCGTCACTTCCATTTTGTTGCTGAGCCTAACACGGGCAATTTTGCGCAAAGCGGAATTTGGCTTTTTGGGTGTTGTGGTGTAAACACGGCTGCAAACGCCGCGTTTCTGGGGGCATGCTTTAAGCGCAGGGGCTGTTGTGCGGTTTTTGACCTTTTCGCGGCCAAGGCGCACTAGCTGTTGAATTGTTGGCACTCTAAATTCTCCTAAATGCTGGTTAAAATATAGTTAATTCCTAATCAATTTCAATGTCATCGTCAAATTCCTCTTCAGAATAAGACGGACTGCGTGGATTTTCCACAATTTCGTCTTTTACATCGGAATCCTTTATTTCTAGCTGGCGCAAATGTCTGGAACCTGTGCCAGATGGTATTAAACGACCCATAATCACATTTTCTTTTAAGCCTAGCAACTTGTCTTTGGAACCCGATATGGTGGCTCTGGTGAGTACCTTTGTGGTTTCTTGGAAAGAGGCTGCGGCTATGAAACTATCCATTGCAAGAGCGGCTTTTGTTATTCCGAGCAGTAGCGGGGCAAATTGGGCAATTTGCTTGCCCTCTTCTTGCAAACGCACGTTTTCCAAACGAAGCTCTATTCTAGAAACATCTTCGCCTGTTAGGAATTTGGAATCGCCAGGCTCTGTTATAACCACCTTTCTCATCATCTGGCGAACAATGCACTCTATGTGCTTATCGGAAATGGTAACGGCCTGCAAGCGGTAAACCGCCTGAATTTCGTCAACCAAATGCCTTTGCAATTCCTCTTCACCCAAAATGCGGAGAATATCCATCAAATTCACAGAACCTTCGGCTATTGCCTGTCCTTTGCGAACTCTATCACCATCGTGAACGGATAGATGCTTTCCGTGCGGAACAACAATTTCTTCTTCTGTTTCTGAGTTTTTAATCAACACTATTTGCCCAGAATTCTTTTCTGCTCCAAAAGCAACCACGCCATTGGTTGGCGCAAGTATTGCCGAGTTCTTTGGTTCGCGAGCCTCAAATAACTCGGCAACTCGTGGCAAACCACCTGTGATGTCTTTTGTTTTTCCAACGGAGCGCGGCAATTTTGCTATTGTTTGGCCGCTGATTATTGTGTCGCCATCGCGAACGGTTAAAATAGCGCCATTTGGCAAAAAGAAATGACCAACTCGCTCGCCGTTTTCCATAACATTTATGGAAGCGCGTTTTTTGCCACGCCTGTCGTTTATTATTGTCCAAGTTTCTATGCCTGTTGTTTCGTCAACTTCCGATACATAAGTTGTTTTTTCTGCAAAATCCAAAAGCTGAATTTTGCCGGCAACTGTGCTTATTATTGGGTTGTTGTATGGATCCCATTCGTAAAGCATTTCGCCTTTTTTAACATCTTTGCCATTTTCCACTTTGAGCGTTGCGCCATAAGGAATTTGCCAGCGGCCTTTGTTTATGCCATTTGTATCTAGCAACACAAGCTCTGCCATGCGGCCAATTTCTATTCTGGAATCTTTATATACTATCTCATCGCTGCTTTCAAGAAGAACTTTGCCATCTACAGTGGCTTTTTTGCTGTTTTCCACGGTTATGCGGCTAGAAGCACCTCCAATGTGGAAGGTTCTTAGCGTGAGCTGCGTACCAGGTTCGCCTATGGATTGAGCAGCCAAAACGCCAACGGCCTCGCCCAAATCCACCAAACGACCAGAAGCAAGCATTCTGCCATAGCACTTTGCGCAAACACCAATGGGCGAATTGCAAGTTAAAACAGAACGAACCGCAACTTCTTCTATGCCAGCATCCAAAATTTTTGGAATGTGTTTTTCTTCTATCATCTCGCCTTTGGAAACAATCAAGGCATCAGACACAGGGTGCTTGATGTCTTTAAGGGAGAAACGCCCTAAAATACGCTCGCCAAGAGCCTGAACAATGTTATCGCCGTCTTTGGATGCAGAGCGGACAATGCCTTTTACAGCCAAATGAATGGGGGCTTTAACGCCTGCTTTAATTATTTCCATCAGTTTTGAATCATTTATAACAGAGTTCGCAGAAACCACAGTTTTTCCGTCTTCGCCGTGAACTGCTTTTTCCAAAGTGGTTCCGAGCATTTTTTTGCGGAGATGTTCGTAGTTTATGGCGTGGATGAATTTGAGTTCTATGAACATCAATTTGCGCAGAACTTCTTTTTCCAAGAAGTCGCCTCTTTTTGCCAAAACCTCTTTGGTTTCGGGATGCGAAATATCGTTTGCTGTCACATATCCGCTTAGTCTTTTGGTGAACAGGCTAAGAGCCTCGGAAGTGTCTTTTATGCTTTCGTAATGCTCAATGGATATTCGCTCTGCGGTGATTTTTATTTCGCAGCAATCTTCTTCGGTGATAACCAAGTTTTGCGCCACGTCAACCAAGCGGCGGGTTAAGTAACCAGCATCTGCGGTTTTTAGTGCTGTATCGGAAAGACCTTTGCGCGCTCCGTGAGTGGATATAAAGTATTCCAAGGAATTCAAGCCATCGCGGAAACAACTGGTAATTGGGTTTTCTATAACCTCGTGCTCGCCTATTTTTCTGGTTGGCTTTTGCATCAAACCACGCATACCGGAAAGCTGCTTAATCTGCTCCCTTGAACCACGCGCACCGGAATCTGCCATCATAAACAGAGGGTTAAAGCCGTCTTTGTCGCGAGAGAGCAAATCCCATTGCTTTTGCGCAACATCGCTTGTGGTGCGAGACCACAAATCAATTATCTGGTTATAGCGTTCACCATCTGTAACCGCGCCTTGGTCGTAGAGGTCTCTTATTTCATTTGCTTTTTTGGTCGCATCGGCAAGGAGAGTCTGCTTTTCTGCCGGAATAACCATTTCGGCTATTGCCACAGAAGAACCCGCTTTAGATGCCCATCTGTAACCGAGGTCTTTTAATGAATCCAAATATTCAACAGTCACATTGTTGCCACTTCTGCGATATAAATCATCAACGGATTTTGCTATTACTTTTTTGGAGAAGGTATCGTCTGCATAACCTAAAATATTTGGAATGGCTTGATTTAAAATTACCCTTCCAACCGAAGTTTTTATGCGGCTGTCTTGGTCTAAAATCAAAAATTCAACCTTTGTGCCTGCTTTTGCGACTACCTCTTCGCCTTGTTCATTTTCGCATCTTGTGTCGTAGTCCAAAGTGCCGCGGTAAAGTTTGCGGCCTGCGCGCAAACGCAAACTTATGTTTGCGTTCAAATCCACAATGCCATTTTCGTAAGCCTGCATAACTTCTTGGTCGCTGCCAAAAGCCATTCCCTCGCCTTTTACGCCAGGGCGCGGTTTTGAAAGATAATAAAGGCCAAGCACAATATCTTGAGAGGGAACCGCTATGGGCTGCCCAGAAGCTGGATGCAAAATGTTGTTTGAAGAGAGCATTAAAACTCTGCATTCAAGCTGTGCCTCAAAAGAAAGAGGCAAATGCACCGCCATTTGGTCACCATCAAAATCTGCATTGAACGCTGCGCAAACAAGAGGGTGCAAGCGAATTGCAGAACCTTCAATTAATTTTGGATAAAAAGCCTGTATGCCAAGTCTGTGCAAAGTCGGTGCGCGATTGAGCATAACAGGGTGGTCTTTTATAATTGGTTCAACTATATCCCATACTTTTGGGTCTTCGGAATCTATTATTTTTTTCGCGTGGCGAACAGTATTTGCAAGACCTTCTTCGCCCATAATTTTGCGGACTATGAATGGTTTGTAAAGTTCCAGTGCCATGCGTTTGGGCAAACCGCATTCGTGCATTTTGAGTTCTGGTCCCACAACTATAACAGAGCGGCCGGAGTAGTCAACGCGCTTGCCCAGCAAGTTTGTGCGGAAACGTCCCTGCTTGCCTTTCAAAAGCTCGGAAAGTGATTTCATCTTCTCTTTCTTTTTGGCTTTGGGGTCATTGTCAAAAAGGTTATCAACTGCTTCTTGCAACATTCTCTTTTCGTTGCGCAAAATTATATCTGGAGCGTGAGCATCAATCAGTTTTTTGAGGCGGTTATTGCGGTTTATAACCCTGCGGTAAAATTCGTTCAAATCAGATGTTGCAAAGCGACCGCCGTCTAATTGCACAAGCGGGCGCAAATCCGGTGGGATAACAGGGAGAACATCTATAATCATCCATTCTGGCTTGTTGGGGGAATTTTTAAATGCCTCAACAAATTTGAGCCTTTTCAAGGCATCTATCTTCACGCTTTTTGAACCGCTTTCAGATGCCAAAGCAGAGAGTTCGGCGGATAGTTCATCTAATTTCAAATTGGCTTCGCTCAAAACTTTTCTTATGGCTATGGCACCCATTTCGGCAACAAAAGATATGCCTTCTTTTTTGGCATCGTCATAGTCTTCGTTTGTTATTATCTGGTTCTTTTTGAATTTTGAATTGCCTGGGTCTATAACCATATATTGCTCATAGTAAATAACCCTTTCCAAATCTTTGGCAGAAACACCTAGCAAATTTCCTATTATGCAGGGTTGGTTTTTGAAAAACCATATATGTGCAATTGGAATAGCAAGTTCAATATGCCCCATGCGCTCGCGGCGAACCTTGGATGTTGTAACTTCAACTCCGCAACGGTCGCATATAACGCCCTGAAAACGCCGCCTTTTGTACTTGCCGCAGTTGCATTCCCAGTTCTTGTAGGGGCCAAAAATCTTTTCGCAGAACAAACCGTCTCTTTCTGGTTTGAATGAGCGGTAATTCATCGTCTCTGGTTTGGTGACTTCGCCGTAAGACCATTCGCGAATGGTGTCGGGGTTAGCCAACTGAATGGACATTTCAGCCACGCTTTTCGTGGAATCGTTGAATTCTTCAAGCATATTCTGCCTCCGAAACTTTGAGGTCCAAACCTAGTGAACGGAACTCGCGCACCAAAACGCGGAAACTTTCCGGCGTTCCTGGAGCAGGCGGATTTTCACCTTTTACTATAGCATCATAAATTTTATTTCTACCGATAATATCATCGGATTTAACGGTGAGCAATTCTTGCAATGTGTATGCTGCACCATAAGCCTCAAGTGCCCAAACTTCCATTTCACCGAACCTCTGACCGCCAAAATGCGATTTTCCGCCTAGAGGCTGCTGAGTGACAAGAGCATAAGGGCCTGTGGAACGTGCGTGTATTTTGTCTTCAACCAAGTGGTTGAGTTTAAGCATATACATTGTGCCTATTGTCACATCGTTCAAGAATGGTTCACCTGTGCGACCATCGTAGAGAGTTGCCTTTCCGGTTATGCCGCTTTTAGGAATATCTCTCCCGTGCTTGGTTTTGAATTCCTGTTTCTCGGCTTCTGTCCAAGAATTTTCGGAAACCTTTACAATGGGATTTTTAATATAGGCTTTTTTGAGTTCATTTTCTATTTCTTTAAAAGACACACCGTTGAACACTGGTGTTTCCACGTGCAAACCGAGTGCGGTTGCAGCCCAGCCCAAATGCACCTCCAAAACCTGCCCTACATTCATGCGCGAAGGCACGCCAAGCGGGTTTAAAAGTATTTGAACGGGCTTTCCGTCTTCGGTAAAGGGCATATCTTCAACAGATACTATTTTTGCAACAACGCCTTTGTTTCCGTGGCGGCCTGCCATTTTATCGCCAATGGACAAGCGGCGTCTTTTGGCTATATAAACTTTAACAACCTTGAACACGCCCGGCTTCAATTCATCGCCTTTATTTATTTTGTCAATTTCCTTTTCCTTCAAGTCGTTCAATTCTATTATGCGGCGGTTAGTTATGCTGAGTAGTGATGCCACCTCTTCTTGAATGGCCGGTTCATCGCAGAACACAGAGCTAGAAGCGAGCTGTGAAAAATCGGTTTTGTCTAAAATATCTTGAGCCCACTTTTTTCCGGCGGCAACAATAACTTCGTTTGTTATGCCATTGCAAACATTGCCGCTTGTTTTGCCGAGCAGCAAGCGAGCAAGCTCTGGCTTGCGGGCTTCTTCTATGAGGTTTGTTCTCTCTGCAAAGTCTGTGGCTACTGCGCGAATTTTGCTCGCTTGTTCTTCTCTGTGCCTTAACTCATCTTCTTTTTTGGTCGCGTGGTTTTCTCTGCGCTGGAATATGCGTGTATCAACCACAATGCCTTTTACGCCGCTAGGAACGCGGAGCGATGAATCGCTTACATCGCCGGATTTTGAACCGAAAATAGCGCGGAGCAATTTCTCTTCGGGGGTTAGTTCGGATTCGCCTTTTGGGGTGACCTTTCCAACCAAAATATCGCCAGGCCTAACTTCCATGCCAATGCGGACAATGCCTTCTTCGTCTAGCAAGCTGCGGTCTTTTTCGCTTACATTTGGAACATCTTTGGTTATCTCTTCTTTGCCGCGCTTGGTTTCTCTAACTTCAATTTCGTATTCTTCAATATGGATTGAAGTGAATGTATCTTTGATTGCGAGTTCTTCGGAAATTATTATTGCATCTTCGTAGTTATAACCTTGCCAAGGCAAGAATGCAACGCGAATGTTTTTTCCAAGGGCAAGTTCGCCATTATCGGTGGAAGTGCCATCTGCCAGAACATCTCCGGCTTTCACTTTATCGCCAACTTTGCAAACGGGCTTTTGGTTTATGCAGGAATCTTGGTTTGAGCGTTCAAATTTGCGAAGTTCGTAAATATCGTGAGGAGGCAGGCCAAGAGTTTCGTAATTCAAGTTTGTTTTGTCTCTTAAAACTTTTATGCAGGTTGCATCAACAAAAACAACCTCGCCATCGCTTTTTGCCCTTACCAAAGTTCCAGAATCAAGCGCGACTTTTTTCTCCAAACCTGTTCCCACAACAGGAGCCTCGGAACGCAGAAGTGGCACAGCTTGCCTTTGCATATTGGAACCCATAAGAGCGCGGTTTGCATCATCGTGTTCAAGGAAGGGAATTAATCCTGCCGCAACAGACACAATTTGCATTGGCGAAACATCCATCAAATCCACTTTTGGAGTTTCTATGTCTTTAACTGAAATTTCCTTTATATTTGGCAAATTCGGGAATTCGCCTTCTGCCCTCACCAAAACAAATTCGCTTGTGAATCTTTTGGTTTTGGGGTCTAAAATTGTGCTTGCTGGAGCAATTTTGCATTTGTCTTCTTCGTAGGCGGTTAAGTAAACAATCCAATCGGAAACCACCATTTGCATAGTTAGGCTTTTTTGCACGTAATCGGCTTTGGGTTTGTTTTGCTCGCCTTTTTTATATGTGCCAACAACAACGCCATTTTTGATTACCCAGCTTTCTTCGTCAAAGTCAAATTCAAAACTCTTGTTGCAGAACAAGTCAAAGTGTTCCAGTTGCTTGCCAGAGAGTTTTTCGCGAGCATATTTCACCTCGTTTTTGCTGACTTCTGTTTGAGTTAAAAGCTGCTGGTTGGAATCGCCAAAAAAACTCTTCATTATTCCCGCATGCCATTTTGCTTCGGGGAATTCATAATCTTTGCCGGCACCATCTTGGAATGGGAGCAGACCCACAATTCTGTAAGGGGTTTCTATAAAACCGAAATGATTTACAATGGAGAAGGTTGCAAGAGAATTTATTAGACCTATGTTTGCACCTTCTGGCGTTTCTATGGGGCACAAGCGGCCATAGTGAGAATGATGAACGTCTCTAACTTCCAAACCTGCTCTGTCTCTGGACAAACCTCCGGGACCAAGCGCGGAAATTCTGCGTTTGTTGGTCAGTTCGGAAAGCGGATTTATTTGATCCATAAACTGCGAAAGCTGGCTTGAGCCAAAAAATGCTGCAACCATACTGTTCACTGTTCTGGAATTGATGAGTTCCGTTGGGGTTAAAACACCCTCTCTCTCTCTTGAAGAAAAATTTTCCCTAACCGAGCGGAGAATGCGGGTTATGCCTATTGAAATTTGATTTGCCACAAGTTCGCCAACAGAGCGAATGCGGCGGTTTCCCAAATGGTCAATATCGTCTAAGGAATAACCTTCTTCGCCGTTGTATAAACCTATCATATAGCGAATAACGCTTATAAAGTCCTCTTTTGTGAGCGTCATTGTGTCTGCGGTTGGAATCTGGAATTGCTGCTCGCCGCTTCCATAAACTTTTGAATTCAAGCGATAACGGCCTAGCTCGCCAATTTCGTAGCGGCGGTCGTCAAAGAAAAGGCTGTTGAAATGATTTTCCGCAACTGTGGCATCCACGCGGTCTGGCTGAGACCTTGTTGTTTGATAAATGCGTTCCCTTGCGCCTTCTCCGTCTTTGCTTGTATCGTTTGCCAAAGTGTTGTGTATAAGATTATTTTCTTCTATGTTCTCTTTTATAACCATAACATTGTTTAAACCGGCATCGATAATTTTTTGGACTGTTTCTGCATCCAAAATGGAATTGGCAGAAGCAATTATTTCGCCATCTGCACTGATGGCATCTTTGAAAAGCACTTTGTTTGGGGCTTCTTCACCTGCTTTTAATTCAAATTGTTCGCCGGTGTGGAAAAGAGCTAAAATTTGTTCGTTTGTTTCGTAGCCAACAGCGCGCAAAAGCACGGTTGCAAGCAACTTCTTTTTGCGGTCTATGAGCATATAGAGAACATCGTTCTCTGTGTTAAATTCAAGCCAAGAACCTCTGTTGGGTATAATTCGGCTTTGGTAAATCATTTTGCCGCTTGGAAGCTGCTCAGAGTCAAAGCTAACACCTGGAGAGCGATGAAGCTGGCTTATTACAACTCGTTCTGCGCCATTTATTATAAAGGTACCGTTATCGGTCATTATGGGCAAGTCGCAAAAAAACACATCGTTTGCAACTTGGTCTTGCAATTTTCTGTCTTCGCCGTCTTCTTTAAAAGTTTGAAGTTCCAAATGAACTATGAGCTGGCGGGAATAAGTTACTCCACGTTCCCTGCATTCCTTTATGGAATATCTAGGCATAGCCAAAGCGTAATGGCTGTAACGCAAAACCAAAAGCCCTCTGCTATCAGACACAGGAAAGGCATCGCGAAATACGCTTTCAAGCCCTTCGCTCCGCCTGTTTTTTGCGGGAATTCCGGCTTGCAAAAAACGCTCGTAAGAAGCCTTTTGCATTTCAAGCAATTCTGGCAGTTCCAAACGAAACTCATTGAATGAGTAGGATTTGCGTTCAATCATGGATAACCTCGCCTAAAAGAAATTGTCGTGCGCCTGCGCATTCGCGCAGGCTGCTCACATAAAAGTTCATTGTAAAAAAGGCACGCATTATTTCAGCGTGACCTTTGCTCCGGCTTCTTCCAAGTCTTTTTTCAGCTTTTCGGCTTCGGCCTTGGAAACAGCCTCTTTTACAGTGGTATTAGCTGTTTC